>Ga0118677_10000455_pt1 | contig 89708 bp, 94 predicted proteins | sample AliMusrvi5mmetaG_FD_86154 | JGI IMG/M metagenome (GOLD analysis project Ga0118677, IMG submission 86154)
TCACGCGGCTTGAGATGCCACGCTGATCAACTTGCTACGGTCGCGGTGCCAAGACCTACAAGCACCCGCGAAACTACAACTCTTGCAGAACATGCCTTCGTCACTCGGACAGAAGTGCTCAGCTGCTATCATCGACTCAGCCAGCTTGATTTTTTCAATCATTCGCTGGAATGCATCATGCCCACGCTCGGTGGTGTGGGTTTCGTACACAGGGGTTTTATTTTTGACCACGATCTCATACCTGAACTCTGGCAACGGACCTGTCCCGTTGTTCTGGTCATAGGCGTACAGGTACATGGTCGGTTGTAGTGCCCTGTGCGATTTTCCAGGGTTCCACCGTGTCGCTGACGACTTCCAATCCACGATGATTTTCTTGGCATCTTTTTTCACCACCAAGTCAAACTCACCGATTAATGGCTTCAACAGCACTTCACCAGTAGCGTCTTGTAAGGGTACGCAGAACGCTTGGTTGATCGAGACCACTTCTTCAGCAGGATCGATGCTGTTGCGGTAGCAGGCCACTAAGCTACGGCCTTGCTCGCTCAGCTTGTCAGCATCCATATCGTATGCGCCCGTGGAGGAAGATTACCAGGGGTTTCCGAAGCTGCCACGGAATGAGATGTTGGCGACCATTCGCACGATGCTCATGTTGTATGCCTTGCGGAGGCATTTGGGACTGGAACCGACTGAATTGCGCTGGGACGAGACCAATCACACCCTGCGCTTGCTGTTGGAAATTGAAGCTGAACATGTCGGACATCATCCCAATTTGTCATTTGAAAAGATTGAGCAGTGCTGGGAATTACCGGCATTGTATGATCTCTCGAATTTTGATTCGGCAGAGCCAACCCCCAATCCTGAATACGGAAGTTTGAGTCTGCCCAGTGTCTTGGAATTGTTACGGGACTATTGTTGCCAGTCGAATGCTGGTCCGGGAGCTGCTTTAGAATTACTCCTAGAACGCCAAGGTCCCGATCACCAGCCCGATATTCAACACTGGGAGTTTATGAATGCCGAGTACTACATGGATCCACCGCCAAAAGACGATCCCTTACAAAAAGCTTGGGGCATTGTTCTCCCGCCAACGGAAGAGCAGAAACGCTATGCGGAAACCCTGCGACAGTTGGCAACTAAGATTGCCAGTGAAATAACTCCACCTGAACTTCGACCAGTGCCGGTCCCGCAGTCTGTCAGTGAACCGCCCCCCGTGAAGCCGTTGCGAATTAACATCAAGGAATTAGCCAAGCAACTAGGTAAGTCGGAGCGCACGATTGCAGAATGGAAACTCCTTCGAAAAATTCCCTTCGAGAAGATTGGTCGCAATGTTCTGTTCGATGTTGCCGATGTTGATCTCGCCCTCAAGAAGTTTCGGCGAAATGCAGCTGGCGATTAGCCGGCTTGCCGCATGGGAACAACCTTGCCCTCAGCAACTCCGTCTGGTCGTAAATTCCAATATTTTTCGGCTGCGATAGGGTCGACAAGAACTTTATAGTTGTCGTGAACAATCGCAGGGTCATGGTGTCCCATTTGAAATGCGGTCTTTGCGGTGTCATGGAATCTTGCCAGATGGTAACTCCCAAAACTATGACGGAGCCCATTGGCCTTCCATGTTATGTTCGCTACTTTAATCAGTGCATCTCGGCGTTTCCGTAAATTCTCTCCCGCAATCTCGCCGCTTTCCTTGACATAGGGAGCAATCCATTCTGCAAGGTTGTCCGATATGTCGACAATGCGGCGGCTGCGTTTTTTTGCAATCCCTTTACCAACCACAATACAGTGCTCATTGTATTTAATCGCACTCCAGTCAAGGCGCTCGAGTTCAGTGACCCGCAATCCCGCAAATAGACCGATGGCAATATACGGAACGAGTTCAAACTTCACAGCGTTTTCCAGCAGCTGTGCCGCCTCCTTAACCGTAAAGACTTCTGGCTCACCTTCGTCATCACTCGGAGTTGGACGTTTGATTCGATCAATCAGATTTTCAGAAATATAGCCGTGCCGTTTCGCAAAATTATAGAGCTGACTTAACTTGGTTAGACTGTTGATTTGTGTCTGTGCTGAATGGGCTGGATCCTCAATATGTGTGCGCAATTCTGGAACAGTAATGCTGCTTAATTTTCGACTCCCGAAAGCATCGGCAAACTTCCCAAGGCGATGCTGTAAATCCTCAATTGTTCTTTGGCGGCGATTCGCAGACTTCACTTCTTGTAAATGTTCCTTCACAAGCTCTTTGATGTTGGGGGCACTGCGGTATTTTAAGACATGGCCAATATAGTTTGTGACCGCCGCCGTTAGGGTTGCCTCGGGGTATGGTAGTAGTAACTTGTAACAACGGGCAGCCTCACCGCGTTGATCAGGAGTCAGCGACCAAAGTTGTTGGCCTTCGTTGGCTTTCGCGATCCCAAGTTTTTCAAGGTAGGCCACCGCTTCGCTGCGATCTGTAAATAATTTGAATTTCTGTTTACCCTCCGCATCACGCCCTAGATATACTTGGTATCTGACTTGACCGCTTGGGAGGGTTCTGATAGTAATCCCAACTGATGATTGCTTACGTTTATGCTTTGGTTTTTGCATGTTTCACTCCAATTGGAGGAGACTATATCTGTTTGCATAACGTTTGCACAGAAAATAATTTAAACTTTTTTACTAATAGTTAAGTGGCTTGAAATAAGAAGTTTAAGCCGATGTAGCTCAGCTGGTAGAGCAACGGTTTCGTAAACCGTAGGTCGTCGGTTCAATCCCGACCATCGGCTCCAGTTTTTGACAAGTTTTGGTCGTGCTAGGTGGGGAGGTAGCGGTTCCCTGCACCAGCAACCCGCTCTAGCTGGGCTGAATTCCCCGGGGAGGCGGCGCCGTGGGTACGCAAATCGCAGGGCAGCGTTGAGCGTTGGGTCCGATGCAATGGATGCGGGCGAACTCCGCCAGAGCCGGAAGGCAGCAACGGTAAACTTGATGTTCCTTGTGCCGTCGGGTCGCCTAACGGGAGCCTTAACTGCGGTAAGCAAACCGACAGCGTTAGTCGAGCCGGGGTGCACGATCATTTTCGACAAGTGAATTAGCCAATGGCGCAACAATATCAAGTACTCGCCCGAAAATGGCGACCGCAGCAATTCGACGAAGTGGTCGGCCAAGACCACGTCTCGACCACGCTCAAAAATTCCATTGAACAAAGTCGGCTCGCTCACGCCTATCTTTTTGTCGGCCCGCGCGGTATTGGCAAAACCTCCATCGCCCGCATTTTCGCCAAGGCGCTCAACTGCATCAAAGGTCCGACCGCCACGCCGTGTGACAAATGCGATAATTGCAAGGAAATCGCCGCCGGTAACTCGCTGGATGTTCTTGAAATTGACGGCGCGTCCAACAACGGCGTCGAGCAAGTCCGCGAACTCCGCGATACCTGCCGGTACACGCCAGCGCGCGCCAAGTTCAAGATTTACATCATTGACGAAGTTCACATGCTCACCACGGCGGCGTTCAACGCGCTGCTGAAAACACTGGAAGAGCCACCGGCGCACGTCAAATTCATCTTCGCCACCACCGACCCGCAAAAAGTTTTACCGACAATTCTCTCCCGGTGCCAACGTTTCGATCTCCGGCGGATTCCGTCCACGTTGTTGGTGAATCATCTCAAAAAAATCACCAAGGACGAAAAAGTTGCGATTGACGACGAAGCTCTGACCGCTATTGCGCGCGGTGCAGAAGGTGGAATGCGTGATGCTGAAAGTACACTCGATCAGCTCATCGCATTTTGCGGCGATAAGATTACCGAGAAAGATGTGCTCTCCGTTTTTGGTCTTGTTGCCCAAGATAAAATCGCCGCGCTCACCGATGCGATCATTGACGGCAACACCAACATCGCTCTGAAAACTCTGAAAGAACTCGATGAAGTCGGCAAAGATTTACAACGTTTGCTCGCCGACTTACTCGATCATTACCGGAATCTCCTCGTGTTAACCATCGGTGGTGCCGGTGCGGAATTGGTGGACGTGCCGGACATGGAGCTGGAATTGTTAAAGCAACAAGCCGGTCGAATTGATTCCGATGCCGTGCTGCGCATCATTGATGCGCTCGCCGGCGCCGAAGCTCGCCTCCGGTATGCTTTATCGAAACGAATTTATTTTGAAATCGCTCTCGTTCGCGCCATCAAAGCTCGCGAGCTGATTGGACTCGAAGGCGTTCTCAAAAAGCTGAACGAGTTGAAAAGCCAGTTGGGATCAGCACCGGCAGCAGCGGCTTCCTCGCCGCGACCGGCTCCGGTCAATCTTGTCCGCGAGACTACACCGGCATCACTCGACGAAGCGTGGACGTATGCCGTCGAACATCTCGGCAAAGTTACGCCGTTGGCCAAGACTTACCTGGTCGGCACGAAACCGCTCAGTCACCAAGCCGGCATCTTGACCATCGGTTTCGATCCGGAATTTGCTGAACGCCGGGAATTTGTGGATACCGCTCGCAACCGGGAAATTCTACAGGCGAAACTGAAAGAAAAATTACACACCGACATTTCATTAAAATTTGAAATTGCTGATTCTGTTGCACCGGCGATAAAACCGGTCGCCGTCGCAGCGAAACCTCCGGCACCAATCGTCAACGCCAGTGATTTCAAAAACGATCCGCTAATCAAAAAAGCACTCGAAATTTTCAAAGGACAAATCGTCGAAGTCAGAAAATAAAAGGAAAAATTATGGCCGGTCTCGGTAAATTTCTCAAACAAGCGCAGAAAATGCAGGAACAGATGACGCAAGTGCAGGATGCACTTGCGAAACGCGAAGTCGAAGGCTCCTCCGGTGGCAGCGCAGTCAAAGCCGTCGCCCGGTGCGATGGTTCCCTCGCCCGCATTAAGATTGATCCGAAAGTAATCGACCCGAAAGAGGCCGAGATGCTTGAAGACTTAATTCTCAGTGCGGTGCAAAACGCATTGGAAACCGCCAAGAAAACTCAATCCGAAGAGATGAGCAAGGTCACCGCTGGGATGAGTCTCCCGCCCGGTCTCGGTGGAATGTAGCTAAACTAGGTTCTCAATTCAAAAATATTTCAGTAATTTTCCCAGGGAAGCTATCTAGATATGATTCTTCACTACGATAAACCCTTGAAAATCTTCGCAATATTATTGGCCATATTTTTTGTCACGCCAAGGTCTTCAGGAGAAAATCAATCACTTGCTAAAGATGGAGCGTTTGATTTTTTGAGTCAAAATTTGATGCGAAGGCGTCAGAGCTTTATCCACGATTTGAGCAAGCCGTGCGCACTGGTGCCCTTGCAACAGCAATTTCGCTACAAGCCGACATTACGAATATTTTTATAAACCGAACCCAAGCTGATGATTTCTGGAGCAAAAAAATTCCACAAAGCGAACAGCGCACTATTGTTTTTGCCTCATTTTGCACAGCGTGCAGTAATGGCGTATGCCTCAAATGTAACGGAACAAAAAAATGTTTTTATGGCGTATGCAAAAACTGCAAAGGAAGAGGCATCTGCACAACCTGCAATCATACAGGAGTAAAAAAATGTACAAACTGCGGAGGAACCGGAAGCATCTCAGCGGGAATAGAAAAAGTTTCTTGTCCCCATTGTAAAGGAGAAGGATACACGAGAGGGCTTAACAATGATCGCTTAATGTGCCCTCTTTGTTTGGGCAGTGGCTCTGCGATGGGAAAACCACTTTTTGAGAAGTGCGGCATTTGTGCGGGTAAAAGCTTTGTTACTTGTCCATCGTGTGACGGCAAAGGCCAATGCCCTTCATGCAACGGTACAGGGCACAATCCAAACTGCTTAATTTGCAGAGGGACCGGCTTATGTCCGCAGTGCAAAAACGGCAAGTGTCGCATCTGTCAGAATAGCGGAGCCATAAAAACCGATACCTTATTGGTCAATGTTGGATGGCTTAAGCAAGACAAGGGCTTGCTAGTATACAGCGACTCAAGCTCAATGAGTTCTCTCTCCACCGGTAACCAAAATATTAAATTTGGAGATAAGTTATTATCACTCACCATCGCCGCCGGTGAGCTATGGTGCATTTCTAACACCAACAACTATGCCATCATTAATTCAGCAATTATCCGGTAATCAAAGATGAAAAAATATTATTTTGCAAAATTCTATCTTACCGCCTTACTGATTATAGCAATCTTCATTGCTGTAGCTGGTGTATGCAGGGGCCTATATTTGGGCAACGAAGCTGTAAAGGCGTATTCATTAAGTCAATCGTTACCTAAAAAAACTGTTTCAATTGACACCCAGACAGTCTTCGATGTCTTTCGCGAAACAACAGAAATCCTCAATCGAAACCATCTAGTTTCAACAACTCAATCCGTTCGCTTCACTCCGGAAGTGCAGAAAGACAAGCCCGCCCAACTGGCGTTAAAAGAAATTACTGATTTTGAATCGGCCTTACAACAAATGTCTACTGATGTCTCAAACTTAAAACATCAATCCATATTGCGGATTCAAGAAAACTTAGAAAAATTATTAACCGGTTCGCAGTCAGCCTTACCAGCACCATCGACCCCCTTGAGCGCGCCAGCACCAACCATCTTAAAAGCTGCAGAACATCCTTTTCTTCTATTTACGGATAGCGAAGTTTTGGAAAAAGATATTTCAATTCTTAAACAATGTAGCGATTTTCTGAGACTCCGCGTCAAAAGTTATACACCCTCTGAAAAGGCACAAACGCTAGCGATAAATACTGACACTAATTTACAGGTTCTAATCGACTTCTTAATAAACCAAACTCAAGCGATTAAGGCTTCAAAAGACATCATAATGGTATCCTCTTCTTCGAGAATTACAGCAGAAACCCCGTCAGAACGAGAAGAACGCATTCGTGAATTTATTTTGTACCTGCAGCGGATTGAAGCTGCCGTTGAATACGTTATGATCAAAGAATGGACTATTGACCAAGAGATAGCGTCTGCTCAAAAATCAGCAAAAGAGGCACGCATCAATATCCTAACAGAAATTTCAATCGCCAAACAACGCGCTAACACGTTAGTCATTTCAATGGCAGAACTTATTACCGCCTCATTGACTATTGCTCTCTTGCTTTTAGTTATACGCGATTTTATGTCGGCCGTGATTGATACCGCATCAAACACCGGGGGGATGCTGAACAAACTCACCGGAGAGAACAAGGATAAATCCGGTACACCCTAAAACAGCGGCAAGTTTCAATAAGAAGTTCCTAGCGCAAAAAAACTTCCAGCCTGCAAAAGTTATTCTATAGTTTTTTGTGCGCGCCATCGCAATAAGGCGCACCGGCGGTCTGTTTGCAGGCGCAGAGTGCGACTCGTTTGTTGACTTCGAGCTTGAACTCCAGCGGCGCGAAACCAGTTCCTTTGTGCGAGCCGTCACAATACGGTTGTTTTTTGGATTGGCCACAGGAGCACCACCAATAGGCACCGGCGGTTAATTCAAGCACGACTGGTTTTTTATCTGCAATCACAGGTTGGTTCATAATTTATGCCTTTCCTCCGAACGTAACATGGTCATCTAAATCCAAAACATCAAACCAGGTGTGGATGTCGTCGCGGGTTTGGCTGAGTTTTTCCAAATAGCTATTAAAATATTTCCGAGTTTTCAAATCGGCCGGGCCGCGCTGGTCCTGATATGCACTCCACTGTGTGATTTCCCAAGCGGTGGGTTTGGTTTTGGAATTGGCGTTAATCCACTGCAAAATTTCTTCATCGCCTTTGCCGAGGGCTAATTGTTTTTTGAGATCGGTTGCCTTAATGCCAGCGAATTTAAGAATGTGCTGATCCAACGGACAATCAAAATGATATTCGCCATTTTTACCAATCAATGTCGCGCGACCTTTATCGAGACAACGCGCCAATAGCGCGTAGCCGCCAATCCGAACACGCGGACTACGCGGCGGACGTTGGGTGAGATCCGGAGCAGATAGATTTTTCTTAGCCATGGATAATTTCCTTTTGGTTGGTGTGCAATACAGATAACAGAATTCTGCCGACTTTCAAGTTCCCCACCCCGCACTTGCCTTCACCGGAGGGAATGAGTAGAAAGTTCGCGTGGATTATCCTAAGCCCGTTCAAAATTTAATTGTCCTCGTGGCAAAACTGCCCGGCATCGGTAAACGCAGTGCCGAACGCATCGCATTGCACCTGCTGAAAGCCAGCCCAGAGACCAGCCGGAACCTCGCGCAAGCAATTCTCGAAACCAAATCCAAAATTCACAACTGTTCCCGGTGCGGCAATTACACTGAACTCGACCGGTGCGAAATTTGCACCGGCACCCGCCGCGATCAATCCATTATCTGTGTTGTCGAAGGGCCAAATGATATTCTCTCGCTAGAACGGACCGGTAGTTTTACCGGCGTTTACCACGCTTTGATGGGACGCATCTCACCGCTCAACGGCATCGGTTCGGAACAACTCCGTATCACCGCGCTCATCGAACGCGTCCGGCAAGAAAAACCAAACGAAGTCGTTCTCGCACTCGGCGCGGAAGTCGAAAGCGAAGCCACCGCGCATTTTGTCGCCGAACAACTCCAACCGCTCGATGTCGCCGTGACACGCATCGGCCTCGGATTACCCGCCGGCAGCACGCTCGAAGCCGCCGACGAAGTCACGCTCTCCCGCGCTTTGGAAGGACGCCGAAAATTATGAAAGTTCATGGCAAAAATTACCGGGCTGTCTGGATGGAAGGCGGGCACGTCGTCGTCATTGACCAACGATTGTTGCCGCACAAATTCAAACTGCTACACCTTCGCAACCACCGGGAAACTGCCGAGGCCATTCGCAACATGACCATTCGCGGGGCCGGTACCATTGGCGCGACCGCGGCGTATGGAATGGCACAGGCATTTCTGGAAGATTCATCGGCGGAATACATCGCCAAAGCTTACAACACACTTGTCACCACACGCCCGACCGCTGTGGACTTGAAACACGCGCTTGACCGAGTTCTTGCCACCTCCGGTACTGCGCGTGCCGCTGTCGCCGAGGCGAAACGCATTGCCGATGAATACGTCACACGGATGCAGCAGCTCGCCGCCGTTGGTTTGCCGTTATTCAAACGCGGCACTCGCGTTCTCACCCATTGTAACGCTGGCTGGCTCGCCATCGTCGATTGGGGCAGCGCCACCGCGCCGATTTACCTCGCGCACCGGAAGAAACGGAACGTGTTCGTCTGGGTAGATGAAACCCGACCGCGTTGTCAGGGTGCACATCTGACAAGTTGGGAACTCCTCCAAGAACGAGTCCCGCACAAAGTCATCGCCGATAACGCTGCCGGCTTTTACATGCGACGCGGCGAAGTCGATCTCTGCATCGTCGGTGCCGACCGAATCGCCGCTAACGGCGATGTCGCCAACAAAATCGGTACCTATGAAAAAGCGGTGCTCGCCAAAGAAAACGGCATTCCCTTTTATGTCGCCGCACCGAGTTCGACGATTGACCTGCATTGTCCCACCGGTGACAAAATTCCGATAGAAGAGCGCGACGAGAAAGAAGTTCTTTTCCTCGCCGGAAAAAGAATCACCGCGCCCGGCGCACGCGCCGGCAACCCAGCGTTTGATGTCACACCGGCTCGGTATCTCACCGGTATCATCACCGAACGCGGTATTTTCAAGCCGAGTCAGATGCGGAAGGCCGGTCATGGCTGAAGTCTACGTCGGCACAAAATTCCAAACTATTTTCATTCACCGGCAACCACCGGCCGATGCGCGCACCGTTGAATTGCTCACTTGGTGCCGGCAATGGGCACACGCTGGCTGGATTGCAAAAGCCGTCGGAAACCTCAGTTGCCGGACTGCGAATGGTTTTATCATCACCCCCACCGGCACTGATCCATCAACATTAACAGTTGATGATTTTGTCGAAGTTCTCGGCGTGAGCGACAAAGAAGTCCGTGTGACTGGTCTGCATGAACCATCCAGTGAATGCCGGATGCACGCTGCAATTTACGCAGCACGTCCAGATGTGAACGCTGTTTTCCACGGTCATTACACACCGGCGTTACAGGCGACCGGTGTGGCAATTACCACCCGCGAAATTCCCTATGGAACACCGGCGATGGCGACTGAAACCGTACAAGCGCTTGGCACCGGAAATTTTGTCGTGATGCTCGGTCATGGTTTCGTCGCAGTCGGTTCGGAGATGCGCGCGGCACACACTGCGACGGCGGAAGTATTGGCACGATTATGAAACCGATTGAGACAATCATCTTTGATCTCGGCAATGTGCTCTTGCCGTTCGACTGGGGAATTGCTCGCAAGCGAATGTGTGAACGCACCGGTTGTAGCCGGAGAGAGTTGGAAGATTATTTTGTCGCAACGCCATTTCTGGCGCAGTTAGAAGTTGGACAACTGACAGCGCAACAATTTTTTGAAACCGTCGCCCATGATTTGCACTTCACCGGCAGCCGTGCAGAGTTTGACGAAATATTTTCCAACATCTTCACGATTGACGATGCGATGCTGCAATTGAGTCAAACGCTCAAGAGTTCCTACCGGCGATTTGTTTTATCGAATACGATTCCCCAGCATATTGAATTTGTTTTTAACCGGTATCCACTGCTGCGAGATTTTGACGGCCATATTCTTTCATATGAAGTGGGCTTAATGAAACCCGACCGGAAGATTTACGAATTAATCATGCAGCGGTTTGGCATCATCCCCGATCAAGCGATTTTTATTGATGATTTACCGGCAAATGTCGAAGCGGCGCAAGCGACCGGGTTGCGAGCAATTCAATATAAAAATTTTAAGAAAACGCGCCGGGAGTTGACGAAGCTCGGAGTCTTGTCTATATAAGTGCCACGCCTTTCGGTTTCCCCGGTAGCTCAATGGTGGAGCGAGTGACTGTTAATCACTAGGTTGCAGGTTCGAGCCCTGCCCGGGGAGCCAATCTTTTCCCTTTGTTTACAGGGTTTTTCTTACCACCGCCCAAAACACCCGCAACGCGAAAGTTGCGCCGTGATACCCGGAGGCGTTTTAGCTGGGCGTGCGGCAATCCTTGAATAAACCGACCGGCGCACAATGCCGGCCAAACGATAAGCGGCAGCGGGCTTAGCGGCCCACGTAGGGTTGGGCGGGGCTATCTCCCCGCCCGCCTACCGCTTCACGCTGGAGATAGACAGAGCCATGAAGAAACGACAATTGAAGCCGCGGACGGCGCAAGCTGACGCCGCGGGCAAAGTGCGCCGCCGAACCGACAAGGCACCGGACTGGTTGCGCGAGTTTTGCCGGCGTGAATCTGAACGCACCACACCGATTCCGGGCGGCGCCGCGAGTGCCGACTACCGGCAAGGCGCGCTGATCGGGCACAACCTTCGCACCATGTTCGCGGCGCTGGAGGCAACGCCGGCCCCCGAAAGTCCCCAAACGCCAGAAGATTCTTCCGCCTACTTGGCGACGTTCAACAAAGTGCGGGCGTGGCTGCGGGAACAATTCGGCACCGTGACTATGCTGCCGACCCGCGACCGGGCCGCGCATATCTTTTTTGAACACCTGGGCCGAGATCGAAGTCTGCCGCACACAGAAGGCCGTTGCGGATGTGTTTAAGCGGCACCTACCGGAAGACAAGGTGAAGGGCTGGAACGCCGACCAAACCGCTGCGTTCGACAATCGCGTGCGGACGTTCTGCCGGCTGATCGGATTCCAACCCGCGAACCGCGGCCGGCCGACCAAGTAAAACGTACACCCCCCGCCCTTGTTGCGTGCGTTTTTCTATCGTGCGCCACTGACTACAGTGGCCGTGTATGACAGGAAACCGCAATAAAGCGCCACTGCGAGCGCACCGAAAAGAAGCCCGCTGGCTTAGTAAATCCCCACCATCTAACGCCGGCGTTGTGTGTTTTTTATCGGGCGAAGTTGACTGCGCCACTTACCACGAAATTCGTCCCGGTCCTACTTGCGTGGCAAATCATCATCGTCGCACTCGCCTATCCGCTCTATCTGCAATTCTTCTCCGAAGCCGTGGGTGGAGCACGTAACGGATACCGGTACCTAGTGGATTCTAATTATGATTGGAGACAAGACGCCAAACGACTCAAAATATTTCTCGATGAGCATGGCATCCAGCACATCTACCTTGATTACTTCGGCACGCAGTATTCGATTGAATTTTTGAAGATTCCCAACACCCGCGTCAATGCCGACCAAGCCCATCAGATTAAGCAAGGCTGGTTGGTGGTCTCCGCTTCACAACTCATGCGTCCAGAGTGGGCTTGGCTGCGTGACTCACGCCAACCAGTAGATCGGGTCGGTTTCACGCTTTTTGTTTACCGGTTAGACTGAACGCGCTCCCAATTAATCATTATTCACTACGGAACGCCGTCGGTGCGGCGATTGATGTATCTGCGACCGCCAGCGTACCAGTAGTCATAACGCCTAATATAGGCGGTGCTCGTGGGCCGTCTTATACATTGACAAGATATTAGCAATTGGCGCATCCACTTGAATGTATGTGTGTCCCGGACCGACAACATAGCCACCATCTTGACCAAGGATATCCATTAGCCGACGAACCTCATCTGCAACAGTCGCCGGAGTTCCTTGACAGAGGATCTGCTGGAGATCCACCCCACCGTAGAAACAAATATGCTTTCCAAAGTCGCGCTTCAGCAACATCGGGTCCATTCCTTCCGCACGAATTTGAATCGGCTCCAACATATCGACCCCGCAATCAATAATCATCGGCAGTAACGGACGGACGGCGCCACAGACGTGGAGTAGGAACTTCTTATTGTACCGGTGAGCAAGGTCAACCACCTTCCGGAGGTAGGGCACACAGTATCGTTTGAAAGTTTCCGGTGAAAACAATGGTGCGCGTTGCGAGCAATAGTCGTCCGCCATATAGACAATGTCGATTCCCTCGGCACCAGGCTGGTTCAACATGTTTTCTTCAAACGCCAGAATCCGTTCGGCAACCGTTCCAATCAGCTTTTCTGCATACTCGGGATTACCAGCAAAATCCATCATGGTATCTTCCATCCCACGCAGGAATGATGTGATGAAATATGCGCCCCACGACGATGCGGCGATGATTGCCCGGTCCTTGTGGGCGGGAATTTCCGTTACAAAATGCGAAAAATCCTGCACTTTTGGCTCCGGCCAAAGATGCCGGTCAATATCCGAAAGGTCATCCTTACCGGCTAACGGACTCCAACCGAGTTCCTCGTAACTTCCGCCGCCATATTCAACCTTCACCGTCTTCCAGCCCCAAATCGACATCTTATCCGAATGCTGTTCTTGCCCCGGAGCCGCAATGTAATTCTTGGGCAAAACCATCCACGTATCAACGTGAAGATAATCAAAAAGCTCTTCGCGCGTCCGGAGGCCGAGATGTTGATACAACGCATCGAAAACTTCCTTCTCCGCATCAAAAGTAATCGGCATCCGATCTGTCGTCCGGTGCTCTGCCGCGGCCAACACTCGCTGTTTAGAAGTCATTTTATCCATAGATTTTATCTTTACTGTTAGTGTCTACAAAACGTCAACGCTCGTTAAAGCATGCCAGCCGTCAACTTGTGTACCTTCAATGGCAAACCAAACACGGGGCCGTTTTTCTTCATCGATAATGACAAGATCCAGCTTAGCTTCGCCAGAGTTGAGTCCTTTCGGGAGCGCAATTTTCTCCTCGAACCAACGATGCCCCGGCAACCAACTGCAGATATCTTGTTTCAACGGTACAACCACCGCACGATTTTTCTGCCGGAAGCGTAGCGCCAACCGGTACGACCGGTAAATCGGCGCACAACCAATATTATCGATGAAACATTCAATCTTAAACCGTTCGCCACGACGAACCGTTAGCGGCAACAGTGCTTGACGTAAAACAAAACGGTAGCCGATTTTCTTATCAAATTCCTCCAGTTTTTCGCGCCACGCCGCCGGGAAAAATGCGCTCTTTGGCATAAACACCGAGGTGTGGTACCGGTAGCCCTCGCGGATAATGGCATCTAAATCGTAGCCTTTTAGAAACCAACCTGGAACATTCCAGCAGGTTTCCATCGTAACTGGGGCTTGCTGCCAAGCATCGCGCAACCCTTGTTTTTCAATCTCCTTCGGATAAGCATCGTAGGTGTGATTCCACCCCATGCCAAATGGCACCTCCGGCACATCTGCTGAGCTAAAATCGCCAAAACAATCTGTCCGCCAACCAATGTGCTGATTAGTGCCGGCAGTGCGGCGGTGCGCATACTCGCCGCCCGATGTACCGAGCATGGAAAGCAGTTGAGTTTTCTTAAAGATCCGCCGATAAATATCGGCTAACTTCGCCGCAGTGGTTGGTGTTGTATTGCCGCCGGTTTCTCCCCAGAATCCACCATAGGCAATGTCAACGCTTTCCAAATCCGGATGACCATCGTACCGGCGGGCAAAGGCCCGGATGAAGTCACCGAAATGTTTCAAGTAAAGCGGATCATTGGAATCTGGCTCGTTGGAAAAAAACATTCCTTTCCGCTTCCAGTGCGCGCCGGTATCCCAATACCAGTCTGGAACGTTAACCGAACACTTCGGTGGATGACGCTTAGCAGTCGTGGGTGACTTGTCGTAATAGCGACGTTGAGTGTAAGGTTGGAAACGTAGTTGTAATGTCTGACCGTGTTCGCGGGCCGCCCGCAACGCACCATCTATGATGTCCCAGCGGTATTCTCCTTTGCGCGGCTCAAGCCACGCCCACGGCCATCGGCAATAACTCAGCGTGGTGCGAGGAATGTATTTAGAGTTTTCGGCAACATTTTTTACAACCGGAAACTCCATCGGACCATAGGTATCAAACCAACTCCAAGCTGCGTAAAGCGGATCTCCTTGAAAACGTTGATAGGTAGCCGTCCCACGATGAGGATTCGGAAGCCAAGCATTGGATTCGATGGGGCGAATGCGCTGAATTACTTCATCCGGTCCATAGGCATCGCGCCACCGCCGGATCGGCGGACGTTTGACTAGCTTGTGGTCCGAAGCCGCAACAACTTGGCGCAACGCGTTGAGCAATCCATCCCCATATCCTTCGCTAAATAACGCCTGCCACGCCGCGGGTGTGCGACGTTTGGGAGCGCGTTCAGTAAAGCCCGGCATCTCTCGCAACAAAAGTAAGATTCGACGCGTGGCAGCGTTTTGATTCAACCGCTTCCGCCAGAAGGAAGCTTGCTCGCAATCCACCGTCAGCGACTTCTTCAAGTCCGGTATCGCGCGTAAAAGTTCAAGGATGTTTCGGACTACCTGTGCTTCACTAATCAAACCTTGTTTCATGAAGTCGATTTCATACCACGACTAATGCCTTTGTCAACGAACGACTTTTTTGCCCATCACGTCAGCCATATCCGCTTGACAACTGCGTGGGCTAGATGAAAATCGGCTCTTACATAAAACCGATATTCACCGGAGCACTCAAGAAACATGCAACCAAAATTTCCACAAGGTAAAATCAGCGCCACATTCGTTGATTTTTCAGAACGAACGGACTTTTACGATAAAATGCTCCAGTGCGAGCCGGAGTATTGGCGAAATGAAATTCGCGATTTACGAGATGCGGGAATTACCGACATTGTCATTGCTCGAACAGTCCTCGCTGGGAAGGCGCATTACCATTCGGAGTTATTGGAAGAGTGGAGCGAGACAGATCCCGTTGCCGCACTCATGCAAGCCGCCGATGAGAACAATGTGGGCGTCTATTTGGGATTAGATTTGAATCTCCATTTCTGGGATCAAGACCGCGACTTTAGTCGAATGCTGAAACGCGATCTGAACCTGAACCATCACATCCTCAGCGAGCTACTTCCCCCATATGGATCAAACCCAGCGCTCAAAGGCATTTATGTGACACATGAGCCGGACCATGACAATGTGCTAACCGCAGAACGCACCAAAGCACTTCAAGAATTTCTTGGCGACATGTATCAGCTGATTAAAACGGAATGCGGGTTACCGGTGTTTTGTTCCCCATTTTTCGCCAAAAGTCCCCCACCGGAAGAATTAGCCGCGTGGTGGTCTGAATTTGTTGACCGTCCGATGTTTGACATCGTTGCCATGCAAGATGGTGTTGGTTGCGTGCGGAATATTGCACCGGAGGATATTCCCCCACTCTATACCGAGCTCGCAAAAGTTTTTGCCGCCCAAAAGATCCAGTTTTGGAACAATGTAGAAACATTCACAATTATCAAACGTGGACTACCGTTAGTACCAGCACCCATGGAGCGAATCGCCCAGCAATATGAGTTAGGCCGTCCATTTGTGGAACGCACCATTACTTGGGAATACAGTCACTTTCTAGGTCGTCAACTACTCGGGAAAGAACGGTATGAAACTTTCCGCCGATGGAATTTATCGAAACCACTAAAATAACTAGACTGAATACAAATCAACCGAGAGGCACCGGAAGCAATACTGACAATAGCACTCTCGAACGGTTTTGTTTTGACTCCGATGCCGCCGAATCCGACCGGCATCTCGCGTGGGTAAATTCCATTTGCGCGGCATTTCTAATGATCGGACTCATCGGCATTCAACCTCACACGCCGACTATCGCCAAGCGAACCCTACCGGTAGAAGAAATCGTGGCGACAACAGTTGAGCCGGTAACAATTTCAACTGTCGGTGGAAATACTGATTTAACACCGGAACCTATCACTCACAATGGGGCCGCGGCTATCGCCGTCACGCTCGACTCACCGGCGGTAGTTTTTTCTGTACCGACCGCTGGAAACGTGTTGGTACCGGTGGGATTAGCGCAAGCGCCACCCGCCAATCCTCTAATTGCGATCGCGCCGCTTGGCAATAGTCCGATTGGAATCGCCGTTTCGACCGGCACCTCCGGCAGTCGTCCAGCACCGGCATATCCCGCCGAATCGCTCCGCGCCCATGAACAAGGTACCGTCGTTTTACTAATCGAAGTTACGGAGAACGGCCACGCCAATTCAGTAACGGTGAAAGAATCCTCCGGCTACCGGCGGCTGGATCAAGCGGCAGTTGAGGTGGTGCACCGGTTCTGGTATTTTGGCCACGCCACAGGCAAGCGACTGTACGAATCGCCGATTGTGTTCCGACTGCAATGAAAAGGATAAAAATATGTTAGCCAATATCGTTATCGAATATTTCCAGCGCGGCGGCCTTGTCATGTGGCCGATTCTGATTTGTGCGGTTGTACTGGTGGCCGTCATCGGTGAACGCCTGTTTTGGTGGTGGCGCGAAACTCGGCTACGTGATCACGACCGGTTGATGCAGGTGCTCGACGCACTCCACAAAGGCAACGTGGAAGAAGCCGCACAACTCGCCAAAGGCTCGCACGATCCGGTCGTGCAGATGGTGGATCATGGATTAAACGATCACGCGACCTCATTGCAAATTGCGATGCAAGCGGCTGCCGGTGTGGTGTTGCGCCGGGCCGGACGATTTATCCCGGTACTAGACACACTGGTGACATTAGCTCCACTGCTGGGCTTGCTCGGCACAGTCACTGGTATCATGCATTCTTTCACATCCCTCGGCAGCGCGGAATTAGCCATTAGTAAAGTGACCGGTGGCATCGGCGAAGCGTTAATTGCCACGGCCTGCGGTTTGTGCATCGCAATCGTGGCGCTAGTTCCGCTGAATTATTTCTCCGGTAAAGTCGCGGCACTCCAATATGATTTAGAAACAGCGGCGTCAAATGTCGAAGTCTTGCTCAACCGCATCCGACATCAACGCCAAGACGCCGATTAGTCGAGCGCATGCACATCAGCTCACCAGTTCAGGGTAAGCACGCACGGATTGAAATCATTCCGCTCATTGACATCATGTTTTTTCTACTGGCGTCGTTCATGATGGTGAGCCTGAGCATGACCAAAGTGGCAAACATCCATCTCAACCTACCACCGGCAATCGCCGCGCAATCCGATTTCGGTCCCGATATGCTGCACATTGCCGTGGACAAGACCGGCGGAATTTGGGTTGAGAAACAAAAGCTGACACCGGCAGAATTGCACACCGTGCTGACAAACCGGACTCATTTCAATCCACACCTACCGGTCTACATCGGCGGCGATACCGAGACACGCCACGGCGATATGGTGGATGTCCTCGATCTCGCCCGTAAGGCCGGTATTCAAAAGATCGCGTTCACCGTCGTTGCGAAGCAGCCATGAAAATCATTTCGCCGTTGCCAAAAAAACATGGCCGACTGGAGATTATCCCTTTGATTGACATCATGTTTTTCTTATTGGCTTCGTTCATGATGGTCAGCCTGCAAATGCAACACTTACTGACTCTCAACGCCGCCCTCCCCACCGCCACGCTCGTCACCACGACGAAGCTCGACATGACGACGGTAACGGTCGACCGGTTCGGACAAGTGGCCATCGCCGGACAGCAAGTTGCTTTCCCGGAACTCGAACGATTATTGAAAACAAAACTCGCCGGTAACGCCAATTATCCCGTCTACATCCAAGGTCACTGTGACACGACGCACGGCGCGATTATTTACGTCCTCGACTTCATCCGGCGCGCCGGCATTCACAAAGTTGCGCTCTCCGTTAAAACCACCTCTTAATATGAAAATCACTCCACAATATCTAATCATCTTCTTAGCGCTCGGATTATGCGGATTGTGCACCCGTCAATGGTACAGCCAAGCCCATCAACACACCATGCTGACTACACTCTCACAAACCATTGCCGACCAATCCGCTGCAGTGCAGCAGCAGAAAAACTCAATCGCCGTCATGGACAGGCAAGTTGCGGCAATGGATTCACACCTGACCGAGTTAAAAAGCACAATTAAAAGTAATGCCGCTGAAATTCTGATCTTGCGAGGCGAGAATGACCGAATGACCGGCACCCTAGCGCAATACAAACAGCTCACCGAAACTCTCGAATCGCGAGTAAAACAAGCCAACGCCGTAATCAAAGATATCGCCGAACAGCGCGATGATTTCCTAAAGCACCTGAACGAAACGATTCAAGACCGTAACGAAGTCGTCGCAAAGTATAATGCGTTAGTCAAACAGCTCGAAGACCGCCAAACCGCTCAGAAGAAATAACCCCACCGCCGGTCATGGATTAGCTTGGAGCAGTTGCGAACAGTACCATTGCATTCGTGGATGATGAAAAAAACTCTTCCACAGATTACCCTTCAAGGGCACCGAGATACGGCCGTCGCGATGTAAGTAGCCGTACCATTCACCATGTTTGGAATCGGGAAAATACCGATAGCTCCAGTCGTGTACCAATTGATGCCAGCGGGCATATTTTTCGTCACCGGTGAGCTGATGTGCGAGCAAGGTCGCGATAATCGTTTCATTGTGCGGCCACCAAAATTTCATATCATGCCAGTACTCCTGCACCGGTTTGTCGTAGATATCGCGAAAGTAAAAAATCCCGCCATACTCGCTATCCCACCCGCGTTCCCACATCCAATCGAGCATGTCACACCCAAGTCGTACCAGCGATGCATCGCTGCGATAATGTCCTTCGTGCATGATAAACCACGCGCCTTCAATCGCATGACCGGGATTAAGCATCCGGCCATCAAAATGATCCAGAATTTCGCCAGTCGGCCCCACTGTTTCCATCACTACACGCAAGTTGGGTTTCACGAAGTACCGGCGGATTTCATCGATACAACGATCAATCCACCCAGTCAAGATCGGGTCATCACCGAGGTTTGTACGTAATTCTTGAGCTGTGACAATGGTGATCATCCGCGGCCCTATGCCAATCATCGGCCGCGTGTTGGTGAACTTCGGTGGCATCAATCCCGGCGTGAAATTCCAGCGAGTGAAGTGTTCAAATAACTCGCGGGCGCGAACCGCCGACCGGCTGCTGCCTGTAGCCCGGGCATGTACCGCATAGGCGATGGCCGCAAAGGCTTCACTGAACGCGTACCGGCGCTTGCGGATTGGACGACCTTCGCGCGTCACGTGGAAGAACATCCGTCCATCGGTGTCCACACAGTGGCGTTCAAGAAATTCCAGCCCTCGTTCCGCCCACTCGAGCCACTCCGCCCGCTTCTCAACAGTGTTATACAGTGCCAACAGCATCCAACACATCCGGCCCTGCGCCCACACGCTTTTGTCGGTGTCCAACAGTGTTCCATCGCGATCAAGCGCGTGCAGAAATCCACCGTGCTCCGTGTCTACAGCACGTGGAAACCAAAAGGGTACGGTATCCTTCAACAAACCGTCGCGATAAATTTTAAGTAATTCCTGCTTGTGATTTGTAGTCACCTGAGTCTCCCTGCTATGCCCTGCCTTGTTAGCTTTTATCTACCGGCAGGTGATAAATACTGCATTCACGTACTACCGACAAGAATTTACAATCGAAAATGACAGTTGCACTGAAAATTACCGGTAGTATTATGCCGCAACAATGAAACCTTCTTTAGAAATTCCGAATGTCGTAAAATTTAAAACCGGCAACGGCGGACTTCCACGCGTTGCCGTCACCGGCCCGCTCGCCAACGCTACTATTTACCGGTACGGCGCACACGTCACCCACTTCCAACCACACGGCGAAAAGCCGGTTCTCTTTATGACCCGGCAAGCTCAATTCATTCCGGGTAAACCAATCCGCGGCGGGATTCCAATTGTTTTCCCGTGGTTCGGCCCACATCCTACTGACACCAATTTACCCATGCATGGCCCATCACGGCTCGTGGAGTGGAATTTAGTTTCGACAGAACTCCGCGCTGACGGCGCTGTGGAATTAGTCTTCGCGTTACCACCCTTCTTGCAATACCGCGTTGCTATCGGGCGAGAACTTGATCTGACTTTAGAAGTTTATAACTCCGGTCAGACACCATTCAAGTTTGAAGAAGCCTTGCACACCTACTTTTGCGTCAGCGATGTCCGACAAATCACCGTCACCGGTCTCGAAAATACCCGCTATGACAGCAAAGTCGAAAACGTCACCGGCCAACTGCAAGGTTCGGATCCGATCCGGTTTACCAGTGAAGTTGATCGGACCTACTTGAATACAAACACCACTTGCATCATCCACGATCCGACTTGGCAACGCCGCATTGTCGTTGAGAAACGCAATTCCGATACAACGCAGCTTTGGAATCCATGGATTGCAAGAGCGAAAGCGATTCCGGATTTCGGCGATGACGAATGGCCGGGAATGGTCTGCATCGAAACTGTCAACGCACGCGTTAACGCCGTCACGCTTGCACCCGGCCAGACTCACGCCATGCGCACCATCGCTCGTGTCGAAAAAATCTAAGCCGCGTCTTTCGACTGCTTTTTCTGAACTAACGGCTCGGCTTTACCTTCGACAACCGTGCGATTGATGGTGACTTTGTCAATATCGTCGCGACTTGGAATGTCGTACATCAACTCCATCATCAGTTTTTCGAGCAGTGACCGCAAGGCGCGCGCTCCGGTACCCTTTTTAATCGCGGCCTCGGCAAGTGCGTGAAGCGCATCTTTCGTGAAGCTCAAACTCACGCCTTCCATTGCGAAAAGCTTAGCATACTGCTTGGTCATCGCATTTTTGGTGTCGTTAAGAATCGCCACTAACTCCACTTCCGTAAGTTCGCTGAGCACCGGTACAATCGGCAGCCGCCCAATAAATTCAGGAATGAGACCAAACTGAAGCAAGTCTTCCGGCTCGACATGTTCGAGCACCGAGACGCGTTGCGCCGGTGTCACCGGCACTTCACCACGCGCAAAACCAAGCGTGTGCTCGCCAATGCGTCGCGCAATAATTTTATCGAGACCGACAAATGCGCCGCCGCAGATGAACAAAATATTTTTTGTGTTAACGCGAATGTATTCCTGCTGCGGATGCTTCCGTCCACCTTGCGGCGGAACATTGCAGATCGTGCCTTCGAGAATTTTTAACAACGCCTGCTGAACGCCTTCACCGGAGACATCCCGCGTGATGCTGGCGGAATCACTCTTGCGGCCAATCTTGTCAATTTCGTCGATATAGACGATACCGAGTTCCGCGCGTTTCACATCGTAATCGCAGTTCTGGAGCAACCGGAGGATAATGTTCTCCACATCCTCACCGACGTAGCCAGCTTCCGTGAGTGTCGTGGCATCGGCAATGCAAAACGGCACATCGAGAATCCGCGCCAGCGTTCGCGCCAGCAGTGTCTTACCGGAGCCTGTCGGACCAATCATCAAGATATTACTCTTCTCAATCTCAACATCCCGGTGATGCTCGACGATATGTTGTTCTTCGTCCTGCTGAATGCGCTTGAAATGATTATGAACCGCGACAGCGATATTCTTCTTCGCGTGATCCTGACCGACGATATAAAGGTCGAGCTGGCGTTTAATCTCCGCCGGCTTTGGAACACTGAGTCGTGGCGTCGATTTCTTACCGGAAGGTTGACTTAGTTCTTTATCGACGATGCTTTTGCAAACGATAATGCAATTATCGCAGATGAACACACCGGGACCGGCAATCAGTTTCCGCACTTCGCCGTGGGTTTTTCCACAGAAACTGCACATCGTCAGATTGGCCGGCGGTTTCGCCATATAAATCCTAAGCTGGCTTTTTATCGCCGTCGCGTCGGGACTTCACGACTTCGTCCACCAAGCCATAATCGCGCGCTTCACTGGCAGACATGAAAAAGTCCCGGTCAGTATCTTTAGCAATCGATTCCACCGGCTTACCGGTGTGCAACGCGAGAATTTCGTTCAACCGGTCGCGCGTGTGTAAAATTTCTTTCGCTTGAATGCTGATGTCACTCGCCTGCCCTTGCACACCGCCCCACGGTTGGTGAATCATGATGCGCGCATTCGGCAACGCGAACCGTTTGCCTTTTGTGCCGGCCGCCAACAAGACCGCTCCCATGCTCGCCGCTTGACCGATGCAATAAGTTGTCACATCGCATTTCAAAAACTGAATCGTATCGTAAATCGCTAAACCCGCCGTGACCGAACCACCGGGCGAGTTGATATAAACACTGATATCCTTACCGGCATCTTCCGATTGCAAAAAAAGCAACTGCGCCGTCATGATGTTTGCCACGTTGTCATCAATTGCGGTGCCGAGGAAAATAATCCGGTCTTTCAACAGCCGTGAATAAATGTCGTAGGCGCGCTCACCGCGACCGGTTTGCTCGATTACTGTCGGAATCAGATATTGTGATTGTGCCATAACTACCTCAAGCTTTCGTTGTTTCGACCTTAGCATTGGCAATGAGGAAATCAAGAGTCTTGCCCACTAGAATCTGTTCCTCAACTTCACCCAATCCGCCGCGCTCATCCAATTGCGCCTTCAACTTCTCCGCCGGCATCCGGTACTGTCGCGCCATCGCCGCGAGCCGCTCTTCCATCTCCGCTTCGGTTACCGTAATCTTTTCCGCCTGCGCTACCGCATCGAGAACGAACGACGACCGGACGCGCTCTTTCGCGCTCTGCGAGGCGTAACCAAAAATTTCGTCCTTCTTACTTTCCAACACATCCTTGTTAACGCCGCGCTGACTATTCTCGCGAACGAGATCATAGACAATGCTCCGCGTCTCTTGCGCCACCAACGACTCCGGTAACTCAAACTCCACTTTGCTGAGCAAATGATCCACGACTTGCTTACGCAACTCGCCATTCACCTGCGCCTCGCGTTCCGCGACCAAGCTCTTCCGGACTTCGGCCTTCAGCTTTTCCACCGAATCCAAACCGACCTTCTTTGCGAATTCGTCATTCACCTCCGGCAACTTCTTCTCCTTGATACCGGTGACATCCACAAAATACGTCGCCTTTTTACTCGCAAGCGGCTTCACTGCAAAATCCGCCGGAAAGCTCACCAACACCTGTCTCTTCTCGCCCACCTGCGCACCAATCAATTGCTCGCAGAATCCCGGCAAGAACGAATCTGAATTCACCAACAACCAGAAATCTTTATGCTCACCAAGTGTCTTTGCCTCCGGTGCCAATTCACCAATCGGCTTACCTTCGGCCACGCCGGTATAATTAATGATTGCGAAATCGCCGGTCTTCAACCCTCGTCCAGTCACATCCGCAAAATCCGCTTGCTGGTCACGCAATCCGTCAATTGTTTTCTCCACATCCGCATCGGCCACCGGCGTTTCCGTTTTCTTCACAGCAATGCCTTTGTATTCCGGTAGCTCAAATTCCGGGGCCGTATCCATCACCGCCGTGAACACGAACGGCTTACCGGGCAGACTCTCCACCGAATCCACATTTGGCTGACCGACCACGCGCAATTCTTTTTCTTTCACCGCTTCCCGGTACGCATCTGGAATAACGCGCTGACGGACTTCGTTATCAATTTCGCTGGCATAACGTTTTTCCACAAGCGGCTCCGGAGCCTTGCCGGCCCGGAAGCCGGGAATCGCCGCGCCTTTGCGGAATTCTTGGAGGATTTCGGCACGCACACCGGCAACGCGGCTAGCGGCCACTTCAATCCGCAATTTCTTGCGGCACGGAGAGATATTTTCAATGGTGACAGACATAAGGCGCGTACGGTAAGTGATGCTCCCCACTCCGTCAAGTCTCGACTACGCTTGTGTCGGCTTAAAACAACAATCGATCGTGCCGTCCAAGCGCTTTTTGTTGCGCTAAAACAGTTTCGACGCGTTTCAGAAGTTCATCCGTGCTGAATGGTTTTTCCAGAAAATCCTGAGCGCCACCGCGTAACGCGGCCACGACTCGTTGCTGAGATGCCGCGCCGGTAATCATGATGACTGCAATCGAAGATTTGTGTTTTTTGATTTTCTGCAGCAACTCCAACCCGGCTTGTTGGCCACTCGGCAGGCCAATATCCACTAGCGCCAAATCCAACGGTTGATTCTTCATCAACTCAAAACCTTGCGCCAAATCCCCCGCCAGGACGACTTCGTGACCGGCGGTGGTCAACATTTCTCCCAGCATTTCCACCATCGCCCGCTCATCATCAACGACTAAAATTCGCGCCATAACTCAAGTCCTTCTAATTTTTAACCACCGGTAGCACAATCGCAGCACATTGATAGAGTGTCCGTCCATCAGCATAGCTAGTGACTCCGAGTACATATACTTGCCGGCCAGCAGCGATAAAAGCACCGCCGGCAGTCAGACGTTCCGCTAAATTATTCTCACGCTCCACAGCGGCGATCCATTGTGCGTCAGCGGCGAGAACAAAATTACCGCGACCCGGAAGAACGAGGATTGAAAATCCTAGCGCCGGTACACTCGGTTCGCCAACCACTCCGACCGGTGCAGCCGGAATGGCTTGCGATTGTTTAATCTCCAATCGAATCATCCGAGCAACGGCTTCCGGACCAGAATCACCTGCCACCGCCGCCACCCAATCAATTAAGAGATTCCGGACACCGTTTAGATCAATCGCTTTCGCAATCGGATCGATACCACCCAATTTTCGCATCGCCTTGACAAGCGTCGAAACTTCTTTGAGGTAAACATTTTTCTGTGCACCGGGAATGTAGTACATCACCACGAGGTGAACTCGCCCACCATCGGTCGCCCCATAATCAATACCGGTATTCGACCAACCAATCGCACAGTAAAGGTCGCCATCTTCACGCGGTGCCCGGAAATGCGGAACAGCAATCCCCATCCCGATACCGGTATTGCATTCTTGCTCGCGGCGCTTCACTTCCTCGATAGCGTCGGTGCCGACTTGAATATCCGGATTGGCATCGAGAATCCGCGCAAGAAATTCCAAGACACGGTCTTTATTACCGCCTTCGGGTAATTCGAAGAGACGGCCTTCTTGCAGAGCGGTTAAAATGCTGCGCATGATTAATCAGTTCCAAACTTCCGGGCGAACCACATTTTTACAGTATGTGTAAGGACACTGTACGCCAAAAGGTAGCCGGCAATCCACAGGAAATATACCGGTGGCAATGGCACAAACCCAAGCCAGTGCGCCAGCGGTGAAAACGGCAACCACACCCCAATCGCCATAATGAACAGTGTGCTTCCCAGCAACGCCGCACTCGGCCGACTTTGAATAAATGGAATCCGGTGGGTCCGGATAATGTGAACGATGAGCGTTTGCGTCAGCAGTGATTCAACAAACCAACCGGTATGAAAGAGCGCCGCCTGCGTCGTACCATCGGGATCGGCTACGCCTTTCCCAATTTGGCAATTGAAAAAATAGAGCATCAGAAAAAAGGTCGCATAATCGAAAATCGAACTGATCGGGCCAATGAAAAGCATGAAGTTGCGGATGCTGGCGATGTTCCAACGGCGTGGCTTTGTCAGATACTCCTCATCGACGTTGTCCAAAGGAATACCGACCTGCGAGAAATCGTAAAGCAAGTTATTGACGAGCACTTGAATCGGCGCCATCGGGAGAAATGGCAGGAAGTAAGCACCGCCCACTACGCTGAACATATTGCCGAAGTTAGAACTCGCCCCCATCTTGATGTATTTGACGATGTTGCCGAAAACTTTCCGGCCTTCGATAATCCCGTCTTCCAGCACCATCAGACTTTTCTCTAGCAAAATAATATCGGCCGATTCCTTGGCTACATCCACTGCTGAATCAACAGAAATGCCGACATCCGCCGCCTTCATCGCCAACACGTCATTGATTCCGTCCCCCATGAAGCCGACTACATGGCCTTTCGCTCGCAACGCTCGGATGACTTTCTCTTTTTGGTCCGGCGTCAACCGGGCAAAAACATTACCGGTATCCACCTGCCGTGAAAATTCTTCCTCACTCATGGCTGCTAACTGCGGTCCGGTCACCACCTGGCTAATTGTCAAACCGACATCGCGACAAACTTTCTGACTCACCAATTCATTATCACCGGTCAAGACCTTAACCGTCACTCCCGAGCGCGATAACGCTTCAATCGCTTGCCGTGAGCTTTGTTTGGCCGGATCAAAAAACGCGATATAACCGAGTAGCGTCAACTCCGATTCATCCGCCACACTGAAGGTTTGTTTCGACCGGTCAAACTCCCGGTACGCAATCGCAAGCACCCGGTAGCCGTCGGTGCTGAGATTCCGGTACTCATCCATCAAGTCATCGCGAAGCAATTGAATCAGCGGATTAATTTCATCATCCACCTGATAGTTTTCGCAAATCCGCGCCACCTCTTCGACTGCACCCTTGCAAATCAAAACATTCCGGTCTTCGTAATCAATCACCACTGACATCCGCCGGCGTTTGAAGTCGAATGGAATTTCATCCACTTTCCGGCAATTCTTTTCGACATCAATGTCCGAATGCGCCAGAACTGCGCGGTCGAGGAGATTGCGCAAGCCAGTCTGATAATGACTATTCATGTAGGCGTACCGGAGGACATCTTCACTCTGCCGGTTCGTCACATCCACATACCGCTCCAGCACCACGTGATCCTGCGTCAACGTTCCGGTCTTGTCAGTGCAAAGCACATCCATCGCGCCGAAATTTTGAATGGCGTTGAGATGTTTGACGATGACTTTTTTCTTCGCCATCTGCAACGCGCCCTTGCCGAGGCAGACAGTGATAATCATCGGCAACATTTCCGGCGTCAGCCCGACTGCCACCGACAACGCAAACAACAGCGCCTCCACCCAGTTGTGCTTGGTAATCCCGACGATTAAGAACGTCAGACTCACCATCACAATCATGAACCGAATCATCAGCCAAGTGAAAGACTGGATTCCCTTCTCAAAACTCGTCAGCTCACGCTTCGCCATCATCTTCTGCGATAACGCGCCAAAGAATGTTTGCGTACCGGTGCTCAACACCACGGCGCGCGCCGAACCACTGAGGACATTGGTTCCCATGAAACAGGCATTTGGAGATTCCAGTGGAGTCTTACCGTTGGCCGGCAACTCTGCACTTTTTTCCACCGGCATCGACTCACCGGTCAATGCCGATTGCGTCACAAAGAAATCTTTGGCGGATAAAATCCGGATATCGGCTGGAATAAGACTTCCCGCCGCCAACACCACCACATCACCCGGCACAACCTCCTCCAACGGTACTTCCACTTGTTTCCCATCGCGGATAACATCGGTCGTCGTTTTCACCAACTTTTGCAACTGTTCCACCGCCCGCGTCGATCGGGTTTCCTGGAAATACGCCAACGACACGCTCAACACCAACATCCCGCCCACCACCACCGCCGAACGCAGATCGCCCATCAAATAGGAAACCAGCGCGATGACCAACAACTGGATTGCTAGTGGATTCCGGCAGCGTTCGAAAATATCACTGAGAAACGTGTGGCGCCGCCCAGCCGCAACTGCGTTCAATCCGACTTCACGCAACCGCTCTGCGGCCACTTCCGTTGTCAGCCCATCGCGTGAGCCGGCAAGTTCCGTGAATAAATCAGTTTCGCTGCAAGTGTAGAGTTTATCGTTGGCCATGATAACGTCGCCGGATTCTATTTAACTTTTCCAGCGCGTTCCGGCAACAGGAACTTTCGTTTTTGAAAAGATTTTTCACAAACGTAACATCTTTATATTGTCACGCCGCTTAACTTTGCTATTGTCTCCGCCGCTATGGCAAAAATCTCAATCTCCAACGGCAAGCTCTCAGTTCCAAATAACCCAACCCTTCCTTTCATCCGTGGCGACGGCACCGGCCCTGACATCTGGGCCGCCAGCGTCCGCGTGCTCGACGCCGCCGTCGAGAAAGCGTATGCCGGTAAGCGCAAGATCGAATGGCTCGAAGTCTGGGCCGGTGAGGAGTCGTTCAAGAAATTCAACAACTGGCTCCCGGACGAAACCGTCAAGGCGTTCCAAGATTACCTCGTCGGCATCAAAGGCCCGTTGACCACTCCGGTGGGCAAAGGCATCCGCTCGCTCAACGTCGCGCTCCGCCAGATGCTCGACCTGTATGTGTGCTTGCGGCCGGTGATGTGGTTCAAGGGCGTCCCCTCGCCCGTCAAACATCCCGAGAAGGTGAACATGGTCATCTTCCGCGAGAACACCGAGGACATCTACGCCGGTATCGAATGGGAAGCCGGTTCGCCCGAAGCGAAGAAACTCATCGCGTTCCTCCAAAACGAAATGGGCGTGAAGAAAATCCGGTTCCCGTTGACCAGCGGCATCGGCGTCAAGCCGGTCTCGTCGGAAGGCACCGAACGCCTCATCCGCGCCGCGATCAAGTACGCCATCGACAACAACCGCAAGTCGGTCACGATTGTCCACAAAGGCAACATCATGAAGTTCACCGAAGGCGCCTTCCGCGATTGGGGCTACGCCCTCGCGAAGCGCGAATTCGGCGCTGTCGAGATTGACGGCGGCCCGTGGTGCAAATTGCCCAACGGCATCATCATCAAAGACGCCATTGCCGACATCACCTTGCAGCAAGTGTTGACGCGCCCCGCCGAGTTCGACGTCATCGCCACGCTCAATCTGAATGGCGATTACCTCAGCGACGCGTTGGCCGCGCAAGTCGGCGGCATCGGCATCGCCCCCGGCGGCAACATCAACTACATCACCGGCCACGCCATCTTCGAAGCCACGCACGGCACCGCGCCGAAGTACGCCGGCAAAGACGTCGTCAACCCCGGTAGCGTCATCCTGTCCGGTGAGATGATGCTGCGTTACATGGGCTGGACGGAAGCCGCCGACCTGATCATCAAGTCGCTGGACAAGACGATTGCTGACAAGGTGGTCACATACGACTTCGCCCGCCAAATGGAAGGCGCGAAGGAAGTGAAGTGCTCCGCATTCGGAACGGCCATGATCGAACGGATGTGACCATGACGCATCCTTATTGACCATTCGAGACGGCGCGATGACGGAAGCAACTCACAAGATGGTCATTGACCATGCCGGCGGCTTGCATGAAGGCGTAGCAGATCGTTGTACCCACGAACTTGAATCCGCGTCCGCGCAGATCCTCGCTCATCGCGTCGGACTCGGCGGTGTGTGACGGTAGGTCGCTAAGCTGGTGAAACCGGTTAGCCCGCGTCTGCCCGCCGGTGAATTGCCAGATGTACCGGTCAAATGAGCCGAACTCCGCTTGCACCGCAAGGAAACACCGGGCGTTGATGATGGCTGATTGCACCTTGAGCCGGTTGCGGATGATGCCGGTATCGGCGAGCAGCCGGACCACGTCGCGGTCGCCGTACCGCGCTACCTTGGCGGCGTCGAAGTTGTCGAATGCGCGCCGGTAATTCTCGCGCTTCAGCAGCACGGTCTGCCAACTCAGCCCGGCCTGCGCGGCGTCGAGGACGAGGAACTCGTACAGTTTCCGGTCGTCGTGCAGCGGCACGCCCCATTCCGTGTCGTGATACGCCGTCATCAATGGATGCGACAGACACCAAGGGCAACGAGAAGGCTCTTGCATGAACACGGTGGACTACACGTTAAACTTAAAGATCAGCACGTCGCCGTCTTTCACGACGTATTCCTTACCTTCCATCCGGTACAAACCTTTTTCACGCGCAACGGCGACACTGCCGCATTTGATCAGAGCATCGTAGGCGACGGTTTCGGCTTTGATGAAACCGCGCTCGAAGTCGGAATGAATCACGCCGGCGGCTTTCGGGGCGGTATCGCCGGCATGGATTGTCCACGCGCGAACTTCTTTTTCGCCGGCCGTGAAATATGTCCGCAGACCGAGTAGATGATAGGTCGCGCGGATGAGCGCGCCGACACCGGATTCGTTTACGCCAAGTTCCTTGAGAAACGCCTGCGCTTCCTCCGGTGACAAATCCACCAAGTCGCTCTCAATCTGTGCGCTGATAACCACGGCTTCGCAGGCGAGATGCGTCTGCACATACTCGCGCACCTTGAGGACGTGCGGATTGGTGTCGGCGGTGGCGAGGTCAGATTCTTTCACGTTGCAGGCAAAAATGGTGGACTTATCTGTCATCAACCAGAACAAGCGCGAGATGGCTTTTTCTTCCGGCGTGAGTTCGAGCAGGAGCGCGGGCTTACCGGCGTTCAGATGCGGTTCGAGTTTCTTTAATACCGCTTCCTGCGCCACCGCTTCCTTTTCGCCGCGTTTGGCGTCCTTGTGCACCGCGCTGAGCCGTTTTTGCACCGCTTCCAAATCCGCCAGCACCAATTCCGTCGTAATGACTTCAATATCGGAGACCGGGTCAATGTTCCCGGTAACGTGATGGATGTCCGGGTCTTCGAAGCAGCGAACGACTTGCACAATGGCGTCCACTTCACGGATGTGCGACAGAAACTTGTTCCCCAAACCTTCGCCTGACGCCGCGCCTTTGACGAGACCGGCAATATCCACAAATTCAATCGCCGCCGGGATGACAACATTAGTCTTCGCGATTTTTTGCAACTCATACATCCGCGCGTCCGGCACGGTGACGATGCCGACGTTCGGATCAATGGTGCAAAACGGATAGTTCGCCGCCTCCGCCTTGCGCGAGCGAGTGAGAGCGTTGAACAAAGTTGACTTACCCACATTGGGCAGACCGACGATTCCAGCTTTTAGCATAATTTTTTAAGAGTAAAGAATTCCGCACCGATCACTTTCCAGCCGGATGCCAGTCAGCGAAAGGCAATTTCTTTCACCACGTGCGGCGAAACTTATACGCTGACGAACATTCAGGCACAAGCCCGAAACTTGAGCGTGTAACGGTACATCGTTGACGGCGGTGCAAACGCCGGTTAGAGTGCCGCGCGAAAAGCCGAAGTCAATCCTATGCCATTAACGAATCAAGAAAAACGCAAACTCAAAGCCGCCGCGCAACATTTGGATCCAATCGTCCGCGTCGGCAAGGCTGGACTCACCGGTACAGTTTTGCAAAGCATCGAACAGGCGTTGACCGCGCGGGAATTAATCAAAATCCGCTTTGAACACGACCGGGATGAACGCGATACGCTGGCTGGTAAAATTGCAGACACCACCGGTGCGGCGTTGATTATGCAAGTCGGCAAGGTCGCAGTGTTTTTCCGGGCACGACCACTAGACAAGACTGAAGAAACGAGCTAAATACCATGTCTATGACAACTGAAGTTATTACATTTCACTACACACTCACCGATCCCACCGGCAAGACGCTGGATTCTTCCATCGGCAACGAACCGTTGACGTTTATGTCCGGTAATTGCCAAATCATTCCCGGCTTGGAAACCGAACTCACCAAGCTCAAAGTCGGTGACAAGAAGCATATCTCCGTCGCTGCAAAGGACGCCTACGGCGAACTGGATCCGAATCGAATTTTTGACGTGCCGGTGGAAAAATTCCCGGAAAAGAATATCAAAGTCGGCGACAAGTTTCGCATGGGCAGCAATCATCAAGCCACTGTGGTGACCGTGGTAAACATCACTGGCACACAAGTCCGCATTGACGCCAATCATCCTCTAGCCGGTGTTGATTTAACTTTCGCCGTCGAGCTAATCTCCAAGCGCGACGCGACAAAGGAAGAGTTAGAAGGCTGCTGCGAAGGCAAGCATGAAGGCGAGTGCTGCGGTCGCCACGAACACTAAAACCGGTAAAGCTCGCCGTATTTCCGGCGCAAATATCGGACGTACGGAGCAATCGTCATCGCCTGACCGGTCGCTTGTTGAACAAGTTCGGCCGCAGTGAATTTCCGACCATGCTGGTAAATGTTTTCCTTCAGCCAATCATGGAGCGCCTCAAACTTACCGGCGGAAATTTCCGCTTCGATCTCTGGTCGAGCATTTGTCGCAGATTCGTAAAATTGCGCGCTCAGAATATTTCCGAGCGTATAGCATTGGAAATTGCCACCGATAACTCCGCCGTACCAATGCACATCCTGCAACACGCCATCGCGGTCGTCGGGCGCGCAGAGACCGAGGTCGGACTGATACCGCGCGTGCCACGCTGCCGGCAAATCTTTCACCGCGAGCTGGCCTTCGAGCAATTGCAATTCCAAATCAAACCGGATCATCACATGCAAATTGTATGTCACCTCATCGGCATCGGTGCGAATCAACGAGCGCTGCACCCGGTTGATGGCCCGGTAAAAACTGTCAAGCGACACGCGCTGGAGTTGCTCCGGGAAAGCTACCTGCAATTTCGGATAGAAGAATTCCCAGAAGCCCCGGCTGCGCCCGACAAGGTTTTCCCAAGTCCGTGACTGGCTTTCGTGCACGCCCGATGATGTGCCACCGGCCAACGGCGTTGCCTCGAAATCCGCCCGAATCCCCTGCTCGTACAACGCGTGGCCGGCTTCATGCAACGTACTGAACAGCGCTTCGCCAAGATCATCCTCCCGGCAACGCGTCGTGATCCGCACATCGCCGAGCGAGAACTTCGTCATGAACGGATGGTGCGTCTTGTCTTGCCGGCCGCGCTCGAAATCGTAGCCAAACCGTTTAATGACTGTCGCGCCAAAAGCGAGCTGTTCCTGTTCCGGAAAGTGTTGCCGCAAACAGGCATCGTCCGCGACCGGCTGCGCCGTGATCGACTGAACCAGCGGCACGAGCTCCTGGCGCAATTCGCCGAACACTTGCCGGATCGTTTTGGCCGTCATGCCAAAATCGGCGTAGTCAATCAACGGGTCGGCAATGTGTTCGTAGCCGGGAAAGAAATCTGCCAGTTGCCGGCTCAAATCGAGCGTCTGCTCCAGCAATGGCCGCACTGCCGCAAAATCATTCGCCGGCCGCGCCTGCGTCCACGCCTGATAAGTCGCCGCCGTATGCTCCGACAGTTTCCCCACAAACTCCGCCGGCACCTTCACAGCGCGCTCGTAATCCCGGCGTGTCACGCGAATCAAACTCGCGTCATCAGAATCTGCCGGCAGGCTTTCTTCATGCCGGCGCAATTGATCGAGTAGTTTGCCGATTATCGGCGAAGTGAATTTCTCGTGCGCCAACCGCGCCAATGTCGCCATCTGCCGCCCGCGCGCGGGCGCGCCGCCAGTCGGCATGTACGTTTCCTGATCCCACTGCAGGACCGCGCCGGCGGATTCGAGATCGTTGACCTCTGTCAGCAATATCTTCAACTCGCGCAGCTTCGCTTCCATGCGTCAGATGACTTGCAGCAACAACCCCTTGAGATATTCCGTCTCCGGCATCCCCAACAAGACCGGATGATCAGCCGCTTGCGTCAACACCTTCACCAGTCGCAATGTCTGCCGCGCATCCGCCGCCGCATTCACCACCACGTCTTTCAACAAATCCTCCGTGATGTGGTGCGAACAGGAAAACGTCGCCAGCATTCCACCCACCGGCAACATCTTCAACGCGCGCAAATTGATTTCCTTGTAACCGCGCAACGCGTCGCCGACGTTTTGCTTCGTGCGCGTGAATGTCGGCGGATCGAGAATGATGACATCAAACTGCCGTTTCGTGGCATCGCCCTTCTTCAACACATCGAAGGCGTTCGCGCATTGAAACTCAATCTTGCCGGTCAATTCGTTCAGGTCCGCGTTCACCCGGGCGCGCGCCACGGCGGAATCCGAAATCTCCACCGACTCGACGTTTTTCGCGCCGGCCTTACCGGCGAACAATCCGAACCCGCCGTGGTAACTAAAACAATCCAGCACCCGCTTGCCGACGCAATGCTTGGCCACAATGGCGTAGTTCTCAGCTTGATCGAGGAAGAAACCCGTCTTCTGGTCTTCGAGCAAATCCAACTCAAATTTTACCCCGCCGACTGTGATCTGCGTCTTCCCTTCCAGCTTACCGGCGATCACACCTTTCGTTTCCGGCAAACCTTCCAACTTCCGGCTCGGCACGTCGCTGCGTTCGACAATCGCCGTCGGATGGAAAAGCTCGCGCAAAATTTCGAGGATCACCGTCTTGCGCTGGTCAATCCCAAGCGTCAAAAACTGCACGACAAGTTTGTCGCCAAACCGGTCGACGACCAAGCCCGGCAACTGGTCGCCTTCGGAGCAAACCATCCGGTACGTGTCGCCGGTCCGGTAAGCGTTGGCCGCGGCAATGCGGCGCTTGAAAAACGCACGGTCAATCTCTTCCTTTTGCGTCGTGAACCGGCGCACGGTGATTTGAGATTTCCGGTTAAGCAGGCCGCGTCCGAGAAACCGTTCTTTGTGGTCGCGAATATCCACCGCGTCGCCGTCAACGGCGCCGCCGGTTAGTTTGACGATTTCACCGGCATAGACCCATGCGTGACCGGCAATAAGCCGGTGTTCTTTATTTGGTTTGAGAATGATAGATGGCACAGCGTGACCGTACCAGAGTTACCGGAGTTTGTCACTTTATCCGGAGGGAGTGTATCGAACATGCTAAAATCTTACCTCCGATCTCTTCCGTCGGATTTGCAAACCGGCGGTGCATTTGTTAGCCTGCCGCCGTGGCTGACACACTCGTTATCAACGAAATTTTCTACAGCATCCAAGGCGAATCGTCCTTCGCCGGTTGGCCGTGCGTTTTCATCCGCCTCACCGGCTGTAATCTCCGCTGCACTTGGTGTGACACCGCCTATGCTTTTGACAAAGGCCAACCGCTGTCGCTCGACGATATCATCGCAAAAGTTTGCAACTTCGATTGCCCACTCGTCGAAGTCACCGGTGGTGAACCCCTACTCCAGTCGAATGTTTTGCCATTGCTAAAACGCCTCTGCGACCTTGGTAAAACCGTTCTACTGGAAACCGGCGGCTCGCTCGATATTGTACCGGTCGACCTACGCATCATCAAAATCATGGACCTAAAATGTCCTAGCAGCGGCGAGACCGACAAAAACCGCTACGCCAACCTCCGTCATCTTACCAAGCAAGACGAAATCAAATTCGTCATCGCCGGCCGCGCCGACTACGATTGGGCAAGCCGCACGCTGACCGAACACCAACTTTCCACGCGCTGCACAATTTTATTCTCACCGGTCGTCGAAAAACTTTCACTCCAGACATTAGCCGAATGGATTTTGGCGGACCACTTACCCGTGCGCCTCCAAACCCAATGGCACAAACACATCTGGGGCGCAGCCGCACGAGGCGTGTGATGTTACCGAAATTGCTGACAAAAATCCCCGGCCCACACTCTCGCACACTTGCTCGACAACTTCGCCGGTACGAATCGCGCAACATCACTTTCATCTCCCAACACTGGCCAATCTTTTGGGAACGTGCCGCCGGCGCCAACGTCTGGGACGTGGATGGCAACCGGTATCTTGATTTAACTGCTGCATTCGGTGTCGCCAGCGTCGGTCATGGCAACCGGCAAGTCGTCGCCGCGCTCCGGCAACAAGCGGGCCGGTTAATTCACGCCATGGGCGATGTTCATCCGAACGAATTAAAACTCAAGCTCGCTCGCGAACTCGTCGCGCTCACTTTCCGCCGTAACGCCCGCGTCATCTTCGCGAACACCGGCACCGAAGCCGTCGAAGCCGCTCTGAAAACCGCCGCCATTCACACCGGCCGTCCCGGCGTTATCGCGTTCACCGGCGCGTATCACGGCCTCGCCTACGGCGCGCTCGCCGCCACCGAACGGAACCATTTCCGGCAACCATTTGAAAAACAACTCGGCAACTTCGTCACGCACCACCAGTACGGCGAAATCCCCGGCCAACCGCCGAAAAATTACGGCGCGGTTTTAGTCGAACCGATTCAAGGTCGCGCCGGCATCGTCGTGCCGCCGGACAATTTCCTACCGGGGTTGCGCCGGTATTGCGACCGGCACGGACTCGTTTTGATTTTCGACGAAATCTACACCGGCTTCTGTCGCACCGGCCGGTGGTTCGCCAGTGAACATTGGAAGGTCACACCGGACTTAATTTGCATCGGTAAAGGAATGGCCGGCGGATTTCCATTGGCGGCCTGCGTCGGTAGCGCACCGGTCATGGATAGCTGGCCAGCGTCCGACGGCGAAGCGATTCACACCAGCACATTTCTCGGTAATCCACTCGGTTGCGCTGCGGCGTTGGCGGCCATCGGCGAAATGAAACGCCAGAAACTGGCACACCGCGCCGCGAAACTTGGCGACTACATTCAAACGCGCTTACCGGTGCGCGGCAAAGGGTTGATGCTCGGCTTGCCGGTCGCGAACCCGGCACGGTTGTGCGAACAACTTTTGCAGCGCGGCATCCTCGCCCTACCGGAAGGCGATGTGCTCGGCTTAACGCCACCATTGACAATCACCCGCCGGCAACTAGATTTTGCCATCGCAAATATTATCGAGTTGTGCCGATGACAAAGCTCCAGCAAAAAATTCTCACGTTCATTCGCAGCGGCACCGGTGATTTCGCGGAGTTGGCGATGGAAGTTTTTGCGTTTCAGCGCGAGCACAATCCGACTTACCGGACGTTTTGCGACCGGCGGCCACCGGTCAATAGTTGGCAAGAAATTCCGGCCGTACCGACGAGCGCGTTCAAAGATTTTTCCATCGCTTGTTTTCCGGTCAGTGCTGCGGTGGCCGAGTTTCACACCAGCGGTACCACCGCTGAAACAGCCGGGAAGCACTATTTCAAAACGCTGGAACTTTACGAAACAGCAATCAAACCAAACTTCACCGCACATCTACTACCGGACGCCGCGCGCTTACCGGTGCTCGCTCTGACACCATCGCCAGCCGACGCGCCACACTCGTCGCTGGCGCATATGCTGGGAGTGGTGGCCGGTCATGACTGCGAATTTTTCGTCGAACGCGACACACTGCTACTAGAACGCTTGACGCAACGACTTTGCGAAATGCAATGGGCCAGTCAGCCGGTCATGCTCTTGGGAACAGCGTTCGCTTTCGTTCATTTGTTTGACCACCTTGGGAAAACGCGCTTCGAGTTACCGGAGGGCAGTCGTGCGATGGAGACCGGTGGGTTCAAAGGACGGTCACGCGAAGTCACGAAACCAGAACTTTACCAGCTGTTCACTCATCATCTCGGCATTCCGGCGCAGCGCATCGTCAACGAATACGGCATGACGGAATTGAGCACGCAGTTTTACGATGCGACAATGCGCCTCGACCAACAAAGCGACTGCAAGGATATACCGGCGTGGGCACGAGTGTTGGTGATTAATCCGAACACCGGTGAGGAATCCGCGACCGGCGAACGCGGATTGATTCGAATTTTTGATTTAGCAAATCTCTGGAGCGCAATGTGTATTCAGACGGAAGACCTCGGCATTGCGCATGCCGATGGAACTTTTGAAGTATTGGGTCGCATTGCCGGCGCAGAAGTGCGCGGCTGTTCGTTAAACACCGAATCGTTGCGAAAACAATGAACGTCGTCGATGCGATTGCCGAAACTGCGCAGAACTGGCTCGCACCGGAAAGCCGCTGGCGCAAGCGCGCCATCGCCGAAGCACCGGAGCAGACTGGCTTCTCACCGGAGATGATTAACGAAGCCGTGACGCTGATTTTTAGTGCGTTAACACATGAAGCGCTGAGCAAATTTATCGTTCCCGCTGACGCACCACGAAAAATCACGCACATTTTATCTGGCAACGTACCGGCCCCCGGCATCGGCAGCATTTGCCGGGGATTATTACTAGGGGCAGAAAACTGGGTGAAATGTTCGAGCCGTGATCCGGTCTTCCCGGCGTTGTTCGTGGAATCGCTCCGGGAAGTAAACACGGAGTTAGCCGAACGTGTGATAGTGAAACAGTGGCCTCGCGAAGACGTTGAGCAAACAAAAACTGCGCTCACCGGTGCGAATGCCGTGATTGCTTATGGTGACGATGATTCGATTGCAAGTTTGCGAGCACTCACACCGGTCACGACGAAGTTTTTCGGCTACGGCCACAAAATCAGTTTTGCAATCATCGGTGAAGAAGCGCTAGCGGATCGCGAGTTACCGGCGTTGGCCGCGTTTGATGCTTCGGTGTATGACCAGCAAGGTTGCATGTCGCCGCACGCTTTTTTTGTTGAAGGCGATGCGAACGCTTTTGCCGAAAAGCTGGCGATAGCAATGGAAGAGTTTCAACAGCGCGTACCGCGAGGAAAACTTTCAATCAAGGAAGCCGCGCTGTCGGCACGCGTCCGGGAAATACACGAGTTTCGCGGAGCGCAGATTTGGACCGGCAAGCCGCCATATCCGTGGACGGTGATTTACGATGCGCAACCCACATTTACGCCATCGTGCTTGAATCGAACGGTGTTTATAAAACCGATGCATACGTTAAATTCTATGCAGGCGTGGGCCGATACGATTTCAACGATCGGTATTGCACCGTGGAATGCCGAAATGCAAAAACTAGCTAGCAATCTGGCGGAACGAATTTGTCCGATTGGTCAGATGCAGCGGCCGCCTTTCACTAGTAATTGACTTGACGAATTACTCACCAACGCCTACGAACAAACTGTTATTCTTTTACCTAAACTATCCGAGGATAAATTAATGAAACGCAATCTTTCCATTGACCAGTATTTAAACGCAAAAGCGGCGAGCCACCGACCACGCTTCCGATTTGCCGGTAAGACAAAACAAGACTGGAAACGCTGGCGCACCGGATTACTACCGGCGGCAGTGCAGACACTTGGCACGATGCCAACCAAGGTGCCATTACGCTCAGAATTAATCTGTGAATGGACGGAAGACGGCCTAATTAAACAACGAATTGTATTTGATGTAGAACCGGGTTTATCGGTGATTGGATTAGTGTTCCGACCAGCGAAAAGCACAGGCCGATTACCGGCAATTTTATGTTGTCACGGTCACGGCGGCCCATTCGGAAAGAATTTAATTATGGGCGATCGCTCGACCGTAGAACTCCGCGCGAAAATTGCTGAACATAATAATTACGATTACGGCTTGCAGATGGCGAAGGCGGGCTTTGTGACGATGGCAATCGATTGGCGCGGCTTCGGTGAGCGAGATGACCGGCGTAAACCACACAACCACGACATCACTTGGGGACGTGACCTCTGCGATGTAAATTTTATTCGCGCCGTAATTTTTGGCCAGACATTGCTCGGCTTAAACATCCACGATGGCCAGTGTGCGCTAGATTATTTGTGCCGGCAAAAGTTCGTCGATCCGCAACGCATCGGTGTAATGGGTATTTCTTTTGGCGGCACAATGACAACGTGGATATCCATTTGCGACCAACGAATTAAGGCAGCGGATGTTATTTGTTACAGTGACCAGTTCGCCGATTTCGGCATCCGCGATGCAAACTTTTGTGGTAGCCAAATCTCGCCCGGCTTGTATGCACTGGCGGACGTGCCGGACTTACAAGGTTTGATTGCACCCCGGCCGTTGCTGGTAGAAGTCGGAAGACAGGATAATTGCTTCTTGATTGAGTCCGCGCTGAGTTGTTACCGGGAAGTCGAAAAGATTTATCAAACTGCCGGTGCGCGCGACCGACTCGAACTGGATTTATTTACAGGCGGTCATATGTGGGGCGGCCATAAGTCGGTTGATTTTTTCCGCAAAAACCTCTAGCGAAACACATGAGTAAAATGACTCCACGGGAAGTGATTCAGAAAAACATTCGATTTCAAAAGCCCGATCGAATCGGAATGCGATTTGATCGGGGACGAATGGATGATTTTTTGAAGGAAGTGAAAATCTTTCCGAAGGGTTTCAAAATCAAACGCTGGATCGAAGGTGAATACGAATATTACGATGATGCGTGGGGTAATCTTTGGTGGCGATTGAAAGACGGTTGTAGCGGCGGCGAAATTAAAACTGCAGCACTGGCGGATTGGGCAGCACTGAAAGATTTCAAGGTTCCAGATTTTCTCGGGTCACCAGATTTTACGACTATTAAACAACTTTTTGCCGATGACGGTAACCAACACTATCGGATGATCAATATTCCAGGTTTCCCATTTTCCATCTGCCGGTATTTACGGAAGATGGAAATTTATTTTGAGGATTTGGTATTGGAACGAGAAAATATTGACCAGCTCCACGACATCGTCACGACTGCGATGGAGCAAGTGATTCGCAAGATTCCGGAAACTGGCGCCGATGGCATTATTTTCTTTGAGGACTGGGGAATTCAAGACCGGATGCTCATCTCTGCTGAGATGTGGCGTGAAATTTTTAAACCGCTTTACCAACGCCTCTGTAACGCCGCACATTCCGTCAAGCTCGACGTGTTGATGCATTCCTGTGGTTACAATTGGGCCATTATCGACGACCTTGCCGAGGTAGGCATCAACGCCTTCCAGTTTGACCAACCATCGATTTACGGTCTCGAAAAACTCGCTACCCGGTTACAATCTCACAAAATTTGCCTGTACTCTCCGGTGGATATTCAAAAAGTTCTACCGACCGGTAACAAACAACTCATTCAAGACGAAGCCCGGAAGATGGCGAAGCTATTCTTCGGCGCGAATGGCGGATTGATTGCGAAGAATTACCCCGATATCCATGGCATCGGTGTTACTGAAGAATGGGACAACTGGATGTACGAAGCATTCCTCGAACACTGCCGATAATCAATCCTCGCTTGTGTTTTGGGCGGGATTCACTTAAAACGTAGGCGTGAGCAGCGAGGAATTGTGCATCGGCGTGCTGGGGTCGGGCAACGGCTCGAATTGTGAAGCGATTCTCCAAGCGTGCGACCGCGGGCAGATTCCGGGGCGCGTCGCGGTGGTCGTGAGCGATTTGGCCGATGCATTTATCCTCGAGCGTGCACGCAAACGCGGCATCCCGGCGCATTTCGTCGGACCGAGCCGGTTCAAGACAAAGTTGGAGCCAGAACTGGAAACGCAGATGGTCAGCATCTTGCGCGAAGCCGGAGTAGAATTAGTGGCGTTGGCGGGTTATATGCGTGTGGTGAAAACACCATTGCTGATGGCGTTTGCTGGGAAGATATTGAATGTACATCCGTCGTTATTGCCTTCGTTCCCAGGCTTGCACGCATGGGAGCAGGCGTTAAATTTTGGTGTACGAGTGACCGGTTGCACGGTGCATTTTGTGAACGAAGGTGTGGATGCGGGACCGGTGGTTTTGCAGCAGGCGGTGCCGGTACTGGCAGGCGACACGCCGGCGACGTTGCACCAACGGATTCAAGTCGCAGAGCATGCATTGCTACCGGAGGCGATTCGGTTGTTTGCGTTTGGAAAACTGCAGATCGAAGGACGAAAAGTTAAAATTTTGGAATAAAATTATGAGCGAGAAAACGAATAAGAAATTACGCTTAGGATTGCCGAAGGGAAGCTTGCAGGAATCCACTTTTGCCTTATTGGCGAAGGCGGGTTGGAAAATCTCATCGAGCAGCCGGAGTTATATTCCGCGCGTCGATGACCCGGAATTGGAACTACGTCTGATTCGCGCACAGGAAATCAGCCGGTATGTGGAACATGGTTTTCTTGACGCTGGGTTGACCGGCGCGGACTGGATTGCAGAAAACGACAGCGATGTGGAAGTGGTTGCCGAAATTGCCTACAGCAAGGCAACGACCAATCCGGCCCGGTGGGTGTTAGCGGTGCCGAATGATTCAACAATTAAGTCTGTCAAAGATTTACAGGGCAAGCGAATTGCCACTGAGTTAGTGGAAGCTACGCGCCGGTGGTTGAAGAAAAATGGTGTGACGGCCGAAGTTGAATTTTCGTGGGGCGCGACGGAAGTGAAGGCACCGGAGCTGGTGGACGCGATTGTGGAATTGACCGAGACCGGCTCGTCGCTCAAGGCGAATAATTTGCGAATCGTGGATGAGCTGGTGCGAAGTTTTCCGCAGCTGATTGCGAATAAGAAATCTTGGCAAGATTCGTGGAAAAAACAAAAGGTGGAAACGCTAGCGATGATGCTGAAGGGCGCGTTGCAGGCCGAGGAAAAAGTCGGCTTGAAGATGAATATACCGCGCACCAAACTCGACACGTTGCTAACGCAGTTACCGGCGCTACGCAATCCAACAATTTCGACTTTATCGAAAGCGGATTGGGTGGCGGTGGAAACAATCATTGATGAGAAAATCGTGCGCGAGATTATTCCACAGTTGAAAGCCGCCGGTGCCGAAGGCATTATCGAGTATCCGCTGAACAAAGTCATTTACTGAAACAAACCGAGGAGACCGAATGGGTTCGATCAAAAAAAGTCGGAAGGCGAAAATCAACAAGCACAAGCGCCGCAAGGCCCGCAAGTCGATTCGCCACAAGAAACGCAAGTAGCCGCCTACCGGCACCAATGTTTCGCACGTGGTTTTACCGACGCGGCTGGCTCGGCGCGATGGTGGTTTTGTGCGCCGGCATCGGTTGCGCGACGACGCCTCCACCGGCGGTCAAGTCTAACTCTTTGGAACTGACCGCCGCCGAGGACCGGTATGCCGCCGCCCTTGCCCATTATGCGACGGCGGTTTCGATTGCTTCAACCGAAGATCTAGCGACTGCCGTACCGGAGTTCCGGCAGGTCTACGAGCTAGATCCCGGCAGTTTATCGGTGGCGTTTCTGTTGGCGGAATATTACCGGTCACGGAGCGATTTGACTAATGCCATTGCCATTCTTGACGCCGCCATCGCCGCGAATCCAAAATCAAGCGAGCCGTTGGTCGCCAAAGGATTAGCGTACCGGAGCGTTGATAACGCAACCAATGCGATTGCTGTATTCCGGCAAGCGCTGAAGATCGAGCCGTCAAGTCCCAGTGCCGTGCGAGCATTGACGGAAACTTACCTCGTACAGGACGACACCAATAACCTCGTCAACCTGCTCGACCAAACGAGCCGTCAAAACTCAACCAACGCGGCATATTGGATGTTACTCGGTGACTTGCATAATCTCATACTTCACCAAAAACCTTCGCTCGCCAGCCGGCTTAACTCGTCGCAAACCCGGCAATGCTACGAACGCGCATCAGCGTTGGCACCGAAAGATCCAGACATTCTCCTACGCGTTGGCGATGCGTACTTGAGCGCTAATGAATTCAAAGCTGCCGCCGAAACTTATGCGAAGCTGCTCGAATTGCGCCCGAACTTACCGGCCTTGCGTGAACGACTGGCGGCAGTTTACCTGAAAACGAACCAAAAGGAAAAAGCGGTGGCGTTGTATAAAGAGCTGATCAAGCACGAACCGTTACGATTTGAGTTCTACAATATTCTCGGCGAGCTTTACGAAGACAACGGTAAGCTTGAAAACGCACTAAACTTTTTCGAGCAATCGATGGAGTTAAATCCGGATCAATCCGACATCTACGTCGGCATCTGCGAATTGCAACGCCGTCTCAAACGTCCGGCTGATGCCATAAAAACAATCGCGGCCTGGAAGAAACGATTTCCGGTTGATTGGCGAGTGCCCTATTTCCAAGCCTTCATTTACACCGGCAATAAGAACTATTCCGAAGCTGTCACTGCTTATGCCGACGCCGAAACGCTCGCCCACGAAGCGCCACAAGAGGTCAAACTTAATGCTCAATTTTATTTCAGTTACGGCGCCGCCTGTGAACGCGCCGGCAATCTCGATAAGGCGACAACTTTGTTTCGTAAAGTCATCGAGATCGATCCCAAATTCGCCAACGCCTACAACTACCTTGGTTACATGTGGATCGAAAAAGGCACCAATCTCACTGAGGCGTTGGAATTAATTCAAAAAGCTGTTGCACTCGAACCTGACAGTGGCGCATTTCTCGATAGTCTCGGTTGGGTATTCCACAAAATCGGCCGCGATGCCGACGCTCTACCGCAACTGCGCCGGGCCGTTGAACTCCTCGAAAAAGATACCAAACGCGACGAGGAAGAACGCCAAGATGACGCCGTCGTGTACGATCATCTCGCAGATGTTTTACTCAAACTCAACAAACGAGCCGAGGCCATTGCCGTTTGGAAACGCGCTGTAAAACTTGATCCCGGCAACAAAGACATCGCCGCGAAACTTGCCGGCGCCCAGCAGTAATTCTTAATCGAATTCCGGTTTTGCGTCCCGCGTCATCAAATCGCGTACCGCTGCTTTCGGCGACTGACCTTCATAAAGAATACCGTGGACCTGTCGGCTAATCGGCAAATCCACTTTCAGCCGTTGAGCTAATTGGTAAACTGACTTGGCAGTCTTCACGCCTTCCGCAACGGATTTAGTACTACCGGTAATCTGCGCGACCGTTTCGCCGCGACCCAGTCGTTCGCCAAAACTCCGGTTCCGACTGTGCCGGCTGAATGCGGTCACAATCAAATCACCGACGCCGCTTAATCCTGAAAAAGTTTCCGGCCGCGCCCCCAACGCCGAACCAAGCCGCGCCATTTCTGCCAATCCACGAGTGCAAAGCGCCGCCTTCGTGTTGTCACCAAACCCAATGCCGTCACAACAACCGGCGGCAATCGCAATCACGTTTTTCAGAGCGCCGCCGAGTTCCACACCGGTCACATCGTCGTGTGTGTAGACACGAAACCGTTCATTCATAAACGCATTTTGCGCCTGCGCCGCCGCACCGGCATTCGCGGATGCCACAACCACTGCCGTCGGAATGCCACGCCCAACCTCTTCCGCATGACTCGGTCCGGACAAAACAACCACGCGATTCTTGGGCAATTCGGCGACAATGACTTCGCTCATTCGCGCGCCGGTTTCGTTCTCGATACCTTTCGCGACATGCACGAGCGCGGCACTCGCCGGTAAGAACTCGCGGAGCTGCCGGCAAATCGGACGCATTCCGTGCGATGGCACTGCCAACACCACCATTTCCACTTCGCGCAATGCCGCCGCCGTATCAAGCGTGAGTTGAATCTCCGACGGAACTTTCACTCCCGGCAGAAAAAGTTTGTTCTCACGCGTTGCAAGAATTGGCTCAACTTCCTCCGGTAAACGCCCCCAAAGCGTCACGCGCTGGCCGTTGCCGTTGAGCAAAACCGCCAACGCCGTCCCCCACCCACCTGTACCGATGACTGTGATGTTCATTCTTTTTTCTTTCCAATCCGATTTTCTGTACCGGCGCGCAACCGTTCGATATTTGATTTATGTTTGTAAATTACCAACGCACTCAGCAATCCGGCAAACCAAGTTAAATCTGGCCGCAACAACCAAGTTGCCACCGGCAACGTTGCCGCTGCAAAAATCGACGCCAGCGAAACATACCGACTCGCCGCAAACACCACACACCAAACCGCGAGCCCGCACAGCATCGGCCCCGGCAACATCGCCGCCAATGCGCCGGCGCTCGTCGCCACACCTTTCCCGCCTTTGAATTTCAGCCAACAAGTCCAATTGTGTCCGGCAATCACCGCCAAGCAACAAACAATTTCTAATGCCGTCCCCTGCCTTTTCGCAAAAAACACCGGTACAAAACCTTTTGCCGCATCAATCAGCAACACGGTGATACCAGGAACTTTTCCCAGCACCCGCATGACATTCGTCGCGCCAATATTGCCGGAGCCAACCGTGCGAATATCAACTCCACGCGCCTTCGCCCAGAGGAAACCAGTTGGAAGTGAACCGACCAAATAGGAAACCAAACCCCAACCAATAAAATTTGCGAACGTCATTGGAGCAGTTGTAGCGGAACACTGCCAGTGCTATCAAGCGCGTTCGTCGCCGCCGGTTGCTTCGCGCGCTCCAGCAAACCGAGCAATTCATCCGTTGTGACATATCCGACTTGTCGTAACTCCGAATGTTCCCGGCCGCTAGCATCCAAGAAAACCAACGTCGGCACACCGACAATCTGAATTTTCTTTGCCAACGCCTCCGGTACCTCACGCTCTGTCAAATTCACTTTCAAAAAAACAAACTCCCGGCCTTTTGCAATCACCCGCCCATCACGAAAAGTTGTCTGCTCCATCTTCCGGCACGGCCCACACCATTCTGCTGAAAAATCCAACACCACCGGCTGATGTGACGCCGTCGCTTGCTGAAGCGCCATCTCTGAAAACGCCGGCCAACCACTGGTGGTATGTTTCGGCCACGCCGGCTTCGTCACCCAGACCGCCGCACCGACTAGCACGATACCGAAAACACGTTTCACCCAAATCATCCACTGACCGGACTTCGGCAATCGCGTCAGCGCACCGGAGAACGTGCCGAGCACGACGTATGGCAAACCGAGTCCGCACGCCAAAACGAAAAACAACCACCAACCTAACCACGGATCACCACGTTGGCTGACATATGCCAACAACGCCACCAACACCGGCGCAAGACATGGCGCGGCGATGACACCAACGGTTGCGCCGAGGAAAAACACACCGAAATAACCGGCACGCGCCGATAGACCGGCGGCGCGTTGCAGTAAAAACTGCGGGGGCTGGATTTCGTACAACCCAAACATGCTCAGCGCCAACACCAATAACAATGCCGCGATACCGCCGAGCACCCAGACGTTTTGTAGAAGCGCACCGAATAATCCACCAGTCAACGCCGCCGCCAGTCCGAGCGCTGAATACGTCAGCGTTACGCCAAAAAAATAAACTAGCGCCTGCCGGAACGCCGCGCCGACGCTTCGCGATTGACCACCGAAATAACTGACTGTGATGGCAATCATCGGATAGACGCACGGTGTCAAGTTCAACGCGAGTCCACCGAGAAACACCAATACCAGCGTGAGGAATAAACCTCGCCGTTGTAATGAATCGCCGATGGAACCATCGCTTGTCGCTGTGCTGGCAATCTCGATTTTTATCGGTATCACTTTCGGCGCATAGCAAACCCGGTTGTCGCAAGCTTGATACTTTAATGTACCGGTTAACGTGGTGGTACCGGTGACGTTCACGGAAATAATCGTCTTACCGGAATACAAACTCACCGGAGTGTCAGACCACGGCACGGTCGTAGTTTTACCGGGCGGATAGCTAACTTTGCCAACGGTCGCGGCGGGATTTGGATCGAAAGTTAAAGTTGTCGGAATAAATTCTGGTGCCGAAGCTGGATTAGCGTTGACGTGCCACGGCGCCGGCAGGTTGAGCACGATGGCGATTTTATTGTCTGAAAAATATGTCTGCACGGTAATGCTGGTCTCTTGCGCGAATGTGTTCGCGCCGAGCAGTAGCATGGTCAGCCAAAAGATTTTTGCCATTGATTCATACTTAGCACCCGGCACGCGGCTTGACAACTCTGCGCCACGCGGTGACGATGCCGGCAGTGGACGACCAACTACTGGAACAACTCCGCACCGGTGACGAAGCCGCATTGGTAGAATTGATGCGACAGTACCGGCACCCTATCGTAAATTTCTGTTACCGGATGCTCGGCAACGCCGGCGATGCGAACGATGTGGCGCAGGAAACGTTTGTGCGGTGCTATCAAACCCGGCAACGACTTCGGCCCGGTGCAAAACTTTCCACTTGGCTTTTCACCATCGCCCGAAATCTTTGTCTCGACCGGTTGCGCTACCGGAACCGCCATCCGACAGAAACATTAGAAAGCGCGCCGGAGCCGGTCACGATTTCCAACGAAGTCGGCAACCGCGAAGTCGGTGCAGCCATCGCCGCTGCAGTCGCAGAGCTACCGGAAGACCAACGCACCGTCGTAGTGCTCGCGGAATATCACGGATTGAGCTACTCCGAGATTGCGGAAGTTATGAATTGCTCTATTAAGTCAGTGGAAACGAGGCTCTACCGGGCAAAACAGACTTTACGTGACCGGTTATGGTCGTGGATGGACTAACTATTTTTTTGCGCGAGGGTTTTTTATTTGGCCGGCGTATTACTGGTTGATGAATGATCCCAAACTAAACAAATTCCTCCGGCAATGGCGCGATGTCGAACCGCGTGGCAACTTCGATGACAATGTGCTTCGGCGCATCCGTCAAGCGGAAGCAATTCCAGTGCGCAACAGCTGGTTCGATTGGCTCCGGCAACCGGCCTTAGCGACAATCGCCGCGGTGGTAATTGGTTTGATGGCCGGAACGATTGGCGGATTACAATCGGCACCACGCCAAACTAGCGAACTCGAATTCATGGCGCCGACCACTTTGACCGGCGCGTACCTGACGATGAGGACAAAATGAACAAACAACTTTTGATTGGGATTGTGGTAGCGACAGCAGTCGCGACGGCGATTTCGTTTGGCACGACACGCTGGTGCTGCAACCGGCAAGCACCGGCAGGAATTCCAGATGCCACCTCGCTCCGGCACACGCTGCGATTAAGCGAGATGCAAGCGACGGAGATTGAAAAGTTAGACAAGAGCTATCGGAATCAATTAGCGAAGTATTGCGTCGCGCATTGTGCGGCACGGGCGGATTTGGCTACGGAACTTTGCCGTCCTATTCCTGATTCGAAACAGGCGGCGGCTTGTTGCCAACGGATGTGCACGGTGCAAACCGATTCCGAGCGATTCACTCTCGAACATATTTTACAAGTGCGAGCGTTACTAACACCGGCGCAGCAGAAACAATATGCGACCTTGATTCAACAACAGCTTACCGGATCCTGCACAATGCAGGCGCAATAATTATGAAACCAACGCGATTCATTTTCTTACTGACTCTGTTGATGTTTACCGGCTGCGGGCGACCGGTAGCTCACGAGACGACGGCAACGACTCCGGCGGCACATTATGTTTGTCCGATGCATCCACGAGTCACCTCTGACAAACCGGGTTCTTGTCCAATCTGTGGAATGAATCTCGTTCCGATCCGGCAATCGTCATCCAGCAGTACCGTCATGATTTCTCCAGAAGCTCGGCAACGAATTGGGCTGACCCTCGGCATGGTCGAAAAACGTGAATTAATCCGCGAGCTTCGTGTACCGGCGCGAATTATGATTGATGAAACGAAGCTCTACCACGTCAACGTGAAAGTGGATGGCTGGGTCGAGAAATTATTTGTCGCCACCACTGGTCAGTTTGTTCATCAAGGCGAACCATTATTGAGCATCTACAGCCAAGATTTATTAAATGCCCAAGCCGAACATCTCAGCGTAAACGATGCCATGCGTCCATCAGCACGGCGCCGGTTGCAATTAATGGACATGACGGATGAAGAAATTCAACGTTTAGAACAAACCAAACAAATTAATAAAACGTTGACGCTGTATGCACCGGCGAGCGGTTATGTTATTGAGCGCGATATTGCCGCCGGTCACAAAGTAACCGCTGGTGAAATGGTATTAGTTCTTGCCGACTTATCCGATGTCTGGGCCGACGCCGATGTTTTCCAAAATGATGTCGCACTCGTGAAAACCGGCGCCACAGTTGAAGTCACTTTGGGAGATGAGACATTTACCGGTCGAGTCAGCTTCATTGCACCGACTGTTGACGCTGAGACACGCACTGTAAAAGTCCGTATGGAGATTCCAAACCCGGACGCGAAGCTCAAACCAGAAATGTGGGCAACCGCCCGGTTGAAAATAAATCTCGGCGAACGTCTCGCAATCCCCGATGTCGCCGTGATGCGTACCGGCGAACGCGTGTACACTTTCCGTGATGCGGGTAAGGGCAGACTGGAGCCGGTCGAACTCAAACTCGGTGCGCGAGCTGGTGAGTGGTTTGAGGTGCTGGCCGGTCTGGCAGCCGGTGACAAGGTCGTCACATCGGCGAATTTCCTCGTGGACAGCGAAAGCCAGTTGAAAGCCGCGCTGGCTGGGATGAAGTAGCATGATCAAACGCCTCATCCATTTCTCGGCGCACAACCGGTTGCTCGTGATTATGCTAACGGCCGCGGCGGTGGCGTTTTCGTTCTACACGATGAAGAACATCCGGTTGGATGCGATACCGGATTTGTCCGACACGCAGGTCATCGTGTTTACGAAATGGGACCGGTCGCCGGACATCGTTGAGGATCAGGTGACGTACCCGATCATCTCCGCGTTGCTCGGCGCGCCGAAGGTGAAGGCGATCCGCGGTTTCTCGGATTTCGGGTTCAGCTACGTCTACGTCATTTTTCAAGACGGAACGGACATCTACTGGGCGCGGAGCCGGGTCATCGAGTATCTCTCCAAACTCCAAGGCCAGTTACCGGCAGGAGTGGCGCCAGAACTCGGGCCGGATGCGACGGGCGTGGGCTGGGTTTTCCAATACGCACTCGTGGACAAGTCCGGCAAGCATTCGCTTGCCGATTTGCGAAGCTATCAGGACTGGAATCTCCGGTATGCGTTGCAGAGCGTGCCGGGTGTGTCGGAAGTGGCTGGTCTCGGCGGATTTCAGAAGCAGTATCAAGTGACGGTTGACCCGGTCAAACTCCAGTCCTACGGCCTCGGCATGATGGAAATCGCCGACGCCATCAAACACAGCAACAACGAAGTCGGTGGCCGGCTCATCGAATGGAGCGGACGCGAGTTCATGGTACGCGGACGCGGTTACGTCACAGCAACCGACGACCTCGGCAAAGTCGTCGTGAAAACGACGAAGACGGGGACGCCGGTATTGCTGCGCGACGTGGCGGAGATTGCGCTCGGGCCTCAGATGCGGCGCGGTGTGGCGGACTTCAACGGCGAAGGCGACATCGTCGGAGGCATCGTCGTGATGCGGCACGGCGAGAACGCGCTCAACGTCATTGAAGCGGTGAAGACGAAGCTGGCGGAGTTAAAACCGTCGTTGCCGGAAGGCGTGGAGGTTGTGGCAACGTATGACCGGTCGGAGTTGATTAAGGAATCCATCCACAACCTGAAACACGACCTGATCGTCGAAATGATCATTGTTAGCCTCGTGATTCTGTTTTTCCTCTGGCACATCCCGTCGGCGCTTGTGCCGATCATCACGATACCGGTATCGGTGTCGCTCGCGTTCATTCCGATGTACTTCATGGGCATCACGTCGAACATCATGTCGCTAGCCGGGATCGCGATCTCGATTGGTGTGTTGGTGGACGGCGCGATTGTCGAGGTCGAGAACGCCTACAAGAAACTTGAACGCTGGCAGGAGGACGGCGGCAAAGGCGACTTCCACGCGATCCGGCTGGAGGCGTTGATGGAGGTCGGGCCGAGTGTGTTTTTCTCGTTGCTGGTGATTGCCGTGGCGTTTCTGCCAGTGTTCACGCTCGTGGATCAGGAAGGCCGGTTGTTCAAGCCGCTGGCGTACACGAAGACGCTCGCAATGGCACTCGCGGCATTGCTCGCCGTCACACTCGACCCGGCGGTGCGGATGTTGTTCACGCGGATGAAGCCGTTGAAAAACCGGCTACTGAATGCCTTCGTCGTGGGCCGGTATTATCCTGAGGAGAAACATCCGGTAAGCCGGGTGTTGTTCTGGCTCTACGAGAAGCCCTGCCGGCTGGTGTTGCGCTGGCCGAAGACCGTGATCGTGCTCGCGGTGCTCGTCGTGGTTTCGACGGTGCCGGTGTATTTGAAGCTCGGCCACGAGTTCATGCCGCCGCTCAACGAAGGAACAATCCTTTACATGCCGACAACCTTACCGGGCATCTCGGTCACGGAAGCGGCGCGGTTGATGCAGATTCAGGATCGCACGTTGAAATCGTTTCCCGAAGTCGCCAGCGTGCACGGCAAAGCCGGTCGCGCCGATACGGCGACCGACCCGGCGCCGTTCTCGATGATGGAGACGGTTGTCCAACTCAAACCGAAGTCGCAATGGCGTCCCGGTATGACTTGGGAAAAGCTCATCGCTGAGATGGATTCCGCGCTCCAGATTCACGGCAACGTCAACGCTTGGACGATGCCCATCAAAGGGCGCATTGATATGCTGACCACCGGTGTGCGCACGCCGGTCGGCATCAAGATTCTCGGCGCGAACCTCGACGAGATTCAGCGTATCGGCGAGAAACTCGAAGCCGCACTGCGCAACGTGCCCGGCACGCGCAGTGTCTTTGCCGAACGGGCGGCTGGCGGGTTTTTCGTGGACATCGTGCCAAAACGCGAGGCGCTGGCCCGGTATGGGTTGACGATTGACGATGTGCACGGCGTGTTGATGAGCGCCATCGGCGGCGAAACGGTGGCGACGACCATCGAAGGCCGGGAACGCTATTCCATCAACCTCCGGTATCCGCGCGACTTGCGCGCGGAGTTAGACCAGTTAGAGCGGGTGTTGGTGAAAACGATGATGGGACGGCAAGTGCCGCTCGTCGAGGTGGCCGATATCAAACTGACCACCGGCCCGTCGATGATTCGCGACGAGAACGGGAAGCTGGCCGGTTACGTTTACGTGGATGTGACTGGGCGGGACATCGGCGGTTACGTGGAGGATGCAAAGAAAGCAGTGGCCGGTGTCGAGCGACAGGGCTACGACCTCGTCTGGAGCGGCCAGTACGAGAACATGATTCGCGTCCGGGAACGGTTGAAGATTGTGGTGCCGGTGACGATAGCGCTGATTTTCCTGTTGCTGTTCATGAACACGAAATCGGCGTTCAAGACGCTGGTGGTGATGCTGGCGGTGCCGTTCAGCTTGGTCGGCGCGGTGTGGTTGTTGTACGCGCTCGGCTACAACGTCAGCATCGCGGTGTGGGTCGGGATGATTGCGTTGATGGGGCTGGATGCGGAGACCGGGGTGTTCATGCTCCTGTTCCTCGATTTGAGCTATGACGAAGCGAAACGCGCCGGCAAGCTGCGCGACCGGGGTGAGTTGGAAGAAGCCATCATCCACGGCGCGGTGAAACGGATTCGCCCGAAGCTGATGACGGTGGCGGCGGCGATGATGGGGTTGATGCCGATCATGTGGAGCGTCGGAGCCGGCGCCGACATGATGAAACGCATCGCCGCGCCGATGGTCGGCGGATTAGCGACATCGTTCGCGATGGAGTTACTCGTGTACCCGGCAATCTACTTACTTTGGAAACGCCGGTCACTTGACAAAAACATCAGACCAACCGAGGTTCTGATAATCTCAACCAAGGAAATAAAATGAAAATACGATTGAAAATAATGATTATAATTGCGGCGCTTTGCGTCGTCCGTGGAGCTTTATTGGCTGACGAACAGTCGCCGGTTTCCGGTATGGTAACAGTGACCGGGGAAGTGTTGGATATGGCATGTTACATCGACCACGGCGCGCACGGCGAGAAACATGCCGGTTGCGCGAAGAGTTGTATTGAGAGTGGACTACCGGTGGGGATTAAGAGCAGTGACGGGAAAGTGTATCTGATTATCGGCGAACACAAGCCGGTGAATAAGGAATTGGCTCAGTATGCGGCAAAAACGATTACCGTCAAAGGCAAGCTTGTCACCCGCGATGGCATCAGCATGATTGCGAATGCAGAGATTGTGAAATAGCCGCCAGTGAACGACTTCATCCAGACACTTAAACAGCCGGAGTATATTCACATCCTACTCAACCCATTGCCGGTTTATGCAACGGCGATGGGTATAGTTGGATTGCTGATCGCGTTGCTATTGCGGAGCCGGGCGGCACACGGTGTGGCGCTTGGGATTGTCCTGATTGGCTGCTTGTCGATCTGGCCAGTCATGGAATACGGCGACCGAGCGGCGGATCGCGTGAAAGCAATGTCCAATGCCGAAGGGCAAAAGTGGTTACACGAACATGACAAACGCGCTGATGTCGCACCGTGGGTGTTTTATCCGACCGGCGCGCTTGCCGTCGCTGCCATTATCGCGTTGTGGAAATTTCCGAAACCGGCGCGCTGGCTGACATTATTGGCGTTAGTCGGAGCAATTACCGGTCTTGGAGTCGGCGGTTGGATCAGTCAGGCTGGTGGAAAAATCCGCCACACGGAATTTCGTAACGGTCCACCACCGGAAGAAATTGCGCCGCACGACTGAATTATTTTTTACCGGTCGCCGGTGTCAGCCGGGCGCGGAGATCGCGAAGCTGGTCCCGAAATTGAGCGGCGCGCTCGAAAGATTGTGATTCGATGGCAGTGCGAAGCTGTTTCTCAAGTTGCTCGATTTCGGAGAGTGGCCGGGATTTTTCGATTTGAGTGATCGTCTCGCGCAAAGCTTGCGCAGCCCGGTCGCGTTCGGTGTTGAAAGTCTGATTGTCAATTTCCGTTAACGCCTCAATCTGTTCAATGCCATCTCGCAAAATCCGGAGGGCGCGGTCGTAGGCGTGTTCCTCGGCTTCCACCATGGCGCGAGCGGTGGTATTCATCCGGAGAATATACGGACGCCATTGTTCAAGATGCTGCCGGTCTTCCTTGCGTTGGGCGTACCGGTGGACAAAATCGAAAACGCGGAGATTCCGAGTCGTATCGCGTACGGTGAGCGTCCATTCTTTTAACTGAAACAGATGGAGGTACCGGAAGTAATACAGCACGCCTTCCTCGAACAACTCGACGCATTCCGCGTGATTCAGGCGAAATTCATCTTCTTCACCGGCGACTTTCAAACGGTCGAGCCGCGCGTGGTAAAATGCAAAAGCGGATTCGGCATTGTGCGGACGCAATCCATCCGGGCGACCTTCGAGTTCGTATTGTTCAATTCCCACCGGCGTGCGCACCTGCAACACGTCGCGGCCATCGGCGCATGGCACGATACGCACCGCGTTGTCAGCGTCATACGGCCACTCGCGCAATAGCTCACGGATGTCAGGAGTTTTCTTCATCGCAATTTAACGTGTAATTTTCGGTGGTGCATTGGTACCGGATTTTGTCACTGGGAAAGCGCCGCGCAAAAGCCAATGTTTTTTCAAACCTTGCACCAGATTGTCGGTGTCCACAACAAGCCGAGAGATACCGGCGAGCATTTGGTCGTTGGATTGAACCTGCGAACTCAGACTACCGGTCATCGCTGCAAGATTGATCAACGTCTCATTCAAGCCGGTAGTCAAAACGACGAGCGATGAGTTGAGATTGGTGTGCAAGTCCACCGGTAACACCCATTCGCCGAGCGAACCGTGCGGGTCGCGCAGGTTACCGGTAATAACGACGGCATTACTAATGGCCGGCGCAAGTTGGGTGACGGTCTGGTTCAGATTCACTACAAGCGCGGTGCTATTGGTGATTAAAATGTCAGCGTGGTCGAGAACAACATTCAAGCGATTAGTGATGGCGAGAATGTTTGGCAGCGCGACTTCAATTTGATCCAGTAACCGTTGCGCGCGCTCAGTGACCGACGGATCTTCATGTGGCCGTAAAAACACACCCTTCGGCGCTTTCGCAAATGGAATCCGTTGACCGCGATGCAGCACTTCGGTAATCGCACCATTCGTCTCGTAAATGGTCGGCACCCCAGTCAATCCGGGCGCAACTTCCAGACGCCGGCTACCGAGAAATCCTGACATAGTGATGCTCACGTGCGAATCGGATAAGATATAACCGTAGTACGGTTTTCGGATTTCAAACGCGACGTACACTCGATTTGATCCACCGGGGGATTGCGCAGTGATACCGGTAATCGCACCGACATTAAATCCCATCAGCGTTACTGAATCGCCGATATTTAAACCGTCACCGGTCATCACGTAGGTAAAATATGGCGCATGCGGCACAAGCCAGCCCTTACGTTCCGCGGTGTGGTAAAGGTAGTAGGCAAAGCCGACGAGCAACAACAACACTGCTGCAACAACAAACACACCGACCCAGCGCTCAGTATTTCGCGATTTAATTTCTTCATTCATCGGAATAAATATCCTAGCAAAAATAGCGCATCGAGCAATACACAAGCTCCAAGCCCCTCGACCACCGCTCGTGTTGTCGCCGCCGGTAACTCTTCAATCCGAAGCATTCGTTCCAGTCCGTGATAACAACTCACCACCGCAATCACCATGCCGAACAGTGCCGCCTTCAGCGCAATCAACACAAAATCCAACCAGTGCATCGCCTCCGCTAATTGTCCAGCATACTCCGTCAACCGCAATGGCACGCCTTGCACAAACGCCATCAGGTAGCCGCACGCCAGCGCCACGGCAATCAAATAAATCGTCAGACAAAATCCCGCGACCGCTAAACCTTTCACACGCGGTGCGACCAACTCCCGGAGCGAACGCAGATCGAGCCGGTCCACCTGCTCCACCTTACCGGCAAATTGCAACGCGCCTAACTCCACCACCGCCGCCGTTCCCGGTCGCGCCGCCACCAGAAACGCCGTTAACAACGGCCCCAACTCCCGGAGCACCACCGTCACCATCACCGTTCCCATGTACCGTTGCGCGCTGACTTGTTGCAACAACGACACCGCTTGCCCAATCACCAACACACCGAGCGCCAATCCTACAAAACTCACCAACGGTAATTGTCGGATGCCGCACCGCCAAATTTGCATCGCCGTCGCCGACCGCAACGCCGCGCGTTCCACCTTCGGCACATGGTACGTCGCCGCAATCGCCGCACGACCAAATTGCACCCGGCTCCAAAATCCCGCCGGCGAGCGCAACGCCCGCTCTCCGACATTATCAATCCACGTTTCCATGTTCAGCTCAGTAACGCACCATACCGGAGATTGCGCGTGCTGACAGTTAAATTTGTCGCGCCGAGCATTTCCATTGCAAACATCAAGACCGCGCCGCCGGCGACGATAATATCCGCCCGGTCCGGTGGCAAACCGGGAATTTTACGACGCTCAGCAAGCGGCAACGCATTCAGTCGCGCGACCAAACTACTGACTTCCGCAAACGTCAATCCGGCATGATCCGCCTCACCGGTTGCGATGCGCCCCAGCGTCGTCGTCGCACCACCGGTGGCGATGAATTGACGGCCTTTCACCTCGTAATCGGCCAACGCCGACCATAAAGTCATCCGCAAATATTCTACCAACTCCGCAAATGAACGGTCACGGAATTGTTCCGTCAACCGCACCGCACCGAGCGGCAAACTTTGCCAGCGTTCAATCTTACCGGAGGTACCTTGAATGAATTCCGCACTGCCACCGCCGATATCCAGTACGAGCAACCGGTGTTGCGCCCAAACCGAATCACTGGACACGCCGCGAAAAATTAATTCCGCCTCGCGTTCGCCGGTTAGAACTTCGACTTCCAATCCACATTGCTGGCGCACGGCATCGAGGAAATCTTGTTGATTGACGGCATCGCGCGCGGCGCTGGTGGTAAAGGCGATGAGATTTGTCGCTTCCAGTTCATGCACGTCGGCGACGTAACTGGTAATCGCCGCGACAGTGCGGGCGATGGCGGCGGGATTGAGTCGGCGCGTGGCGTCCACTCCTTCGCCGAGACGAGTGGTCTGGTCTTGAGAAACCACCGGCACGACTTGCCCGTCGCAAATATCGGCGACGAGAAGCTTGACGGTGTTAGTTCCGACATCAATCACGGCACGGCGCATGGGAAATTGTTACCGGTTCAGAGGACGCAGCGCAAGATTGTAAATTTTTCCCCGTTTGTGATACTTTGAAAGTAATCGTTAATGAAATTCGCTTTATCACCAACCGGAGTCAGACAAACACAGCGCACCTTTTGGATTATCGCGGCCATCGCGATTATTGCGTGGGGATGTAGCACGGTGTATCGCGCCGGGCCGTACACATTAGGCACGCACACTTGGGGCTCGAAAATTCATCGAACCGATTTCACGGTTTACACCGGAGCCGCTCAGGCGGTGTTGGATCACGCCGACATTTATGCGGTGCGAAATCCGCGTGGTTGGGCGTATGTCTATCCGCCGCCATTTGCGATTTTAATGGTGCCCTTTGCGTTGCTGCCGTTGTTTTGGAGCGTAATGCTTTGGTATGCGATATCGGTCGCGTTTCTCGTGAGCGCGGTGGTGCTGTGTCTGCGATTAGCAATGGAAACGACACCGGAAGTGGATGCGACGAAACGGATAATTTTGGTGGCCGCTCCGCTGATTGTATTGAGCGTGTGGTTTATGCCGGGGTTAGCACGTGGACAAGTCAATGCGTTGCTATTGTGGTTGACGGTGGGTGCGGTGTACTGGCAGCGCAAAGGAAAAAGCTGGCGCGCCGGTAGTTGTTTAGCCGGTGCGACGTTGCTAAAGGTTTTTCCGATTGTCTTGCTCGGATATTTTATCTGGCGGAAACACTGGAATTTAGCACTGGCAACGGTGGTGATGTTGGCAGTTTTGACATTCGGAGCGCCGGCGCTGGTATTCGGATGGCAAAAGAATATCGATTATTTAACCGAGTGGAGGCGCGCAGTCATCCAACCATCGATGGCAACTGAAACAGATCGCCAAAATTCTCCACTCTGTGAGCAATTAATCAGTGATCAAAAAACGCGCAACCAATCAATCGAGCCGGTATTATGGAGACTGCACTTCGAGAAAAGCGCGCGCCCAATCGCGGTTGCGCTCGGATTGGGAATGGCCGGACTAATCTGGTGGATTGGCCAAAAATCGAAACCTGAAAGTGAATTACTCATTGTTTCGTCGGTTTTCGTGTGGATGCTATTGGCGCAGCCGTTAGCGGAATCGCACTATTTCATTTTATTGTTATTACCAATGATGGCGCTAGTGGCGCGGGCTTGCAGTGCGCCGGAGCGGCAAATACGCAAAGTCGCTCTCGGCGTCTGGATTGCGTTTTTTGCCATTGGCCTACCGGCGGCGAATGTGAAACCACTCAGGCTCTACGGCGCGCTATGTTGGCTCTCGTTAGTCTTGTGGGCTGCATTATTATGGATGGCATGGCCGCGACGCAATGTAGTAGTGTTATCACATATCAAATCAATCAAATGAAACCGGCTGGAAAATTTCAGGGGATGGGACGCGCGCTTGGAGCAGGGTCGCAAATGGTGGCGGCAACAGGCGTGGGTGCCGGTATCGGTTGGTGGTTGGATAAGCTGACTGGTTGGTCACCGGTGCTCCTGTGTATTTTCTTTGTATTGGGTTCAGTGGCCGGATTCATATCGGTGTATCGGGCACTTAATTACAACACGGAGAAACAGTCGTGACATTCGACCGACCGGCAGTGGTGGGCATGATTTGCGGTGCGTTGATTGGCGCGACAAGTGCGTATCTCCAAATTCGCGAGCTGCGTCAAAAAAGTGGCAAAGCCGGAGCACCGGGAGTCACACAGTTAGTGCCGGGAGCAATGGGACGACTACTATTCGCAGTTGTGGCGCTGTGGGTGGCATTGAAGTTCACGGAGGCAAATAAATACTGGTTGACAGGGGCACTGCTTGTCAGTTATACGGCTCCCCTCTTAGTGCAGTTAAAGCAGTTGATTTTCCCGAAAAAATAACATGGGCGAACATCACGAGATCGTACATTTTGTTATCCGACTAGGCAGCTTGAACTTGAGCATCACCAATAACGTGGTGATGCTATGGCTAGCGGCAGGACTGACCTTTCTATTTCTGTTTGGCGCGGCGCGCTTAGTGAATGTCTCCGGTACGGGTCGGTTGCCAAATCTGGTGGAATCGTTGTTGGAGTTTGTGCGTGAGAACGTCGTCGAAGCATTCATCGGACACAACGGCGCAAAGTGGCTACCGTTTGTGGCGACAATTTTCTTTTTCATTCTTTTTAATAATCTACTTGGTTTAGTACCAATTCCCGGCTACTTCCACGCGGTGACGAGCAATCTGAATGTGACGGCAGCTCTGGCAGTGGTGGTATTTATCGTTGTTCAAGTTGTCGCGGTTATTCATCACGGACCGATGTATTATTTGAATCTTTTGTTTCCGAAAACTGCACCGGGCTGGCTGCGATTTTCATTAATGCCATTAATTGAAGTGATTGGCACGCTGGCGCGGCCATTTTCACTGGCAATTCGTTTGTTTGCGAACATGACAGCCGGCCACCAAATTATTGTCGTCTTGCTCACCGGCGATTTAATTGGCGTCAGCTACCTACTCAAGCAAGGCATCGGGATGAAATTACTGGCGGCGCTGCCGTTTGTCGGCGTGGTAGTGATGGATGGATTTGAAATTTTTGTCGCGTTTATTCAGGCGTTTATTTTCGCATTGCTGACGGCATTGTACCTCGGCGAAGCGATGGAAGAATCACACTAGTTAACCACAGGAGAAACTACAATGGCAGCTGAAGCAGCAGAAGCAGTCGTACAAACAATGAGCGCGGCCGTTCCGTTGGCCAAACTCGGCGCCGGTCTCGCAGTCGGCCTGGGCACGCTCGGTTCCGGCATCGGCATCGGAATGATTTTCGGCAAGAGCATCGAATCCGCCGCCCGGCAGCCGGAGGCGTTACCGCTGGTCCAGCGCTTGATGTTCACCGGCTTCGCGTTGGTGGAAGCGCAGGCGCTCTATGCGTTGCTGATTACCTTCATCTTACTCGCGGTCAAGTAACGCGACCATGAAGACCACTCTCCGATTCACTCTCGGCCTCGGTCTTGCGACGTTGCCAGTCGTGGCGCGCGCGGAAGAAAGCGGCATCGTACCGACAGACTACAGCTTGCAAATTTGGACACTCGTCACATTTGTAGTGCTGCTGGTCTTGCTCGCGAAGTTTGCCTTTAAGCCCATCGCCGAAGCTCTCGACCGTCGCGGCCAGACAATCAAAGCTCAACTCGACGAAGCGCAGAAGTCGCGCGCTGAAGCGAAGAAGCTGATGGACGATTACCAGAAACAAATCGCCGAAGCCCGCATGGAAGCCGGCAAAGTGATTGAAGAAGCCCGGCAGCTCGGCGAAAAGGTTCGCAAAGATGTTGTGGACAAAGCCAACACCGAAGTTTCCGCCATCGTCTCGCGTTCGCAGGAAGAAATTATCCGACAGAAAGAAAAAGGCATTCAGGAAATGAAGGACACCATTGCCGGATTGTCCGTTCAGATTGCCGGGCGCATTATCGAAAAGGAAGTCAACACTGCGACACACAAGCAGCTCATTGACGGCCTGATCACCGACCTCGCGAAAGTCCGGAAGCAGTAATGGCTCACGATCCAATCAACACCGGTTACGCCCGCGCCCTTTTTGAAATGGCGCAGGCCGAAGGCGTGGTCAGCCGCGTTGAAGAAGAGCTTTTCCGCCTCAGCGAATTGCTCAAGGGAAATCCGGAGCTTTTACAGTTCCTCAAAGATCCAAACATCAAATCCGAAGGCAAACGCCGGGCGCTCAGCGATTTATTCCAAGGACGCGTTCATCCGCTCGTATTGACGACGCTCACCTCGCTCAGCGATCAAGATCGCGGCGGTCGGGTATTACATGTCATCGAAGAATTTTCTAGTATTGCCGCGACCGCGCGGCAAAAGGTCACCGGTGAAGTCACTACCGCCATCACACTCGATGGCGATACGTTAAGCCGGTTAGTCACCGCACTCAACCGCGCGACCGGCAAGAACGTCCAGCTTTTCCAAAAAGTGGACCCGGCAATTCTCGGTGGCGCAATCATCAAAGTCGGCGAGCAAATCATTGACGGCAGTCTCCGCCGGAAGCTCGACCAGATTCAAGCGAAGTTAGTGCAGTAGAGGTTATATCCATGGCTGACATACTTACAATCGACTCCAAACAAATCTCCGATGTCCTCCGGAAGAGCATCAGCGAATTCAAATCCGAAGTCACCGTTCAGGAAGTCGGCGAAGTCCTCGAATGCGGCGACGGCATCGCCCGCGTTTCCGGATTACCAAACTGTCTTTCCGAAGAAATGCTCGAATTCCCCGGCGGCAACTACGGTGTCGCACTTAACCTCGAACGCGACAATGTCGGCGTAATGATTCTTGGCGACTTCACAAAAATTGAAGAAGGCCAAATCGTCAAACGCACCGGTCGCGTTCTTAGTGTTCCGGTGGGCGATGCATTACTCGGTCGCGTGGTAAACGCGCTCGGCCAGCCAATTGACGGCAAAGGCCCGATTAACGCCGAAAAAATCCGTCCAATTGAAACCCGCGCTCCAAGTGTAATCGAACGTGAACCGGTCAAACAACCGCTTGCCACCGGCTTAAAGTCCATCGACGCGATGATTCCGATTGGCCGCGGCCAACGCGAACTCATCATCGGCGACCGGCAGACCGGCAAGACCGCCATCTGCATCGACACGATTATCAATCAAAAAGGCGGCGACGTGATGTGTATTTACGTTGCCATCGGCCAGAAGAAATCCACCGTCGTCAGTGTTGTGGAGACGTTGGAAAAAGCTGGTGCGATGGATTACACCATTGTCGTTAGCGCCACTGCCAGCGATGCCGCTCCGATGCAATTCGTTGCCCCCTACTCCGGTGCGGCGATGGGCGAACATTTTCGTGACAACGGCCGACACGCGCTCATTATTTACGACGATCTTTCCAAACACGCGATTGCCTACCGGCAGATTTCATTACTACTGCGCCGTCCGCCGGGACGTGAAGCGTTTCCAGGTGACATCTTTAATCTGCACAGCCGGTTGCTCGAACGCGCTGCAAAACTGAATATTGATGCGCCAAAGCTGAATCCTTTCTACCCGAAGGGTGGTGGCTCGCTTACCGCATTGCCAATCATTGAGACGCAGGAAGGTGATTTCTCGGCGTACATTCCGACGAATGTCATCTCGATTACTGATGGCCAGATTTATCTTGAGTCCGATCTTTTCTACGCCGGCGTTCGGCCAGCGGTTTCGGTCGGTCTTTCGGTCAGTCGCGTCGGCGGTAGCGCGCAAACCAAGGCGATGAAAAAGATTGCCGGCACGCTTCGTCTGAGTCTCGCGCAGTACCGGGAGCTTGCGGCTTTCGCGCAATTGTCGAGCGATCTCGATAAGAATACGAAGGCGCAGCTTGACCGTGGTCAGCGCATGGTTGAACTCTTGAAGCAGCCGCAATATCAGCCGATGACGAACGAAGATCAGGTTTCGATTCTCTGGGCGGCGACCAATGGTTATCTTGATGGAGTTGACGTATCGGCGATTCGGAAGTTCGAAGTTGAGTTTCTCCAATTCTTGAAGAGCAAGTACGCTTCAACGGTTGAATTACTTCGCACGAAGAAAGAATTGACCGACGAGGTCGTGGCTGGCTTGAAGAAAGCCGCCGAAGAATTCAAGGGTATCTTCTCCGGTAAGTAAGAAATGGCCAGTCTCCGCGACATTCGCCGCCGCATTAAAGGTGTGAAGAACATCCGGCAAGTCACCCGCGCGATGAACATGATTGCCGCAGCCCGGTTGCGTCGCGCGCAAAGCAAGGCGGAGTCGGCGCGGCCGTATGCGGAGCGCATCACTGGTATTCTGCAAGATGTGGTTTCGTCGAGTGGCGGCGCGGCGCGGCATCCGTTGATGGCGAGCCGAGAAGTGAAACGGATTGCACTGGTAATCGTCACCTCTGACCGTGGCTTGTGCGGTGCGTTCAACGCCGGTATCATTCGTGAAGCGCAGCACTTCTTTCAGAAGCAGACCGTACCGGTAGATGTGATTACCATCGGCCGGAAAGCCCGCGAACATTTCCAACGCCTCGATGCCAATATCGTGCAGCAATTCCCGCAACCATCGCGTGATGTTCGCCTCGAAGAAATCGGTGCCATCGCTAAACAAGTCATCACCGATTACGGGACCGGTAAGCACGACCAGGTATTCCTCGCCTACGCAAAGTTTGTCAGCGTGCTGAAGTCACAGCCAGCGGTCACACAGTTACTTCCCCTCGCCCAGCCAGCCGCAAGCGATAAACAACAGCGTGCCGCCTATGAATTCGAGCCGGGCGCAGAGGAGTTATTGAATACGCTGTTGCCGCAATACGTTGAGGTTTTGGTTTACCGGTCGCTCGTTGAATCGCTCGCAAGCGAACAAGCGGCGCGCATGGTGGCCATGAAAGCCGCCACCGACAGCGCCTCGGATATGATTACCGGATTGACCCGCCAGTATAACAACGCCCGGCAAGCCAGCATCACCAGTCAACTTTTGGAAGTCGTCTCAGGCGCAGACGCATTGGAGAAAAAATGAGCATCACCGCACACAGCAAAGGCAAAATCGCACAAGTCATCGGCCCGGTCGTTGACGTCGAATTTTTCACCGAGGAAATGCCGGCGATCAACAACGCCATCACAATTACTGACAAAGAAAAAGGCATCGACATCACCGTCGAAGTCGCCGGCCACCTCGGCGACGGTCTCGTCCGCACCGTCTCCATGAGCGCGACACAAGGTCTTGTCCGTGGTATGGAAGCGATTGATACCGGCGCAGCGATTACGGTTCCGGTGGGACACTCTTCGCTCGGTCGGATTTTTGATTTACTCGGTCGTCCGATTGACAACAAAGGTCCGGTGGACGCAAAATTGCACCTACCAATTCACCGACCCAGCCCAGCATTTGAGGACCAGGTGGCAGCCAACAAACTGTTTGAAACCGGATTAAAATCAATCGACTTGCTCGCGCCGTTTGCCAAAGGCGGAAAGATCGGTTTATTCGGCGGTGCCGGCGTCGGTAAAACGGTTCTAATTCAGGAACTCATCCGCAACATCGCCAAAGAGCACAGCGGATTCTCCGTGTTCGGCGGCGTCGGTGAACGAACCCGCGAAGGCAACGATCTCTATCTCGAAATGACTGAGTCCGGCGTTATTGCTAATACCGTAATGGTCTTCGGCCAAATGAACGAACCTCCCGGTGCCCGTCTTCGCGTTGCCCTCTCAGCATTGACGCAAGCCGAATACTTCCGTGACTACGAAAATAAAGACGTCCTTTTGTTTATCGATAATATTTTCCGCTTCACACAAGCCGGATCCGAAGTTTCCGCGTTGCTGGGACGGATGCCGAGTGCCGTCGGTTATCAGCCGACGCTTTCAACTGAAATGGGCGATTTGCAAGAGCGAATCACCTCAACGAAACACGGTTCAATTACCTCGGTACAAGCTGTGTATGTACCGGCGGACGACATTACGGATCCGGCACCGGCAACAACCTTCACGCACTTGGATGGTTCGATTGTGCTCTCACGGCAAATTGCAGAATTGGGTATTTATCCGGCAGTTGATCCGCTCGCTTCAACCTCCCGGATTCTCGATCCGCTGATCGTTGGCGATGAACACTACAAAACTGCCCGTGCTACGCAGCAGGTGTTACAACGGTACAAGGATTTACAAGACATCATCGCGATTCTCGGCATGGAAGAATTGAGCGAGGAAGACAAACTCACAGTCTCACGCGCCCGGAAAATTCAACGCTTTCTCTCGCAGCCGTTCTTCGTGGCTGAACAATTCACTGGCACCCCCGGTAAGTACGTTCGCGTCGCCGACACTATTCGTAGCTTCAAGGAAATCCTCGACGGCAAGTGTGACGAGCTACCGGAGCAGGCGTTCTATATGGTTGGTGCCATTGAAGAAGCCCGCGCTAAAGCCGAGAAAATGAAGTCCTGATGGCTGGTGACAAAACATTTCAACTCGAAATCCTCACGCTTCAGAAAGCCTGTCTGCGTGAGCCGGTGAAATTTGTCGTCGCCCCCGGCCAAGAAGGCGTTTTTGAAATCCTACCGGGACACGCACCATTTGTATTTGCGCTCAAACCCGGCGCGTTACGCCTTCATCTACCGGATAATCAAGACCGACACATCGCGGTTGGTGGTGGTTTTCTCGTCGTACAACCGGAGCAAACAACGGTGCTAGCACGAAGCGCCGAGCGACCGGAGGAAATTGACAAAGCACGAGCCGAGCGTGCCAAAGAACGCGCCGAAGCTCGATTAGCAGATAAGACTAGTGCGATTGATTCAGCCCGCGCGACGGCAGCATTGCAACGCGCACTTGCACGACTGAAGGTTGCGAGCTACCTTCCAGTGTCACCATGAACCGACTCCCCCATGGCTGGGCGGTAGCGAATCTAGAAGCAAGGATTAGCGCTCACGTTCATGCATGGGACAAAGCGAAGGGTCGTAACGAACCATTGGTGCCGGAACTTTTACCGTTTATCACCATCTCGCGGGAATACGGATGCGAAGGTTTGGCTTTATCACTCCATCTGCAGGATATTCTCAACCTCCGGTGTAAACCATTTTTCCCATGGGTAGCGTACGACAACGAGTTACTGAGCAAGGTTGCACGTGAACTCAATTTAGCGCGGAATGTCGTTGAGGCGGTCGATGGGAAACGCCGCAGTGAGATGAGCGAGTTTTTTGACGCAATTCTGAACCGGCACATTGATGATACGTTGGTAGTCCGAAAACTAGCGGAAGTCATCCGCTCGCTAGCAATTCATGGGCACGCAATCATTCTTGGACGTGGCAGCTACCATATCACGCAGGATCTCAAGAATGGCTTACACATCCGTTTAGTTGCCCCACAAGCTTGGCGCGTGGCGAAAATTTCAGCCGACCGGAACCTTTCGCAACATGATGCTGAAAAAATTGCAATTGAAGGCGAATGCGGTCGTACTCGCTACCTCGAAACATTTTTCAACCACGACGTAGCCCATCCATTTCACCACGATTTGATTATCGATAACTCGCGATTCAATTTGGCGCAAATCACTGAAATTGTCTTTACTGCTTTGTCGGCACGTTTCGGCGCGACACTTGTCGGTAGCTAACCACCGGCCTCTGCCAGTGTTTCTCCGGTGCACCGGCTTTGAAATTCACCCACCGGGCCAGTACGAATAACGCATCGCCGAGGCGATTTAAATACGGAACAATCTGTTCGCCAATTTTCTCGCGCTTAGCCAAGCGCACGCACAACCGTTCCGCACGCCGACAAACCGTGCGCGCTACGTGTAGTTGCGCCGCCGCCGGCACTCCCGCCGGTAAGATAAACTCCTCTAATGGACCCAACCGTGCATTCAGCGCATCCATCAACATCTCCAGTTTTGTAATGTGCTGTGATTCGATACTGGGCATACCGGTAAGAAAGTTTTTAGATGGCGTGGCGAGTTCGGCACCGAGATTGAATAAATCGTTTTGAATCTGCGTCAGCGCCACTGCGGTTTGCCGATCCGGTTTGAACGCCTGAGCCAAACCGATGATCGAATTCAATTCATCCACCGTTCCGACAGCCCAAATCCGTGGAGAATCTTTACTGATTCGCTGACCGGCAACCAAACCGGTTTCACCATGGTCGCCGGTGTGCGTATAGATTTTTGTCAGCCGCGCCATTTAACACTTTTGAAATTGCGCTGGGATCAGACACATAAACTTGAATGTGCTATTCGCGGCATTCTTGAATTGATGTTGTTCGTCCGCCGGAATGAAGAGCACGTCGCCTGACTTTACCGGCAATTCTTGAGTTTCACGCCAGATCGTTCCGGTGCCTTCCAATACATAAATTTCGTGTTCGTAAGAATGTTGATGCAACGGCGTGTGACCGCCGGGTTGGACTTCGAAAATTCGCATGGCAAAAGTTGGTGCGCCATCGCGGCGGCTAACGGCGACTCGATAAGCGCAACCGGCAGCGCCCGGTAACTCAACTTGCTCGAGCGGAACTTGGCTGACGTTCGTGATTTTCATATCCAGAAGTTATACGATTAAGTTTACAAAATGCCACCGAAAAGAACGCGCGACAATAGAGTTTGGACTAAGTGGCTCCGATTTGCTAAAAGACCGGTAATGCGTAATCTCCGCAGTCAGTTAATCAGCTGGCAAGCACGAGTGGCAGCACAGTTAGCACGGCGCACACCCAGCGAGAGCACTTTTCTAATTTTACTGCCGGTGGTCGGCGTGACGGTTGGACTGATCACCGTCGGCACGGCGCACATCATCGCATTTATCCAGAAACTGTTCTGGGGTAGCGGCACAAACATCATGACTGCCGCTGCCGACAAACCGTGGTGGGCACATTTATTAATCCCCATCATCGGCGGATTATTAGTGGCGCTCATTGGGTTAATCTTCCATGTACAAACTCGCGGTGGTGGAATCACAACCATCATCCAGAGCATCGCGAACAAAGGCGGCGTGCTTTCGCTCCGGGCCACCTGGCCGCGTGACTGGGCGGCGGTTTTTACTATCGCCACCGGTGGCTCGTTGGGACGCGAAGGTGCGATGGCTATGTTAGCGAGCGCGGTTGCCTCGAAAATCGGACGGCGCACGAAATTATCGCCGCATCACCTCCGATTGTTAGTCTGCGCGGCGGCGGCGGCGGCATTGGCAGCAGTCTATAATGCACCAATTGGCGGATCGCTGTTTGCGCTCGAAGTAATCATGGGGAATTTTGCGCTAGAAGTCCTCGGACCGGTCGTAATTGTGTCGGTGATTTCAACTTTGGTTTTTCGGAGTTGCATGGGAAATCTCCCACGTTTCGATGTGCCGCACTATGAATTAGTCTCCGGCTGGGAACTGCCAATGTATCTTCTACTCGGCGTGCTCGCCGGCATTGGCGCATTGTTGTTTGTGAAGATGCTATTCAAGTCGCAAGACCTCTGGGAAAAACTTCCGCTGCCGACTTGGACAAAACCAGCGCTTGGATTTGCCGTAGTTGGCGCGCTCGGCATCTGGTGGCCGCATATCTATGGTAATGGCTTCGAAGCCGTGAACCTGACACTCCGTCAGCAATTGCCGATTCTTTTATTGCTGATGGTGCTACCGGTGAAGATGCTAGCCTCCTCGCTCACATTCGGCGCCGGCGGCGCCGGTGGACTATTTACACCGTCGCTAATGGTGGGTGCGTTGCTTGGCGGAATCTTTGGCTATGGAGCGCATGAATTATTCCCAACCATTGCCGCTGCACCGGGAGCGTACGCGGTGGTCGGCATGGGCGGTCTACTTGCCGGGACGATGCACGCTCCGCTCACGGCCATCATGATGATTTTTGAACAGACAAATAATTATCAAATTATTCTTCCATTGATGCTGGTTTGTGTGGTGAGCCATGTCACGGTGCGATTGTTGCGTGGCCGGTCGCTCGACGAAGAAGCGTTGCGCCGGCGTGGCGTTACTTTAGCAAAAGGAACCGAAGACGGCGTTATGCAATCGTTATGCGTCGCGGACATCATGCACGACGATGTGATTGCCGTGAACCATTCCGTACCGTTTACCGGCGTGGTCGAGCGGTTTCTCACGGAACCATACAATTTCCTCTACGTCACCGACGGCCATGGTAAATTCCTCGGCGCAATCCGGCTTCACGCCTTAAAAGAAATGCTCAACCAAGGCGACGCTCTTCAAACTGTCATCGCACACGACCTATTGGATGATTCATTTAAAGTGGTCACACCGGAAGACAAACTCGCCGACACGATGGAAAAATTCTGGCAACAAAATTGCGAACGCTTACCGGTGGTCGACAATTTGATCACTCGAAAACTTACCGGCTGGATTTCAAAACGGGATCTCATCGGCGTCTACAGTCAGGAAATTCTGCGAAAACGACAATTGCTCGGCCGCTTTGTCGTTCAAGACCAAGACGAAAAACGCGACATGTTCGTCGAGCTACCGGAGGGATTTGAACTGCGTACCATCGAAGTACCGACACACTCCATCGGCCAGACGTTAGCACAACTTGCGCCGCGTTCCGGTTTCGGCGTTCACGTTCTCGCTATCAAACGCCGCAATCCGCTAACCGGACAAGATTCCATCGAACTACCGGATGCGAAAACGCAATTACGCAATGGCGACCGGCTCGCCGTCATTGGTCAAGGCGATGGCATTAGCCGTTTTGTTACCGCACTCGCTCCGGTAGCTTGAAAACCGTTGCTCCGACCAGCGACTGTGTTAGGATGCCCACCATGCGAATGATTCTCTTAATTCTCGCCGTCGCACTAGCCGGCCAAATGCGCGCGGAAACCGTCATCGAAACCGCTCCACGACCGGTGCGATTCACAACGCGGGATAGCATCGAATTGGCGGCAACGTATTACCATCCGATTTCAAGCAACCCGGTGCCGGCAGTGATTCTTTTACATTCATACGGCAAGAGCAGCGAAGAATGGGGTCCGGTGGCATCGCTATTTCAAATGAATCAAGTGGCGGCGCTGGCGCTAGATTTACGCGGCCACGGCCAAAGCACACACCGGCTGACTGCCAACGGCACCGAAACTGTCGATTACCACAACTTCACTCCGCAAGATTACACCGCCATGCTACTTGACATCAATCAAGCCTACGATTGGCTCGCGAGCCAACCAGGAATTGATAAGCATCGGATTGCCGTCGTCGGCTCCAGCATCGGCGCCAACCTCGGCCTCCGGTACGCCGCATTTAACGATGAAGTCGTCGGCTTGGTTCTAATTAGCCCCGGCTTATTTTATCAAAATCTGCGCACTGACGATGTGATTACCGGCTACGGTAAACGTCCGCTCCGAATTGTCGTGAGCCGGGACGATACATTTGCGTTCGCCTCCGCTTTGCAACTCATTGAGATTCGCCAACGTGCCGGTCAAGCCGTGGAGTCCAATGAAACAATCGTCTGCTCCGGCAGTCTCCACGGCGCAACGATGTTAACCGGCGTGAAAGATTTATCCGGCGTCGTTTTCGGTTGGCTCAACCAGCTCTTATTTTCGTTGCCAGCCAGCCCAGCGGAACCAGCTCCGAAGGGCATCAAAAGCAATTACAACCGTTAAGACCTGCATCAGCGTCGCCATTCCGCACGTCAACCGCAACATCATCACCTGACTCGCTGGCGCGGTCGCAATTTGCCCCCACCATTCCCGGACGCTCAGCACACCGGCGACGAGTACCGTCACCAGCAAAAACACGAATGGAATCCCGGTGCAAAACGCATACCGGCGCTTCGGCGCGTACCGGAGCAAGCATGTCGTTCCCACTGCCAATGCAATGCACGCCAGCAATTGATTCGCAATGCCAAGCATTCGCCAAAGCGTATTCAGATTACCGGCGTACAGCAGGCCACCCCACGCTCCGCACACCACCGCGCTCATTGCGATATTCACACCCCAATGCGGTTTTCCGCCGATAACTGCACGCGGCGTGAAGGTTGCCACTGTCTCCTGAAAAACAAACCGCGCCACTCGCGTCCCGGTCTCCAACAACGTCAAAATGAACAACGCTTCAAACATAATGATGAAGTGATACCAGTAACTCATCAACTGCTTCAGCCCCGGTAAACTGCAAAATACTTTCGCCATTCCCACCGCCAATGTCACCGCGCCACCAACACGCCCGGCTAAATGTTCCTGCGTCCCCTGCTCCAACGCCGGCAACTCGCGCGCCGCCAAATCCCAACCGTGTTGCCTTGCGACCGATTGCACCATCGCTGCGTGCGTCGCCGGGTTTGTATTGATTGCGAAATAATCGCCCGGCTCCAGCGAACACGCCGCTACCAATGCCAGCACTGCCACAAAACCTTCCACCAGCATCGCGCCGTAACCAATTACGCGCATGTCCGATTCCCGGTAAATCATCTTCGGCGTTGTCCCGGAACCCACCAGCGCATGGAATCCAGAAATCGCACCGCACATAATCACGATACACACAAACGGCCAGACCGTTCCTGAGATCACCGGCCCACCACCGGCGGTAAATGGCGTCATAGCTGGCATCTTCAATGTCGGATGCGCGATTAGAATCCCGGCACCCAGCACCACCATCACGCCAATTTTCATGTACGAGCTGAGATAATCGCGTGGGCACATCAACACCCACACCGGCAAACAAGCCGCCACAAACGCATAGGCCGGCAGCATCAGCGACAACGTCTGCTTGTCGAACAACAACGCATGTCCCATGCCGGAAGCCGCAAACGTTCGTCCGAAAATCACTCCCGCCATTACAATCGTTACACCGATGACCGATGCTTCCGTGACTTTGCCGGGACGAATCTTGTACATCCACAATCCCGTCAACAACGCCGCCGGTACTGTCACCAAAATCGTGAACATTCCCCACGCGCTATCCGCAAGTGCGTTCACCACCACCAACCCGATACTCGCCAGCGTGCAAATGATAATGAACAACGTCGCCACCGAACTCGTCACACCCGCCACCGGCCCGATATTCGTTCGCGCGATTTTCGGCAATGACAATCCATCTTGACGGACCGATGCCCAAAGAATCACAAAATCATGCACCGCTCCGGCTAAGCACGCGCCAATGACAATCCAAATAAAGCCCGGCGCATAACCCCACTGCGCCGCCAAAACCGGTCCCACCAACGGTCCCGGTCCAGCAATCGCCGCAAAGTGATGTCCGAACAGCACTAGCTTATTCGTCGGATGATAATCCACACCATCTTTGAGCCGGTGCGCCGGTGTCACCTTCGCGTCGTTGAGAACACAAACTTTGGCCGCGAGGAACGCACCGTAAAACCGGTATGCCACTGCAAACGCCGCCAGCGAACCGATGATGAGCCACAACGAATTCATGAAGTCGGAAAATACCACAACCACTCCGACCATTCAAAAAGAACTGTGGAAAAATAAAAGCGCCGGCGGAGTTGCCGCCGGCGCTTCGGTGAAATCTACTATTTAGAAAGAAAACCGCAAACCGATTCGGGCTAGGCCATAATCGCTGGTTTCATCAGGAAACACCATGCGCGCATCAAGGAATGCGCCAATATTGCGAGTGAAGCGATATTCTAGGCCGGCACCAAACTGACCAAACCATACCTTGTTCATATCGAATTGATAGCCGATGCCGCCAAAGGCGTAGGGCGCAAAACCACTTTGGCCGAGCGGGAGCCGCGCGGTCAAATTCACCGAAGTGCTATCGATAAAGCTGCCTCTAGTATCTTCCGAATAAATATCTGCACCTAGACCGAAGTAGCGGTTAATAAAATAAGTAACACCCACTCCCACACCCATTCGAGTATCGTGACGAACTCGTGAACCCGACAAATGATCAATGGAGTATTTCCCCATTGACGCACTTCCGAATGCGTCGATCGACAACTCGTTGGCACGGTAATAGTCGCTGTGGCTTGAGCTCTGGAACTGCTCATTAGTCGTGACTTCTGCGCCTATGGCTGACTTTGCGGCTAGCATTAGAATGGTTCCTGCAATAATTACTCTACATTTTATAAGTGTATTCATAATGCACAAATTACTTCCCTGTAGCGGCGACGTCTATGGGGTGAAACCCCACCCGTCCGGAGCTATGGCGAGTCTTGTTCCGGTGTGGGATTTTGACAAGCCCACATGCTTCGCATACACTCGGCACGTGTCAACCAAACGAAACATCAAGCCGTTTAGCCGAAACCCAAAGACTAAAACCCAGGTCCTCGCGACTAAATCCAGTCTGAGGAAAGCGAGTCAGACATTTCTTTCCAAGCCGAAGGCCTCTAAAAAAATCGGTATTCCCAAAATCAAAACATCGCGCTCGGCGGTTCAAGCTCCGGTGGTTGTCCCCTTGCCTCCACAACCAGCGCAACCAGTCAATGCTGAAGTGGAGCAAGCCAATAAGCTGGCCATCACTCTCCAACTCACCAAGATCAATGACGCGCTAAAGGCGTTTAAGGTTTCCGAGCGAGAGAAGTGCGACAACCGAATTCACGAAGCGGAAAACAAAGCGATTACTTTACGAGCGGCAGTTTACCTCAAAGCCAAGAAGTCTGGAAAATTTCCTGCAACTTGGACCTATCCCAAAGAATTTCTTTCCGAAGCTGATGCGCGCACGACGAAGTGACTGCCGTTACCGTTTGATGCATTACTGGGCCTGTGAGACCGGTGTGAAATTCTGAAAACTTTTCCACCGGTGCAACGGCAGAAAGCCGAGCAGGATGAAAAGCACTTGGCTGGCGTTGAAGAGCATAAGCCACTTGAAGGCTGAGTCCATGAATCCGTAGCTATGCAAGCCGATACCGAGCATGTTCACGCCGAACCATGAGAACGCCGTGACAATGTTGCCGAAGAGCGCAAGATTCATTAAGCCGCGTTCGCCAACCAGTCGTCCCCAGCGAGCGTGCAGGATGAGCGAGTTCCAGATGACGATGAGTAGCGCGCCATTTTCCTTCGGATCCCAACCCCAAAAGCGACCCCACGATTGATCAGCCCAAATGCCACCGAGCACGGTTCCAATAAAACTAAACAGCGTCGCAAAGCAAACGATGGCATAGACCATCTTAGTCAAGGCGTTGCCGAGTGTGATGTCGTGATCCGTGCCAACTTTTATTGAAAGCAACGGCGTGAAAATACCAAGGATGATATACGCCATCGCTAAGGTACCGGCGACAAACGTGGAGGCGTAACCAAGCGTGACCGTCACGACATGAGTGGCCAACCAGAAGTTTGTATCGAGAACAGCCCGGAGCATTTCCATTGTGTCACCGCCAAGTGCGAGATTATGTGCGATGAGCAGCGTGACAAAGCCGGCGAGTCCGGCCACGGTGCTACCGAGACCAATTTTATAAATCCGTTCCAGCACCCAGCCCAGCCCACACGCACCCCAACCGATGAAAATGGCGGACGAATATAGATTCGTCACCGGTGGACGGCCTTCGAGTACCATGCGGAAGATTAAGCCGAAAGTATGCACAACAAACGCCAGCCCGATGAGGTAATACGCCGAGCGGCGCAGCGATTCAGAAAGTTGCGGTGCCGGAGCGAATGTCAGCAATGCTGCACCGGCTAGCACGAAGGCGAAAATATAAATGATGGTCGCGTGCAGAAAAATTTTAATCTGATTGAAATAAAATTCTGCCCGGCCTTTCGCCTGTTCGCGAGCGAAATTCGGCGTCAGCCAATTCTTGTAACCGGCCACAGCGCTGTTGAATCCCGCCACATCGTCCTGCCGGTAAGCGGTCGCTATGCGAGCAAAACAGCTGACGGCGGGTTGAATCGCACCATCGCGAACGGAGTGGAGTAGACTTGCGCCAACGTTGACCCAGGCATCTTTATTCACTGGATCAATCGGCGGAACAGTCAGCGGTAAGGCGTATTTCGAAACGATTTCGAATTGTTGCGTGAGGATTGCCAACTTCCGGAGCGCCACCGCATCAGTTTTTTGACCCGCTTGTGTCGCCCGCGCTGCCGCAAGTCCCGCCGGCAATGCCGCTTGGTAATCGGTGATGAGTTCAACAAAGTTAGTCGCGCCTTCGGGCTGAATACTATTCTTAAGCTGTTGATATAAACTGATCGCGTTGGCGAGCTTCAGTACTTGCTTCTGGTACGTTGTCCGTTGCGCATCCTCAACGCTACTCGCCTTCCGGCCTTGCTCGGAAATTTCATTTAAGACCGGTACGAGTTCAACAAACGTGTAGTAGCGCAAGCCAGATTTATCGATCCCTTTCTCACCGAGTTTCAATTCACTAATGAGATCCGGATGGTGAATCAAGAAAATCGGTCGTGTGTCGGCAACGTCCGACCGGAAGAACACCTCCAGCAACCATGCGGTGGATTTCAATTTCTGCGGATGCTGCCAAAACTTCCACGCCGGGACCTCTTCGAGCGGCACATCACCGGTACTCCGAATTTGTAAGAGCGAATTCCGCGCGACGGAATCGAATGGTTGAATCCGTCCATTCAGCAAAACCGGTAGTCGGCCGAACTCCGCAGTATGAAATTTGCTTTCCGGTTTCGGCAGTAGGACAACGACAATTTCCGTGGCAAATAATCCTAGAAATAACCACGGAAGAATTTTAAGAAAAGATTTCATGATGCGTTGTGTTTCGTGGCGAACTCAAAGAGGTGGCGTAGGAATTGCACCAGCAACCCCAATCCGACTAAGATACAAGCGAAGTAGGGCGTGAGCCAGCTGGGATTATGGACAACTTGCAGGACTGTGCCTTGATTGTCTTGGTCGAAACTCGCTTGGTAATAGGTGTCACCGTCATAGCGCAAAGGATTATTCATATAGATTAAGACTTCACGATCTTCACCGGTATCCGGTCGCTGAACTCGCACGCGACTGGAAAAATTCTTAGGAATATCGGTCCCCGGATATTTATCGTGCCGGAATTCGACGAGGCGCAATTGAAACGGTTTGTAAAAACGCTCAAGCCGCAACCTCAACTCGTACCGGCGACCATTGAAATCCACCACCTGCGGTTGATTGAGATAGGCGGAGACGAGATAGCTTCCCAACGAACCTTGCGGCGTCAGCAGTTCCACGATTCCGGAAGGCATATCGCGGCGATCCATTTCAGCTTCACGCGGCAATTCTCGCCACCAAGCACCGGCACCGATACCGGCGGTAGCATTGATCTGCGTAAAACCTTCCTGCTCTTTTTCCGCCAGTGTCGAGTTATTGTAAAATGTATGAACGCGAATACTAAACGGCAAGTCCGCCTGGCGAATTTCTTCCTGACGTTGAAGCCGATCTTGAGGAATCGCAATAACGCGATCTGTGGTCGCCTCAGTTTTATCGACCACGGCAAGCTCGAAATGACTCGATGCCTCCGAGTAATTCTTCGTCTCACCATTGCGCAAGTGCAGCATACTTTCGGTCGAAAAAACATCGGTCAATAATTGCCCGATTAGTAACAACCCAACGCCGATGTGAATCGCTATAAGGCCAAGATTCCGTTTTCTCTCCTGATCAAAACGCAGGTTGTACACCACCAAATTCGCCAGCAGCATGCCGCCGATTAAATAGCCACCGGGGAAAATCGGAATTCGCCAGCCTGAATCCACCGGTGACCAGTAAATAAAAAAGCTCCGGAAGAATTCGTTCTGCGCTTGGTACAATCCGATTTGCACCTGCGCCATCGTTCCCCAAAACACCAGCACCAGACCGAGCGCCAACAAGACAACCGTCAGTCTAAGCGAAGTGAAAAAAATGGCGAGCCGGTCGAGCATCTTAATACTTCACTCCTTGCACGAACTGAATGAACGCCGTCTTCTGCGCCGCGACAACCTTCGCCTCCCCCATCAACTTGTAAAACCACATCTGCCCAGCTTGGGACACCATTGCGCCGACAAGCGCCGCCGGCTGACTCGTTCGCGCATCTTGCCCAACCATCTCAACGAGCGTAACTGGGCCGAGTGATTGCACGGACTTCGCTAATTCTTCGCCGGTGAGTTCGCTCAACCCAAGCTGTTTCCGCCACCGGTTCACGTTCGCCGCCAAACCGCCACCGTCGCCAGCCGACGAACTCACATTCACTCCCGCCTGTGCACCACCGGTACCGGTAATCAAAAATTTCGCCACGAGAAACTGCCCACCGGAAACTTCCTGCCAACCTGTCGGCACGCTCCAATTCGGTTTGCCGTTACTCACCACTTCAGGAACTGCTACCGGCATTGTCTCGCCGGTTACAAATTGAACTGACTTGAGAAACTCCACAAACACCGGCTTCACCTGCGTTACGAGCGAACCGTCGCCGGTCATCTTGAAAAACCACACCGTGCCTTCGCGATGTTGAATTGCGGCCAGAATACAACCCGAGTCACCGACTGCTTCATAAAGTGCTCCCGGCTGACCGGCGATTTCGACAGGCTGAGTTAGCTTTGCAAATTCCTCTTCGGTGACCGGTGCCAAACCAACTTGACCACGCCACCGGTTCACATTGCTGAAATCACCACCGGCACTGCCTGGTAATGGAATGACACTCACGTCCGCTTGCTTGCCATCCGCACCGGTAACTTTGAAAGACGCCACACGCATCGTGCCGGGGAGAATCTCTTGCCAGCCATCAGGTGTTTTCCATTTTAACTGCGTGCCGCTGGTCGGTGCAGCATGTTCCGGAACCGCTGACATCTCCGTCGGCGGTGCCGATTCTTTAGAAACGGTATATGCCTTAATCCCATCCTGTCCGCATCCGATGGCGAGTCCCACACTCAGCAAAATGCCAGTGAGTTTTAGAAGACTGAGGGTATTAAGAAGCTTTCGACTCATGAACGATGTGGCGAATACTACCATTACCGGTGCGACTGTCAAATCTCCGGGAAAGAGCTTGACCACCCCGGAAGCTTTGCATATAGTCCGCTCGTTGATTTTGGCGGCAGAGGGATTAAGTGGGTCAAAAACCCACTTTTTTGTTCCCTTGAACACCCCGCCTTACGGAAAACGAAACGCATGAACGGTGAATTAATTGCAGTTTTAGAATATTTGCAGCGCGAAAAAGGCATCGACAAGGAAATCTTGCTGAAAGCCGTCGAAGAGGCTTTGTTGCAGGCGTCCAAAAAGTCGGTTGGCCCAGCCCGTGAACTCCGCATCGACATTGACCGGAAGACCGGAGCCATCCGCGCCATCGCTTCTTTGATGGTCGTTGAAAATGTTGTCAATAAACATGACGAACTTTCTCTCAACGACGCCCGCAAACGAAGACCGAACGCCCAAATCGGTGAAGCGGTTGATGTCGAAGTTACCCCTGCCAATTTCGGTCGTATCGCGGCGCAAACCGCCAAGCAAGCGATGCTCCAAAAAATTCGGCAAGTCGAAAAGAATATGGTCTTCGAAGAATTCAAAGGCCGCGCCGGTGATATTTTAGCTGGTACCGTTCGCCGTTTTGAACGCAGCGATGTAATCGTTGACCTCGGTCGCCTTGAAGCAGTCCTGCCCAGCCGGGAGCGAGTTCCGACGGAAGAATATCAACCCGGCGACCGCATCCGCGCGTTCGTTCTCTCCGTGGCCGAGTCCGGTCATGGCACTGACATTATTCTTTCGCGCAGTCATCCGGATTTTGTCAAAAAACTTTTCGCACTCGAAGTTTCTGAGATTGCCGACAAAACTGTCGAAATCAAAGGCATCGCCCGCGAAGCTGGCTTCCGGAGCAAGCTCGCTGTCTGGTCTCGCGACGAAAAAGTTGATCCGGTCGGCGCGTGCGTCGGCATGAAAGGTTTGCGCGTCAAAAATATCGTTCGCGAACTGAGCGGCGAAAAAATCGACATCATCCGTTGGGATCCCAATGTCCGGCAATTTGTGGCTAACGCTCTTGCGCCGGCAAAAATTAAAAATCTCACTCTCAACGAAGAGCGACATTCTGTAAAAATCATCGTGGATGCCGATCAACTTTCATTGGCCATCGGCAAAAAAGGCCAGAATGCCCGGCTGACTTCGAAGTTGACCGGCTGGAGCATTGACATTGAGAAGGAAGAATCTGTCGAACTCGGCTTTGAAGGCAAAGTCGCTCGCGCAGTGAAAGAGCTGTCTGCGATTCCCGGTATCGAAGCGGAAGTGGCACAGTTGCTTGTGAAATCCGGCTTCCATTCCTTCGAAGGATTGCTAACCGTTGATGTCGCAGATTTAGCTGAAATTGTCGGTGCAGATAAGGCGGACGCCGTCTCGAAGGCGGCAATTGCCGAACAAGAACACCGCGAGGCTGCCACCGGAGGCGAACCCACACCTGAATGAGTATCCGCGTCCACGATTTAGCAAAGCATTGCGGTCTCTCCGGTAAGGAGATGATCGAAAAGCTCAAGGCCATGAACTATCCGGTTAAGAGCGTTTCCAGCACCGTGGACAACATCACCGCCGAAGCCATTGAAAAAGAATATGGCTACGTCGTCGCGCCGGAGGTAAAACCGGAACCACCGCCAGTGGTCGTCGTTCCACCACCGGCACCGGTTGCTCCCCCACCGGCACCGCCGAAAGTCGTCAAGCCGGCACCGGCGCCTGAAAAACCGGTCACCATCGAATCTCCATATTCGCGACCGCTCCCAAAACCGATTGTGGCTGCACCTTCGAATTTCACCTATCAACGCCAGACTCCAACGCCAGTCAAGGCCGCACCGGTCAAAACGCCACCGGCAACAGCAAAGCCGGCTCCAGTGATTCCATCGGCACAGAAACCGATTGCGAAACCACCGGCACCGCGACCAGTGGCGCCACCACCAGTGCCGTTTACCGGACCACTTTTTACAGTGAACGACGCCGGCCAAAAAGTTATCACGATGAAACCACCAATCGTGGTTCGTGACTTGGCGCAACGGCTCAGTAAAAAACCGCATTTACTCCTAGCAGAACTGATGGAGCTAAATGTTTTTGCCAATCTTAACGAAACCATCGGCGAAGACGCGGCCCGCAAAGTTTCCGAGCGTAGTGGTTATGTTTTTGAATTAGAAAAACGCGAACGTGGTGCCTATGCCATTCACACGCCGAAGCCAGCGGAAACTCCACCGCCGGGCGTTAAGTCCGAAGATTTAATTCCACGACCACCGGTGGTCACTGTCATGGGTCACGTCGATCACGGCAAAACTTCGTTGCTCGATGCGATTCGAAAAACCGATGTGGCCGCGCACGAAAGCGGTGGAATCACACAGCACATCGGCGCGAGCATCGTTCGCCTGCCGGACGGCAAACAGATTTCCTTCCTCGACACTCCTGGTCATGCGGCGTTCACAAAAATGCGCTCTCGTGGCGCGAACGTCACCGATATTGTCGTGCTGGTAGTTGGTGCTGACGACGGCGTGATGCCACAAACATTGGAGGCGCTGAACCATGCGCGCGCCGCCAAAGTTCCGATTATCGTCGCCGTCAATAAATGTGATTTACCGACGGCGAATCCGGACCGGATTAAAAAACAATTACAAGAACACGGCTTAAATCCCGAATCGTGGGGTGGCGATACGATTACCGTCGATGTCTCCGCTAAGACAAAGAAAAATCTCGATCTACTGCTCGAAATGATTCTATTGCAGGCTGACATTTTGGAATTGAAAGCCAGCTCGAAAGCGACTGCCAAGGGCAACGTCATTGAGGCGCAAGTTGAACCCGGTATGGGGCCGACGGCAACGGTGCTTGTCCGACAAGGAACGCTCAAAGTTGGCGATGCAATCATCGTTGGCCCGCACGGTGGTAAGATTCGCGCATTAATTGACGACCGAGGCAAGCGTGTGAAAGAAGCTGGGCCGTCGATTCCGGTGAAGATTGTCGGCTTGTCGGGCATACCGGAGGCCGGCGCAGAATTTACGGTGATGAAGAATGAGAAGGAAGCGCGCGAGCTTTCCGAACAACGCAAACTCGAAGAGCGAACGCAAGCGACTGGCTCAAATAAGCGCGCCACGCTCGAAGATTTGATGGGGCAAATTGGCGATGGCGAGAGGAAGAAACTTAACATCGTTCTCAAGGCCGATGTGCAAGGCTCGCTCGAAGCGATTTCCGATTCGCTCAGCAAAGTCAAAAGCGACAAGATTGAGATGGAACTCATTCACGCCGCCGTAGGCAACATCACAGAAAACGATGTCCTACTCGCCACTGCGTCGCACGCCGTTTTGTTTGGTTTCCGTGTCAAAGCCGAGAGTGGCGTCACCGACATGGCCGCCCACGAAGGCATTCAGATTAAGCTGTACACAATTATTTACGAATTACTCGAACAGGTTGAAGATGCGCTGACCGGCCTCCTCGAACCCGATGCCAAGGAAATGATCGTTGGCCACGCCGAAATTCGGAAGGTGTTTGAACTTTCAGCCGGACCGAAAGTTGCCGGCTGTTACGTCACCGACGGTCGCATCACCCGGTCGGGTCGCGTTCGCTTACTCCGCCGGCGCGCCGCGCAATACGAAGGTCGCATTGGCAGTCTCAAACATTTTCAAGACGATGCGAAGGAAGTCAAAGCCGGTGGCGAATGCGGGTTACGACTGGAAAATTTCCAAGACTACCAAGCCGGCGACATTATTGAGTGTTACACGATTGAGAAAGTCGCCGCTTCGTTGTAGGTTGCCGGGACAATGAGCCATCACCGTATCGTCCGCGTTTCGGAATTGGTCAAACAACAAATCGGCGAAGTGTTGCAAGAACTCAATTTGACCGACTGTGGTTTCATCACCGTCACCTCTGCATCCATCGCTCCCGATTTGAAAGACGGTCGGATTTACGTTAGCGTCATCGGTAATGACGAACAAAAAAAGCGCGCAATCTCCATGTTGGAACTCCGCCACGGCCATATTCAGCACGAGCTGGCAAAACGCATTGTCTTGAAATACACCCCACGCCTAAAATTTCTTCTCGACGAAACCGAAGCTCACGCACAGCGCATCGAAACCTTAATCGCCACCTTGAATCCACCGGAATCTAATGACTGATCTTTGCCACGAAATTGCCGACATCATGCGCCGGGAACAGTCATTTCTCATCCTGACTCATTATCGTCCCGACGGCGACGCCATTGGTTCTCAACTGGCACTCACGCTCGCCCTCCGCGACCTCGGCAAAACTGTCGAAGCTTGGAACGACGACGAAGTACCGGCAAAGTTCAAATTCTTGCCCGGCGTTAATCTCATCACCAAGCCACCGGTAACTCCGAAAGCATTTGATGTCGTGATCAGCATTGATAGTTCGACTTGGCAGCGCGTCGGCACCAGCGCCGACAAGATTGCCAGTAAGAAATACTTCATCAACATTGACCATCACGTCAGCAACGAGAAATTCGCGCAGCTAAATTGGATCGTCACCGAATCGCCGGCCTCCGGTCAAATCGCCTTCGATCTCATTAAACGCGGGGGCTTCAAACTCACTTCCGACATCGCTCAATGTCTTTTCGCGGCAATCTCGACCGATACCGGTTCATTCATGTTTGGCAATACCACCGCGACCTGTCTCCGCGCTGCCGCTGAGTTAGTTGAAACCGGCATCAACGTCGGCGAACTTTCCCGGCACGTCTACGAAAGCTATCCCTACGCCCGATTGCGGATCCTCCAAATGGCACTCGCCGATCTGAAACTGACCGATCACAAACACACTGCCTATTTTTGGGTCACAAAAGATATGTTCGCGACCTCCGGAGCCAAACGCGAAGACACCGAAGGCTTGATTGATTTTGCACGCTCCATCGAAGGCGTCGTTGTTGCGCTTCTATTTGAAGAGATGGAAGAAGATGGCAAATTCCGCGTCAGTTTCCGCTCCAAAAATTCAAAAGTGGACGTCAACAGCATTGCCCGGCATTTCGGCGGTGGCGGCCACCGCGAAGCCGCCGGTGCGCGCCTCACCGGCTTACCGCAAGATGTTGAGACCAGAGTTCTCGCTGCCGTTACCACTGCACTTCAAACTGCCGGTATCTGACATGCTTCCACAACTCACTCCTTTTGACGGCGTCCTCCTCGTAGACAAACCGGCGCGCCTCACCTCGCACGATGTCGTGGATTACATTCGCCGGCATTTCGGTTTCAAAAAAGTTGGCCACTGCGGCACGCTCGATCCGGCGGCCACCGGTTTGCTCGTTATCGTTCTCGAACGCGCCACGAAATTGCAAGACCGGTTAATGTCCGCCGACAAATCTTATGAAGGCACAATGCTTCTTGGCATCACAACCGATTCGCAAGATGCCGACGGCAAAGTGCTCGCCCAAAAACCGGTTCCACCACTGACCGGTGATGACATCGAAGCTGTCATTGCCAAATTTCGCGGCGACATTCAACAAATTCCACCGATGGTCAGCGCAAAGAAAATTGACGGCCAGACGCTTTACAAACTCGCTCGCAAAGGAAAAACTGTCGAGCGCGAGCCACGCCTTGTTCACATCTACGACTTCCGCGTTTTGAAAATCGATTTACCGAGAATTGAATTTCGCGTCACCTGCACCAAAGGAACTTACGTTCGCACGCTCTGCTATGACATCGGCGAACTCCTCGGCTGCGGCGCGCACCTTGCCGCGTTACGCCGCACTCGCTCCGGTAAGCTTGATGTGCAAAATGCCCACCGGCTCGAAAATTTGCTTAAATTAAAACGCGACGAACTTGTACCGCTGATCATCCCAGTCCTGAAACTTCTCAAGCCCGACTGATGCGCATCCTCCGGACACTCGCCGAACTCGCTACCGAAAAAAGTTCTGTCTATCTCGCCATCGGCGTTTTCGACGGCGTGCACCTCGGCCACCAACGCGTCATCGCCCAAGCACGCGATGTCGCCCGACAAGCCACCGGCATCTCCGTCGCGCTGACATTCGATCCCCACCCCATTCGCGTCTTACGCCCGGACCAAGCACCGGTCTTACTCACTTCCACCGCCCACAAACTCGCACTCATTCAGCAACTCGGCGTGGACGCTTGCGTCCTCATCAATTTCGACAACGCCTTTGCCACTACGCCGGCGGAAAAATTTATCGAGCAAATTGCTTTCTGCCGGCATGTCTGCGTCGGCACCCGATTCCATTTCGGCCACAACCGTACCGGTAACCCGGCTTTACTTGAACAGCTTGCTCCCCGGTGTGGTTTCACCGTCACGGAAATCAAACCCGTTCTCACACCTGACGGCGAAATGATCAGTTCTACCGCTGTCCGGCAACACATCCTCACCGGTAACCTCGACCGCGCCGCCGTGATGTTGGGGCGACCATTTTCAATTCTTGGAACCGTCGAAAAAGGTGACGGCGTTGGCCGGCAACTCGACTTCCCTACTGCCAACCTCAATTCGCACCACGAAGCATTTCCGCCGGATGGCGTATATGCCACAAATGTGATTGTCGCCAGTCAAACTTTTACCGGTGTCATCAACCTCGGTCGCCGTCCCACATTCGAAGGCCGCAGCCACCAGCGCGTCCTCGAAGTTCATATCCTCGACTTTGACCGGGACATCTACGGACAAGAAATTGAAGTTATTTTCCATCAGAAACTCCGAGGCGAACAGAAGTTTGAGTCTGTTGCCGCCCTTAAAACACAAATCACTGCGGATATTGCCACCGCTCGCAGCTTACGGTAAATGAGTGCGTTATGAAAAATAATCTACCGGTTTTGACTAATGATCGCCAACCCCGCAATCTGCGTGATGGCTGGATCCATAACACGATGCGCCTTTTGGTGGTTTCCCCGCATCCTGATGACTTCGATGCGATTGGGAGTACTCTTAAATTCCTCGCCGGTAACGGCAACCCTTTACGGGCAGTTGTTACACACGGCGGTAGCGGCATTGAAGATTCTTATCGCCCCGGCGCAACACTTGCAGAAAAACGGGCGTTACGAGAAAACGAGCAACGGAACAGTCTGCGGTTCTTCGGCCTTCCAGAGAATTGTTTGACTTTTTTTCGCTCAAATAGTGATACAGACGATCAACCGATGGACGAGATGGAGAATCTTTCCACACTAGAAGCGCTTGTTCGACAGAAGACGCCGGATATCATTTTTTTACCGCACCACAATGACAAAAACAACGGTCATCGGGTGATATATTCCCTAGTTCGACAGATCGCAATTCGCTCAAAACTCCCGCTTGCGCTACTACTCAACAGCGATCCTAAGACCATCTCTATGCACACCGATTTCTATTTCGCATTTGATGAAGATGAGGCCGCTTGGAAGGCTAAATTGCACCGGTTTCATGACACGCAACACCAACGGAATCTAAACACACGTGGATACGGCTTGGATGAGCGAGTTCTCCGCCACAATCGACACCTTGCCCGGGAGCTAGCACTCACCGAACCTTATGCCGAGGCTTTTGAGCTCGAGACTTACAATTATTCAACTCAATAAATGATGAAGCTCGATGAAAGAATAATCCGCCGGATTTTATGGTGCGTTGCCATTACATTTGTTATCGGCTTAGGCGTGAGTACGGTTTACCGTTCTGGGCCGCATAAGTTATGCGGACACGAATGGGGCTCGCGATTTCATCGGACTGATTTTACTGTGTACCAAGCAGCCGGCCGCGCAGTATTGGACGACCGGAATATCTATACCGCCCAGAATCCTCGCGGGTGGTTGTATATGTACTTACCGGTAGTCGCAGTCGCGATGATGCCGTTTGCACTGTTAAATGTGTTTTGGGCATCGTTACTTTGGTACCTCTTATCAGTGGCAGCAGTGGCGCATGCACTATGGATCTCGGTGCAGCTAGCCCGCCGGTTCTGGCCGGACTGTCGATTGGCAAACCACTGGCTATACACATTAGTGGTAATGCTAATTCTATTACCAACTATATCGGGGCTCGCACGAGGGCAAGCGTCGTTAATCATCTCGTATCTAGTCATCGCTTCGGTCTGGTACTACATGCAACAGTGCGAATGGTGCGCCGGACTTTGTCTTGCCGGTAGCATTGCGCTGAAGGTTTTTCCGATTTTATTTGTCGTTTATTTTCTCGCAAAACGACGCTGGCTAATGGTTGTAACGACAAGCCTCTGGTTATTCGCATGGGTAATCATTGCGCCAAGTGCAGTATGGGGCGTCCGTGGTAATTCCGAATTACTCCACCAATGGTTGACGACCATTGCCATGCCAGCCACGAATCCAGATCAGTCTCTGCCCAATGCGCGCTACAAAGACATGATTGATCCGCGCATCACTCGTAATCAATCAGTACAGGCAGTGACAATTCGCTGTTATGCGGGTCATGATCAATCCACGGCGGTACCGGCACGAGAACCGGCCGCCCGACGAATTGCACTGATACTCAATCTAATCTTATGCCTCGCAACTGCATTCGCCTGCCGGCACGGCAGCGCAGCAACTAATGAACGCCGGACCGTATCCCAACTTTGCCTCGTTGCGATGTTGATGTTATTTTTGGCACCGGTGGCTTGGGTACACAACTTTTCACTTTTTATACTTACACTTGCCTTCGCATTAGCGGCTGCGTTTTCCATCGATCAAAAGTCATACCTCTGGCACATCGGCTTGATCGCATTTGGGACAGGAATTTTGCTGACCTCTATTATTCCTGTATTGGAAGCGTTTGGGGTGTTCTTGCTCGGTGCACTAATATTGTGGACGGCCTTTCTCTTCACCAATAAATCAAACTATTCTAGTAATATAATATGAAAATGCGTTTCACATCAGAAGTCATCTCGCTAATAATTTTTGCTGGTATCAATCTAACTGGCTGGTGTGAGTCGAACCCTATAATCAATATTCCGACGGAATCTAAGACAATCGGTTTTACCAAAAAGATTGTCTGGGTTTGGGGGCTTCCACGAAAGACAATTCAAGATGCCTATGCAGAAGTTGATCTTGTCAAACGCACTGGTTTTAACACAATCGTGACCGACGGGCGGGGACCACAGAGCCAAGCATATCTAAAAGCTGCAATTGAATACGCTCATAATCAGAATATTGGCGTCTGGACGCTCGTCAGTCCAATCTATGGAGAATGGGGCTGGCAGAAAGCCCCCGGTGTTTCGATACCGGAGGGCTGTTTACAGGAATATCCGTCAGAGACTTTAGCAACCCTAGACAATCCGCAAGATCCAGATCGTGTTCAATACTCAGGACCATGGATGTGTATTGACCGACCTGAAGTCCGCCGGTATGCCATTGAACTATCGGTGAGTCGGCTCGCATCAAACGCTTTTGATGGAATCGCTTTAGACTTTGTCGGATACAAAAATTATCGTGGTTGCCAATGCACCTACTCAAGCAATCTGCGAGCCGCCTACGCGAAGACCCATCGGGAACTTTCCGGTGGAGAGATCGAAAGGCGCTTTTCTCTTTCGATGCTGCAATTGTTTTATCAGGAAGTTCGCGATGCCGTCAAAAAACAGTTTCCAAAAGCAGAAATCGCTTGTCATGCTTACCCGCAATTTGATCCAGAACCAATTAACGGACCGCTACTCCCGGTCGATTATCCGGGCGATACAGTCGCCTGGTTCTTCAAGCCGCATTGGTCACTGGAAAAGATTGCCGCCCAATGTCGTGAAATTAAAAATAAAGAACACCAAGCCCACAATTATGTTACCGGGACTGCGTTGATGGGCATTGGGACAGATGCTCAAAATGGGAAAACACCGGAGCAAATCCGACAGGAAATCAAAACCATCAAACAGACGGGAATCCAAGCAATCATGATTGTTGGCTCTGATTCTCTCTTAAAAGACCCAATGATCATTAAAGTCCTTGCTGAAGAATTAAGCAACGCCAACTCGACGGCGATAAGATAAATAACACCGCTAAACTTTCCGTCCAAATTTCTTTTCCAACTCGGCATAGCTCATTTGAATTAGCGTCGGGCGACCATGCGGGCAGGTATACGGTAGGTCACACCGGTGCAACTGTTCTAATAAACCGCGCAGTTCTTCGCCTCGCAATGGGTCGTGCGCCTTAACCGCGTGCCGGCACACCGTCGTCGCGATTTTATCTTCACCGAGCCGGCGAGCGTGAACTTGCTCGCCAGTTTGACGAAGCTCATCCACAATGTCGCGGAATGTTTGCGCGAGATTGTCTAATTGAAAATACGGTGGTACGGCGTCAATCAGAAATGTTCGCTCACCAAATTCGCTAACACCAAGACCTAATTTGTGCAGCGTCTTGAGATTACCGCGTAAAAAATCTGCATCGCGCGCCTCCAACTCCAGCGTGACCGGCAACAACAACTTCTGCGATGGTGCGGATTCCACCGTCAATTCCCGGAGCATCTGCTCAAACAACACTCGTTCATGCGCCGCATGTTGATCCATCAGCACGAGACCTTCCGGTGATTCGATCAAAACATAAAGTTGCCCAATCACACCAAGCACGCGCCAGCGACCTTCTTCGGTTTGAACTTCCGCCGGAGCAACCGGCAACGATGTTTGCTCATAGGAACGATTCACCGGAACTGCCACTTCCGATGAGAACGGCGACGAATAATCGAGCGGCTCATTCTTACTGGCAGTCGGCCAACCGACATTTGTGACTGGTTGAAATGTCGGCCCCGCCGGTGCAAGAGCTTGTCGCACGACATCAATCACCGATTGACGGACTGCGTATTCATCGCGAAATCGCACCTCACGTTTGGCCGGGTGAATGTTCACGTCCACCGCTGCCGGATCAATCTCGATAAATAAAAATGTGACTGGAAATCGGCCTTTCATCAACCCAGTATGATAGCCTTCCATGAGCGCGTAATTGATACCTTTGCTTTCCACTGGACGACCGTTGACAAAAATATGCTGCTGGCTCCGGTCCGCACGACTAATTCCAGGCTTGCCAACAAAACCGTGAATCCCCTGCCCCTCCAGCGGCAACAATTGCGCAACGAGTTGATGACCGTAAAGTTCCCGGAGTCGCCCGGCTAAGTCAGTTGCCGGCGCGAGATCAAAACGCGTCCGTTCGTCCACAACTAACCGGAACGCCACCGCCGGATGCGCCAGAGCGCAGAGCGTGACGATGTGCTCGATGTGCGCTGTTTCGGTTTGTTCTGACCGGAGAAATTTACGCCGTGCCGGTAAGTTGAAGAACAGATTTCGCACCTCCACCGTCGTGCCTTCGGCGGTCCCAACATCATTGACAGAGAGAATTTTACCACCGGCAATTTCAATTTGGGTACCGGCCAGTGCGCCACGTTCCCGACTTGTAAGCGTAAACCGCGACACAGCGGCAATACTCGGCACCGCTTCGCCGCGAAACCCAAGTGAACGGATGCTGTGCAAATCTTCGGCCGTGGTAATTTTACTAGTGGCATGCCGTTCGAGCGCAAGCAACGCATCATCCCGGCTCATCCCAAAACCATCGTCGTTCACAATCACCGCTGAACGCCCACCCGCTTTAATGGTGACGGTAATGCGCTGAGCATCGGCATCGAGCGCATTTTCCAAAAGTTCTTTGACGACTGACGCCGGACGCTCCACCACCTCGCCGGCAGCGATTTGGTTTGCGACATGTTCAGAAAGTAAACGGATTCGGTTCACAGGTTACCGTACGATAGCTTGACCCTCTCCGCTTGCAATGCTAAAGTCGCATTCGCTTTTGGGTGGTGGCCGTAGCTCAGCCTGGTAGAGCTCCAGATTGTGGATCTGGCTGTCGCGGGTTCAAATCCCGTCGGTCACCCCACCTACCCTTTGCAAGAAAGTCGCGCTAGAATCGGAATCCGACGCCACCGTTCACACTTTGCGAGGAGTATCCGGCGCGACCAACCTCCGTCGCATAGTTCAAGAAAGTTCCGACGGTCGGCGTCCATTGCACAGAGACAC
>Ga0118677_10000456_pt1 | contig 89674 bp, 89 predicted proteins | sample AliMusrvi5mmetaG_FD_86154 | JGI IMG/M metagenome (GOLD analysis project Ga0118677, IMG submission 86154)
GAGAGACGGCAGTAATGGGAGTAGTGGCAGTAGTAACAATTCCCTGTCGAGTTGCTTCTACCTTGGCAGTATAGGAACCGGCGGTGGTATATGTACAAGTAGCATAACTATTTGCTTGTGAAGTGCCATAACCCAAACCAGCTCCACAATCAAAGCGGTAGGATGGGGTGCCTGCCGCTGTACCACCAAGAGTGGTAGTTAGGTAGTGCTGAAGTGGAATAACCTGACTCGAACTGAGTGTAACTGACAGAGTTGGTACAGCTGTAACTGTAAAAGTCCATGCTGTGGAATAACTATCCAGGCTCGCAGTTGGATGAGCCAACGTAGGTCCAGAGCGAAAAACATTTCCCGTAATACTATGTGTAGAAAAATACGAACACATAGATGCATTTTGATCTGCTCCACTTGCGATAAATTGATTCCATACTTCTCCAGCAGCAATAGTAAAAGAACAGGCTTCTTGATTCCTTTGGACAGACAATGAAGATACATTTATAGTAACTGTAGCAGTTCCCGGACTTTGAGCAGTACACACTAATCCTGTACATGAAATAATTGAACTATTTGAAGATACCGCCGACACAGATGGTGCCACTGGAGCAACCGCAGAATAACTATATCCAATAGTATAATCATTAGTACTAAGATAAGGACTGGGTGGTGAATAAAGTACATTTGTATATTGACCACAATATGGAGTATCCATATTCCCGGATGTGCCATTGAAAGCGCAGCTACTGGAATCGGCTACATAACTAAAACTGACCCCCTCCCCACTTTGCAAAGATGTATTACCAGCCAATTTTATTTGATGAGTATAGCTGATATTTTGAGCAACATTCACCTGGAGAGGACATGAAGCGAGCCCTGGACATATCTCATTTGTCGTATTTGGTATAGCCACACTGACGGTCTGGCTCTTAGTTTTTCCGTCTGCTGAAACGGTTTCAGCTGATACTAATCTCGTCATATATGACGTTCCTAAGATGCCAACAGAAAAGACCAGGAGCACGACTACTTTTGGCCAAATATGATCATGTCTTTGTTGAGGGTTTCTTCTATGTAAAATGTAGGCAACGATAAGTAAAATTATGCATAAAGAAAATATCAACCAGATCAGATTCCAGTTTACTTCTTGCATCTTTATACATTCTGGAGAATTAATGTTGGAACAATCATAAACAGAGCTATATGACTCTACTAGTACACCATTTTTATCATATAGATTTTCTTTCAAAGATAAATAATCAAGATTGCCAGGAGCAGTAAATTTCTTATCAACAACAGACATCGTGGAATTTATTTGACCAGAATAACTTATACCAGAGATCTCTTTACCTGCTCGGTCTGCCAAACTTACGACTAATTTACCGTCTGCCACAGAAGTGTCAGATGCGTTGTGATAACACGAAAACAAAGTAGCTTCATCACCAGCTTTAAGTGGAAATTTTGTTATTGCTGGATAATTTGCTCTCGGTCTAGGAACACCATTCGTAAGAATGCGTACATTGTCTATTGTTTTTTGGCCATCAGCCGTAGTGGCAGTTATTTTTAGATAATAAACGCTTTTATCTGCTGGTGGAAGTTTGTATGTTAATGTGGCAGATGAGTTTGCTTCGATGGAAAGGACTTCTTGGCTAGATGATATTTTGTCACTTGGGTTCAAGGAGTCCCACCAGTATAGATCATAACTAACGGTAACTTTTTTATCAGTATTTTTGTCATTATCAAGTGCTTCACTAACAGTTGCCTCTGATCCTTTCAGGATATACGGCCAGCTACCAACGTGCATATAGTCTTGACCATTTACTTTTGTCTTTGCTTTATCAAAAATGATACTGCTATCTGTTCCGCCAGAAACTGAGAATTTAGAATAGCCTACAATGATTTCGTTAGTAAATGGCAGACCACCTAAGTTAAACTTTTTACCTACAGAAAAGAAGTAATCGGCTTTGTACGAGCCGTTCTTCAGCGAAGTAGGTGATTTCCAAGAAAACTTTACAGGAAGCGATGAGGAGGCGTCTATAGAAAGTGGTCCGAGTGCAACAAATTCGTCTACTATATATTGACCCTCCATTGCGTATTTCGGATTTTCTTCACCAATACGAACAAAAACGTAACCATCTACTACTGGATACGAATTCTGGTTTACAATATTTCCTACAAAATTGATCACGTCACCACTTTTGAATGACTGTAACTCTGGACCCACGCTCACTTGAACACTTTGGAAGTGATAATAATCAAAACATGAAGCTGGTACAGGAGCAAGAAACGTCTGTGCTTGAGCATGAGTAAATATTGGTACAAAAACAGTTATTGTAGCAATGAATACTATGCACCTAAGATATAATTTCTTCATTGAAAATAATTACTAAATAGATCAAAAACAAGTTGTACCTACAAGCATACCTCAAACATACCTCAAAATCTAGCCTTTATATACTCGACTAATGCACTTTCCGCTACTCTTTCTTGTTTTCCTGTATCCCTATCACGAACAGTCACTCCTGTTCCCTTTTCTATCGTCTCAAAATCCACAGTCACACAGAAAGGTGTACCGACCTCATCTTGACGGCGATAGCGCTTACCAATATTCCCATTATCATCAAAAGTTATGCCTTGGATACCGGCACGAGCGAGTTCGACTTTGATATTTGCAAAAACTGCACGGGCTTTTTCTACAAGTGCTGGTTTGTTGCGAAGTAAAGGAAAAACTGCCACTTTGTATGGAGCGATCGACGGTGCAAGTCTCAAGAAGACACGCTTCTCTTTTGTTACATCAGACTTTCCTTCTTCGGGAACTGTGGCACCCATTTCATCTTCCATATAAGCGTCAGATAAAATCGCCAAGACCGTACGGTCTAGACCGAATGAAGGTTCTATACAATGCGGAACAAAACGCTCTTTTGTTTCTTCATCATAATAAGAAATGTCTACTTTACTAAATTCCTTGTGCTGTTTCAAATCAAAATCCGTACGATAAGCCAATCCGTACAATTCACTTTTTCCAAAAGGAAAATCGAACTCAAAATCTATTGTTCTCTTGGAATAATGGGCACGATCACCGTCAGGAACTTCATATTCGTGAATCTTTTCTGCTTTCAAACCGATATCTTTCATAAAACTTTTCATCTCATCGCGCAAATGATCAAAAGTTTTTGCCCACTCATTATCATCCGCATCTTTAGGAGCACGTACGAAATACTCTATCTCCATCTGCTCAAACTCACGTGCACGAAAGAGAAAATCTCGAGGAGCAATTTCATTTCTGAAAGCCTTCCCTATCTGTGCCATGCCAAAAGGTAGCTTGGGATGGAACGAGTCTAGGATATTTTTGAAATTTACGAACATACCTTGTGCTGTTTCTGGGCGTAGATATGAAACGGATGCAGCGATCTCTGCAGGACTTTCGCCGACAGCGCCAACATTGGTCTTGAACATCATATTGAACTGGCGAGCTTCGCCAAGTGCACCACTGCAGTCAGGACACTTTACCGCACCCTTTTCTGCACCTGGTAATTGATCTGCACGAAAACGATGTTTGCACTTTTTGCATTCCACGAGTGGATCGGCAAAACCAGAAACGTGCCCGCTAGCCTCCCAAGTTTTTTGGTTCATGAGGATAGCAGCGTCAACACCATACATATCATCTCTATCATCAACAAAGCGCTTCCACCAAAGCTTTTTTATATTATTTTTTAAAGCCACACCGAGTGGTCCATAGTCCCAAGTTCCAGCCAAACCTCCATATATCTCAGACCCCTGGAAGATAAAGCCACGTCTCTTGCAGAGTGCAACTAGCGATTCCATCTTACTTTCGTCATGATTTTCACTTTTATTAGACATTTTTGTATCTTTTTGAGCCATAGTATTATTGAGCTATTGTAACTCAAAAAACTCTTACAGGAAAGCTTATTAGCTGGCTCGATGATCTAAGAAATATACTGAGATTAGGAGCCGAACGATGCTATAAACTTGTCAATGATTGGAACTTGATAACTTACCAGCCTGATCTTTGCTTCTTCTAGACTAAAAAAGTCTGCCCTATCGACCTCCGGTATTTCCAGCTTCTTTCCAGACTTTGGTGGCCAGTCGATAGTAATAATATTACTTTTGACCGCCAAGACATCACAATCACCCAAAAATGACCATACGTAAACAGTCTTACTTGGCTTTTTTACACTACCAAGAAAATTAAATATCCCAATAGGCTTTACACCAGTTTCTTCTTCAAACTCCCTTTGTGCTACTTTTAATAAATCACTTTGATTGTCTCCACTCTCGTTTTCATCAACCTCACCCTTGGGTATACTCCATACTCCTATATCTTTGTTCTGCCAAAACGGACCACCAGGATGAACCAGCAGAACTTCTGGCTTACCATCAAGTACTCTATACATCAGAAGTCCTGCACTAATCTTAGACATAAAATGATTATTACTGTACTACGATGCCCTGACCATCTCTGTATGAAGGGTCTGTACTGAATCTGATCGTAACATCGTTTTGTGAGCTACTAAGATCAGCACCAGTAAAGTTATCCTTGGCTGTCATGCTTGCCTGATTTACAATAGTCGGAGTTTGCGCAACCTGAGTCATGCTAGGTTTTACCGAAATCTGGAAATACATTTCTCTCCTTTTTGGAGCAGAGTTGGTATAAGTACCGAGAGCTCCAACTTTCCAAGTAATAGTCCCGCTATTTTTATCGAAGTTAACAATCTCACTTGAAGGACTGACCACGCCAAGCCAAGTAACATAAGCCGGTAGTGAAGCAGTGACTTCAGCACCGCTAACTGAATTATTTGTATTATTAACAGTCCAAACAACAGTATAAGTAGTTGGTTGATCTACTTTTGGAGGAACAATTCCCGTATTGGTAAATGGTCCAACTGTTCGGAGAACTCGTCCAGACAAAGATATGGTCGACGAGACTTTGATTGAGCGTGTAGCTATAACTTTCAATGTTTCTGGAACCTGTGATTCTTGGGCTCGATCACCAGAAGCACTGGCAGCAAAAGTGATGACAGGATTTACAACTCCGCGCCCTCCTGTGCTCAAATCTTTGGTATTAATAGAAAATTCTACTTCACCAGAATCACCGGCTGCCACAGAAGCCAAACCTGGTGTAGTTTGCTGATTCCATACAATATCATCTGAACCAGATTGGAAATACCCTTGACCAGTCTGTACTGAACCACGATCATAAGCTGAACCAGAAAGGTGTACAGAAAGCTGTACATTGGAAATAGCCACTGTAAGATTGTTGAAATATTTCAATTTTACAACGTGCACTGTATTAAACAGAGACACTGTATCAGAAGACGAAGCATCTTCATCAATGGCCAAGTTGAGAGACAAAAATGGTTTTTGAATACTGATATCTTGTTGAACAGAAGTGAATTCCGTACCAATACTGGCAACACTGGTATTACGTACTCCAGTACTAGAATTCTCGGCACCAAGAATAAAATGAAAAGATCTTATATCGCCATCTTCACCTTGAAGTGAGCCGTGAACTGTAATAACTCTTTCGGCACCAGCTGGCAGATCTCCTATTCTCCACGTTGCATTGTCAGGGAGAGGTTGGCGATCTGAAGAGATGAAAGTAAATCCATAAGGATAAGTTGCTTGTACAGCCAAATTTTGCAGGATTTGTTGTGAGTTTGATTTTATATCAACCTTCATATCAAATTCCTGACCAGAAGTGATTTCCTTGAAAGAGGAAACTGTCATGTTGATCGGGGAAGAATTAATAAGGACTGCATACGTCTTTGTCTTGGTAAACACTGACGTAGAACCTTTTATACTATAGGTAAGTGTCACAGAAATTTCCTTTTGCAAATTTTCTTCTCCGAAAAGAAGCGCTTGCACAGTCTGATGAGCAGAACTGCCGGTACTTATATTTCCAATAAATTTTCGATATTCTTTCAATTCTTGACTTGGTTTAGCTGGATCGACAGAACCTGCCGGGAAATCTACAGCCATATCAACGAGTTGCAAATCTACATTATTTTTATTTACCATCGTCACATCAAAAGAAATTGGCGTACCACCCATCACAGAAACTGGTCCGTCGATATTTATATCAATATTATTCCCCGAAATCAGATTGGATCCATTCAAAAATAAGTATGCTCCGACGCCTACAGCCAACACGCAAAATATAATAGAACCAATAAGCAGTTTTGTGAAAAAAGACATAGAATGATCTTCTAAATTTGTACCGAATGATTCTGGACTAGGCTCATCCAATGACTCCTGCCAACCTTTGGGGAGACGCGTCTCATGATCAGAAACACGCAACTTTCTACGCGTACGAATATCCGGTGCTGTACGCGAATAAAGTGATCGCTTCAAATCTTCAATGTGATCTTTATCTTCGTCTGGCATTTAGCTTATATTCTATCATACAAAAAGGTCACCAGCTCTGTGATTTATCATAGGTGCGATTCTTGTATGGCTTTGTTGATATGTTTGTTGATAATTGCCCGTTTTGGAGTAGCTTTGGCTAGCAAATCGATGGTAATCTCTGGTGATGTTGTAGAAATTGGCAGTGAAATATCGTCAGAAACTGTCATGGGAACCATCAAAAACTCGCGTATTTCCAAATCGTTACCAACATAGCCTAAAGAATGTAAAGCCCTAAGAACCGTCACCGATTCCAAGGATTGCAGATTAGACTCAGAAATCTGATCATCAGAAATTGAAAGACTATCAACAAACTTTGCACAGGCAAGCAAGTGTCCAAACAAGTCAGGATTCGGCTCTTCACCATGAAGTACACGTCGCAGTAATAGAGCGAGACGAGCAAGTAAGCCACGCTTACTAGCAAAACTGTTGACCAATCCCTGCGTGCTTGCAAATTTTTGTGTACTAAGAAATTCCTGTGCACTCGTAAGCCGCCAAATTTCTTTACCACGTACCAAAGAAAAGATTTCAAAAGAATAATCCTCCATATGATAGCGTAATTTCGATTTCTCTAAACGAATTCCCTGCGCCACCGCACGTATCAAACCCATATCACGAGTAAAAATATAATAAACTTTGTCAGCCTCGGCATGAGCTCTAGAATCGATGATAAATCCTGGGGTGGTAAAAATGGAATGCATCGATTAAGTATACAGGATTCTGCTGTTATTTTGATGACTTATTGGATGGTTTCTTGAATACGGTGCTGACAATCGTCTCTGGTGTCATAATATGGCTTTGTTAAGAGATATTTTTGAAGTGTTGCACTTACTTTTTGCACTTGTGAGGTGCTAAGATTGCCAAAAAACTTGACAATACAACTACGGTATGCTAAGCTATAGGTTCTCAGTAACGGAAAGTTCGTTGTAATTGCTCGTTGTGGTGGTTCCCGATCGTGTGTCGCTGGCGCGTTTCTTATGCCGACGATACCAAGCACGGGACTTTCGCGACGAGTGTAGAGCAGCAGTTTGTCAGAATTCGGGGGCGATACGTTGTCGCAACCGAATACGTAGCCATACGGCCACTCCGCGGAAGGAATGAGGGTCATTCTCCGCGCGACCACCGATGTTCACCACGCCAGTAGAGAAAAAAGGCGAAGGAAACATGTGGTTCGGCCCAAGGCGCGACGAAACTGAAACTGCTGCAAATCAAACCTAATCCTGTTTCCTACCGTCCTCAAGATGGCGGACGCAGAATGGTTGCTGGGGTTGCTCGAGCAAACCCTGGTTCGGTCTTCAGTCCGGGGCGTCATTGGTCGGTTGCAACCGACTCGGCTTGACGCTAATACTGAAAGGTAATTGTAATCCGCCACGCATTAAGGCGATTATGAAAGCCAGCCCTTTCTCCCCCTATCGCGATTGAGCGACTGTGGATGGAGATTTGGTAGGGATCTGGGAATTAAAGTACCAGATACCTTTGTGAAAAGCGCTCCCCACTTGGCGCAGAACGTGGGGACGAAGCTGGGGCGGACCTACCAGCATGTGACGGCGAAGCGGGGCGTGGGTCGATGGGTACTGATACCATCGGACACGCCCCCAATTTTTTTATACTATTTCTCACACTCCTTTCCTACAAATTTTCGTTGAAATTATTTCAGACCAATTTTTACTATAAATTCTCCGATTTTTTTTGCTTCCTCTTCCACTTTTCCATATTCAATACCTTTCAAAGAAGTCATCTTGGAGATTGCTTCTTTATTTTTTTCTAGAAATCCGCGGCCGACGTCAGAAGATTCGCCGAAATCCACAACAAGCGTTGCCTTATCGCTGACACTCAAACCTTTTTCTTTACGAAGGTCTTGGATAATACGGACAAACTCACGGATAGTTCCCTCTTCTTTGAGAGCGGGAGTTAAAACAGTATCCAATTCTACGGCGACTTCACCTGTCGTTTTTTCACTATTTGTGCCAGTAATTTTTAAACCAGAAATTTCTGCACCGAAAATAACTTCCTTCACATTAACTTCATCTTTGATAAGTGCGATCAATTCTTTAGCATCATCTGCACCTAAATCGTCAAGACCACCTTCCTTAACCTTGAGAGACTGAAGTGGTTGGCGAACATTTATTTTTGCAACGGTGCGAGCTTCGAGACCTTGAGAGGCAATACGCTGAACTTTTTCCATATCTTCGGAAATCTTCGTGTCAATTTTTAGCAGGGCTGGCCATGCTTCCAAATGCACACTTTCATTGACCGTGCCGAAATTCGTACCATGATTAGGACTAGAGCCATTAACAGAGACTCGCTGATACACATCTTCCGCCAAGAAAGGCGTAAAAGGAGCCAATAATTTTGCTGTCTCCACTAGGACATGTCTTGTGGTATATAAAGCAGATTTTTTGTCAGCAATTTTTTCCAACGAAGAATCATCGCCTTTGATACGATCACGTGACCTGCGGAGATACCAAGTAGAAAGATCGTCAACCAAATCCATTATCGGTCTAACGGCACGATCCAATTCTCCTGTTTCAAGACCTGAAGTAACAATATGAGCAGTTTCATTCAGACGGGCGACAATCCAACGGTCTAGAACGTTCGTTGATTTTTCTGCATCAATCACCATTTCCTGCGTCGCCGCATTTTCCATACCCACCGTTTTTTCTGCATACAATTCATAGAACGACACAACATTGAGCAAACGATTGACCAGTTTTTTTGTTATTTCATCAACACCTTTTTCACTAAAACAAAGATCTTGACCATGCACTACTGGTGATGACATCAAATAATAGCGCAACGAATCTGCTCCATATTTTTCCACAATAGTCATAGGATCAGGATAATTTTTCTTCGACTTGGACATTTTTTCTCCATCTTCCGCAAGGATCATTCCATTTACAAGAACTTTTTTGTATGGAGTCTTACCAAAGAGAGCCACACCGAGAACGAGCATACTATAAAACCAGCCGCGAGTCTGGTCCAAACCTTCAGCAATAAAGTCTGCAGGATAACCTCGAGTTTTCTTGAACGGCCCACCAAGAAATTCTAGCGGACCAGCTTTTGGCTCGAAGTCGACAACACCGTCAGCCCCATCGCCATTTTCTGGGCTTTTTTCAAATGGATAATGTGCCTCACCATATGGCATAGAACCAGATTCAAACCAACAATCGAATACGTCGGGGACACGTGTTAGTTTGGCACCAGATTCTGTACGAAGTTCTATATCATCTATAAAAGGACGATGGAGATCAAGCTCGTATTCAGAATTATGAGGAAGTGGAACGAAATCTACCTTACGGAATTCCGCATTTTTGAGAAAATCTCCACCATTTTTACGATCATTGTCACGCAGTGCTGCTGTTTCTTTACGAGTCAGACCTTCTGCTGCTGCAACCAAAAGTGAGGCTGGTGTCTCATGGGTAACAATCATAATGGTCTTGCCTTCATATTTTGTTTCTATATCATAAAGAAAATCTCCCATGCGTTTTTTTATATCAACATAAGTTTCACCACCTTCTGGAGCCTCATCAAATCTATCAGCATGATTAAACTCCGCCAAAAAGTCTGGCAAGCTTTTTCCATTCCAGACACCAGCATCCAACTCTCTTATGCGATCATCGTTGTGAATAATATCTTTTGACCAGCCAAGTTTTTCCGCGAGTATATTGAGCGTTTCTTGTGTGCGTAAAAATGGTGAAGCAAAAACTAGGTCAAATTTTATTCCTTTAAGTTTTTCCGCCGAATCAGCGACTTGTTGTCTACCAAGTGCCGTAAGATGATGCTGATTACTTATCTTCGTACTTAATACACCTTGCACATTATTTTCGGCTTCGCCATGACGAATAACGTAATAGGTATTCTTTGCATGACTAAATTTCTTGAGGTCAGCGACGGAGCCGAGGACGTGAATTTTGCCAGCCGTCGAATTTTTTATTTGAGCTCCGCCTTCTTGCGCTGCTTCCCTCCAGACAGGTATCGGCGCACCCCAAAATCTTGATCGAGAAATAGCCCAGTCGCGTGCGCCTGCGAGCCAATTTCCAAAGCGACCTTCACCAATTTCCGGAGGGACCCAAGTGACTTTATTATTTTCTTTGACCAATTTGTCTTTAATGTCTGTTACCTTTACGAACCATGATGAAGTTGCGTAATTGAGAAGCGGAGTCTCGCAACGCCAACAATGTGGGTATGAGTGTATAAGTTTTTCCTTATCAAAAAGTGTGCCGTTTTGGGCCAAATATTTTATAACTTCAACATCGGCTTTTTGGTGAGCATTTTTGTCTTCATCTGATGGTTTTGGTTTAACTTGCATACCGGAAAATACCGCTGTGCCAAAAGTTGCTGATTCTTTATTGTCCGTAAATTCTTTTTTGAAAGTACCATCGACATTTATATGCTGAACAAATGGTAAATTATATTTTTTGAGCAATTCATAGTCGTCAGCACCAAAAGCTGGAGCAATATGCACAATACCAGTACCATCTTCTGTTGTTACGAAATCACCTGCGTAAATTTTCCAACCACTTTCGCGGTTTTCTAATGAAGTGTCATTGGTGTAATATTTGAAGACAGGCTCGTAAGAAAGACCTACCAAGTCTGAACCTTTGAAGGTTTCAGCGTCACTTAAAGTTTTTATGATCTCGTATTTTTTATCTTTGAACGTTGCAGCAAGGCGGGATTTCGCGACAATGTAAAATTCCAGCGCGGCGTTCAGTTTGGCATCTGCCACGGTCGTGCCATCATTTTGTGCCACAACTTTTACTTTACAATAATCAATATCAGCACCAACTGCCAAAGCCACATTTCCTGGTAAAGTCCAAGGTGTTGTAGTCCAAGCAATGAAATATGTTGAACCAGATGATTCACTAACCGGTTTCTCAGCAACAGAATTACCAATCTTCTGACCAGCCTTCAACTTGAACTTCGCATAAACCGAAATATCGGTTATGTCTTTGTAACCCTGAGCCACTTCAAAATTTGAAAGAGTCGTTTCGCAACGTGGACACAAATTCATAGATTTAAATCCTTCGTAGATCAAACCTTTTTCGTGCAACTGCGAAAAAATCCACCAAACACTTTCGGTGTAAGTTGCATCCATGGTACGGTAATCATTCTCCATATCAACCCAACGACCAAGACGTGGCACAATCTTGCGCCATTCATCTGCGTAACGCATAACACTTTCGCGAGCGGCAGCATTGAATTTACCAATACCATAATCCAAAATATCTTTTTTGCTCTTAAGACCGAGTTCTTTTTCTATGAGATTTTCTACAGGCAAACCGTGACAATCCCAACCCCAGCGACGACGCACATGATAACCCTGCATGGTCTTGAAACGAGGAATAACATCCTTCATCGTGCCAGCCAAAATATGCCCATAATGAGGCGTTCCTGTAGCAAATGGTGGTCCATCATAGAAAGTAAATTCGCCTTTTGGTGCGGTTTTGGCCAGTGATTTTTCAAAAATACCTTTCTCTTTCCAGAAAAATAATATCTTTTCTTCACGATCAGAATGTAGGCTCATATAGAACTATAATAACATTTTTTGGAGTTTTGAGAAAAAAGATAAATTATGTATACTAGGTATAGATTCAAAGAACCCTCAACAAAAGAAACCCGATGAAAAAGCCTGAGTTGCCGGATATTGATCTGACCAAGCCAATCAAAGAATTAAGAGCGGACTTGCACGCCCGAGGACTACACGCAGTCGCCGATTGTCTGACTGGTAAAAAAATCCCGCATGCAGTGCCATTGAGACGAGAGGACTTACCAGCTTTGGCGGGTCCAGACCCAATGGCTGGAAGTTTTGATTTGAAGCTTTTACACAGTCGTGCAAACATGCGTCGGTTCTTACGGGCACACCCCGAATTACTGAGTGTATAATGTCACACGTACATTCAATGCCACATGCTTTCGTCTGCTCAAGACGATCACGTGTGGTTTTTTATTGCTAATATAACTACATCCTCTCTGGCACTTTTATTCCCAAAAGCCACAGACCATTGATCATCGTCTGGCGAAAAACCTGCGTCAAAGTTACGTAATATGGAGACAAAGGATCTTTCGCATCGACGACTTGTTGTTGAGCATAAAAACTATTAAAAGCACCGGCCAGATTTATAAGATAATTGGCAACATGTTGTGGAGCATATTCAGCACACGCACGTTCGGCGATATCAGGAAAACGTGTAATAAGTTTTTCAAGAAGTGACACTTTTTCTGGCAAATTTTCCGCCACCGTATCTAGCGCCGACAAATTTTTTGCTCCGCCAATCCCCTCTTGTTTTGCTTTCTCAAGTACAGCTCCGGCGCGCACAGCAGAATACTGTAGATATGGACCAGAATCACCTTCAAACGAAATAGACGCGGAAGAATCGAAGACGACATCGCTACCAACTGACTGACGAAGAATCGTATATTTTATGGCGCCTATGGCAATAATATCCGCAAGTACGTCAGCCTCTTCCTTTGAGAATTTTCTATCAGCTATTTTTGTTTGAACAAGCTCACGAATATCTGAGATCAAAGCTTCAGCAGTTATCACCTTCCCTGTACGCGAAGACATTTTTCCTGAAGCAAAACGGAGCATACCATGACCAATATGCCTTGTTTTTGTGGCAATATTTTCATCCAGGAGCGACAAAGCTTTGAGTAAAACTTTGAAATAATCATTCTGCTCATTAGCTGTTATGATAATTGACCGATCTGTATTTGGATATTTTTTGAACTTTGTGACATTAAGCCCAACTTCTTTTCCTTCATAAGTCGGCAAACTATGAGAATTGATGAAAACGCGTGTATGCAAACCGTATTGCTCACCTTTGAAAACAATGGCTCCCTCACTTTCTTCAAAAACATTCTTTTTCCAAAAACGGAGGCTACTTTTTGATGCCTTCTTAACTATTTCCAAACCGACTGACGCCATCTGGCTTTCATAAAGATAATCATCAAACTTCGTGCCAAGTCTCTTATATAAAAGTTCAAAATGCTCCATACTCCAAGCCTTCCCTTTTTCATAGAAAGCGTTGACACCCGCGTCGGATTTTTTATAAATGACTTCGTTCAAAGCATCTATCTCTGCTTTTGCAGGACCAGAAGGAACTGTAAGAGCCGCAGCATCATAAGCCTGAGTTCCTTCGACATACATTCGTCCAAGAAATTCTGTCTTCATCTGGATTGGTGCAGAGTCTATGGGGATTTCGGCGACATGTTTCTTCATAGCCCAAATAGATTTGGCTATATGAAGACCGATATCGGATGGATAACAAATGCGTGTTGTCTTTGCACCAGAAAATTCTACAAGTCTCGACAATGATTCGCCGATAGCGTTGGCCATGAGATGGCCGATATGAAAAGCTTTGAAAGCATTTGGGTCTGTATGTTCTACGAGGACGTTTTGAGGAACGGCACCGGCGGCAGGATTTTTTCCGCCGACTTTTTTGCCATAATCACTTCCCTTTTTTGCAGCTTCGAGAATTTGTTTGGCAATAGCTTGATCTTTTATTTTAAAATTAATGAAGCCAGGTCCAGCGACGGTGATTGAGTCGATAAAATTCAATGCGGAATTTGAACCAGAAGAATTTTTCGCAACGATATTTTGTAATTCAGTAATGAGTTTCTCCGCCAAAACTTTTGGTGCCATCTTGAGCGACTTTGCATGAGCCATAGCCAAGTTCGTCGAAAAATCACCATGGTCTGGGTTTTCTGGGTAATCAAGTTGAATTTGAGCACCTTTTATATCAATGCCAACCTTTTGAGAAACTTGTTTAAGGGCTTCAATAATACCTTCTTTCATAGGAGTGATTTTAGCATGAAAAATATACTCTGGGGTGCAGTCGTTTTATATTCCATGTGTTTGCTATAGCACAAAGTAAACCATATGAGTATGTAGCGTGCTACTAATTTGGTCTACTAATTAATGTTAGAATAGAACAGTAATGGAAAAACCAAATCAGATAGATACAGAGAAATATATCGAAAAGATCGAGAGGAGTAATCTCGAACTAGGCGACGATGGAAAAGAGCTCGAATACGGCCGTGCATGGTTTAGATTAGGAAAATCATTTGATCGTATCGTGCGTGAGAAAGGTAAAATAACTATTGACTTCGCTGGTTTTTCAATTGAAGAGTGGTTTTCTGACGTTAGAGACGATCCGGATTTTGATGCTGGTGTGAAAAAACTCGAGAAACTTATTCTACGCGACAACAAAGGAAAAACTGATGTTCTTGAAACGCTGTCAGGGGTTCCGGATATATATTATGATCCAAAACCACTGCAATTTGATGGCGGTGCTTTACTGCATTTGGGTGATAGAAAAATTATATTCATACATGGAGATATTAGTGTACCAAGAAATTTCATCATTCTGCTACACGAAATTGGACACTTCATCGACAGCTTAAATCTAGAAAGGTTAGGGGTTAAATCAATGATGACTGAGGGAGATAACTCCGAGATTGCAGAAATGATAAGAAAAGAACGAATGGCTGATGCTTTCGTATTCAAGGTTATGAGGCCTTTTGTAAAAGATAAACAACTCAAAGACGATATACATACTTTCATTAATGAAGGGTCATTGGCTACATATTATCACGGTGCAAAAAAGAAGATAGCTGATCAAAAAAATAGCACCTAATTAACTAAAAATACCCACCATCTCTACTTCCTCCCCGTACTCCCAAACCTCCCTTCTCCACGAGATGATTCACTCAAATCCGCTGTCGTCTCAGAAATTTCAGGAATTTCTACGGGATACATTATGAGTTGGGCGATCTTATCGCCTTTTTCGACTTTATATTCTTTATCACTCAAATTAACCAAATGCACATTATATTCACCACGATAACCAGCATCATAGACACCACCCATTGTGTGAAGACCGGCTTTGGAAATACTTCCTTTATCTTTCACGATCACCGCATAACCCACAGGAAATTCCATAGAAAAACCATTAAAGAAAATATGATGCTCGCCAGGTTTTAAAACTTTTTCTTCTAGAGAATAAACATCCATGCCAACATCACCGGGATGTGCATATGATGGCAATTTTACATCAGGCTTTAATTTTTTGACGTGAATTTTCATATGTATAACAAATTTTTCCCGCGGATGCGCGCGTTATTTCCTCAATATCTCATCAATCCTTTTTGCGATTGCACGAAAATCTTTTTCTTTGGCACCACGGGTAGTTTCGGCAGCGCTTCCTACACGAATACCAGAAGGATCTGTCGGTGGACGCGTGTCAAAAGGAATGCCATTTTTGTTGACAATAATGCCAGCACGCTCGAGCCTCTCACTCGCCTCTTTACCAGTAATACCACCAGCGCCACGAGCAGCGCCTACACCGTAATCATTTTTCTTACCGCCATTCCACGTATCAATAAGAATCAAATGCGAATCCGTGCCACCAGAAATCAAACGCCATCCACGAGCTTTGAGCTCTTCTGCCAGAACCGCAGCGTTCTTCACGACTTGGCGAGCGTATTTCTTGAAAGCTGGAGTCATAGCTTCCTTCAAAGTCACAGCCACAGCTGCAATCTGATTTATATGAGGACCTCCCTGCAAACCTGGGATGATAGCTTTGTCGATTTTCTTGTCGAGCTCACGCGAATCTTTTCTTACAAAAATCATGGCCGCACGTGGACCACGGAGGGTCTTGTGTGTAGTCGTGGTAACAACGTCGGCGTATTTGAATGGTGAAGGATAAACACCTCCAGCAACCAAACCAGCAATATGAGACATGTCCACCATAAGCATGGACTCCGAAGCGGCCGCAACTTCTTTCATACGAGCCCAATCGATGGTTCGAGGATAAGCAGTATAACCACTTACGATAAGCGCTGGCTTTTCTTTCATAGCAAGTTCACGCAACTGATCATAGTTGAGCATTTCAGTTGTAGCATCGAGACCATACGGAATTTGTTGCCAAAATTTACCTGTAGCAGAAACTTTTTGACCATGAGTAAGGTGACCACCTTGATCGAGTGACATACCCATGATTTTGGCGGGAGCAGCAGTAGACACAGCACCACCATTTGCGTCCTTTGTTCCAGGAGGTACAAATTTTGGTGGAGGTAAAAGTGCAAGATAAACAGCGAGGTTAGCCGGTGAGCCAGACAGAGGTTGGACATTTACATGCCACTCCTTTGGATCAAGTCCGAAAAGTTTGAGGGCGCGCTCAATACAAAGTGATTCAATCTTATCTACGATCTCATTACCACCATAATATCTTTTGCCAGGATAACCTTCGGCGTATTTGTTGGTAAGTTCAGAACCAAGTGCTTCCAAAACATCTTTTGAAACGTAATTCTCTGACGCGATCAAGTTTACAACTTTCTTCTGACGCTTCTTCTCGGCGTCTATGAGTTTTTTTATTTGAATGTCTTTCATAAAAATAGATTGTGGGGGTTGTTAGGTGGTAAATTTTGATAGAAGAATTGTAGCATAAAAACATCTCAATTATATCCAAAGTCCCCTATAGATAATAGGTCATATCAGCACATAACATATCTCGTCTGTGTGTAGTCTTTATCAATAGTGGTGTTACAATATGCTTATATAAAATAAGCAAAACAAATGAACCATTATAATAAAAGCTTAAGAAGGGTAGTTGTTTATTCATTCTTAGTAGCATTCATCGTCCTAAGTATAGGTTTCCTACAAAGACAATTCGAGGGTGGAGTTCTATTGGGTAGTATCAACCCAAGTTCACAAACAGCCGCTATTTGCCCAGCTTATGGCTGTGGTGAATCCCCTGTAAACCCAACACCCCCAGCACCAACGCCGGCGCCAGCAACCGATATAGCCAGCCTATATCAAGTAGTCAGCGCACATATAGTACCGCCAACATTGAATCCAAGCCAAGGCTCATACGGCACGTCACCGACCATTTTTACGAAATCATTAACAAAAGATTCAACTTTACGTTATTATTTATCAGGTAGTGCAAATAGTTTAACAGGATTTACCGTAAGCGGTGGAATCAAAGTCAATAATAGTGGGAATTTTTATACACAGTCTTCAAGTGCAGAAGTAACCCTGTATATACAACCAGGAACCGCTAATAACACATTTACAACGTGGGATTATCTTGACCCAGTTATCGGTTCTTTTGATACAAATGTGTATTTAGTCACAACTGGTAATTTATCCTCTACATCCACACCACCTTCTCCAACCCCCTCTCCGACACCAACACCGACGCCTACACCTTCCCCAATAACAACACCGCCGTCAAATCTAACTGCCGTTCTAAATACTACCGGCAAGGTGACACTAAATTGGCAAAACAATACCGCTGGCAGTGAAGGTGGTTTTGCCCTAGAAAGGGCAGATGGACCAAATGGATCTGATGCCTTTCATGGATTAGCAAACACTGGCACCAATGCAACAAATTATATTGATAATTTTTCGAATGTGCTCCCAACTTTTCCTACAAACACTGGAGAACAGTATCGCGCTAGAGCATTTTTCTCTGACGGTACTCATACTGGATATAGTAACATTGCTACAGTATCAAATTGTGTTCGCTTATCTGGAAATGGTCCTAGAAAGATTGTGTTTATACGCAAAGACATACCTGGACAAAATAACACCATTAGCAACTCACTGTTTCTTTCTAAAGTAAACGATGTGATTACAAATGGATTTGGTAATATAGACCCATTCAAAAAATATTTCTCTAGTTTTTCTTTTTATCTTGACTTTCAGGTGTATAGAGATTCACCATCTTCCGCACCAACTGATCCTAATGACAGAGAAAATGAGTTAGTTATAAACTCCAATAGTTGTGGTTCTAATGCTTTCGAATATATTCTGTTTTTCTTTGATGCATCCATAAATCATCCAGATGCCTATGTACAGATCATTAATGACAGATTAGCAAATATAAATGTGGCAACAATTCCTTTTCCTTTAAACAATATCACCCTACCATCAGTTGCCATACATGAAACCGCTCATGCAGTTGCTGGTATAAACGACGAATATGTGCAAGACCAAAGGAATAAGTGGGAATTTGACTCAACAAATTGTTCTATAAATCCAATAAACGACTATACAAATGTCGCAACAGGATTAATATATGGTTCCACCAATAATTTCCCTGGGTGTTTATGGATGACTAATATCAACAATAATCCCATCTTTAGACCATCGTTGACTAGTATTATGGAACAAACATTAGAAACGAATATATCAAATTTAGAAACTTACATTCCATCAAATAGATTCAACGTCATCTCTTGTGGCTATATCGTATCTGCTATTATCGGTGAGCCAGTGGACAAAGCTCATGCTCAAACACATTGGGCAGAATGTTGGAATCTCAATACAGAAAAAGACAGGGTGCGTTCTACGACCCCAATTGCTCCAGTTGTCACACTTGGCCTGAGTACCAACTCAGCGCAGCTACAACTCACTATACCGATGAATACAGATGCTTATGTAATGAAACAATATGATGTATACCGTTCAAATGCACCAATAAGGTTAGGGACCCTATTGGTTTCCATTCCTGCAACACAAATTTCAACCTCAACAGATACGATTTACACAGATTCAGGTTTATTGATGGGTTATAAATACTGTTATACAGTCAAAGTCACTGATATAAAAAATGTTGCCACTACAAGTACCCCTGTCTGTAATACAATGATAGCCCCAAAACTCTCTGCACCTTCCATCACTGGTGTATATTTCATTCCGTCTATTAAAGGTACTGAGGTGGACTGGACAGCATCTACTATAGCCAATGGCACTGATCCAACTGGATATTATATCTACAAGACAGGAGCTATCACACCTCTAACAACCATTACTAATCCAACACTCCTAGCCAACTTCACAGGACTTACTCTAGGAACCAAATACTGTTACCAAGTCCAAGCTTATCAACTAGTTAACAAAACTATATATAAGTCTGCCAGAAGCGCATCTAGTTGTGCCAACTTACCAACAACGGCGGGCTCTGCAACAAAACAATCACTATCTGTCACAACTACCCCAAATCCTACCCCTATTCCTACAGTCACTATTTCTACCAATCCAGCATCTATACCATCTGGTAGTTCAGGTATGATAGTGTGGTCATCTACAGACTCTATGTCCTGTACTATGTCCGGCGGCTTCACGGCAGACGAGCCTACATCAGGTGCTGTTAGTACTGGTACACTTACAGACTCTACAACTTACACTATGACTTGCTCTGGTGATGGAGGATCAGCAAGTGCTTCGACAGTGGCAAATGTTATTTAATAGGTTAAAATGCCAAGATAACATTATTAATACATCAAAAATCACCATGTCCCAATTTGCAATGAAGCCTGTATCCGAACGCACCCCAGATACACAATATCGTGACCTACTCCGCCGAATTTTGGAGCAAGGTGTTCGAACAAATACTCAACAAGAGACAGATGCCATTACTTTGATGGGTGCTGGATCAATGCATTTCAAATTAGAGAACGGTTTTCCTATCATCACAGAGAGAAATATGAGTCCAAAAACTTCACAAACTTTACCGGTGACAATTTGGCAACAAGCTATTGCAGAAATTCTAGCCTTCATGAACGGCGCGCGTACACTCAAACAGCTCGAGGATTTCGGTTGTTCTTGGTGGGCACCTTGGGGTACTGAAGCCAAGTGTAAAAAGCGCGGTCTAGAAACCGGCGACCTTGGCCCAGGATCCTATGGCGCTGCTTTCCATGACTTCCCTACAGCTGACGGTGGAACTTTTGATCAATTCAAAAACATCATCGAGCAAATCAAGGAATTTCCTCATCTTCGTACACATTTCATAACACCTTGGGTTCCTCAATATACAATTCGAGGTACTAGCAAACAACAGAAAGTCGTTGTGGCACCTTGTCATGGTTGGATCCATTTGCGTGTTCTCAATAACAAGCTCACTCTCCATATGATGCAGAGATCTGGTGATGTACCCGTCGGTATTCCTGCAAACATGACGCAATATGCGGCACTTCTTATGGCAATCGCTCAAGCAACAAACCTCGAACCTTATGAATATATCCACACCATTTCTGATGCACACATTTATGTTGACCAAATTCCAGCTGTAGAAGAAATGCTCAAACGTGAACCTCGCATCTTCCCTACTATGACTATTAGCCCTGAAGGTTTAGCGAAAAAAGATTTATTCGAATTTAGAAAAGATGACTTTGTATTGTCGGATTACAATCCTCACCCAGGAATTAAGGCTATTCCAGTCGCTATTTAATAAAAAGATAAACTTGCGCGCAATACCCCCCCCGCAATAGCCCCCCCAGCAAAAATACCTAAAATCATGAGCCAATTTATAATTACAGATAACGTCAGACGTGAAGATCAAAAAAAGGTCATGGATGAAATTGCCGCACAGAAACACTGCCCTTTTTGTCCAGAAAATTTGGCAAAATATCATAAAAAGCCAATTTTGAAAGAGGGAAAGTTCTGGACGTTCACAGACAATCAGTGGCCTTACGAAAAAGTGAAACATCAATTGCTCGCTATATACAAAACACACATAGAACATATAAAAGAGATGGATCCTGCGGCAGGCGCCGAACTTATACAGTTTTTCCAAGAAGAAGCAGTCAAGAGAAATATCCCAGGCGGTGTTGTGGCTATACGCTTTGGTAGTAATCCAGAATATGGTTCATATGGAAATAGTGTTCTGCATATCCATGCTCATATGGTAGAACCAGACTTGTCTGCACTTGGTGAAGATGAGAGTTGGAAAATGAAATTTGGACAATCTAAGAATTATAAGAAGGGCTAATATTCGTGTGTAAATAGCCGAGCAATAAAAAAGGGCTAACTCAACTCTAGAGTCAGCACCTTTGGTGATTCAAATAACAAATAATTCGCACAAGCTAAGGAGCCTTTTGGTCCTACGCGACTTTGGGTTTTTTGTCCTTCGGCTTGATCACTTCCAGTTCTTCCAGAGTGAGACCGTCGTGCCGGTGATGACCTGATGCGAGATTAAGCCGCATCTTCTCCCAGATAAGAAGTGTTGGGAGTTTCTTCTCGAAATCAAACTTGGATTTGCCAAGAGTCACCTCAACTTTGCCAGTTCCATCAGGATGCATCATGTTAGCGTGAATGTGACGCACGCTACCAGCATGATAATCCGGATCACCACAACGAATCACCAGAGAATATCCGGTGAAGCCGAATTTATCCTGCGCAGCAAAGTTAATCTTGAACATATCAAGCCGCTCTTCCTGTGTGAGATCTCGAAGATCCACAACATGTCGCCGTGGCGCAAAGAGCAGTTGATGATCTTGAAATGGCCTTGGTGCAACAATGTTCTCCCAGGCCATCCATGTTGCGTTTGAAATGTCATCAAAAATGACATTGTCCGTCGGATCTGGCGGACAAAATGCACATTTGCCAGCAAGGAAATCCAGGACTTGCTTTTGGTAATAGTCGAAATTACCTGTATTGAACAGGCGCCCGACAAGTTCCAATGTCGGATTGAGCCCTTTTAAAATGCTCATCATTTGCAACGTGCATTGATAAGGCGGGCGTTGTTGACTCGGTCGACTTAGTCCACTCTGTTGATCTAACACAATGACCTCCCAGGTAACGGTTTGTTTTTTTATTCAGTTTTTGCTTCTTTACAAAGCCTAAATTCGATACTACTCAAGAGGACAACGCCTGTCAACTATATTCCCTGCCAAGATATTATTCCGTCTTCACAAACACGATCTCAACACCCTGACTTTTTAGAACACGTTCGCCGTCAAGTGTTCCGTAACCATCAGAATAATAAATTTTCTTTATACCAGAATATGCCACGAGTTTGGCGCATGGAGGACAAGGGAAAGTTGTGACAAATAATTCAGCACCTTCCAGTGAAATACCCTTCTTAGCAGCTTCGGCAATAAGGGCCGCTTCACAATGAAAAAACAAAGAAAGTTCCACATTTACACCTTTATGAAAATCGGAACGCGGATCCCCTTCTGAATAGTTTAAACCTTCTACCGGTACAGAACGATTATGTGTCATTGAGACAATTTTTCCGTCTTTGACTATAGCCGCGCCTATCTGACGCCAAAAATCAGAGCTTTTTTCAGCTTCAACACGTAGTAGCGAAATGATTTTCCTATCAGAATCTTTAATAGAAGTCTTCTGGTCAGCTTCTATAGGATTATTTTTAAAGGAAGAGTGTTTGTCCCAGCGAAGAAATATAGAATCAAAGACTATTTTGGCTTTATTTTTTGAAGCAACGTCAACCGGCAAATATTTCTCCGCCAGCTCATGCATAATATCTTCATCTGGCATAATAATCTCCGTGCCACCAGAAAACCAGTCACTTTGGAAATGTTTGCTTAACCCCTTCAATCCCTCTCCGTCAATTATTTCCACCTTCTCAAACCTTCCCCACGATTCAACAGCTTTCTTGATTAATTCCGGCTTGAGAGCACGAATATCTTTGGTGAGTTGACGAAAATCGCAAGTAATTTTTTCTCCCAAGAGAAAAAGTTGTGTTGCATCTGGATATTTTTCAAATAGACGCTTATAGCCTTCATGTAAAACAGGTATGTGCGCGACGATAATTTTCGCGCCATGCGCTTTTTTTGTACCAGCAGGTGTCTTACTTTTATTTTTTTTCGTGGCCGAGGGCATCATTGATCATATCTCCAAGTTTAGGAATAATAGCTTTTTCAAAACGCTTTGCAAGTTTGAGTTGAAGCAAACGAATCTTGGCACTAGTCGATGTTGTAGCCATCGGATTCAAAACTACCATCTTTCCACAATAAGAACGTAATTCTGCTATCTGTTTTTTATTATATTTCTTAAAAGTTTCCTTGGTAACAATGAGAATATCAGGGTGAATAGTTTTCACGAGATGCCAATGCGGATGATTATGCTCCTTAACTGTAACAATATCCACAGAACGAAGATGTGTAACCATTTCTAGGCGTTCAGCTTGAGGAACAACTGGACGATCTGGACCTTTTCGTGCACGAACTTTTTTATCACTATCAACACCGACAACAAGTAAGTCACCGTGCTTGCGAGCCTCCTCAAAGTAACGAGCGTGACCAATATGTGCCATGTCATACACCCCTTGAGTCAAAACTATTTTGAGTCCGATGGCTTTGCAGTGCTCAACTAGAGCTTTCAATTTTTTGTAATTCGGAACAAAACGATCTTTGAAATTTGATCCTAGTGCAAATATTCCCCCGTTCGTGACAAATCCTTTTGTGGTCATAGTAGTTTGTATAGTATAATCTTCATATAGGCATTTATCAATACACCAATTAACAACACAACACATATTTTCACTTTATGAAATGCTTTATCATAGCAGCCATGACAGCCGACGGTTATATTGCCAAGGAGACCAATCATGCGGCCTTTTGGACGAGCAAAGAAGACAAAAAGCGCTTCGTAGAGATAACTAGACGTGCTGGCGTTGTGGTAATGGGGCTGATCACTTTTAAGACTCTTGGGAAACCGCTGAAAAATCGTCTAAATATCGTCTATTCTCCAAACTCATTTGAAGGTGAGACGAGAATAGTCAATGGAAATGCTAATACCATTGGCGAGAGTACTGAAACTATTGTCGAAAGAACCACAGATTCGCCGGCTGACCTTCTCGCAAAACTTGAGAAAAGAGGTTTCAAAGAAGTCGCTATCTGTGGTGGGGCTTCTATTTATAATATGTTCATGAAATCTGGTCTTGTTGAAACTTTGTATCTGACGATAGAACCAATTATGTTCGGCAAAGGTATCAGACTTTTCAATGATGACATGGAACACAAGCTTACTCTAAATGGTTGTGAAAAAACAGAAGGCGGATCACTATTGCTAGAGTATAAGGTGAATTAAAACTTGACTTATGTCTCGACTACGATAGTCTGAGGACAGAAATGTAAGTTTGGTGTAGAAATTTTGGAAACACAAAATCAACTCAAACAAGAAAGAATCACTACATGCCAACTAAAAACAGAGTCTTGGGTCATACATATGTTGTTTGGCGCAAACTTCAGCACGGTCAAGAGAAAGTAATCCGTTTTGCAGAACATCACAAAAGATTCGACGGTCAATTGCGCAAGCAAAATGGTCACGAGCATTGTGTAGCGGTCAACTACCTGGCCCGAGAAACCATGATCGGGATGCGGGAATACACACCACTGGATGAACTCATGCTGACCTGGTCATTCAAGTTTCACGACGAAGGTGAAGGCATCCTCGGCTATGAAGTAATAGCGCCGATAAAAACAGATGAGGATGATCTCAAGGAATATCTGGCTTTTGAAGCCTTGTATTCAAAACTCGACAGGCGCATGTGGGAAGATGCGCAACGATGTTTTCTGCTTCAGTTTGCACTCAAAAATCCCAAAAACTTTCCAGCTGAAGCCAGGAAAGTCATGGGCAATCTTGCACATCGTTACAAAAATGAAGCCCTCTTCTTCCAGGGTGTGCAATACGTCGACTACTTGTTCTATGGTTATGAGTGCTACCACGAGCGAGGAGTTCGGGAAGTCCTTGAGGACGTCACATTGTCCTCTTTTACACACATCGAGTCCATCGCGTCAGAGCTCTTCGGTTTCGACAAGGTACTCTGGACACCAGAACGGCGAGCATATTTCGCCCAGTTTCTAAAGTCGAAACCAGTATCGAATTCCACAGGATGAAGACTCACGATTAGCACAGCAACGTGGCAAGGATCTCCATCCTTTGTCACGTTTTTTATTTATCGAAAAGGCACTTATGCAGAAAAGAAGTGTAAAGACTAGCCAAAGTCAACTAAAACTTCATGTCGTACCAATCGAGCCCGTATATATCCTGAATCAAAATCCTCTCCCCTTTGGCCCAAGTACGGTTTTCGGTGAGATGAAGCATAGCAAGTGCTTCTTTTATATGTTCCTCGCTTTTTCCCTCAATTTCCAAATATGCAGGCATTTTCGGGTACTGATCTATATCAAAAGCCCAATCTTTCAAGGAAAATGATATGCGAGTTTTTTCTTGATGAGCATATTTTTCTAAACCAATTTCTTCAAAAAGGTCAGACAATTTTTCAAAATCTACTATATTAAAATTAATTTCTTTATGTTTACGAGCCACACCAATAATGTCGGACTTTGCCTTCCACGTAACTTCGTGTTTGCCTTCAGAATTTGACCTGATTCGCAAAAACCAAGGGTCTTCACCTTCCTTGATACCTTTCAGACGATACCAATCTACGATCAAAGTTGTTTCCTGCGTCTTTTTGGCACCGAGCACATTCAAAGATGAAATAATCATGGCAGAATCTATATCCAAAACTTTTGTTTCTATTTCGTGAGCCATTTTAAAAAATTTATTTTATAAACTTTGAATCAACTTTTTGTACTGTGAGTATATCAAAGTGACTAGCTTTAATCTATCAAAATAGCTACCACACAAAGCATGGTAAATATATATAGAAAATAAAAAACAGCAAGGTCGGTGACCAGGCTGTTTGTGGAAAGATACTTCAAAACGAAAGGTCGCTGTTACTTCAAATATGACCTTGCCGCCGAAAGAAGCGGAGATTTAGATCGATTTCAGCTCGCTTTGGAGCATGAATGTAGTTGTCAAACATCGTCAACAACGGACGACCGTTCGTGCTGATGAGTTCGATTTGGCGAAAACCCAAAATGACACTGAGCCGTCGGCGCCATGAGGACGGTGAACACAACCTTGGATCATTCTCTGAACCCTTCATTTCCGTAACTTTGGCGATAGCGTTACGGCCAGTCACGATCCAGGAGCCAATCTCCTTGTCAGCAAATTGCGCGATCTGTGCAGTCAGAATCTCCTGCGAAAGGTGCGAATAGATTTCAAACAAATCTGCCGCACTCATGGTGATTCGAAAGAAGTGTGCTGTCAGACCACGATCGACCAACGAACCATTGATGCAATCGAGAACACTGCCAAACTGATTGTGGCTTGTAGGCACTTTCAGAATGATGGGAATAACTTGATCCCCCTTAGCGACCTGTATCTTGTTCGGCATACGTCTTCTCCTTGTCTGCCACCAATTAAGATGGCACTTATTGAATTTTCCCCTTACTATTAACCAAAATTACCCTAACATTACTCATGTAAGGTGTCAATAATTCGTAATGATTCAATAGCTTGATATAACCCTTCTATTATTTAATCCCACCCAAAATTCCATTCAAAATTATTGGCTGCATACCAAGAATTTCTTCCATATAACTTACACTCTTATCAATTTTATTTAAAATATAAATCGGCTTCTTATAATGAAAAGCAATAGTTATCTCCATCAACACTGCCCCACCAATATATCCAGGTTTACCATTCTTGAAATAATTCAAAACCAAGACAACATCACCATTCTTAATCTTCTTAAAATAATCCCTGAAAAGAAAAGATTTCCTATTATAAGTCTTTGGGTCCTTGAACCAAGTCTTGTATGTCTCCACACGAAAATCTCCAGACTTCTCCATTATTCCAGCAACCAGCGGAATAGTAACTTTAAATCCGGCACCCACAAGGAGTTTCCGGACTTCAAGTACTTGTTTATAGAATGAGGCACTAGAACAGACGACGATGTGTCTCTTTTTAGCAACAACTTTTTTGCTCGCTTTGCGCGACTTCATTTTTTATTTTACATCAACACCCATAGATCGAGCTGTACCAGCAACGATCTTCATAGCCGCATCAACATCATTTGCGTTTAGGTCTGGCATTTTCTTTTCAGCAATTTCCTTGAGCTGAGCCTTGGTCATTGTTCCAACTTTACTCAAATTTGGCTTACCTGAACCCTTTTCTTTCTTTATAGCCTTCAAAATAAGACTAGAAGCTGGAGGAGTTTTGAGGACAAAACTATAAGTACGATCTTCATAGACACTGATAACGACTGGTATCATGTCTCCAATCATACCCTTTGTGGCGTCGTTGAATTTCTTTGTGAAATCACCAATGTTAACGCCAGCCTGACCGAGTGTAGGACCGAGTGGTGGAGCTGGAGTTGCCTTCCCTGCTGGGGCTAATACTTTGACTGTTTTTACGATTTTTTTGGCCATGTTTTTGGTTTTGGTATCCTACTATAAGCGGGATGATTAATCAAATTTAAGACGTACGGATAATTATACTTTTTTTACTTGTAAGAAATCGAGCTCGACTGGTGTCTCGCGACCGAACATAGAAACCAGCACTTTTATCTTGCCACGTTGTGTATCAACTTCACTAACTTTACCTTCGAAGTCTTTGAAAGGACCGTCAGAAATCTTGATAAGATCTCCGGTGACAAGGTCAATGGAATGTTCTGTGCCACCTTTGGTCATACGAGCAAAAAGTGAATCAACTTCTGTTTTCTCAAGTGGAACTGGAGAAACTCCGGCACCAACAAAACCTGTCACACGTGGAGTATTGCGAACGACGAACCAAGAATCATCCGTCACGATCATGTCTACGAGAACATATCCAGGATAAATCTTCTCCTCTTCCTCAACACGCTTGCCGCTTTTCACTTTAATCTTCTTTTCTGTAGGAACGATAACGTTGAAAATTTTGTCCTCTACACCGAGAGATTCTATGCGCTGCTTCAAATTTCTGGCCACAGCGTTTTCATAGCCAGCATAAGTGTGGATGGCGTACCAATTTCTTTCACCTGTTGTTTGTTGTTTCGACATGTTTGTAAAATTTAAATTATGAAGTTAATGAGATCGATGGTGGACTAGAGAATGAGTTTCAATAAGGTCGAAAATACGAAATCCGCCAAGCCGAGCAAAATAGCTGTAGCAACTGAAATTCCTACAACCAATAATGTGTAGTTAATCGTCTGACTGCGAGTTGGCCATGTGACATGGTTCAATTCTGCGCGTGTTTCTTTTATGTATGTTGCGATGCTCATGTTGATTTTGATGTGGTCACATTTTCGCAATTCTCGCGTCTATGTGCCCTTTTTTCTATTAAAAAACCCCTCTTTGGGGCGCCTATTACTACATTGAGTATGTTAGCACGACTGGAGGTGGGAGTCAATGAAAAAATTATCCTGTGTTTCTTCATAAAATCTTTGATCAGAATTTAGAAAAAATTCACAAAATCTACATTGCCAGTCTTTATAATAAATACGGAAGCCATTAACTTCCGGTGGGCTCGTGCTGGTGCAAAGCTTCCGATTTGTCATCCGGAGCTTGGGGGTCCGATTCCCCTCGAGTCCACATTAGAAAACATCTATTACAAAAAATCTAGTTGACCATAAAACAAATAGTAGTATACTTGTTTTATCGGATGACAAGTCGGTTTGCTTTGTACAAGTAAATAAGCTCCACATCTCCCGCTTCGGCGGGTTTTGTGTTTTATGCCAATTTTTATGCTGTTTATAGACATTCTCAAAGCCCGTCTAAACAAAAAGACCTGCGTGAAGCGCAAGTCTCGAGACTGACAGAACAATTTGATTGAAACAGTTAAAGGTCGGCTACACAACCGTCCGAAGAATTTCCTTCAATTTGAAACGGCTTTCGATTGGAATCTCCAGATCATCCGCCTTGAAGAAAAACAGGCGAATTTTCTTGGAGAATGTCATGATGCCCTCTATTTCTCCAGCAACTTCTGGACAAGCTTGCCGGAAAGGAACAACTTTTCGTCCATCCCTGACAAAGAATTTGCCAGTGCCAGACTTACCAACCAACTGGAAATCGTCAAGAATAACGATTGTTGATGGGTCATCATCGAACTCGTGAAGACGTTTTTGTGCCAACTCGATGCTGTCACACTCTTCGATGCGAGAGCGTGATAAGTCGTGGAATAGACCCAAAAAATATGGGCAACCGATAACTTCGGAGATCTTACCTTCAATCCATGGATCTTGTTCCTCAAGTAATTGTTGGCGTGTAATCTCGCCTTTTTGGTAAAGATACTTCACAAACCCTTTACCAATCAAGTACTCAAAAAACCTGCTGTATGGATTGTAATAGAGCCCACGGAACATCAAGGCCCGAAGTGTAAGGAAGCGACCCAGACGCTTGGGATTTGAGAAAACCAGCTGACCATCATAACGTTGTATGTTTTCCCAAATAGCACAAACAAACGGATCTTCTCTAACGATGTCCCCAACCGCCGTGTACTCGCTATACTGAAACTTGCGATCCGGCGTCTCTGTGCCAAGAAACGCAAGGGTGTCGCGTGCGATATACGAACTCTTGTCGGCTATGTCCAGGATCTGACCCAGTAAGCCCTCGCCGAGGATAGTCCTAACCAGCAAATCACGATCTATCTGGTATCGACTTTGATACTTCTCCCACTCCGATCCTACGAGCAATTCCGGGTAATGAGCGTCCTCGTCAAATGCTGGTGGATCAATCATCTTGACTGAATCACCTCCGGCCGGAGTCAGAGCGTCATGGCTAATCGCAGCGGTTGAACCAGTGTTCAATTGCACACCAGACAATCCAAGGTTGTGAGCAATCACGTTATAGATCACGTACGTATCAAGTACGTGAAGAAGGCGCGTGTGGTTAAACATCAGAGTACCACAACCACGATCGATTGCCCTGACAACTGGATCGTGAATGAAACTCAGCTGTTTAATACCCTGCAAGCGTCCAAGATGAAAAACTCTGGACGCTTCTGCTGCCATTTCATCATCAGGGATGATATAGCCAAACCCCATGTATGGGAATTTCTGCACGATTGCGAACGGGTCTATCCCGTCCGTGACGGCAAACTGAACCCTGAGATATCTTTGAGCATCGTGTGGAAGTTTTTTCATCCACGACGGTTCTTGCTCTGGCCTGATAGGACGGAAAACGTCTTTCGCGCCTCCATCCTCTCCGCCAAAAAACTTTGACTCAAAGGTTCTGGTGCGAGCTAGATGCAAATTTTCAAGTGCCATCCAGCCAGTAGCTGGCGAATGAGCGCCAGATCGGTTTGCGAAAGGCAAACCCTCGGTCACTTCACCAAACCAAGGTGCCTTTTGCAATTCCCTTGAGATCTTTGCCAGCCTTGCGGGCTGCATCAGTTTGTTGGAAAGATACGCAACATTGCCGACGGTCGAAACGCCGGCAGCGGCGTACATCGAACGAATGCTGTATTTCATTTTTTCCTTTTGGTTGAAAATCTGCCTTTTCAGGTAATTTAAGTTTCTATTTCAATTGAAATTTCAATGTTTTTTCTATCTGCTTTCTACCACAAAGAAAAGGGGCTAGTCAAGCCTCTTTTCTACATTGCCCTATTAGGTAAATACTCTAAAAATCAATATTTCACTGACCTTTCTTACTCTATCTGATACGCAATCGTCACGTTACTTTTAATCTTTTGCTCACCAGCGGAAATAGACGGAGTAGCAGCTTTTGTTGAAGCGACACCTGGAGCCATATCGAGATACATTGGCTGAGGATAATAATTTCCTCCCGACTCAGAGAAGCTGACGATACGAACAAGCTTCACACCGAGCTGACCAGCAAGAATATTTGCTTTTGACTGAGCATCTGCAATGGCAACAGAACGGGCTTGTGCCTTAGTACTTTCAGGTTTGTCGACAGAGAACGAAATACCACTGACATTCTGCACGCCAATCGTTCCAATAGAAGTTAGGAGGTCACCAATCTTTGTAAAATCACGAATTTTGACTTGGGTCGTTTGACTGACATCATATCCGGTAATAATAGATCTTGATGGAGGACAAATACCATTTGAGGAACACACACTACTCTGATATTCGTAATGAGGATTTATGTTATATGACTGTGTTTGTATATCTTTATCAGCGATACCAGCTGTTTGAACAATCTTGAGTGCAGCATTACTCTTGGCTGTAGCTTGGGCTTGCGCTGCGGAAACAGTCTTGGCTGTCTCAGTCACTGAAAAGGAAAGAGTGGCAATATCAGGAACTGTCACAGCATCACCTGTACCATCAACACTGATTTGATTGATTTGAGCAGGATTTGCACCAACAAAACCAATCTCTTTAAATGCTTTTATGGAAAGTACTGCCAAAAAAATAGCTAGTAAAATACCGACAAATACACCTATCTTCCAAACTTTTTCTTGGGAATTCATGATTTTTCTTTAAAATTAGATTGTTAAATTAATACGGATAATTTAGTACCACAGTCAATATTACGCCTGATCGATCATCAAATCAATCTTTTGCTATAACAAGATCGACCACGTTTTCAAAAAGAGCCAAAACTGTCATAGGGCCAACGCCGCCTGGTACTGGCGAAATAGCCGAGACAACTTTTTTTACCGCTTCAAAATCAACATCGCCGACAATTGAAGATCTACCAGAGGCATTTACCAACTTACCCACTCCTACCGATTTACCCGTCAAATCAACTTCCCCACTCTTTGAAATACCAACATCGATAATTACCTGACCTTTTTTGACATGCTCTCTTGTTATAAGCCTAGGCTTACCAACCGCGACAATAATAATGTCGGCTTTTTGTGTCTCTGTTCTGAGATCAGCAGTTTTGCTATGACAAACCGTCACTTGAGCACCTTCTTTTGTGCACATATCTGCAATAGGTTTTCCAACGAGAGCTGACCGACCAATCACGACAACTTTTTTGCCAGTGAGTACAATTTTGTAATGAGCGAGCAACTCTCTAACACCACGAGCTGTAGCTGGTAAAACCACATTGGAAGACAAAATTGCGGCGGTACCAGCAGCAATGCCTCTTTCCAATCGTCGTTCTACATTGTAAGCCGTAAGACCATCTGCATCCTTACGCGGATCGATTGTATTGATCACGAGATCCCGATCGATACCTTCGGGTAATGGTAACTGCACAATTATTCCGGTCACCGCTTTATTTGCATTGAGATTTTTTATAGCTGATATGACTTCGTCTTGAAGTACCTTTTTAGAAATACCAACATCTACGTCTAGCAAATGAATATGCTCAATTTTTATACCAATTTTCTGCGCAAAAGTTTTCTTGGCTTTGATATAAGAAGTAGAATCTGGGCGATCACCGACTTGGATAATAGCCAGTATTGGTAAGCTGGAACGTGTACTGAGGCGATCTGACGCATGAGAAAATTGCTCAACTTTGTGCTTGAGCTCTATAAGCTTCAGGTCGCGAACTTTTTTGCCATCTAAAATAAGGGCTGGCATATAAATATAGTGTTTACGTACAGTATTACATTATCACCCCCTTTGACTTGTGTACACATGTAGCATAACATCATATACGGAACAGTAAGTCGTTCAAAAACTTCTAACAAAAAACCTAACGAGCAATTTGGTGAAACCAACAACCTGAAGGAAAGATGAATTTTGTACAACACCTGATTCAGAATCAGCCATCTAGTCGCAGGCCTTATGGGTTCATCATCATTGAGCCCCCACAAAATGGCGTGTATCGTGGAGCCCTGGAACTTCAAAATGATATGCGTCGAGCGCGTGTTTATTACCTGTTTTGCGCACCACACCCGGAATCACCGAGAAGTCACGAGTTGGCAGTCTACGCTGACCCGCAAATGGAGTGGCCGTTGTTGCAAACAGTCGTGTGTCCACATCCAGAGGATGATGAGAAAATCAATGTCGAGTGCTACATTGAGCAATGTTTGCGGTCCGTCATCTGGCCAGATGGAGGAAGGATATTATTCTCCGTCTGTAACACGATAGTTTGTGGAGAGATAAACAATGGTTTGTCACAGGTAATGGAAGAAAAGCCTGGAGCATCGTACTATTCTCGCTGCTTTGGACACGAAGTAATGCGAGAAATCGAAGAGATCGCACAAATGACAATAGATGTCATGATCCAATCGGTCCTGTATTCGATCGGCCAACAAGCAAGAATGTTACCAAAATGAAGATTACTCACCAACCCTTGGTGAGTTTTTTATTTATGGCGCAAAAAAGTTTCGCCGAGGTTTTTTATTTATCCGATTTTGTGAACCTATTTAGTTGTCGCCGACCATCGCGCAAAAATTCCACAAGGAAGCAGACGTTCTCCATTATCTGGACTCGAAATCAAAAGCTGTGATCTCGATGCTGTAATTTCTCGTATTGCGAGCTCTCCCGTTTCGATAATGCCACCAAATTTTTTGACCAAAGGTGCAAGTAAATTTTCATAAGCAAGAGCAGAATACCCAGAAGCATAGCCATTTATAAGGAAAAACTCAGGTTTTTCAACCAAAATCGACACACAATCTTCTATAAGTTTCGGTAAATCTTCTTCGATCTTCCAGACCTCATTATCTGGACCATGACCGAAAGCTGGTGGATCCATAATAATTCCGTGATACTTTCGCCCACGCTTGATCTCACGCTTCACAAAAGTTCGCACATCATCCAAAATCCAACGAATAGGTTTGCCACCGAGACTAGACGCTTCGGCATTGTCGCGTGCCCAAGTCAAAGCCACTTTCGATCCATCTATATGCACGACTTTGGCACCAGCCTGAGCACAAGCTATAGAAGCACCTCCGGTATAACCAAACAAGTTAAGGACTTCAAAATCTTTTGTAAAATTATCAGCTTTTGCACTGATTTCAGTTTTCGCCGAAATTTTTTCTTTTATAAGCCCACGCATCCAATCCCAGTTGGAAGATTGTTCTGGAAACAATCCGACATGCTTGAAAGCAGTTGGTTTGATCCAAAATTTTAATCCAGAAAAAACCATGAGCCAACGATCTGGAAAAGGTTTACCACCAGGCGATTCGCCAAAACTCGCCAAAGTCTTTTTGAGAGCCCACTCACCTTTTTTCTCATCACGAGTAAAGTGACCATCAGCTTTTTTCCATTCTTCTACACTCAAATTTTTACTCCATAAAGCTTGAGGATCTGGCCGCGAAAGCACAACTTCGCCAAAACGTTCGAGCTTCTCGCCTAGACCAGAATCAAGCAACGCATAGCCAGAATCTGACTGGATGGAAGATTCGGTCACACTTACGCTCAGCTTTTTTACGTCGTTTGTCATTATGCTGACAGTGTATCAGTCGGCGTGCTCACCGTCGAGTTTGTCGAGGCTGGCGACTCTGGAGAGTATTTTTTAAAAACAAAGCAAGCTACAACAAATAATATCGTTGATGTCAAAGCAGAACATAGGCAGTACGCACAATATGAATGAATAATAAATGCCTGAAGAAAAACAAACCAAATAGACGCGATAAGCCCAAAGATAGTCATACCGAGTGACCAACGAAAGAGTCTTTCATGTTTACCTTCCAAATATGCAAACGAACCAGCTGCGACCAAGGCGTAATATATTGCACCAAGTAAAGAAACTGGTAAGCCCAATACAACAGAATATGGGCTAGTAAGAACTTGTTCACAACCAGTTGTAATCTTGCATGGCGGAACAACCCCTTGAAAATGTTCAACTGTAAGATAGCCCGCATCAGCAAAGCCGATAATGGCAATAAGTAATACCAAAATAGCGACTTTATTTGGTACTGGAGCTAGCGGTCTTATCAATAAGGTCTTTAAAATCTGCATATGTTTGAGGTGTAGTTATAACAGTACCATTAATAAAGAATGTTGGCGTAGCATCAATTCCAATCTTTTGACCATCAGCAAGATCAGCATCTACTTTGGCACGTAAATCTGGATTCTTGAGATCCGAAACGAATTTCACAGTATCAAGTCCGATCTTTGTAGCATAACCAACATACACACTAGTAGGATCAGCGAGCTCTGTCCAATCGGTATGGTTTGCGAAAAGAAGATCAAACATCTCCCAAAATTTCCCTTGGGCACCAGCAGCCTCTGCCGCCATGGAAGAAGAAATAGCGTTGGAATGTTGTGGTAAAGGAAAATATCGGTAAACAAAACGAATCGTAGATGAAGACTCTGTCAGAAGTTTAGATATAACAAAATATTTGGCTTCACAAGCAGGACACTGGAAATCACTATACTCTACAAGAGTCACTGGAGCATTATCTGGACCAACCACATGATCAGTAGAAGTAATAAGTGCTGGAGTAGATAGACTACTAGGCCCTGTTGCCAACGGCTTGTTAATAGCCACAGCTAACCCCCATATAATTAGAGCAAGAACTATCAAGAAGCAAACCCAAAACACAATACGTTTTATATTCATAGTTTCCGTATTATATAGATTAGAGTGCTCTTATACAAGCTTTATATACCTTGGGCTTTATTTGATCTGATGTGAAGTAACCTGAATAAGCCTATCTTGCGAAACTTGTGCCTGTTTCCATGCGTCTTCTATTTGACGAAACTTGTACCCAAAATAAAAAGCAAATACTGGGAAAATAATAATAAACAAAATCACAGCTGCTACTCTTGAGTACCAAGTAACTTTATTGAGTTCTATAGACATAATAATATTATATCATAGTGTGTTTATTCTTTGTGAGCTATAATACTCATGGATAGGTAAACCTTTGGTTGGGGGCAGATCGTTTCTGGGGGGACTAATGAAGAAAGATTTACGCAGTCTGCAAGGTAACTTGTACGGGGCGAACGTTGTGGCTGTAACAACTGGACCAGATTCCTGCGTTGTGAGGAGGCAATCACCAGTACAGTCAGAGCGAGCTCGACATCGCTATGGCGAAAAACATCCAGACGATAGTGTTCGGGTGCAAACACGACCAGGCGGTTCCGAAGAAAACCAAACAATACCAGGCACAAAACTGCCTATGATAACGTAGGCACGAGCTTACACCGACTCGAAAAGAAAGTTGCCATGCAACAATCCTCGAGTCGTTTTTATTACTAAAAATCATTTTTACACAAAATTTTCTACATGATGGCTTCATCCCAGATCTAGCGCCCGAGATTTCCTGATTATTAAAAAGACCGCCGAGATGGCGATCTGACAAATGTCGCTGCTTCTTCTAGCCTTGCTACTTTTTCTTACTCGTATCAAGTTGTGATCCTTGCTTGATTTTTTCCTGGAGAGCCACGTTGGCTTCTGCCAAGGCTGCCGGTCCAAGCGTGTCAGCGCCTACAATTCGCAATCTTTTCAGAACAGCCGCATTCACGCCAGAAGTAAAAATATCCGTGAATATGACCACTCCTTCAAAATCACGAAACAAGTATGGTCCAAACTGATCAGTGTCGCAATGCTTGATAGTGTCATCAGCAATCACGCCTACCACCTTGTCGTTTTCCGAAACAAAGATGGCGTGTTTACCAGAACGTAATACATGCTCGCACTTTCCACACATAACAACCCACGGCGTCGGTGCTTCAATCGGCAAAAATCTCACTAATCCATTCATTGCTAGCTCCTTTTGTTCTAGAACAATAGAAATTATCTATCCCCTCTCAAATACTACGCAGATTCGCAAAAAAGACAAGATCTCCTTTACATTTGACCCTATTTATATAGTATACAGATAGACACCTATTATCTTAGGAGTCCTGTCAAAAATCAGGACCCTACAGGGCCCTTTGACATCCACAATCACAATCAATAGTGCGGATTATCCGCAAAAAATCACAGCAACTGAAAAACGAAAGGACCAGAAGATGAAGAGAAAAAAACAGATGATAAAAGATGCATTCTTTAGAGCAATGCATCGAGCGCGGTTGGCTCTGACCTTCGACGATGTACGTCTGAAGTCGGGCTATTCTGAAGTAGCTCCGGTTGACGTTTCCTTACTGTCGCGCTTTTCGCGAAGTATCAAACTCAATATTCCAATCGTCAGTGCAGCGATGGATACCGTCACCAAAGCACCCATGGCCATCGCCATGGCAAAGCTTGGTGGAATGGGAGTCATCCACAAAGCTCTGACGCCTACGGAACAAGCCACTGAAGTAAGGCGCGTAAAGACGCACCTGAACTGCATCATTGAACATCCAACTTGTGTGCAACACAAAGACACTGTTGGACAAATTCGGAGTCGTCGTCAAGAAGAAGGTTTCAGTTTTCACAGCTTCCCCGTACTAGATGGTGCAGGAAAGCTGGCTGGACTCATCACGAAGAATGACTTCGATCTAAGCGTGAGCGATAATGAAACGGCAAAAGTTGCCATGACACCATTCGCCGACTTGGTCACAGCTTCCCCGGGGACTAACCCTAAGGAAGCTTATGATCTCCTCCGAAAAAAACGGAAGAAGGTTCTGCCGCTTATCGATCAAAACCACAGGTTATCAGGAATGTATGTGTTGTCAGACCTAAGACGGTTGATGTCGGGAGAAACAACATTATTCAACACTGACCGATCTGGACATCTGATTGTCGGCGCCGCAATCGGTACCGGCAAAGATGAAATCGAGCGAGCTCTCATGCTCGTCGAGGCTGGATGTGATGTACTCGTCATCGACACAGCACATGGAGATTCGAAAAATGTCTGCGACACACTCCGTGAGCTGAAGCGGTTGCACCTCAAATGCGACATCGTCGTTGGAAACATCTCTGAAGGAGCATCAGCAAAGAGACTGGCAATCGCCGGCGCAGACGGAATCAAAGTTGGTCAAGGACCAGGTTCCATTTGTACTACTCGGAAAATTGCTGGCATTGGTTGCCCTCAGGCAACAGCTGTCTACAATTGCTCATTGGCGGTTCGTGGACTGAACGTTCCAATCATTGCCGATGGTGGCATTCGTAATTCTGGTGACATAACAATTGCCATCGGAGCAGGAGCTCACTGTGTGATGCTAGGACGTATGCTAGCCGGAACAACAGAAACTCCAGGAGAAATCAAGGACACCAAACAAGGTCAAGTCAAAATCTATCGTGGCATGGGATCACTGGCGGCAATGCAAGCCAGTAAAGCCGCTCGCGAAAGATACCGTCAGGGTGACGTTTCCAAAGACAAACTTGTGGCAGAAGGGGTTGAAAGTGTTGTCCTCTACCAAGGTGATGTTAAGAAAGTCATCTTCAAACAAGTCGGCGGCCTACGGAGCGGAATGGGCTATGTTGGTGCGGCAACGATCGAAGAACTGCAAGAAAAGGCAGACTTTCATCGTATGTCTCCCGCTGGCCTAAACGAGTCAAACCCTCATGACGTGATCGTCATCGAAGATCCACGTTAGCAATACACAAAACAAAAACGTGGCACAAAAATCACGTTGATGAAAGGAAAAATGAAGGACAAAAAAGAAAAAGCCTGGGAACGGCTATTACACGGAGTTCGAACTCTCGGAATTGTCTGCAATCAATGGGGCGATTCTGGGAAAGGAAAGTTTGTGGACTGGTTCGCTGATTGGGCGGAGATCATTGCACGAGGCACCGGTGGTGCTAATGCGGGGCATACGATCTCCCTCGGCGAAAAAGAACACATCTTCCATTTGATTCCGTCCGGAATTTTGTATGACCCGGACGGAAAAATCAACATCATCGGCACTGGTACGGCGATTGATCCGAGCGTTGTGTGTCACGAGTTGGGGCTTCTCGATAGTAAAGGGCTGACGTATAAGCACCTTCTTATTTCCAGAGACGCCAAACTGGTTCTACCACAACATCTGGTAATGGACCGTGCCAGGGAAAGTAATGCCGTTGGTAAAATTGGTACAACGGGACGAGGAATCGGTCCCGTCTACGAAGACTACTACGCCCGTATTGGGCTCACCATGAATGACCTCCTAAACCTCGATGAATTCGTTCGGAAACTCCGACGAAACCTCGAGAACAAAGTGCGGTTTTTGCAGACAATTGACCCTGAAATAATCAAGGGTATCATGCATCACCCGCACCTTGGCAACGGTCGTTTTTGGGATCCAAAGACAATCTTCAACATCGATGCCATTGTTGAAGCATATCTTGTGCACACAGCAAAACTCGAGCCAATGATTCATGAAACCGACGGATTTCTCCGGAGATTGGTCGGTAAAAAGAACATCTTGCTCGAAGGTGCGCAAGGAAACTTGCTTAGCATCGACTTCGGAACTTATCCGTTCGTCACGTCCTCGGATTGTTCGATCCAGGGATTAACCAAAGGCGTTGGACTCAAGCTGACCGACGTTGACCTTACACTGGGGATCGTCAAGGCTCCTTACATGACACGCGTCGGCGAAGGATCCTTCCCTACGGAACTCGGAGGAATGAAGTCCGCCGAATGGTGTGCAGCGAAGGGAGTGAACAGAAAGTCTGAACTGAAGCAATTCGGTCGACTTGATGTAAACGACCCTGACGACTACCTCCAAGGGATCGCGATCCGTATGGCAGGAGACGAGTACGGAGCGACGACTGGACGACCACGTCGTACTGGTTGGCTCGACCTGCCACTGCTACGTTACTCGTTGCAGCACAATGGACCAAACACAATCATCACAAAACCAGATGTCTTGGATCAATGCGACTTGATCAGCATCTGCACTGAATACGTGTACACGGGCGATGATTATCGCCTCGGACAACAAACCCTGAAAAAGGGACAGAGGCTGAGAATAGCTGTCATGGATAGCCATGTCATGCAACATTGCCAGCCGGTGTACACCGACTTCGGTGGGTGGAAAACACCCATCCAGGACATCAGGTCATCCGATGAATTGCCTGTGGAATTCCGGAAGATCTGGAAGTTCATCGAGTTTGAAACTGGTATGCAAACTCGAGTCATCTCGGTTGGCAAAGATCGGGATCAGACGATTGTGGTTGAGGGTTAGCGAATAACCGCAAAAGTTGCGGCAAAAACGCAAGTGGCACAAATCACAAAATTCACAAAAAAAGCAAAGCCGTCAGTGGATCCTTCTGGGACACCACGGGCTTTTTTATTTGATGCGTTGACGAATAGTAACAAAAGAACTAGCCTTAAGAATAGAAATGTAAAAAAGAAAGGGTTTTCATGAACAAACCTGTCACGGGATTAATTAAAGTTGTTACGATACCAGACAGTGAAGCACCAACCGAGATCAGTAAACATTGGATCGGTGAGGAGCTGCCAGTAAATGCCATCCACAATAACAGTGTTCGTGGTGTGATATCCAACAAAAAAAGTCGTTCTGGCATCATGTATAACGTTAGCCAGACAATAGCGTTGGAAATTTTGTCCCGTAATCACCCAGATGCGGCACAATGGTGGTACGAACATGGCTTTCCACAAGCCGGAAAAAACTTCGCATTCCGACAAGAAGAAGTTGTTGTCATCGGTAAAATTGAGGACGTACAACCAGTAACCAAGATGTATCTCGGTCTCCTCGAGGTCGGTGTCGGAGCTCATGATGCCAATTAAAAAAACGGCACCTATTACCCAATATCAAAACAAGTGGTTTATGTGGGTAATTCCAAATGGACAAGTTAGTAAGCTCGTCCATTTTTTATTTATCTTTAAATCTACAATCGGAATTTCTTGCAGAAACTTAATTTTTATGGAACAAAAATACCCCAAGAGGACACGAGTCCTCGAGGAGTATTGAATTAACCGTAAACCAGTCCAACCAAGAAGTCAGTGTCTCAGAGAATCGGACAAGGCTTGTAACAGGCGGCTTCCGGATACTTGCTCGTAATTTCGTGGACACGACCACAGACCTTTTCAACTTGCTGTGGAGACAGCCCATGATCGGATGTACTCATGATTTCGGTGATACGATCTGCAGAAAGTGGAAAAGTCTTATCGGTTGCTAGCTTTGACAAGAACGTTCCCTTCATTCCAAGACGCATCGCTTTCACGGCTGCGGTTCCATGCTTCTTAATAATTGCGTGCGCCTGTTCTCGACCAACTCCAGCCTTGATAGCCTCCATTAGAAGCCGCGTGCTGGAAAGAAATGGCATGTAACAATTCAGTTCCACCCGAACCATTTCGGGGAAAACTTCCATTTCATCGAGGACAGTTAGAACAGATTCGAACATCCCATCGATTGCAAAGAACGCACCAGGTAAAGCGATCCGACGAACGAGCGAACAGCTCACATCACCTTCGAACCACTGATCTCCTACGAGGCCTTTGACCATGCTCTCGAAACCGCCGATTGCAATAATGAATCCGTTGACACGCTCACATGTCCTACTATTCATTTTGTGGGGCATGGCCGAAGATGCAGTCTGTCCTTCCTTGAATCCCTCATGGGCAAGTTCCATACCAGCCATGAGACGTACCATTTTGGCGAAGTTTCCACAGGCACCAGTCAATTGTACCAATGTACTCAAAACCTCGAAGTCCAAAGAACGTGGGTAAACTTGACCCACGCTATCAAGAACTTTTTTGAATCCGAGATATTCACTGATTCGTTGTTCAAGCTCAAACGCCTTCTCCGGACTTCCGAGCAAAGCGACCATGTCTTGCTGCGTACCCATCGGTCCTTTGATACCCCGCAGCGGGTAGGACTCGATCAAGTGATTCAAACGGTCCCAAGCAATGAGCATCTCCTCGGCAAAATTCGTAAAACGTTTGCCTAAAGTGATCACCTGAGCCGGCACGTTGTGTGATCGACCGCAGATGTCGAGCATGGAATACTTAGCGCCGTTCCGTGCAAACCGATCAAGGACCGCAACTGTACGTCCGCGGATATACAGCAACGAATCACGGATCTGACACTGTTCGACATTGTCGGTCAGATCACGAGAAGTGAATCCCACATGGCAGAGTTCGTAACCAGCGAGGGCATTGAACTCTTCGATGGCAGCTTTGACATCCTGCAAAGTGACAAGCTCACGTCGTTTGATCGAATCGAGATCGACGTTGAGGACTTGCCGCTCGTAAGCTTGAATGGCTTCGAGCGGAATATTCACACCAAGATCCCGTTGTGCTTTCATGGTCGCAACCCACAACTTTCGTTGCAAAACATTTTTCTCGTAAGGAGACCAAATGTTAACGATCGGAGCCGTGGCATAACGTTTTGCCAAGACGTCCGGATACGATGCTTTCGCTATGGGTCCAAGAACAGGACCACCGTTGGAAGACTGTTGTTTATCCATAATTTACCTATATTTCAAGCCGTATGTGATACGGAAACCTTTCTGAACTCAGATTAAGCTTTTATGGTGGTTTGTCAAATAAAAAACAGCAGGAAAATAATACGCACTGTAAGTTTCTTTCGTCTTGCTTTTTCTCTATTTACGAGTAATATTCGGACCAGAAACGCTAGAGCAATCTAGCAAAGGATAATACGGCCAACCGTATCGCAGTAGCTCATCGAAATGGAGACTTAAATTATGCCAGTTATACCAGCAAACGTTCTCAAAGAACGTCGAGCGATTCAGGGCTTGACGTCATTGGGAATCGGCAAGGTTCGGGACACATTCGGAATCCCAAACTTTCCAAACGTGTTGATGTCACGGACAGGAAAAGGCATCAGCGCACTCGACGTAGTTCTACCAGCACTTATTCCGGACAAAGATTGTGTCCTGAATGCCATGACGGACTTTTGGGAACGCGAAGTTTTCAAAGGTCTGTTTTACACCGATCGCTTGGCGACTGGTGCAGAAATCGACCAATACCTTCCGGAACATCTGCGCAAGAATCCGGAACTCCAAAAAACATGTCGGATTGTTAACAAGTTGAACATGTTCCGCGGCGAATTCGTTCTTCGTGGAAACCTTACCGGCAGTGGTTGGACAGAATACAAAAACAACGGAACTGTCTGCGGCCGTCGTATTGCCACTGGGCTAGTCGACGGAAGCGAACTACCGTTCACCACATTCTCACCAACAACCAAGGCAGAAGAGGGCCACGATGAAGCAATCAGTCCCGAAAAAGCAATCGAGCTTTTCGGCCACGAACCTGTGATGCGTGCAATCGAAATATTCGAATTCGCACGCTGGTTCGCACACAAACGCGGTATCATCATTGCGGACACCAAGTTCGAGTTTGGAAAAAATTCCGAAGGATTTGTTACCCTCGGGGATGAAATCCTCACTCCGGACTCCAGTCGTTTCTGGCCCATCGCAGGCTGGGAAAAAGCGATGCTGGCAGGCAAGACTCCACCCTCCTTCGACAAAGATCCCGTCCGCGCATTCCTGCGTCAATTCTGCAAGGACCATGGAATCGAAAAAATGGACCCAAAGAATCCAGAGCATGTCCGGATCATCCACGGAATGGATTTCCCGGAACCCATCATTCGCACCACGCGCCAACTGTACCGTTACGCGTTCTGGTCGATGGCCGGCATGATGCTCGAGACCTATCAGGACACAAAGATGGGAATCAGTGTTCGTGCCCCATCACGCCATATCGAAGTCTTGGTCGGAAGCGAGAGCGATCTGAGCCAAACAGAAGTCGGTATGGCATCTGTCCTGGGAGCCGCCAATGTTACGATCAGTGTTCTCAGTTGCCATCGCAACTTTGATCGGCTACCCGAAATCGCACAAGATCGGCTCTGTAAGGCCGATGTAGTAATCGCTGGTGCAGGTATGGCAGCCGCGCTACCGGGTATCATCAAAGCCCAACTCTGCGCCTTGGATCGTTCGGACATTCCTGTTATTGGGGTCGCGTTCGCAGGACCAACCACGAAAGACAATCAAGCAGCAATTCTTTCGATCGAGTGTCTGCCAGGTCAGCCAGTGGAACTCGACGAGAACGGTAACGCTTACTTCGGTAGCGATGGATTCCAGGACGCCTGCATAGCGGCATCTCGGAACGAATTCCTACCGAAAACCATCCAAGCCAAGCCAGTTCAACTCGGCATTCGACACGTCGAGGCACTCGACTAAAGTTCGACCATCAAAAGCTCCTAACAAATTAATCCTTACAAAAACCATGCGTCACGTCTTACAACGGGGCGCATTTTTATTTATCCTACGTTTTTATTTCCTCACACTTCCCTTCCTCAAACTCGACTTATATTTCTCCGGCATAAACGACTCAATAAATTTATAAGAAAAATCACCAACAAAATCGGCTTTCGGATTCGATGACGCCAACCTTTTCAATTTATCTAACTCCTTAGCAATCGCCTGCTGATCATAACCAAGAAAAATTACATTTGGCTTGTGTGCTTTTAAGACTTTCCAAGAACCTATTTCTTTATCACCAGGAATTACGGAAAATTGCACTTCGGTTCCTGCCTTATTTCCAAAAGTCTTACTCGTAAAAAACTTTTCACTTTTGAAAAAAGTTTCAACTCCACCCAGTCTTTCCTCCAAATTTTGCCTGGGCAACTTCTTTTTTAAAAAACTAACAACTTCTGGCAACGTAACTACTACAATCAACTTGCTACACTTCCGCTCTACACATTCTTTTGCAACTTCAGATAGGAAAAACTCATGACCCAGATGCAGGTCATCAAAAACACCAAAAACCATGCCACATACTTTTCCACCTAATTTACTATGTAATCCAGGGCGTATTTTATTTTCATCACTTTTCTTTTGTAATTTCATTTTATTTATATACAGAAAGTATAACCACAATTAGGAAGATCACCATCCAAATACCACTTCCCTTCAAATTGGACAATCTTTATTGTCTGACCAGAAGAAATACGACAAATTCCATAATTAGAACCCCTTTCAAGTAATTCTACGCAACCTCTGAATTTATAATAATTATCAAACGTTGAGTGTGCTTTGCGTAAATCAGTGAGCCGGTTATTGCATACTAAAAATAATATTACACCCAAAAGTAGCCCTAAAATTATGGCTAATTTAAGCTTCGAGACCTTGAAAAGATTCTTATACATAAAATAGAACTTATAAAACAAAGCGTACACACTGCGTGTACGCCTTATTCTACCTTTATTACGGTCTGCGAAACAAATTGCTCGCCAAGACCTCAACAAAAACTAACGACTCTTTCTGGAAGTACGCTTCTTTGTTGTGCGCTTTACCGCCTTCTTTGCTACACGCTTTACTGCTTTGCGAGATTTCGTAACACGAGATTTTGAAGTTTTCTTTTTCATATTCTTTTTTGTGTAAGTCTTATAATAAGACTGCGTTATTATTTTATTTTTAATAACAGAATAAATTATTTCTTCGACATAGATGCGCTATCGCACAAAAATAATTTCTGACTAACATTGATTATGACAGTATGTACCAAGAACGCAACGTGTGTATAACACAAAAATTTAAATATCAGAAAATTTTCTTTTTCATTCCAGAGTAATTTTGTACTAAGTGATTATTTAAATGCCTTTATTAAGCAAAGCTCTAGTCGCAGGACCAACCGAGCCTATAGGACTAAGACCATTTTTCTTTTGATACGCTTCCAGGGCCGACTTTGTTAATGGTCCAAAGTATCCAGTGATAGGACCGGAATAAAATTTGTCAGTCTTAAGACGTTGTTGTAAAGCTGTCACTTCTGGATCAGATACACCAGAAGACGTCATTCCAACACGAAGAGCTTTGCTAAACGTAAGAGAGATAGATCCAGATTGATCTGCTGATTGATTTACCGTCTGTGTGATATTCGTGTTTACTGGTAAAGTCGCGGAGTTACCAAGCCAGAAATAATGCTGACCGACTTGACCAGAAGAATTTGCAAAAGTGATAACGACAGGAATCGGCAATACTTCTTTACCATTGAAAGTATATGCTGCCGTATAAAGCCCACCACTACCAGCATTCACGGCAGCTTGTGCCCCGGCGATTTTGACTGCAACATTGGTTATCCCCTGATCGGCACTAAATGAAATATTGAGCGTACTACCAACACCAAAGAATAAACCGTATACATTATTAGAAGACATGGAAATAGAAGAAATCTGTGGTGGCTGGTTTGAATAACTAGGAGCAGGAGCTGTGACGGCGGTAGGTATCGCGCTACCAGAACTTAGAGAATTAACGGTGATGCTGCCACACTGCCAACCTGTAGCACACAATGACACAACGGCCTTACCAACAGCAAGACCAGTCAGGACAAGATTACTACCATCTATGGAAGCAGAAATAACATTCTGGTTGGAATTTGTAAGCCCATAATATGTACCAGAGCCATAAATATTGATTGTTTGGGGAGATTGACCTACAACAACATTAGCTTGGACTTGGCTAAAAGAAACTGCCTGAGTAGGTGCTTGGACTGTAATATTCAGTGTTCCACAACCATTCGAAGAAACACACAAAGTCGCTACAGTAGAACCTACAGCCAAAGCGTTAACGAAAAATACGCTTCCATTTTGGATCGAAATTGTCGCAACCTTGGTATTGGTGTTATTTGCAATAGACAATGTACCTACTGCATTCATAGCAACTACATTAGCGCTCTGCCCTATTGTCAAAGTTATATTCTGCTGAGACAAAACTAGATTATTCCCTGATGAGCTAGAATAGTTCGCCGAGGCTGGCCAAATCATGTGAGATGAGGTGGCCCCATAAACAGAAACGTATACAGATGAACCGCTATTCAATCCATATGAATTCTGAGCTACAGAGACATTGAATGAACCGCCAGCATCCGTCTGGCCAATATCTATAGCGGTATAAGCAGAGGAAGTTTGTGTAGGATCAATCAAGTAATTAAAAATAACCGTTGCGTTGGGAGATGCACCAGTAACAGCGATATTCACACCAGAGCTAGAGCTAGTCAAAGCCAAAGTCGGTGTAGATGCGGCCAAGATTATACCAGCAGATCCGCACATAATTATTGATAATATAGATACAAAAAAAATCTTACTCAAAAACTTCGCGGGAAAAAGACTTGTCCGGGAAAAGATTACGAAAGTGTTTTTTGTTGTAATCATGTAAATTGTGTTTAGTGTTTTTAATTTTTTAAGGGTTGTTAAAGATTACTGTACAGTAGTTACGGTGAAAGGTAACGAAACTGGTGCATTAGAACCATTATTTATGAATAATGTATGAGAACCAGAAGATACTGTCGTAGGGATTGTAAACACAAGCACGGTACCATCGGGAGAGACATAAGAATTCCAAACTCTAGTACCAGAATTATTGGTATCAAAATATATAGATGTATAAGCCGTCAAACCAGAACCGAACAATACAACTGCTGTAGAATTGTCGGCAGGTGCAGATGATGGGCTGACTGAATCAACCATGAATTGTGAAGTGACAATCGTGAACCACCCGCTCATCTGATCAGAAGAAGTCGCCGTACTAGTCATGTCTACTATCTTTATCCTATATGTACCAGGGAGAACGGTCTGATTTGAATTCGTCTGAGAAGAAAATACTGTACCGACTTTCCATAAATATTGATTGCCATTAGCACTAGACAAAGCTTGAGTGATGAAACCAGCCCCAACACCACCTGGTTGTTCCAAGATAATATTAAAATTATTAGATGGCGATGTGTTCCAACGGATCATAGTGGAACTAGCTATAGAAAGTACTTGGCCAATAGTCGGTGACGTCACACCTACATTTGCTGGAGTTGGGGAAACTGCCGTAGTTTGGGTAGGTACCGAAGCTCCTGCAGACACTGGAGACTGAACAGGTGTAGATACAGCAGTTGAAATTCCTGATGACCCAGATGTACAAATTTTCTTGTTTATAGCTGTCCTGGTTAAGGGTCCAACAAAACCCGTAGACGAGATATTATTATCGACTTGGAAGACTTTAACGGCCGAAAGTGTCGCTGGGCCAAAATGTCCAGTCGGAGTATTTTTCAAAAGTCCCACACTCTGTAAGTAGGTCTGTAATATAGTTATAGGTCCTCCAAAAACCTTATCCGTTGCGCCATATCTCAGATCTGAGCTCACCGAAACACATGCAGCAGAAACAGGTATTTCACTAGTAAGCATGCCGACAGCTACAATAATACTAAAAACGACCACTATTAGAGACGTTTGAAAGAGATTAGATTTACATATATTCATATGATCATTATACCTCCATAAACAAAATACGGACAATACACACATAACCCCGACTCTAAACTATTAGAAAGAAAAATTACCTAAGTCCTTGGTAGAACTGTCTATCGCAGATTGGACTACTTCCTTAGTCCAAACATATGCATACCAATAAGTCACGACCGTAGAAACGATGAGCAGAACGCTAGCAATTATTCCAATTATCTTAGTCTTTTTATTATCTGACTTAATATATTTTATGCCAGGCCATCTCGTCACCATTATGTAACAGATGGATGGTAAAATAATACTAAAAGCGTATATCCCTATTTGAGTTAAAACAGTGGTCGAAAGTGGTGGTGCATGAATTTTGGCACCACAATTTGGACAAAAATAATACTCCGGAAGAATGGGCTGATGACAGACGGGGCACATAATAGTTGATCTATTTTGAAGAGGTTTTAGAAGAAGTAGCTGAAATTGTTGCGGAGGATGTCGCTGTAGACGTTGCCTGTCCAGCATTCAATCTCTGACCTCCGACAAGCCCCTGAATTGTACAGTCTGAAATCCTGCACATACCGTGTTCTGATTGTAATAGGATATGTTGAGAAGATTGATCCAACCGTATTTGTTCGTTCCTTAGTCTTTCCACTCTGATACCAACATAAAAAGATGCAATTGGTAATACTCCTAGGAACAAAATCAGCGCACCAATCCTAGAATAGGATGTGACTTTATTCCAAACAATGTTTATTTCTTTCATGTCGATTATTATAACATCTAATTACAAAACACAAAGTTTGGTTTGTTGATTATTAATTTATGTTAAAATCAAGAACACCCTATTAATGGACCAAAAGCATGATACCGACATCTATCTTACTATATTACACTGGAATTTTAGCTCAATCTTTGTTGATGCTTAAAGATAAATTCAAAAAGAGCGACCTATTATTTATCCCACTATGTCTCTTAGTCGCCGTAATGATGCTAATGCCTGGCAAAGACGAACGCAATTATGATACGTATTTCCATCTATTCTTAGTTGGTGCTGGATTTACAGTTACGTACGCTATTATATTCAAAAAAAGGATACTGGATAATATCAATAAGGAAATTTTAATGGTGTGGAATCTTGTCTTTCTTTACATGTTCTCCCAATATTCATCGATATTCCAGACACCTATTATTTCAATAATTGTAATACTCTTAAGTATACTCGTAATAATTAATGCTTTTTTTAATTTTGATTCACACTATTACTGGAAAGTATATTTCTATATTTGGTTTCTTATCATAATAGTAGGAATAACATCATCACATTTTGCATATGACAAAATTAGCTTCTTTTTCAACCACGGCTATGGGTTGACAGCATCGCCGATAGACATGTTGTTCATAGGAGGATCGTTCCTGTATCTTGCTGTCAACATATACTATATTATTGAACTAATACCCTTGCCTGGGAAACATCAATCACTTGAGCAACGTTTGACAGAGGTCAAAGCAGACATGGCAGTGCTTGCATCAGAATATGATACCGAAAATATCAAACGTACACAGGCTCTTTCCGCCGCAACAATAGTAGGCTGTCTGTTGGCAATAAACTTTAGTTTCCACTTAATTTCAGATTCTTTTCTTATCCCAGTAATAATTACATTGAGTCATTTCTTTGTAAAAAAACAATCTCCTACAAATCAAACAATTTCCAATCAAGAAACAAATGATGAGCCTAATGACATAACCACTAGTGATGATACGGCTCGTTCTTAATTACCGAAATAGCCCTATAAAGAGTTTCCGACAAAATCAGACGAACCAGCTGATGTGGAAATGTTAGTTTCGATAATGACCAGACGAGATCTGCCCTTTCTATAACAGGCGTGTCCAGACCATATGACCCGCCAATAATAAATGTAAGATTTTTGTCTCCAGAAACCATTCTTTTATTAAGGAAGATGGCTAAATCTGGTGTCGTCATTTCCTTACTATTACCATCGAGAGCTACCACAAAATCACTTTTATTAATTTTTTTGAGTATTGCAACTCCTTCAGCAATCTTATCCATAGAAGGAATAAGCTGCCAATAAACCTCCATATATCTAGATATTCTATCGGTATAGTCTCCGACAATATCAGCTAGATTTTGCTCAGTTTTCTTGCCAACTGTAATAATGGTTATAGTCATGTGTTATACAATAACCAAGATAGCACAAAAAATGTTTACTCTCCAAACTTCTCGTCATCCTCATCTGCCACAGCATCGGCTTTGGTAATATGGATTCTGCCGTCTATATGATTAGCTGGCGCATATACTGTATATAATTTTAGAGATTTATCACCAGTATTTATAATATTATGTTCGGCACCGGCTGGTACCAAAATAGCCATACCATCTGAGACAGGATACTCAACACCATCGATGATAGATTTCCCTACTCCCGACTCAAATCGGAAAAACTGATCAACGTGATGTACTTCATTACCTATGTCTTCGCCTGGCAAAAGCGACATGAGCACCAACTGACTATGTTCTGCCGTATAAAGCACTTTACGAAAATTAGTATTTCCAACAGTCAGTTTCTCAATATTTTCTGCATAAGGCTTTTTTGTTTTCATACTTATATTTAATCCTGCCCCTATCAAGAATAGAATCTACTTGGTTACTATAATAATCACAAAACCACTTGTGACACTCTTCAGAAACTAAAGTATATCAGATCCAAATACAAATATCATACTTACTGAATAGTTTTTTATCCTTGAGAAGGATATGTAAAACTAGTCGCAGTAAAAACTTCTTTTGTAACCCAGTAAACATTCAAGGAGCTAAACTTATATCCTTTTTTCATATATAAAATTAAAGCTTTCCAACTAGGTCTAGACCCGGTTTGAGGGTATCGTCTCCCGGTTCCCATGATGCAGGACAGACGTTATTGGGGTGTTTAGAAACGTATTTGGCAGCACGAAGTTTACGTAATGTTTCTGTACCTTTTCTGCCAACACTATTATCATTTATCTCTATGGCCTTCAAGACTCCCTTTGGATCTATGACAAATGTTCCCCGTAGAGAAAGCCCGTCTTCTTCTATATAAGTACCAAAAAGCTTACACAATGCACCTGTTGGATCCGCAGCCATAGGGTACTTTATCTTCTTTATGGCTGGTGAATGGTCATGCCAAGCTTTGTGCACAAACACTGTATCCGTAGAAACACTCAAAATCTCAGCATCTTCTTTTTTGAATTCAAAATAAAGATTTGCCATCTCTTCAAGCTCGGTTGGACAAACAAAAGTGAAATCAGCCGGATAAAAAAAGACAATCAGCCACTTGTCATGATAACTATGCAGGTTTGTTTTCTTTATACTCTCCGAAACAGGATCATATATTTCGAACGATAAATTCGGAATAGAATCGTTTATTTGTATATGCGTACAGATAACACTTTCGTTCTTTTCTACTTTCTTATTTTTAGTCATTTTTTTATAAGCAATAATATGTATATACCAACAGTGTAACTGTCGTCGAATATTATTGCAAATATTTATATAATAGGTGGTACCTTATGACAGGTTACGCTATTGTCTAGCTAAAACCCAAGCAACCTCATCTTGATATACAAAGTGAGCATACCAATCACAAAACCTGCGACAAATATAAGAGCGCTGTTGAAACGAGCACCGCCCTTGATGAAAAATGTAATGCACAGCACTACAGCCAAAGCGACTGCAACGGCAATAAAAAATACAGGGAGTGTTTTCATATACCAGAAGTCTAACACAGGCGTGAAAAACGTGGGTCACTGCCCAAACTTTATTATAAGTGTGTTGGAAGATGGAGATTATATGGCTAATTTACAGACGCAACTTGATGGGATAAAAACAGATAATTATTACCTCGCATCTGTGCGGCCAAGAATTTTGAATCCATCTAGAATAGCTTCACACATGAAACCTTCCAATTGACTTTGATCCCCTTTCGTCTGAGCTTTATATAGAAACGTATAATAAAGCTGTTTCCTTTCCTGGCGAATGATAGCTGGGGCAAGATTGGCATTGAGAAGCATGGCGTTCATAAGCAAACGTCCGACACGCCCATTGCCATCCGAAAATGGATGTATCTGTTCAAATTTACTATGAATCAGCGCCGACAGAGCGATCACGTCATCGGTTTTTTGATTGGCTTTATTGATAACTTCAGGAATCAGCTTTGGCACACTCATATAGTTTGTGGTTGGTAAACTGACACCTGTAATTCTCACGCCATGATCACGATAAACACCAGCATCTGGACGAACGCCATTCATGAGAATACTGTGGAGTTTGAGCACCAAGTCTTCGTCGATTTTTCCTTTCTTGGACAAATAATCAAAAAGATAATTCAAAGCCGTCTGATGATTCTTCGCTTCTATTTGTTCGGTTAAACTTTTGTTTGGTATCGCCACATTGTCAAAAAGGATTGCCGCCGTATCTGGTTCGGTGAGCGTACTTCCCTCAATACTATTGCTATGATAAGTAAGTTTCAGAATGAATTGGTCTCGGATATCAGGATTGTTTAGGATTTCATTCACAACACTTTTATAATCCATAGATTTCTGTCGCAATGCTTGTTTTTGGGCTGTAAGTTGTTCATCTGGTATGATCTTCTGCCCAGTTACTTCTAGGAAGAGTTCGTCGATAGCTACTTGCATCTTTGCTCTTGGCTCTGACTTACCTGTCCACCAGCCATTGAAAGCCACAAAAGACACGCCAAATCTTTCGGCCAATTTGGTTTGGGTCAAACCGAGCATTTTTTGTATAACTTCTAATTTTTGATGATTATTCATATATGATTGTCCGATTCGTCGAACTACCCCATAATATCAAACTTTATAAAGTTATGCAAATTTGAGCGACTTTATAAAGTTATGTAATCGACAATTCAATTCCTGTTAGTACCATTCTATAAGACGCCTCAACATGGGCGTTAAAAACGTGGGTGCCGTCGTACAGGTTACTTTAACTGGGTTTAGAGAAAGGAATGACGGAACGGTATATATACCGACGTTCTACCCCACCCTTCAAACCACTATATAGATAATTACTTACTAGATATTTTCCTAAACAATAAAGGCAAGAATGTAAGAGAATACTTCTTTCTTGCTTGGTTTGCACTACTGCGATCAATTCCTACTATGGTCACTATCCAAACTTTATTATAAGTGTGTTGGAAAATGGAGATTATATGGCTAGTTTGCAGACTCAATTTAATAGCGTCAAGGTAGCAATGAACACGTCCATAATGTGTTTTAGTTTACTTTAATATTACTGAGAAAAACAATTGATTTAACCAAATCAATCATCGTCTGCGTGTTCCTTGAACTATTGCTCTGCACTTCTATAAACGAAGAATGTGATAACGGAATAATGTAAGTTATATTTTTTGTAATATCAAGAAATACAGGAATATTGTTAGAAATATAAAATTTAGGAATTGCTTTACTAACAACAGAATTTATAGATGAAACTGGAGCATAAGTACACCATCCGCCACATTTATCATTCCAATAATAAGATGCGCCGTAAGGTATGTCGACTCCTGGGCCATTATAATAAGAAATGCTCATCCTACCTTCTTTTAATTGACTAGATGTACCAATCATATCAACTTCGTTGTCTACATTTGCGGCTATCTGCCAATCTGGATTAACTAAAAAAGATACTCCCCATTTGTCCTTCGTTATCCTAGTTGTTGATTTCAAAGATGGAAGTACTATGTTGAATATGCTGCTTAAGCCACGTGGTACCTCTGCCATCCAGAAAGGTGGACAGTTATCCATTGAGGAACATGCTTCAAGATAAAAGCGGTAATTACCGGGCGATAGATCATATGGAATATGAAATGTGTAACTTCCCGTATTGGCCACAGGAATTCCCCTTATACAATTTCCACCACCATCATGAACTAAATGCTCACACATACCACTTGATTCTTGCAGAGAAACTGCCACAAACGGATAGTTAAGTCTTTTGGCTTGCCAAGTAATGATATAGTCAGAACCTTCATCAACCATTTCGCCATCCTTGGGAGAAACCACATAAATTGTTGTAGTTGATGTCATAGAAACTTTATGAGTATTTACCTGCTCAGCCGGATTTAAAGTTTGTGTTTTATTGGTCTCATAGAAATAGACTCCGCCACCAATAATTAGTAAAGCGACCGCAGTGATAAGTAGAGGCACAATAAAACCTTTACTAGAGTTTTTCATATATCAAAAGTCTAACACGAGAAGTTCGATTCCTGTTAGTACCCTTCTATAAGACACCTCTGCTTAGGCGTGAAAAACGTGGGTCACTACCCAAACTTTATTATAAATGTGTTGGGGGTAAGAGATTATATGGCTAATTTACATGTTCAATTTAACTCAATCAAAGAAATGGCGAGTCAGAGTAGTTTTTAGTTTTATGAGCTATATATGTATAAAAACTGGAAACTGGGCATATACAGCTATGATTTAGTTTACTGATTATTCTCTCCTTACAAACTTCTAAAGAAACCTAGGATAGCATCCCAAACAGAGGCTGTTTGAGGAGTATTGTTGCTATTGGTATTCATAGCTGTTTGTGACGTGACAGTTACATTCACAGCCATAGTTGTGGAGCTTGTACCATCTGATACAGAGAACTGTGGAGTATATGAACCGACTTGAGTCGATGTAGGTGCCCAAGCAAAGAGATATTTGACTTGTAGTGGTGGGATGAGTTTGACAAAAGCTTGATTGATGAGAAGTGAATCATTGGAAGTGACTTGACCATCGCCATCAACATCTGCGGCAATCATTTGAAGTGGTGTAAGTATTCTTGTACCTGCTAGATATTGACCAATACCCAATGAATCAGCTGTGGTGTTTGCTTTACCATCCCCATTTACATCTCCTACTAATACGAAATTAGCTCCTGTTGGTAGGTTTGAGGCTATATAGGTAAGTGTGGAAGTGGAACCTTGCTCTTCTGCTGTAATATCGAATGTTAGAGATTGACCAGCTATGACCGTTTGATCAACTACCGGAGAAAATATTGGCGTTGGGGTGATAACTATAGGTAGAGATTGTCTAGTAGCTGTAGGTAGTGTAGCTGGTAATGTGACACAGCTGGATGTGCTTCTGGTTGATCTGTATATAGTCTTGTTGACTAACTGATATGCCTGAACTTGATAACAGTACTTGGTATTGAGAGTTAAACCAGAGAAGGTGGCTAATAGAGTAGGGTTTGCAACTGTAGCAAGTGGTTTAGTTGCTCCTGTTTTGTAGACATCGTATCCTGTTGGGATTGTTCCATTGGCTATAGTAGAAGCTGTCCAATCTACTTCTGTGCCTATGGAAGATTGGATGAAGTAGACGCCAGATATCTTAGGGGTGGTGAATTTTGGAACAGGAGGAATAAAGCAGACAGGAATAGAAGTGGTGGCAACGTTCATTGTATTTGTTTCCTTGATCGTATAACAATATTTTTTTCCTAGAGTTAAACTAGAGCCCGTAAACAAAGTCGACGATGTGCTTGATATTTGCGATGAAGTTATAGAAGATATAAGTATCCCTAAAGCTGTAGGTGCATTCGAGCGATATATATCATATTTTGCAATAGGATAAACACTCACTGGTACGGGGATAGAAAGTTGGAATTGAGATGAGTTGGCAGTTGGAATAATAGTAGCTACTGGGGGACTTTCTGTGTCTGGATCCGCAGAATATGGCCCAGGAATATTTATTGGGATTGAACTATTTCCTGAAGGATTTGAAGCGGTCAATGAAAAATTATAAGAAAATTTCTTATTGAGATTATATATAGCGAACGAACAAACACCCTTAGCATTTGTGCTGTATATTGGGTGAGAATCCAGATCTGTTCCAGACAAATTCCATCCTACTGGTGATAAACTACAGTGCTCTATATATCCTCCATCATTTTCAACCTGCCCTTCATACGTTGATAGGGTAGCTGATTGAGATACAAAGCTTCCAACAATGGTTGTTAGGTCGGGTGGCGCATCTGTGATGACTATACTAGGAAAATCATCCTCCGAATATCCGAAATTATTTGTAGCCGTGATTGAAGCAAGAAGGCCGGTATATGTACCAATAGGAGTACCAGAAAGAGCACATGTCCCATTACTCACAATAAGGGGTAAGTTGGGGGGGAGAAGAACATTACCTCCATATTTTTGACACGATGTTGCTGGTCCCCCAGTATTTACCAGTGGGCTGTAATATGAAGCGCCTACCGCTCCTGATTTAAAATCACCCGATAATTTTGGCTTCTGCCCAACTGCTATACCATATGTTGCATTATCACTACAACAACCATCGGGAGTAGTACCAGTTATAATCACAGTAGCAAGATCACTGTTGGGAGTTTGAGTTGTAGGGGTGCCGCTAATAACACAAGTAGCTGGAGATATTGTAGAAGAAGCTGAAACAGTAAGACCTGCTGGCAATCCTGGTGCGCTACAACTACCAATACCGGATCCATAGTTATTTATAATAACGTTAGCTATTTTTTCATTGATTGGAAAATAAAAATTAACAGGGACGTGATTTTTAATATCTGGATAATTTAGAATGACATCAACTTCTATACTAGTTGGAGCAGATGTTCCTCCTAGTCCAGTACAAGTCATGCTATACGTCGTATTGCTTATAAGATTACCTGTACTTTGTGATCCTGAAGGTGATACACGGTAAGTTACTCCGGAAAACTGACAACTATCAGCATTTGTAGAAGTCCACGATAGTGTCGATGCTGTGTTATACGGTATTGGATTTGGTGAGGCTGTTAGAGAAACTGTTGGTATGGGGTTATTATTTGTAACCTGCACTCCAGATCCTTGATCATTTACTCCATAAGTAGTCATATTGTAAGTACCCGGATTCTGTAGGACCACGCTTGGAGCAGTTGAGAGGACTTTGACGGTATATCCGGATGCATTAACTACTATACTACTTAGATTACAAGCACCACGGTCTGTTGGAAAATATGTAGTGCCTACGTTGAAAGCTATTGGATCAGTGAAATTGCCACATGGTTTAGCATCTGCGTTTCCATACATATAACCGATGGTTGTACCCGATGGTGGAGTAGGAGAAGGAGTGGGAGTTATTGGACAACCTCCACCAGAACTTGTAACTGCACCGCACGTGACTGTAGACGTAGCTACTGGTATACCACAGACACCACCAGGACATACAGGAGTTGGTGTTGTTCCAGTAGTTCCACCGCCGCCAACAACAGCCAGTGCACTCTGTGAACTCGAGTCTACCACACCAAACACAAACCCTGATTGTATTCCCTTTTGGACTAACCACACACCTATGACTATTAAAGCCACTAGAGAAGAGTACATAACTGCTTCTATCAGATGTTTGTTGGGGTGTTCCATTATAATTATTTATGGATGTATTGTAACATAATAAACAAAAACAGTGAAAATCCTGATAAGGTTTGTGAGAAAGTCGCCAAGAGGATAATTATCCCAAACCCTAAGACGGGTCAACTCGTAACAGAGGCCTTCAAGTTGTACGCGACCGGCCAATATAATACCTACGAACTTAACCAAATAATGTTTGAAAAAGGTTTAGTTTCAAATGTTGGTAAGAAGCTTGCAGAAAGTGTGTTCGTTAACCTTCTAAAAAATCGATTGTACTTGGGGTACACTGACAAGGAATATTCGTCAAAAAAGGAAAACATGAACCTTTAATCGATGAGGAAACATTCAACCGAGTTCAATCGATATCAGTTAAACATGTGGGTGGTCGATGTCGCAGAAGAAAGTACTTCTGGCTTCTTAACGGATATGTATTCTGCCCTATTCATAACCGTAGATTTTGTGCGGAATTTCACTTAAACAAATCAAAAGCTTACTATCACTGCCCTCACAGAGAAGGCTGTGGTAAGTACGTTGAGAAGTCTGACCTAGAAAGACAGGTGTCCGATAAGTTTAAGAATCTACAATTCGAAGATGGTTTTATAGACTCAGTAATTGAAAGAGTAAAAAACATATTTCAGGGTCGTAAAAATGAATACTACGCTACACATAGAGGCTTTCTTAACTGCAAGAATGCCTATGAAGCTAAGCTCGGATTTTGGGACTGTCTTATCGATGGCACCCTGTCTAAAGACGACTATACGCGCATTAAAGACGAAATAAAGGCCGGCATAGCTGTTATAGACAGCCAAATCAGCAAGTTGGAGAAGACTAAAGAAGTAAACATCGACATCGCTTGTGAGATCCTCAATTTCACAAAGGACATTTACAATGTTTATATGCGAGCCGATGAGCAGTTACAAAAGAAATTTATTGGATTCTTTTTTGAACGATTTGAGGTACAAAATGGGCTTATAATAAAATATTGTTACTCCCCTTTGTTCGAAGGTTTGATACAAGAAAAAGTATTGTTCTATAAAACATCAAAACCAGAAAAAGCCCTTGAAATCACGGCGGATTCCGAGGTTATAATAGACCCTAAGTTGGGTCACTACCCAAACTTTATTATAAGTGTGTTGGAAGATGGAGATTATATGGCTAATTTACAGACGCAACTTGATGGGATAAAAACAGATAATTATTACCTCGCATCTGTGCGGCCAAGAATTTTGAATCCATCTAGAATAGCTTCACACATGAAACCTTCCAATTGACTTTGATCCCCTTTCGTCTGAGCTTTATATAGAAACGTATAATAAAGCTGTTTCCTTTCCTGGCGAATGATAGCTGGGGCAAGATTGGCATTGAGAAGCATGGCGTTCATAAGCAAACGTCCGACACGCCCATTGCCATCCGAAAATGGATGTATCTGTTCAAATTTACTATGAATCAGCGCCGACAGAGCGATCACGTCATCGGTTTTTTGATTGGCTTTATTGATAACTTCAGGAATCAGCTTTGGCACACTCATATAGTTTGTGGTTGGTAAACTGACACCTGTAATTCTCACGCCATGATCACGATAAACACCAGCATCTGGACGAACGCCATTCATGAGAATACTGTGGAGTTTGAGCACCAAGTCTTCGTCGATTTTTCCTTTCTTGGACAAATAATCAAAAAGATAATTCAAAGCCGTCTGATGATTCTTCGCTTCTATTTGTTCGGTTAAACTTTTGTTTGGTATCGCCACATTGTCAAAAAGGATTGCCGCCGTATCTGGTTCGGTGAGCGTACTTCCCTCAATACTATTGCTATGATAAGTAAGTTTCAGAATGAATTGGTCTCGGATATCAGGATTGTTTAGGATTTCATTCACAACACTTTTATAATCCATAGATTTCTGTCGCAATGCTTGTTTTTGGGCTGTAAGTTGTTCATCTGGTATGATCTTCTGCCCAGTTACTTCTAGGAAGAGTTCGTCGATAGCTACTTGCATCTTTGCTCTTGGCTCTGACTTACCTGTCCACCAGCCATTGAAAGCCACAAAAGACACGCCAAATCTTTCGGCCAATTTGGTTTGGGTCAAACCGAGCATTTTTTGTATAACTTCTAATTTTTGATGATTATTCATATATGATTGTCCGATTCGTCGAACTACCCCATAATATCAAACTTTATAAAGTTATGCAAATTTGAGCGACTTTATAAAGTTATGTAATCGACAATTCAATTCCTGTTAGTACCCTTCTATAAGACGCCTCAACATGGGCGTGAAAAACGTGGGTGCCGTCGTACAGGTTACTTTAACTGGGTTTAGGAAGAGAAATGATGTGACGGTGTATATACCGCAGTTTTACCCTACCCTCAACTCACCATTTGAGATTTCTCTGTAATCTTCATATTGGGCACAAAATCTTTGTTAAATAATTTGCTGTAAGCCTCTTTATACAAATTGAATTTAGCCTCAAGAGTAGCGTACGACGCAATATCTCTAGACATACCAGCAGAATATCCACCAACAACCTCTTTTCCCAACTCTCCAAGAGCTCCCCTACCTGGTATCTGTGAAGCCAATGTTCCAGTTCCAAATGCAGCCGCATCACCAAGCATTTCATTCTTAAATTCTGTAGTCATAGCCTTTTTGAATGAACCATCACTAGGCAAGGCATTGAGACTGTTCATTTCAAAAAATGCCTTTGCGGTTGAATTTTCTTCGCCGTAGTTATTCAAGTAAGAAAACCAGACATATCTTAATTTCGCAAAAAGGTAGTAATGTACATAAGCCCAAATAACCAATACTGCGATAGGCACAACCGCCAATTCATAAAAGGCAATTGAAACATCTTGGTTGTTACTATAAGCGAAAGAGAATATTGCAAAAAGGCCAAAACCGAGTGCGATTAATCCAAGGATTGTAGGGACTAAATAATACTTAATAAATAGAGACACCTTGAACTTAAAACTATCCTTAAATATTTTCTTTGCAATTCCCATTGTCTCAACGTCCTTTAAGCTTGAGCCCGTATATAGTCTTATGGCACGTTCAACAAACTGAATATGATTGACGATGAAGAAATAAATGGCGGCAATAACTATGTATACAAATATTAGCCATAACAACGGAGGAATCATTAATCCACCATCCAATCCAGCAGAATTTATATCCATAGAAAAAAGACTTGATGCTGTTGAAGGGAAAAACTTTGAAATGGCGTAAATAACAAACAATGGTGCGAAAATAACGATACCGATACTTGAACCGAGAAAACTTCTTTTCATAATAAACGGTATTGTAGCAACTTCCGATGTATTAGAATTTTTCATATCAAGAGTATATCACAAAGCTCAAACTGACTTTACAGCTCAACAAAAGGATATTTACGGTTCAATTCCTACTTGGGTGCCTATCGGGATTCGAACCCGAACTGAAAGCTCCACAAGCTCTAGTGCTAACCATTACACCATAGGCACCATATAACTACTCACTTATCACCGATGTTGTGGATCTCAATACTTCGGTGACTGCTCAGTTATACCAGATAAGTGGTTACCAAGTCTAGCGAGCGCATAAAGAAGTGAGGATAACCTATTGAGATATGCGAGCGTCTGAGCACTAACTTTGACTGTTCCCTCCTCACCTACAGCTACCACACGACGCTCAGCCCTACGAGCCATTGTACGGGCAGTGTCGAGGTGTGCAGCGATACTTGTGCCACCACTTATAAAGAAAGTTTTGATAGGTGGCAAAATTTTTTCGATAGTATCGACAAGCGTTTCAATTTCCTTAACAGCATCATCGGATAGATGTTTTTCGGCACCAGCAACTTCGGCTTGAATAATAAAGAGGTTTTCTTGAACAGTGTGAATAATTTTTGATAAAAATAAATTTTTACCGCCTTCCTCACCTGAGGTTGTGCCTAAAACAGAAATTTTTGACACATCAGTGTGCGTTTTTATAATTCCTAGAAAAGAATTTATTTCATCTAGTGCACCAAGAGCTTCGGCAATGCTAGAACTTTTTGATAAACGCTGATCACAACCAAAAACCTTGGTTGTACCACTATCACCTTTTCGGGTATAAAGCATTAGCACATTATATATTACAATTGAAAAATTGAGCAGATTCAGCTATAGTGTCGAGACGCGCGGGTGGCGAAATTGGTAGACGCACTACCTTGAGGTGGTAGCGCCCATTAGGGCATGGAAGTTCGAGTCTTCTCCCGCGCACTTGAAGATACTTTATGCCTTTCAATCATGTCGAAAGGCGAATTGAGTGTTGATTTTACTACTTCGTTTCCCTTCACAGTGAAGTTCAAGAACATTTTTTTGATGTTGAAGTCGAGTTGAGCCATTCCTTTGATAGAAGTGAGGCTGGTAGTCATATTTTCCATAAGTTCAAGGAACTTGCCATACGTAGCAATGCTGACCTTGCTGTTATCAATGTACCCCTGCTTTTCCTTGATGTGTTTCTCAATATCTTCAATGTTTTCTTTGATTTTGACCAAGTCATTACGATAAAACTCCTTGATGCTATCATTCTCACCACCACGCAAAAGCTCTTTAGTACTTTCCAGCCTCTCGTTGACCTTCAAGAGCTGACCCTGAAGCACCAGCATAGTCGAGCGAGCTTCACCGATGCGCTGTTGCGATACACGCTTCATCTCGACAACGTAATGGTCATAGCTATATCGTGATGAGAATGGCTTTTTCTTCAGATACGCATAGAAGTAGTTTATAATGTGTTTCGCTCTGACTGACTTGCCGTATCGAAGACAACCATCGGTCTCACAGCGATAGTAAAAGTAATTCGTCTGCTTGGTCTTCGCTTTATTCTTTTTTCGAGTAATGCCAGCTGACATAGTTTCACCACATTCACTGCACAAAATCATTCCACGCATGAGGTTGGCTTGCACGTCATCAATCCTGCGATGCTTCTTGGCCAGCTTGATGAGCTCTGACTTATCATCGAGCTTGTTTATCTTCATAAAATCAGCGACCGACACCATCGACATAAAGTCGTACTGCTCAATAAGATTGACCACCAACTTTTTTCCATACACCAACACGCCTGTATACACAGGGTCTGACATATACACTCGCACTCTCTGCTTGGTCATCTTGTACGGCTTGCTCTTTTTCCAGCGCCAGCTCGTATAGCCATTTGTATTGAGATAGTCGGCAATAGCATCAAGTGTCTTGCCTTCCAAGCGCATGACGAAGGTGTTTTTTATAAGGGCAAAGTTGTTGCCATCGGGGCGTAGATACTGGTGGTCATCTTTTCGATAACCGTGTTTCAGCTTATTGAGGTACTTACCAGCATCAGTACCTGACTTATTGCCTCTATGCACATCGACACTCAACTTATCCGAGTATTCCTTTGCAAGTACGAAAGTGATACCGAGAAGCATCTTACCGCTTGTGTCGTTGGTAAAGGTGAAGCTCACGAACTTCAAGTCTTTGACGATGTGCTTGTCTACGAGGTCGATGAACTCACCAGCGTCCTTTGAGTTGCGAGCAAGACGGTCGGGATGCCATGCAATCACGCCGTCATACTTGCCAGCTTTGAGTGCTTCAAGCATTGCTCGAAACTTCTGGCGTATATCTGGCTCTTTGGCGCTCTCGGCCTCCTGAATGATGTCCACCACCTTCAAATTGAGGCGTTCTGCCAGTTCGGTGCATTCACGCACTTGGTCTGGCAATGAGCGCACTTGTTTATCCTTCTCATCGGTCGATTTTCGAGCGTAAATGACATACCGATACTTCTCTGGGGTATATGCGTTTTCTTCCGTCTGAAATGATTTCAGAAGCTCTGTAAGCTCTTTTGTGTTAGTGGGGTTGAGGTTCATGGCTGGTAGTCTTGTCGATGATAGTGAAAGTAACAGGACTGTGTACTGGCAGGGCAATATCGGCTTTACCTTTGGTATAGTTCCAACCCTCTACAATCTGAAGCCACAATCGTACACCTTCAGCATTGCCGTTCTCCAGCACATTCCTGTAGAGTGAAAACAGAACATTCTTGGTGAACTTTTGACCCCACTGGCGCACTTCGCTCATTACATCCTTCTTTTCAATTAGTTTATTCCAGTTAGTAAGAGTGGAGTTTTCGACACTGTATTTTTGGGCAAACTCGCTCTGATTTTTTATAGCCAGAAACTCTACAAAGCGAGTATCTTCGTCAATCAAATCCTGTGCCATTGCACCAGCACCATTATGTCTCATCGAAGCAGGGATGGAACGCCATGCTACATACGCATCAAATATATCCTTCTTGTACGGCATCGCTGTATTTTTGGTATTCCTTGGTATTTTTCCAGTTGTCATACCTTCATTATATCAAGAAAGTAGGCCAAATAATGTTGGTAACGAGCTTTCCACACAAAAGACAAAGACCCACCACCGAAGCAGAAGGTCTCTGCCTGATGATGGGCCACCTAACATTGTAACCAGTAACGGCGACGGTCTCGACACACATAATCACCGAATAAATACCGTCGAAGACGACATCCTTCGTAGCAATCAAATGGTGGCTTCGGCACTTCAAATGTTGCCTTTTCAATGTAGCAACGTGCCGCAATCACTTGAAAGCTATTGATGCCCCCGACTATGTTGTCAAGGTTGACGTCATTACTCCTGTTTTCAAGTACAAACACTGGGCTTACCTTCAGGAGAAGGCCTTGTGCGCTTGGGATTACCGGACTCCATTCGTAGTGTTTTTCTCCGATTTGGAACTTCCATGACAACCATTTCAAAAGGCGCACCTTCCGCCAGTATCGGCGTGTCGCTCGGTGATAGTCACGGTGTAGAACAATCCCAATTCGTCCATCAACGCTACAGACACAGATTACTGGTTTCCAGTGACTGTTGAGGAGTTTGGGAAACAACCTCCATTCAATACACCAACGAATTACAACGAGTGCCACGACAACACCCAAAACTAACATTATTTGGTTCATAACAACCTCCATTTGTAATGTCCATTCCGCTTCCTTCAACGAAGGGGTGTACGGTGTCCACTACATTCTCACCTTATTATTGCATATATGATATATTATGTCAAGAATAAATCATGAGACATCCCTATAAATAAGGGTTTATTGGATTATCATAACTATAGTGAGCACTGGCCACACATATAGGTTCAAGCAATTCACCCTTTACTACTTCGACTTCTTCTGACCGAGGGTGATTGTCTCGCCTTCGTTGCTAATAACCTGTGTTTGAGGCCTATCCGCAGGCTTTTCAGTCTGTGGTGGGACTTTTGGCAAGTTCTCGACAACATCTGTGAGATTATCCTTTTTCATGGCTCTATTGTAGCACATTACAGACGTACATCGAGGCCACTTACTTGCTTCGGACTGGCAAGAAAGTCTCTGACTGACGTATTCCATTTTTCAAACGTTTCGAGGTTTATTGTGATAATATCAAAGAGTTCAAGCAAAGTACCTAACTGCGCACATTAGGTTATCACTGGGTTCAGCGCCCATAAAACAAAAATCGCCCAACTGGGCGTTTTTTGAGTTTTGTATAAAAATTAAACGAGATGCTGTGACTTCTATTTTTCTGTAGCTGTAGACTTTTCGGCGACAGATTCGGCAGTCTTTTCCGCAACTGGTTCAGCCTCTTCTTCGTATTTTGTAGCCATAATGCGACGCATCTTATGACGGATTTCCTTTGCAGCCTTGCGACGTACGAAATAAAGTTTTGCACGACGAACTTTGGAGCGACGAATAAGTTCAACCTCATCAATCATCGGGGAATATAATGGGAAAATACGCTCTACACCGATACCATCAATAACCTTACGAACTGTGAAAGTGGCACCAGCCTCGCTACCATGCTTACGCGAAAGTACGATACCTTCAAAAGCCTGAAGACGGAATTTACCCTTGTCTTCCTCGATTTTCTGCCAGACACGAACATTGTCTCCAGCTCGAACATCAAGCTTCTTACGGGCTTCTACGTTTGCAGTTGAAATTACCTTGTTTGTCTTGGTTGCCATAGTGGGAATACCTTATCATGAGTACTCAAAAAACTCAAGCTCTAGAATAAAAGATTCAAACTTTACCTATAGAATAGGCCTCATTTTAATCAAGTACCACAAACCCTAGCCTTTTCGCCTTTTCTATACCTGTGGGTGTCGAATGCCCACCAGAGAACTTCACCGAGCCATCTTGGTAAACAAAATATCTGTTATAACCACCTGATCCATATACGGTAAATAATGGAATACCATCAGGAATTTCCCTATTCGCCAACAAGTTATCTTTCAATCCTTTGATAGCTGTATAAGTCGAATAGCTTGTTCCAGGGTTTTCTTTATACCTCTGTTCTTCCATGAGCCACCCTTCCCCTTCGATCAACCCGATAGCCCGTTGGGTATCCTCAAAATTCGTCAGAAGATTTTTGGGAATTTTGCTCTCAACTTCTTCTTGTTGCCTTTCTAGTTCATTACGTGCCTTTTCTTTTTTCAAAGAAATAAGTTTATCTTCTAAAGCCGTAATTTCTTCTGAACCATTTGGATATTTTCGTCTCATCCATTCGAGTGCAAATTCATCACTTTCAGCAATTCTCTTTTTTACTTCATCATCAAGTAGGCCCCATTCCTCATAACTGAGTTCAGATGTGTCTGCGTTCAGTTTTGGATAATTTTCATCAATCCATTTTTTGATTTCTGGTGAGACTTCGTAATACCTTTCAAACCTGCCAAAGTTCACAGCAAATTCTTTGAATGAACCAGGACCAAGTCTTTTTTCTACAAATCTGACCACGTCCCAGAAACCTTTACCGGTAAGTTTTAACATAACCAACTTATCAATAAATTCTAGACTCTTCTTTTTGAGCGTCTCCGGATCAGATTCTTCGGGTGCAAGCATCGCACTTATTTCAGTATAAACATCACTCATTTCGTCTGTTCGCTCTAAATAAAATTCCCGTCTGTCTTCTATTGAAATGTAGCCAATTTTTTCTCGATAAAAATTAACCTTTTCTTCAACGGAAACATAACTTTTGATAACCTTAGCAATCTGCTCAGCAAAAGGTATTGAAACAATATAATATGCATCCCACTCAGTTTTATTAATACCAAAAGAATCTGGTAAACCGTGAAGCCAGTCACGGATGACATCATTAGCCAAACACTCATCACCATATATACCTTTTTCAACTTCCTCTTTATTTCTAATCCTATTTAATTCCAGTCGCATAAACTTACTACTTATGTACATAGTTAAAGCCTCATCAACCTCATGAAAATAGTCTCTTATTCCAGTTTTATCGTACTTAAGTATACTCAGGCCACCAATGTGAGGTGACACATCAACCTCCCCATCTTTTGTGGATGATTTTACTGAGTTATAAGAAAGATAATGAATCAATTCATGTGACAAAACCTTTGCAAAAACTATTTTTGACCCACAACTTTCAGCTGACTCGACATAAATATCTCCTACAGGAGCTCGATGGATGCCTCTTCCATACTCTCCCAAAGTATTACCTTTTACAATATGAATCTTTTCTTTCTGTATATCCTTACATTCAATTTTATAAACATATTCAAACATCACCTTCAAACCAAGTACCACCATGTCTATAACCTGGTTTTCCTCTGTGGTAGGCAAGATTTCGCAATCAGCATAATCTTCAAGACCCAATTTTCGGTTTTCATTTAATCTTTCCTCGGTTTTATTCAAAGGTACAGAACCCTCGACTTTGTTTATGTTAGGAAATTTGTCTAATGCACTCATATCTAAAGAGTATCAGGTTAAACACAAAAAGTCACAGATATTATGAATTCTTTCTATAAAACTCTTTTGCCGTCCTAAAGTGTGATAATTTGTATTTCTGAGCCAATAGTCTAGCTTTTTTACTATAGCCAAAAATAGCAACAGGCCTTATCGGTACAAACCTTTCGAAAACAGCCTCATTATATTCTATAAGTCGGCGCTTTGATAAAGACATTTTCTTGAACCCGGCAATTTCTCTGAAATTGTTGACCTCTTTCCAGACAGACTCGTGCGAAGGAAAGCGACCGAGGAGCTGATTAAAGTTTTTAAAAATAAACTTTTCAAAGCCAGGAATTAGCTGATGATTGTAATACAGATGCAAATTGTTCTTAATTCTATAATAGTGCACAACCAATTTTTCAACATTACTCAAAACTACAAGATCAAAAGGTAATATGTATGACGGAGCTATTTTTGTTTGAAAAATTATACCCTGAGATCTATAGGTTTTGGTGTAATTCGGACTCAGAATTGTAGTGCTAAGTCTAGATTTTCTACCAAAACTCTTCGTATTCGGACGAATAATCTTTGTCTCAATCATATTTTCTATAGACTGAAAATTGACCTTAACCTTTCCTTTTAAGGTTTTTGTATAAAAATCTTCTTCCAGGCTTTTAACAAAATAGTAATTACTTTTCATTGTCTATAATTCTAGAGGTATTCCACCCTATTTACAAATCCACTTTCCTATCTAAAGATCCTTCCTTCTCGATCTCGCCCTATCCAACTCTGTCAAAAATTTCTTACGTAAACGAACACTCTTTGGAGTAATTTCGAGATATTCGTCACCACGCATGAGTTCTAGACCGCGCTCGATGTCGAGCTTATAAGGAGGTGTCAAAAGCAAAGCCTCATCTGTACCAGAAGAACGCATATTGGTAAGCTGTTTACCTTTACAAGGATTTACATCCATATCTTCACCACGTGCAACATCACCGACGACCATACCTTCATAAACTTCAGTGGCAGGATCAACGAACAAACGTCCGCGATTTTGTAGATTCCACAGAGAGAAGCCGAGAGTCTTACCACTCATCATAGAAGTCATGGAACCAGTCTCACGTTTCTCAATATCACCAGCGAAAGGTCTAAACTCGACAAAACGACTTGAGAGAATTCCCTCGCCTTTTGTATCAATTGTAAAAGCATTGCGATAACCGAGCAAACCTCGAGTAGGTATTTCAAAAATCATACGTGACAAACCTTCTTTGGTTTTCATATCAGTCATGAGCGCCTTGCGTTTGCCGAGTTTTTCGATAACGGCACCGGAATATTCTTCTGGAATATCGATGGTCAGCTCCTCAAAAGGTTCTAGCTTCACTCCGTCAACTTCTTTGACAATAACTTCTGGTTGAGAAACTTGGAGTTCATAACCTTCTCGACGCATATTTTCAAGCAAAATAGCAATGTGGAGTTCACCACGACCATAGACTTTGAAATAATCATTGGCAGAAAAATCTACTTTGAGTCCGACATTGATTTCAAGCTCCTTCTCAAGACGCTCACGAATCTGACGACCAGTGACAAAAGTACCTTCACGACCAGCAAAAGGAGAATTGTTGACAAGGAAATTCAAGGAAATAGTAGGCTCATCGATCTTAATAGCAGGAAGAGCTGGTGTGGTTTCGTTGTCGCAAATGGTCTCACCAATATAAATATCTGGAAGTCCAGCGATCATCACGATGTCTCCGGCAGAAGCTTCAGCAATCTCAACACGCTTCTTTCCTTCAAAAGTAAATAGCTTAGTAATTTTACCTTTGGCGCTTAGAGCTGCCGTTGCAGCTGTCACTGTAGCACCATCATCCCCTACCGTGGCGACATGAGCATCTTGTTTGATGATGACATTTTGGCCATTTTTGATAACACCGTTATAAATTCTGCAGATAGCAAGACGACCAAGAAAGTTGTCATAACCAAGATTGAATACTTGAGCAGAAAGAGGAAGTCCGGCTTGCTCTGGCGTATTGGCCGGAGGAATATGCTTCAAAATAGTATCGAGAAGTGGAGTAATATCCTTGGAATCACCACCAAACCTATCTCTGATGCCGCCATTTTCTGTAGCAGTTTTGTCTTTATTCAAAGAAAGTGAAGCGCGACCTTGGCGACCGACAGCGTACACGGTTGGAAAATCGATCTGTTTGTCATGCGCACCGAGCTCGATGAAAAGTTCTAGAATATGATCGTGTGTTAATTCTGGATTGGCGGCTGGCTTGTCGATCTTATTTATAATAACGATAGGGTTGAGGCCAAGTTCCAAAGATTTCTTGAGAACAAAACGTGTCTGTGGCATTGGACCTTCTTGGGCATCAACAACAAGAAGCACTGTATCAATAGAACGAAGCACACGCTCTACCTCAGAACCAAAGTCCGCATGTCCAGGAGTATCCACGATATTGATCTTTGTACCCTTGTACATGATAGAAGTGTTCTTGGCATAAATCGTAATACCCCTCTCCTGTTCAAGAGCATTCGAGTCCATCGAACCTTCATCCGCGTGACCACACTGCGTCATGATGGCGTCAGTAAGAGTAGTCTTGCCGTGGTCCACGTGAGCGATGATTGCAATGTTACGAATTTCCATAATAGTAATAAGCTGGTTGGCGAAAAATTAAGTGTAAAAATTGACCGTTAAAAATAATAGGCGCTTTCGCGCGAGGTTTTGATTAAAACATAAAAATATAGAAAAAGCAACAGTGCAGGCAGTCCCTAGTACAACACTGTAGTAAGTCAAATAAAAAAGACCGACAGCACCCGCCGTCGGTCTAGTAATCACCTTCACCCATTTCGCCGCCCATGGCTTCTCGTTCGGCGGCCAATGCCTCACGAACACTTTCTGGCATTAGCCCGCAGAGAGTTTGGATCTCTGCAATGTAGTCCTGTAATCGCTGGTTGCTGCACTTGCGGTGATGGATACGCTCCAACATCGACATGATCCCGCATTCAGCTTTATCGTCAGCAACTTCGTGCTCCATTTCAAGGAGGATGGTCCGCTGACCTTCATTCAACTTGGAAAGAAAGATTTCGCGGTTGGCTTTCGCTTTGTCCCACCACGACTCGCTAGTGCAAGCCGAGCGCACGATACGAACCACTTCTCGATTGGTCCCTTTTAGCGAGATCTTTCCCGAATCCAGGACATTCAACATGGCCCGACAAATGGACACGGTGTGGTCGACCAACAACTCCTCGTCTGACCGAAGATCTTTTTCTGCACCTGCAAGTCGAGCGATTTCGACTGCAAGTTCAAACTTTCGTTTGAAGTCAGACTGTCTGTAGAACGATTTGACGTATACACCATAACCATTCCATACGCCGTGACTCCTACTGGTTGCAAACTTCTCCAGTGACTCAATCAGACTCGGGCTGGTACTCACCACCGAATTCCGACTGTCTTCACCAGACAACCACCCTTTGAAATCGGTATGGTTGGTAGGAAGCTGACAAAACTTATACACCAAGGTATAGCCTTGCCTGAAGAGTAGGGTCAGCTCATTGGTCTGCAACATTTCTGCCCACTTTGGAACATCAGACACGCCACCAGTAGAATCAACCAGATACAGACTTACGGTACCTGTAAACACCGGCAAAGCCAGCTCTGTAACTTTCTGTGCCAGATCGAGCGTACCAATCTTGACGGCCACACTCTGCACAGCTGGCACCATAAGTTTCTTAAACTTTTCCCGAGTAGCCGCGGCATTCCTCTTTTTGAGGAGGAATGCAAGAGCTTGGGAAAACGGATCGTGCGGATCCAACCGTTGTACTGCTACCGCCGTTGTTTTCTTTTTCATGACTTCCTTTCCTCTTCAAAAACAGCCCCCCGAGAGTTACCAAGGGAGGCTGTGGATTAAACGTTTCGAATTTTTTCCGCCAACCTTACGGCAGCGGAGTGAAGAGTTCCGGCTCTTTCTCCCGTGCTTCTTCTGGAGCAGCTCCGCTGGCTTCAACAGCCATGCCGTAGATATCCTCCGCACAACCTTGAACAAAGGAGTGCAGATCGCGTCCAGACAAAACTTCGGTAGCAATCGCCTTGAACTCCGCCCATTGCTCTGGCAAGTAGGTCGCAACAATGTCGACCACCTCCTGCCAATCGCCCAAGGACGCAGCATGCCCACCGCCTTCCATGAACTCATGGAATTCCTTCTCATTAATCACAGCGAAGACCAAAGCTTCAACCCCGAGCCGGTTATTCAAAACCGCCTTGAGGAGCTCGATACGTCGCTGCAAGTCATCAGTAAGGATGATATGAGCACTAAAGAACTGATTTAGCTCTTCCTGGAAAGACCGCAGGGTTTCAGGCCGACAAGTCGGCTCTGCAGCTTCTTTCCATTTGGTGCCAACGCGGCGAAAGACTTCCGCGAACTTCTCGGGAGTCAAGAGGCCGTGCACCAACGAGGGACAAGTCAGATCCGAATCAGTTGTGAGCTGGGTCAGCTCAGCACCCGACAAGAGTGCAACGATCCGAACAAGGCCTTGATCGCCCTCCTCCTCGGCGATACGCATGAGCTGCTCTTTTGCAGCAAATGCTCCGCCGGATTGAAGGACGATTACCAACGCATCTTTTTTTTCCATATTTAGAGACGTGCCTCCAGTTTTGCGCGCTTCGCACGCCGGTTCGACTGCTCCAGGACGAAGTTTGCGACCATGGCCGCGACGAGCACTTCGTGAAGGTTCTGATCTTCCAACAACTTGACGACCTTGTGGGCATCCGGATGGACGCTCAAGGTTTTTTTCACCAGCGGCCAATCTGTGGCCACCGCCGCGTCACGCTGGACGATGCCGTTCATCAGCCGGTGATCTTGGAATGCCACCACCCCATGCATTGCGAACGCCGCCATGCACGGATCATCGGCCAGAAGGTGCAGAATCTGCCCAATCTGGGTGCGATAACCCTCCATGTAATTTTTCAACTTTTCCGGCTTCGTCGGGTCGGTGGTATCGAGGACCTGCTGTTGGAATTCTTGTGCAACAATGCTAAGCGGCTTCGTAACAACTTTCGGGACTGTCATAGAAACGGACTCCTTGGTTTAGATTAGCCCTTTGGGGCACTATTGTTTGTCTGCCAACTACTTACCAAAACTACACCGTAAGACCATCGAGATAGGACTCGACAGCCTTTTCCACTACGGGCAACAACGACTCCATCCACGATTTCGTAAGTTTGTCATCCAGCACTGACTTCTTGGCCGGATCGGACAAAATTCCCCACGCTTCGTTCAATTCCTTGAACTTTTCTTCAGCGTTTGGATCTTGACTCTTATCAGGATGAAATTGCATTGAAAGTTTCCGAAACTTCTTCCGGATCACTTCCATTGTGTCATTTTGAGAAACTCCCAGGACTTCATATGGGGTTTTCATAGAACACCTCCGAAAATGACCATAACATATAACTAGAAAAAGCGCAAGGGGCTTATCATCCAAGAAACTTACGCTTTTTGATAGTCTATATTATGGCTAAACAGAGCCTTCTTACAACTTAATCCCTATCGCCTTCCCTGCCTTCACAAAATCGGTCGGAAAAGGTGCTTCAACTTTTATGCGCTTGCCAGAACAATTTTCAAAATCTATAGAATAAGCATGGAGAGCTGTACGCTTGAAACCAAGAGCTTCTGGGCGTTTTGGTCCATAAAGTGAATCCCCAACTACAGGATGTTGAATCGCCACAAAGTGCACACGGATCTGATGGGTACGACCAGTCTTGGGTTCGGCTTCAATAAAAGTAAATGATGCACGACCATTTGGAGCATTTTCAGAAACAGCCACATCACCTATTCCCTCACCGAGCTTCGTCCAGTAAGTTTCTGCTGCACGCACAATTCCACGTGCACCACGTTGTGCTGACCATTTACGAAAATCTGATGAGCTTCTTCCTATGGGCCTATCGATAGTTCCGAATTCTTCATCGAGTTCACCCCAAACGAAAGCTCTATATTTCTTCTTTATAGTTCTGTCTTTGAATTGTTGTTTGAGATGAGCATGACCCTTCGCTGTTTTTGCAACAAGAATAACTCCGGAGGTTTCGCGGTCTAGCCTGTGTACAATTCCTGGGCGTAAAATACTTACACCATCATAACCAGTGATAGGTTCACCAACTTTTTTACTCGCAGTCAATGGAAATTTCTTGGCCACCCAATCTGTGAGAAAAGGACCAAGATCACGACCGTCGGGGTGCACCATGAGACCAGCTGGCTTGTTAATAGCCACAATGTCTTTGTCCTCATAAAGAATAGGTATTCCAGGGATTTTTCCCTTCTTTACCAAGATCTGTAGCTTTGCTTTTGTGACAACATGTTTGCTCATGTGATGAATATACGCTAATCTGTGATCTACAGCAACGTATGTACTTATACGTCCTTAGCTGTTTTGGTAGGTATACAACTTTTACAATGCGCTCTTAGCTGTTTTGGTAGGTATACAACACTATGCGCTCTTAGCTCAGTTGGTAGAGCAATCCCTTTACACGGGAAAGGTCGGGGGTTCGAATCCCTCAGGGCGCACAGAAATCTCTTGCTGCTTTTTATTAAGACACAAATGTCATATGGGAAGACCTCTGCGAGCTACAGCGAGCAAAGGAAATTTCTAGCAAGAAATTTTCGTGGTCTTCGAGTATAACGTTTGTGTGTTATTTTATAAACCCATGCGACTGCAAAGACCATAACTTTGCATACATACCTCCGCTAGCATTTAACCCGTCATGTGTTCCCTCTTCGATAATTTTTCCATGATCAAGAACAATGATACGATTCATTTTGCGAATAGTAGAAAGCCTGTGAGCAATTACAACAACAGTTTTTCCTTTCATCAAAACATCTAGCGCATCTTGGATCAAAAGCTCTGAATGAGAATCAAGACTAGAAGTTGCTTCATCCAAAACCAAGATAGGTGCATTTTTCAAAATAGCTCTAGCTATAGCCACGCGCTGTCGTTCACCACCAGAGAGTTTGATGCCACGTTCACCGACGAAAGTATCATATCCATTTGGCAAAGCAGAAATAAATTCATGGCAGTGAGCCAATTTTGCCGCTTCGACAACTTCACCATCAGTGGCGGTCAACTTTCCGTATTTAATATTTTCCTTGAGTGAACGATGAAACAGTATCGGATCTTGTGGAACAAAACTTATATTCTCGCGCAAACTTCCCTGAGTTACATTCTTAATATCTTGGCCATCAATCTCTATCGAACCACCTTGTATGTCATAAAGACGAAGTAACAACCTTACAAGAGTAGACTTGCCAGCACCAGAAGGACCGATCAAAGCCACTAGCTCGCCTGCAGCGATTTTCAATGAAACATGATCAAGAACACTATTGTTCTTCACACTATCTACGCCAACTGCTTCACCAAAAGTAAACTCAACATCCTTCAAATCTATTTCTCCACGAGGAACAGTCAGCGATTTTGCGCCAATACTGTCTTTTACTGAATGAGAAAGTTTCATAATCTCAACCATCTCCTTGGCATCAGCAAAAGATTCATACATATCACGGAGGATTCGACTCCAGCCCCAGAAACTATCCATCAATCCAAAAATATAAATCTGTATCAAAACAAATGTACCAACCGTTATAACCCCAGCACCCCAATATTTTACCGCGATATAGAAGATTACAAACTCAATGGCAATGTTCATAAATGCCTGGATACCATCAATCACATTGGATATGCTCCACTTTTTGTACATAGCCTTAGTATGAACCTGATTAACACCACCAAATAGAGACGATTCGTGTGCTTGTCTATTGAAAAGCTGAATAGTCGTGTGATTTGAAAGACTGTCAGCCAGAACACCTGTCGCATGTGACTCAACTTCAGCGGCTTTAATATCATAAGGAAGTTTCAAACGCGAAAAGGTGAACGATATTGCGAAAAATACTATCATCCAAATAATGATTGCGAACGTGAATACTGGATTTGTATACCAAAGCACAATACAAACACCTACAACGCGTGTAAGGATCGGTATAATTTCATAAAAAAAACGGTCGGTCACGCGCTCGAATGCACGCATGAAGCGATTGATTCTTTGAACCAGCGATCCACTAAATGAATTACTAAAAAAAGAATATGAGTGACCGATTGTATAATCATAAGCAATCTGTCGTAGCTCAGTCATTATGCCAACTTGTAAATATGTACAAGTAAAAACGAAGGCACGGAAAGCTATCCAGCCAATTATGTGAATGACAAATATAATTACGATTAAATGAATCAGTTGCGGAGCAATTGCGCTGACAGACAAACCACTCGTCGTATCGGCACTTTTAGTCAAAAGATCAAAGAAATTCTTGTAATAAACTGGCACAATGATCGGACCGGCCAAAGTAGATATAATTGTCCCAGATGTGGCTATAAATAAGGACCATTTGTACTTTTTGGTTATACGCAAAAACTCCCGCAAGACGTCCGGAATAGTTACTTTTGGATACTTTTGATATTGCGACCTCATATTGGCTAAGAAGTATACGGCTTATTCATACATAAGAAAAGACCACCCCGTAATTTACCTGAGTGGTCCTTTCTCTTTTATAAATTTTGACCAGTTCTAGTTATTAATTGGTAGATGTAGCATTCATATTACCAAGAGCTTTTATGTCAGCCACCAAGACCTTGACGATGGTCTGGACGTCCTTACGTGCTGCAACTATATCTTGTTGAGCTGTCTGGATCTTAGATTTAGCATCTTTCAAAGCAGCCTGATTTGACTGAAACACTGTCTGATTTCCATTGTCTGGCTGAAGAGCGGAAACTTCTGTTGTGGCAGCTTGAGCTTGTGTACTAGCGTCAGATAGTTTGGCACTCAGATCCGCGAGACTAGATTGAACAGATGTATTGGCAGAAGCTGTAGCATCTTTCGCTAAACGCGCCTGTAATTTTGTACTAACAGTGTTCATCATTGTTACAAGAGTTTGTGCACGTTCCGCTGCCGCAGTAATGTTTGCTTGTGGTTCTATTAAAGCATAAACACGTAAAGATTTAGTGATTGATTGTAAGTCTGTTTTGAGAGTTGTTGTAGACGTATCCCCTTCAATTCTGGTTTTTAACTCACCAAGATTACCGATTTCTGCTTGAATCTTTGCAGAAAAAACAGCTTTCTGACTATCAGAGAGATTTTTCATACCCAGGATTCGGTCGAGCATTTTTTGCAAACTGTTTGCGCGTTGGTCGAGCATGCGTCCACCACGATCGCCCATGTTAGCCATTCTATCTTGTAGAGTAGACGAACCCATCATACCACCACGTAGTCCACGTGTAGACGAACCTATACGCCATGTAGAAGAAGCTGTCATACCAAGACCACGAAAACGGCGTGTACTAGAGGCATTTATACCGGCGAAAGGTGGTCTAGGTGCAGGAGCATTTCCATCGGTTTGCGCAAAGGCTGGTATTGCGAATAGTGTCATCGTGCCCAGTACTGCGATTGATAAAGATGTTGTTAATGTCTTATTTAATTTCATATGATTTATGTTGGAATTAGGTTGATAAATTTTGTCAGGCGACACAGATGCTATTGTGTAATCTGGGTCGTAGTAGCAGACAAATCACTATTGAGACCATTCATTTGTGCATCGATAGAATTAACATCTGATTGTAATGCGGCATTCGATGAGTCTGTTGGTGAAGTTGTGAGACCTGCATCGCTAGTACTACTAACACTCTGGGTATTCACAGTGTTCGAAGTCGGTGCTTGAATCATCGACTCAGAAGTTGAAGAGGAACCAGAACCCTTACCTCCCCAAATAATTATACCGATAATAATTATGACAACTACAACTATAAGACCTACTAGTGCTTTTATATTTTTTGACATTATATTTATAATTAATTAGAAATAATACGAACCCACAGAAACAAGGTCGCCGTCTTACACGGCCTGTATCGTTAATACGATCCCAGTTGAAAAATGGTGCACACGATATAATAGAAATAAATACTATCTAAAAGAAAAACACGGCTCAAAACCGTGCTTTTCTATCTTTCTTGACGAAAAACCAACTATGCTTGTGGAGCTGTTGTAGTAGCTGATGCTTCACAACACTTACAATCCTTCTTGTGCATGATTGCAAGATATATCGCTGATACACCGACGAGGGCGTAAACGATTCGAGCTAAAACACTTCCGTCACCCAAAACAGCAGCAACTACATTATAGTTACCGTTAATTGCGATGAGACCCCAGTTAAGACCACCGATCACCACGAGGATGAAGGCGATTGCATGTACTGCTTTCATAGTATTATTTTATAATTAATAATTGTTAATAATGACCTGTTTTAATTATACCGCAAACCTGAAGCGTGCAGAAAAAGTTATCACCAGCTTATCAAGAGCTTTTCCACAGTAACTATCGTGTCCGCCTGGTAGGAATCGCCCTCGCCTCTCGACTGACCAGTCAGCCTCGGGCTGGGCACCGCCTCGCGACCTCGCTTGCTAGCTCGGTATCGCTCCGGCGTTCTCTTCCTACACACAAGGCTACGCCTTGCTCAGGCGTTCAGCCTCACTTCGTTCATCTGTCCGCCTGGTAGGAATCGAACCTACATCAATGCCTTAGAAGAGCACTGCTCTATCCATTGAGCTACAGGCGGGATTTCACACACCACTTCGCTAATCTCACACTATACTATCCTAGCCACCACGATACCGTAACACATTTTTTGGTGATATTACAATAACAAACCACTGGACATATCTATCTCACACTTACTACCATCGCCCACCTATCACAACGATGGATCAGAAGGAATAGACACCTTCACCGTCGAGGTCGCACCAAGCACTGAATCCCTAGATACGGCCCTAGTGTCAAATCGCTCAATTGCATCAGAAAGATCCTTTTGATTGATCAGTGGTCTTTTTTGAAACAAGTCTGGTGTAAATTTGTGAGTCAGTGTGTCATTTACATTAATATATAGAGAAACACCCATAATAATTAAGACTATGGAACATATCGTCGATAAAGCAAGAATAAAAATCCAATCAGTGGCCACTTCGTGTTTGACACGATACCAGTATGACTGATGAACAAGTGGTGGCGTGGCTACTTTTGGTTTAAGAAATTTTAAAAATTTATTCATAAGATTTTTATTATTTCGTTGCTGCCATTAATTCAAAAGTTATCTGCCAAGATCTCTTGAGAGATGCCGTTCTAGTACTATCGCCAAGTACAGACGTCTCCAGGTCTACCGAATTAATAGTACTCACATAAGGGAGTGACTCTGCCAAAATCAATGTTTTGAAAATAGAGCCCCAAGAACCTTGGGCAGAAACCTGCATTTTTACACTACTAGAAGACGTGACAATAGAACTGATTGTTACCTTGCTACCTGTCTGCGATCCTATACCTTCAATATATTTTATCAGACTAACAATATCGTCAGAAGACACAAAAACATTCTGCAGTTTAGCCCTATCACCTGCTGTACTATTATACAAAGAGCCTAAGGTCTTACTTTGTGTATAATCCACCTCTCTATTTACAGCTTGTTGCTCTGCCGTAAGAACATTCTCTACAGAACTGCCTACAGATGACTGCATCCAAAAATAGACTAGAATGGTAACAAAAAATATGATAGTAGAAAAAATCAATTTTAAAAGGTGTGACTTATTTTTCATGGCATTATATTTTTAATCTGCAGAGAAAATGAGACATCCACACTCTGGGTCAATTCGGAAACAGGCAAATCGACCGTGGACTTAGGTAGACCCGCCATTAATTTTTTCTTGAAAGACAACAGCAAATCACGGGTTGGTGAAATTCCACGGAGAACAATAGAGACTGGTGACTGATTTGTATCAGAATCAATATTCTCACGTGATAATGTCATCGAAACAATATTGATCGAGCCACGAAGCGCAATTATGCTATCGATAACACTAGAAAAATCTTGGTTTTTTATATATGGAGACACTATTGCCAGACGCGCAGAATCATCAGCTAACTCTTTTTTTATGTTTTGTAACGCCGTATCTTCTTCTGATGGTAAGTGTGCGTCTTGGCTCAAAGTAGCTCTCTGTTCCAAATATGTACGTATAAAAATAGGAAATGACGCCACAATCCCAATTATTACAGCTGCTGACAAAGCCAGTAACAAAACTATAAGAGCTCTTACGCGATATTCTTTATAAAGATGTAATCGAATCTGTTCTGGTAAAAGAGTAAATTGCATATTGGTTCTTTATTGGTTTATATATCTACAAAATCGCTAGTCCAGCGGTTACCGCATATGGTAATGACGTTTCGTGGTCCAAAGGTAATATGATCTTTTTATCATCGAAAATATTATCCCATATATTTACTACCGACACAGGGATGGATAGTTCTAAAATAGTACCACCGAGTTCTTTCTCATATTTTAATGCATCGCGACCAATCAAAACCACCCTATCTATAGGATTTGTTCCTATTCTAGAACTCCAATATTCATCTACACGTGTAATTTCATGAACCAAAGCTTCCGCATCAGACATACCAGAAGTATCAGGAGAAAGATCTTTTACAATAGTTGATGAAAAACAAACTATTCCTGACGAAACGACATACAGACCTGTCTTATGTCTCATCAAATTTGCAATCAATATTGTCTCCTTTGAATGTGGAGGAATGACAATATGTGTCAAGGCCGAAGGAACTGTCTCAAAAGACATTGGACAGATATTCACCTCATTCAATATTGCACTCAAGTGTTCAATGTAAGTCCTAGGGACAACCGAGACACTAGCACGCAATGAACCCCCGGGAGAAACGGGTGCTATCAAATCAAAATGAAGGAGTGCGTCTTTTGCAGATAACGGTACATTTTCTTCAAGTTTTGACTCTACATTTTGATATATGGAAGACGTGCTAATCGAGGGGACATCAGTTTGAAACAGATAAGCCTTCTCCTCTGGAATGGAAACTTTGGCATGAATAATTTCTAGACTTTTGTCGGCACTTTTACTATTGGCATGAAGGGATGCCCTAACAGATTTGAGTAAAGATATAAGTTTGCCTTGATCTGTGATATCACCACCGACAATTAGTCCATCTGGCAAATCGATAGAATTATATTTCTTTATATAAGTACGACCGAACTTTGAACCATATTCCAATACATTGATAGCATCATCAGAGATATCCAGACCAATGTGTGGCATAACCAAAAAATTTGGTGGCGGGAATATTTTCAGAAGAGTTTGCAAGAACATGGTCTAATTGTACAACAAAATTAGTAAAAAATCCGTTCCGTGCACTAGCCTGTGTCCTAAATACGGGCTTTCTAATCTATTTCTACTGACGCGCAGATTTTCTATGCTTGTAAATTTCCCTAACAGGAGGAATCGCTGAAATTATTATGATTACAATAACAACAGGAATAATAAATCTGTCAGGGTTTGGAATAATAGAACCAAAACCATAACCCAACCAGAGCAGAGCCCATGTCCAAAGGAAACCGCCAATAATGTTGTAAGAAAGAAATGTGCGATATTCCATAGATCCTATCCCTGCAACGACTGGAGCGAAAGTCCTTACAATAGGAATAAAACGCGCAAGGATAATAGTTTTTTTACCATGGTCTTCATAAAACTTTTGGGCTTTGGCGATATATTTCTTGTTAAAGAAAAGGGAGTCTTCACGAGTAAATATAGCTGGACCAACTTTTCTGCCTAAAGCATATCCTACGCTGTCACCAATCACGGCGGCGATAAAAGTACCGACTAGCAAAATTATGAAAGACTGATGAACACCGAGAATCGTAGTATTTGACAAAATCGCTAGACTGGCTGACGTACCAAACCCCGCAGAGACCAGAAAACCAGCAGTGAATAATAATGAATCTCCGGGAAGGAAAAAACCGATTAATAAACCAGTTTCTGCGAAAATAATTACAATAACGCCGAGCACACCAAGTGTGCTGATTAGAAATTTCGGTTCAATAATAGCTATAAGAATAGAGGACATGAGTATTTAACGATAATTTTTGTCTGAGCTAAATTTTTCTACATATTAAACAATACCAATTCTAAGCAGCACGCGTTCCTGGTGGAATTGAATAGTTCGGCTCTAGTAACGAAAAGCCACCAACAGGGTTAGTTTCTGAGGGCAAAGTCGACACCGCAAAAAGCATACCATTACTTTCATGACCTTTTATGGTACGCGGTTCAAGATTTGTCACAAACATACAAGTCTTCCCTACCAATATAGTCGGATCTGGAAAATATCCAGAAATCCCAGAGATTATCTGGCGAGGCGTTGGTTTCAAAATAGTTGTACCAGTAATAGCGTCAACAGTTTCACTGACTTCAGCAAAATCCACAGAAAGCTTGAGGAGTTTGTCTGTATCCGGAATTTTCTCTGCTGACAAAATTTTGCCAGCACGGATTTCTACTTTTTTGAAATCATCATAAGTAATCATGGAAATAGTTTAGCATGAAAATCTGAGTATATTGTGAAGACACTATTTGATCGATAAACGATCAAGATAACTTTGCAAGATAAGTGCTGCCGCTGAAGCATCGCTCTTCCCTGTCTTTCCTTGGAATCTTTCGGCCTGCACACTCGTCATAAACTCCAATTCCAAATAAACTGTGAAGTGGCGTTTTTCCATCTCTTTCTTGAAAACTTCTACATCCTGGAAAATAGCGTTTGGCTCACCTTTATAATTTCGCGATTCTCCAACCACTATCTCTTTTGCTTCATGATCGATAGCGATCTTCTCTATCTCAGCACATAATTCTCTTGAATTGATAACTGTAACCAATGGTAATGCAAACTGTTTGCCTTCATCAGAGACTGCTACACCGACGCGTTTGGTACCATAGTCAATACCGATAATACGTTTGTGGGTTTTGGATTTGTGATCTGTATGTAAAGTTGACATGGGTTTAGTTAAGTTTGTAACAAACATTCTATTTGTTAAGGATATCATAAAATGAGAGCAAACGTTGCAAAATGAGCGTTTCTCTCTTATGATGACGGGACGCCATGAGAAGTGTAGGTAAACGATTCCTATATTTACGCGGCAAAAACTAGGATGGGTGGCTGAGTGGTCTAAGGCAACGGTCTTGAAAACCGTCGCCCTCGCAAGGGGGCCGTGAGTTCGAATCTCACCCCATCCGCCACGACAAACGAGAACTGCCTTTCGGCAGTTTTTGTTAAAACAAAAAGCGCTCACTCAGACAGAGTGGCGCCAGACGAAATACAGGCCGATCACTGCTTGGACAAGGTCAGTGGCTCAGCATTGAACTTGAATCCTGAGTCAACAGCAAAGCTTTGAATCGTCCTAACCTTGTAGGTGATAATGTATCCAGAAATTCCCAATTTTCCGAAAACGTCATCATTGCCACTACCCCTCACGAGGTAGTGTGTCGGTTCAGCTGAAACAAACTCATATTGTGGATGAGAAATCACCCAACGATTCTTTACTTTCGCTGCAATGCGAATGTTTTCACCGACTGTTTGTGTCGCCGTATAAGGGACAGAGACGGGATCAAACCGAAACTCTGTTTGGTCAGCAGACACGTATGCCAACACACCAAACAAAGCCGACAAGACAATTATGACAACTTTTTTAATACCATTCATTTCCCCCACCCTTCCCATTCTAGGTAAACAGAGTTACCCATGGTTGATATTTGACTAGCCCGAATAACAGCCTCGCACAACACACTTAGTAGTGTCAAGCCGGCCAAACTTTATACACAACACTACATAGTCCTAAGCAAACCAAATAATGCTAAAATATACACATGGCGACACCAGCTCTTATTTCTTGGAGTGCTCCAGCTCACATTCACTATGAACGACGACCAGATTGGTATTGGTCTGTCGGTATTATTTCTCTGGCTATAGTAGCTCTCTGTTTCATTTTTGGACAAATAATTCCTGGCATTGTAGTCATTGTTTCTGTTTCAACTCTGGTCCTACACACAACAAAATCACCACAAAGTGCTTATTATGAAATCAACGACCGAGGCGTAGTTATCGATGAGATCCTGTATCCTTTCACTTCACTAGAATCTTTCTGGATACCACACGATATCACCCCACCACGCCTATTGATAAAATCTAGAAAGGCACTAATGCCTCTTATTATTATCCTGATTGACGAAGTCGATCCTGAGGACGTCCGAAACGTTATGCTAACTTATATCGCTGAAACAGAACATCGTGAACTCTTCCTAAAACACGTGTTAGAGTGGCTAGGATTCTAATGACACCATACTTTGCTGTACAATTTTTTATCTTTTTACTCGTGGTTGTAGCCATATATCTATGGTGGAGAAAAAGGCCGACAAATGACGCAAATTGGTCCTTAGATCAGAAAATTTTGGCGTACGCCGACTTTGATAATAACAACGCAATAGGTAAAGTCACAGTCCACAATATCCGTAATATTACTTACAGGAGTGAAACTGATTATACTCCAGCTTACTATGACAAAACTTTTGATATAAGCAAAATAAACTCTGTAGATTTTGTATTTGTACCTTATTCAAAGTTCAAAAGCTTGGCTCACACTTTTCTCACCTTTGGTTTTGAAGACGGCTCACATATTGCGATCTCAGTAGAAATAAGAAAAAAGGTTGGTCAAAATTTCTCTGCTTTAAAGAGTTTATTCAAACAGTATGAGTTAACTTATGTTGTGGCAGATGAAAATGATGTTATAAAGTTAAGAACCAATTATAGACATGAGCCAGTATATCTATATCCCGTCAAAGCAACAAAAGAGCAGATAACAAAAATGTTTTTGAGCATGCTAAAGAGAGTTAACTCATTCAAAGAAAAGCCGGAGTTTTATAGCTTATTCAACAATACCTGTACAACGAACATTGCTAGACATATAAATGAGATAACGCAAAAGAAATTTTTTAGCTTCAAGGTGCTTCTTCCTGGATACTCGGAAAGGCTTGCATATGAATTAAGAATGATAAACACAAATCTGTCTTTCGAGGAAATGCATGCAAAATTTTATATAAATGATAAGGCTATGAGTAATCCAGAGCCTACGAATTTTTCAGAGAAAATCCGATTATAGCTTACACATTTAATACTTCCGCGCACGACTAGTGCTTACTTGTATATTTATAGAGATACCAACCTATTCCCCCACCAAGTAAGATGACGACAATAAGCAGAACAGAATTCAGAAGCCCTTTATTGGCTTCGGTAAACGGAACCACTGGACCTTTGGGGGCAATATATGAAGGATTTTCCTTCTCATCTCCAAGCGAGGCTTGTGGAAGCTTATTGGCCTCTATATATGAAGATATTGAGGAAATATCATAAGTAGGCCGCTTGGCATCCGGATTTCCGTAGTATAAGCGGTATGACTCACCTGGACGAGTTTCAAAAATAGCGGAAAATACCGAACCTTCTATGAGTACATTACCACCAACTGTAAGGGGTCTATTGTCGTCATTAACAATAGAAAGTTTTACGTAACGTTTTTTCTGGTCTGGATAAGTCACACGGTTGGAGACTCCCTCAAATAGTGGTGTTGAAATTCTAGAGATCGAGCTCTGTCCAACAAAAGTCCAGGAGCTACTATTAGTTGGATCATCTGTAGATTGGATAATTACGCGACGACTATAGTTAGTATCTGTCGGATATAGCGTGACCGCATTGGTGATATGCCCTGCCGAACCAAGGTCAATCAAAATATCGGTAGTGTGTTTCGTAATATCGTTAGACACTGTAACTGGTAAAGGCTGAGAATATGAAGGAACATCTATCGTGCGATCCCCGTACATCCTTGCCGAATTTACTTCGACAGGGCCATCTTCACCGCATTTTATGACAATCTTAAAATATCTAGATGTATTTGCCGAAAAATCTACATTGGTTTTGCCAGATGCATACCCACTGGCTGGATCAGAGAATCTAAAAATAAATCCTTTATCAGTAATAATATTCCAAGAAGGACTATCCAGAGATATGAGCTGTGAAGAAGAATACACGCTTACCTGGCAACGGAAATTTATGCTAGGAGTATCAATGATAAGACCAGTAAGAATTGTTCCGGAAGAATAAGTATCAGCGATAAAAGTTGTTATACCAGAGGCTACGGTCTTATTTGAGACCGTTTTATCTAAGATACGAACATCGGCCTCGCCTCCATGTACCACGGTATTTTGAGTGACCAGATATGGGACTTCTACATTGTTCTGATTTTCAACACGAATATCAGAAAAATTATTCCCCCCACGCGAAATATCATCAGGTAATTTTATTTTAACAAAATCCAAAGCACTAGTTGCGCCAACTATACCAGAAGCTGGTAGTGAAATATCTCTATAATATTGCCAGGATTCTATGGAAAATGCGGCATGGGCTATACCAAAAATCCCGGTAAGACCTATGAGAAACACTAAAATTTTTAACACTGTAGTTACACCTAATAAATTTGGGTTTTTTGTCATTATATTATTATATTGAACAAAGCTAATTTATAATATTTCCTTCAAACGATCACGGTACTTCGTATAGGCGAATGATGCTGCCAAAGCTATCACACCGAAGACTATAAATGAAACAATGCGATAGACCTGACCCAAACTCCATACATCGATGAATACTTTGATAGCCGTAATGATAAACAGAGTTAAACCAAGACGACGCGCTGAAGGCTTTCTAAATCCAAAACCGATGGCTGTCAACAAGGCTGCATATATTGTCCAGAAAATTGAGACATATGTATTGGAAGTATTCTGAATCGAAGAGATATTAGCATAATACACCTTGTACAGGTCATCGTTGGCACTATACGCAGCGTTACCAGTATTATAGTTAGCAGCTTCCTGACGAGCTATGTTGTATTGTTCGGATGCCTGAACAAGCTGGGCATTATGGTAAAAGATAATCTGAGAACTAAAAGCATAAACAGTAAGAATGTTGGCAATGATGACGAAAGCTACTATCCCACGTTTTTGAACTTCAACAGTAGAACTACCATAACGCCTATATATAGACGCAATCGTATAAGCAATACCGATGGCCAAGATCAGGATGACAAAATGTGAATTGAAGAAAACCGTAAAATCTTTACCGCGAATATCTGGAAAATTCCAGAAGAAGAAGTTAAACAAACCAAGAGCATAAACGACAACACCCATAACCTGAAACCCGCGATTACCCATAGATAATGCAATAAAATAAAGTACGAGAGATTCCACCAGCCATGCAACCGCAATCCATGGACCTGAAAATTGTAGGGGGACAGCCAGAGATAGAAATGTCACTGCCAATCCTGGCACGAATACGTTCAAGGCTCTATCTTCAGGATTAAATTTGTTAATAACAAATGCCACGAGCATATATACAACAGCGATACAAACGGCTACAAAACCAAGAATGGAATGGTAATCTGGATTCAATATTGTGTACGTAATGGTGGCAAACAAGAAGGCGCCAGCACCCAATAAGAAATAATTTAAGTTATCAGCATTGGACTTTTCGGTAACTGCTCGCGCCACGCTGGCTATAAGGAATATGAGGAACGTTAGGAAACAAAATACCAGAGTTGGAGCAAGCAAATCTTTGCCATAGTAAGAGGCATACCAAACAACGAAGTTTATAACCGTGCCAAGAAAGGCTGCGAATATAAGCTCTGGCCATTTTTTGAAAAATGACACACCTAGTACTCCAAGATTGAGGATCGTGATATATCCGAAGAGAGATATCATCTCATTTGTCCCAGAATTAGCCATAAATGGCGTAGCAAAGCCTCCGAGAACAGAAACAACACCCAGAGTCAGGGTACCGTTCACGACACTTATTACCAAACCGAGTGCAGTGACAAAAACCATGAATATCCCCGCAGTAAATGGAGGCATAAGTTGGAAAAAGAAGTGAGCGGAAAATATTGATAGATATAAGACGACGATACCGCCACCCATCAATAGATCTGAATAAGTGAGATATTTTTTACGGAGTACTTGACCAACAGCAAGAAGTGCCAAACCGGCAACAATGCCAATCATGACACGGCCGGATGGGCCGATCCAATTGTTGGCAAAAGCATACTGAAGGAAAAAAGCTATTCCAATAATCACCGCACCAATACCTATACCACCAAGGAGACGGCCAGATGACTCTTCACTACTAACAACTGGTTCTAGTGGCACCTCTATAGATGGTTGAGTGACAGGTTGAGAGACTGAGATTGGTTCATTAAAAGTCTTCGGCGTCTGAGGATATGATTGGACAGCAGATGTGCCCTGCACCACCGTAGAAGTCGCTGTACTTTTTTCTTTTATAGTTTGAAGAAGAGAAATTTTGTCTTCGACTTTTTTTATTCTTTTACTCTGACCATGAATAACAAAGCCGATGATGACGACAACAATTAAATAGATGAGTTCCATATATAAAATATGCTATGAATAATAAAGATAAGTATACACCCGGAAAGAGATACGGACCACGAATAAGAGAGGGCTATTCATAACCTTGCGTAAGTCTCTATATTGAGCTAACATTTCATACGTGATACACACAAATTTATTCTTTAGTTTCTGGTTCAAGAGCTCGGCAAACCGAAGGGTAAATTAGCGCTGTATAAAATCTTAACAGAAACCGCTATCCCCTCCGGATGGCGGTTTTCGTTTTTGGTTTTTGCTTTAGAAAAAGCACATGAGTTTGGAACATGACGCAAAAATAGTACTTTGACAATCAAATAATAAATAAACAAAAGGAAGGGAAAAATGCAGAACGAACATGCACAAAACGGACAGACGGAGTATGTGACATTCCTCGGACCAATCGGCGCAACATTCTCGCATGACGCTTACAACGTCCTTACGGAAATATATGGCACACCGAAAGTCACTGAGATGAATTATGTACCAGCAACTTCTAATGGAGAAGTTCTGAAGTTGGTCAGACAATATAGTGGCTATGGGGCTATCGCTATGGAAACATTAGCGGAAGGTCGAGTAGCAGAGCCATTGGAGTCTTTCATCGAATTATTGGCCAGTTACACGAAAATTGAGGATTGCCCTCTTCGTATAGTTGGTGCCATTCAACTGAAGATTCATTTCTGTTTGATGGTGCGACAAAACATAAGTGAATCGACTATCACTAAGATAATCGCACACCAAAAGGCTCTGGGTGCTTGCAAGGAACGGATTGCAAAAACAATGCTCCCTACTGCTGATGCACCAAGTAACGGAGAGGCGGCAAGACGTGTTGCAGAGAGCGAAGAATACGCAATTTGCGCGGCGCTGGGACCAAAGTCCGCAGCAGACAAATATGGATTGAGAATCCTCCACGAAACCTTTGAAGACCGAGAAGCTATCACGACATTTTTCCTGATCGCACCAAAAACACATATGGTGTCAATTGGAAAAGAAAATCGTGTGCTAATAGTCTTCAAAGTCCCACACAAACCGGGTGCATTAGTGAAATCACTTCAACCATTCGAGCAAGAAAACTTGAATCTGATTCAAATCCATTCGGTTCACGCAGGAAATCATACCTACAACTTCGCCATCGAAATTGAGGTGAAAGAAAACGAACTCGAGGCTTTGGGTCGCGCAATGAAAGTATTCAGCGAGCACGTTGAAGTGTATTTGTCTTTCGGACCTTTCGAGGTTTTTTCAAGGTGAGTGGGTCATAAGGATTCGCAATTAATAATTGCGGGTCCTTTTTAATTTGGTGCCCTGTTTAGGTTTCCTTGATCCAAATTATTTGCTGCCCTGTTTAGGTTTCCTTGATCCAAATTATTTGCTGCCCTGTTTAGGTTTCCTTAACCCGGATTATTTGGTGCCCTCAGTAGGAATCGGTCACAAGTCCTCACCTGCTGGCTCGGCTCGCGACCCCACCTCGCTCGCCTTCGCTCGCTCCGGCTTTCGATTCCCTCCGATTCTTCCAACGATACAAAAACCACCAGCTTACGCTGGCAGTTTTTGATCGGGTGCCCTCAGTAGGAATCGAACCTACATTGCAAGATCCGCAATCTTGCGTCCTATCCATTAAACGATGAGGGCGTGCGTCTACGATATCACAATTATACGAGACATAACAAGAAAACCGCACAAAGCGGTTTTGATTGGCTATAGAATCTATCCGAGTCTCTTCAAAGCGGCCATTGTTCGAGACTTCATACGAGCGGCAGTATTTGGTTTGATTTGACCAGTCTTGGCGGCTTTATCAAAAGCTTTATATATAGCAGGGATAAGTTTGGCAGCAGCAACTTTATCTTTTGCAGCGAGAAGTTGGCGGAATTCTTTTGTACTGTTCTCAATCTGCTTCTTATGACGCAAATTGAAGACACGCTTCTTTTTTGACGCACGAACGGCCTTTTTGGCTGATGATGTTATAGGCATATGTTTTGTGCTGGTTAAGTTAACATGTAGACAGCACAAAGTAAAGGGACCGTTCTAGCTCATTAAAACTGTTACCAAGAACATACTGGATATCTCATAAATGGGTTACCGTGGTTGCATATGACCATGAAGACAAAAAACGACATATTTAATGAGTTTCAAGCTCGTTACTGGAGAGCGGACAAAGATGAGAAGGGTGAGATTCTCACTCACGTCTGTGCTGTAACAAAAATGCACAGAAAAGCAGCTGTAAGGAAGTTTCGTCGTATTCAAACCAAAGATC
>Ga0118677_10000457_pt1 | contig 89596 bp, 62 predicted proteins | sample AliMusrvi5mmetaG_FD_86154 | JGI IMG/M metagenome (GOLD analysis project Ga0118677, IMG submission 86154)
CGCAGTATCCAAGCCGATCGCCGTCCGCTATGCGTATACCATGTCTGGCGATGACTGCAATCTATACAACAACGAAGGCATTCCAGCCTCTCCCTTCCGCACGGACGATTGGGAGAAGTAGTTTGATACTATCCAAGCGCACGAGCAATGGAAAGCCTTCTTTCGACGCCGAAGCCGGCAGATTCGCGCCTTCGGGCGTGGTCAGGATGTAGAACGAGCCGGAATGCTGCCAAGCGGCGTATCGCGCCGAGACCGTTTGCGCGAGCAGCGAGAGTAGCGCCACGCTAAATAGAGTTGATTTGAACATGGGTGTTATCCCTACTCCCCTTAGCCGGGCCATTGCCGCAAGCGGCCCGCGACGGTTTACATGGTTCATCTCGATCCTCATGGAATCCTCTTGAAAGTGGCGGGTGGGTTGACGGTCCTTCTTCCCTGCGGGGAACGGTCGTGGTGGGTGTGTCAGGCAGTCTTCGCTATCATATACTCCCGGCCGCCCCACAAGCAAGCTACCGTTGCAGGAGAATTGCAAAGTTCTCTTGCTGTTCTCTGGATTCCTGCTGAATATCCACAAGCTCGTCGTTGACCCAGACCTTCCAGACCACGGAGCAGACCTCTTTATGGTAGCAGCGAACGAGCGGGGAAGAAATAGTTGATCCGTCATGCCCGCTCTATTCTCCATCCCGGCAATCACTACGGGAAAATCGGCTCGGACTTTTTGGCGATCTTCGCAATAAGTTTCCGCTCATGGTCGTTCAACGGAACCAATGACCCAGCCTGGGCCAAATCCAAGGCCATTTTGAACAATTCCCAGTGACCGGGCGGGAACATGGCGGTCACGGGCAGATGCAGGGTGAATCGCAGGCCCAAAGCCGCCGTATCGATCTCATCAAACGGCTCGTAGAAAGTCTTGTTCCATTTCTGTTTCTCGCCACTGGGCCAAAGTTGATGGGCCATCGCCTTTAACGCGATGATGCCCATCCCCGTCTTCGTCGCCCGCTTGTACACCGTTGGCCCGAACTTGGCCTTGATCCAAATCGGGAAACTCAGGGGGACCAGGAGGGAATCGAAATCGAAACGGTCCATCGCTGCGTGGGCCGCTTCCTCGCTATGGGCAGAAAAGCCGATATAGCGAATCTTGCCGTCCTCTTTGGCCTTCAAGATCGTTTCCATCGCACCACTAGGGCCGAAAGCCTGTTCGACCTCCTCCACGTCGCTGAGGGCGTGCAGTTGATAAAGGTCGATGCGGTCGGTCTTCAGCAACTTGAGGGACTGGTGGAGTTCCTTCGCCGCCCCGGCAGCATCCCGTTCCAGGGTCTTGCAGGCCAAGAAGCATTTCTCCCGGTAGGGCTTCAAGGCTGGCCCGAGACGCTGTTGGGCGTTGCCATAGAATGGAGCCACATCGAAGTAGTTCACCCCACGATCCACGGCCTCGGCCACGAAGTTGGCGGCCTCCTTCGGCGTCACGTCTTTCACGACCATGCCGCCGAAACCGATGATCGAGAGTCTTACCTTCGTGCGACCATATTGCCGCTTCGGAATTGCCCTTTTCGGCATCTTCCCTGCTGCCAGTTTCTCCTTGGCGGCGAGGTAGGCAGGATCGAGGCCCGATAGGGCAGCAGTTGTTTGGGGTTTCATTGGAAATCTCCTTGACCGTCAATTATACCGGCTTGGTGAAGTCCTTTGGTAGCAAGGAGCCGCTCATCTGGTACAATGTCCTCGGTGAAGTCAATTTGAACGGCAGAAGGAAAAGCAGTATGGACCACAGCCGAAAAGCAAATCGTGAGGGTAATTAGAAAACCCTTCAGTACAAGAGCCGTCAAGAGACCCTGCTCGACGAAGAATTCACCGAGGACAAGCTGACGGAATTGCTGGTGTCGATTACGCTACTCCTCCAACGATACGCCGCTGATCGACTTCTTCAACTGGTAGAGTACGTTCACGAGATACTGCCGCAGGCCGAATTTCCCGGCCAAGCGAACCCCGGCTGCGATCCAAGCCTGCTCGTCAACGGCAGCTTTGAAGGGCGGAATCCCAGCCAGCACGGGGTTACAGAGAATGCCGCCGACCATTTCCTTGGTCCAGCCGTCCTTGTTCCAATCGGGATCACCCTGGTAGGAAACATTGGGAAGCGGAACTTCTCCTTCCGACCTTCGTGGTGGATAATCACCAATCGGCTGCGGCTCGCCCAGATACTTCGGCACCGTCAGCCTGAGAATATGGAGCAGATCAGTGAGGAACTGGGCCAGCCCGTTGTCTTCAATATCTCGCTCGCAACCCAATACCCAGTCCTCGTCCGAGATTGAACGAGGATGTCTGCCGATGCCCGTGGCAACGGGATTGATGCTGACGCCCCGTAGTTCAGCGTTCGACCATGTTTCCGGCGACGTATGCAGATCGGGCCAGCGGACTTTTGCTTTCAGCTTTCGTGTCATGGCAACTTGCCCACTTCGACTCGCTCAAACCGGCATGGGTCTTGAGTGTTCCACAAGCCGTCACCCGCTTCCGAGACAAATCGGGCGACATTCTTGGTGGTGTCGGTGAACTTGGCCGAATTGTTCTCCACCGTCCCCTTGACCTTGCCACCTTTGATTGCCTTCTGCTTGGCGGAGTCATTGATCAAATACACCACCAACTTGTCGCCGTCGCACTGGTACTTGAGGAACGTGTAGTTGTCCACTTCAACGGCCTTCCAGCCTTTCTCGTCCAGGCGTTTGACCAGCTTCTTGTCGCCGTCGAGGACGGCATTGAGGTAAGTCTTATCCCCGATAACCGATGGAAAGACGAGGTATTCTTCCGGTGGCGCGACAGTTCCTTTGCCATGCTTGATTTCGATGATCCGCAACATATTGGCCGGAAACTTCTCGCCCGCATGGCCGATGTGATAGTACGCTTCGCCATCATCGCTCCGATTCCGCCACACTCCAACCAGCCGTTCGTCGGCTTTGGAAGTATTCGGATCAGAAAGAGGATTCTTCGAGTCGGCGCAGCCGGTTGCGAAAAGGCAGACGACCACGCCAATAAGAAATAGCGGTTTCATGGCATACCTCCGGTTTCGGGAAAGAATCGACTGACCATATTATACCGATTGCCGAATAGTCCGGGCCAGCCGTCGCAGAAGCAGAACCCACCTGATCGTGCAGAATACCGTAAACGATGGCGGCGACGATGCATAGAACGACGATTTTCAGCGATTCGATTGCGGTCTTCATTGGCGGGATAGCCTCTCCGTAACACGGCGAACATCTTCCCACAGCCCCGGCGATACGTCGCCCACACGGAACTTCGTTACCCGTTTCAGGCATTCGTTCAAGTCAAGATTCTCGGTCATTGCGATTGCAGCGGCGGTGATGGCCGGAGAACGGCTCATGCCCGCAGCACAGCAAACCAGCGTCGGAATTCTTTGCTGGATTAGGGTCGCCACGCAACCGATAGCGAGTTGAAGTATACCCGGATCATTGCCGCCGTCCAACAAAGGAATGCGGCAGTAGATGAATTCACAGGGAGGCTGTAGAGGCAGTTCGGTGATCGCCACCTGGACGATGGAATGCATCAACGAACTCGTAACGGGGTCTCGCAGCCGCTCGCCGCAATGATTCTATCCTAAGCCACTCAATATCTCCAGGCTCCACCGGCTCGAAAAACGCGAGTGCCCTTGGGTCGTCTGGCACGTTCCGGCCCTGGGTAAAGCCGTTAGGGGTATAGAATGTGATCTGACTGCCACGACAGCCAGAATTTTGAGTGTTTCACCGAGGATTGCGAGTCGCCGGCCCGGACGATAGAATTAGGCAAAGTTATTCTGAGTGACTACCGCGACGACCTCGGAGCAATTCTCCAGTGCCAGCGAGGAAGTGCCCTAAATGGCTTTGCGTGATTCCAGGAGATGCCCGAAGTGGGGTGGGCCGAGTGAAACGAGTCCCATTATGAGAGACGCGGTGGATGGTTGGACTCGTTTCACTCGGCCCACCCTACAGCTACAGTAACGCGTTTTCCCGAACCTCCGGGAATCACGCAAGTCCATTTAGAAGGTCACTACGCGACGAGGAGCCTAACTTTGATGACTTTCCACGGCATTCTCATCGCTTACGTTTTCATTGGCTGCGTCTATTGGCTGTGGATGTTCATCGGTACGGTGCGAGTTGTTCGTGCCGTGCCGTTGCTTGCACGGTCCGACTCGCCGCCGCTGCAAACTTTGCCCAAGCTCTCGATTGTCATTCCAGCTTGCAATGAGGCCGCCACGCTCGAATCGGCCTTGTGTTCAGTCCTGGGGCAAGACTACCCCGAGTTGGAAATCATTCTCATTGACGATCGTTCCAGCGACGGCACGGCGGCTATTGTCGACCGCATGGCCCAAGTCGATCGGCGGATCCTTGCGATCCACGTCGAACAACTCCCCGAAGGCTGGCTGGGTAAGGTTCATGCCCTGGCCCTGGGCACGGCGAAGGCCAACGGCTCCTGGCTGCTCTTCACCGATGCCGACGTCCACATGGCCCCAGGCACACTCCGCCGCGCGATTGCCTATGCCGAGCAGCACGCGATCGACCATTTGGCCGCCGTGCCCGATCTCTGGCCGAGTTCCCTGCTGGTCGATGCCAACGTGGCACTGTTTTTCCGCACGTTCTCGGTCGCCATGCGGCTTTGGGCCGTCGCCGATCCAAAGTCCGACGCCTTCATCGGCATCGGGGCCTTCAACCTCGTCCGCCGCAAAGCACTTCAGAATACCGCAGGCTTCTCCTGGCTGCGGATGGAAGTCGGCGACGACGCGGGCCTGGGCATGATGCTCAAACAGTCTGGGGCCTCTTCGTGCCTGGTCAACGCCCACAGCTTGCTTGGGCTGTATTGGTATCGAACTTTGCGAGATATGGCCCACGGTGCGGAAAAAGCTTACGCCTCGGCCGCCCGCTGTAGCTTGGTCCGCATGCTGTTGCTCAGCTTCGTGCTCGTGGTCATGGAGTGGGCGCCGCTGGTGGCACTGGCATCGTGGCACATTTCCGGACTGCTCTGGTCGGGCGTGGCCATGCTTGCTGCCGCGGTCGGTAGTTCCATGATTCTGGCTCGTTGGTCGAAAAGCCGTTTGCTGCCCGCAATGTTCTTTCCACTTGCGGCGATTGTTTCAGCCGGCATCATGCTGCGGAGCGGTTGGCTCGGATATCGTCGGAGCGGAATCCTCTGGCGCGGCACGCTTTATCCCAAAGATCAATTGCTCGCCGGACGACGCTTAAAGATTCCATAAGAAACCCTTGCCTGATACCGCCGCATCTACTAAAATCCTGGCACAAATTCAAAGCATCCTATCACCCGTTGAGGAACAATCGTCGTGGAACAAACGCTCATCCTTCTGAAGCCCGACTGCGTGCAACGCCGACTAGCCGGCCGGGTTATCGCCCGCCTTGAAGAAAAAGGGCTGAATATCATTGCCATGAAAATGATGCGAGTGACGCCCGAACTGGCCAAACGGCACTATGCCGAACATGTCGCCAAGGGCTGGTATCCCAGCCTGGAAGCCTTCATCACGGCTGGCCCTATCGTCGCCCTGATCGTCGAAGGTCCGGAGGCGATACGCGTGGTGCGCGAGATGGTCGGCGCCACCAACGGCCGCAACGCCCTACAGGGCACGATCCGCGGCGATCACGGCATGAGCCGGCAAATGAATCTTGTCCACGCCTCCGACGGCCCCGAGGCTGCTCAGCGAGAAACGCAGATTTTCTTCTGCCCGGAAGAACTTTGCCAGTACACGCCGACCCTTCAGCCCTGGCTGCTCGCCGAGGATGAAAAATAGGAGTTTTGCTCCGATTTTCAGATCAATTTTCCTGCGGGTGTTTCCGCTCGGAGCTGTGCGATCATATCATTCGTCGCAGCCTCCACGGCTTCCTGCCATCGCGCCGCACCGAATCGGTCTTTGTACGGTTGGAGCGAGTGGGCAAAGATGATTCCGCGTGAATTATTGACGATCGCTCCCTTGCCCTGTGGATCAAATGCCGCCGACACGTCGGCCGCCGTTCCGCCTTGGCTGCCGAAACCTGGCACGAGGAACCACGCATGCGGCATGACTGCTCGCAACTCGGCCAGTTGCTGGGGATAGGTCGCGCCTACGACGGCCCCTACGGCCCCGTATTCATTGTCACCTTCGGTCTTCAGGGCCAGGCGTTCGACGAGTTCGGCCACGTGCCTATAGATCGGCTTGCCGTTGGCCACCAGATCCTGGATCATCCGCCCGCCAGGGTTGGATGTTTTGACCAGGACAAACAATCCGGCGATCTGCTCCGCTGCCACCTCAACGAACGGTTGCAGACTGTCGTCGCCCAGATAGGGACTGACGGTCAACGCATCGGCGCCCCAGGGGCTTTCGCGTCCCAAGAAGCCGCGGGCGTAGGCTAAAGCGGTCGAGCCTATGTCGTTGCGTTTGCCGTCAAGAATCACCATCAGCCCCTGCTCTTGTGCGTAGCGAATGGTGCTCGCCAGCGCCGCCATTCCAGCCGGTCCCAGTTCCTCAAAGAAGGCCGCCTGAGGCTTCACGGCGGGTACTCGGTGTGCGACGACGTCGATGATTTCACGGCAGAACTGCTCATAAGCCGCAGCGATTTTCTCCGGCTGCGCCGTGTCACAATCGACCAGCAGGCATGGGGGAAGCATATCGGCACGGGGATCGAGTCCCACGAGTACTGGGTTTCGGCAACGGACAACGGCCGCTTCCAGTCGATCGGAAAATGCAAGCACGGACGCTCCTTGGGCGGAATCTTTGAACGGAATTTACGCTGTTGCCTTATGTTCCGGCAAACAGAAAAAATTCAATTCCGCGTAATTCCTGGGGGGGTTTTCCCAGACATTGGGTCGGAAACTGCCAATTCTAGCAACTAATGGCTCGGCTTTCCATAATAAGGAGGCCGATAACAAAGGGTTGCAGTAAGAGTCAGAAAAATTTACTAAGCCGTTAACTTCATGGAGATCCTGTTGCATAATCGTTCCGCTTCTGTATACTTATACCGTTGGCCAGCAAAAATGGCCGCAAGTCTCGGGGCGTGGCGCAGCCTGGCTAGCGCGTCTGAATGGGGTTATTCATCACTTCCCGACGCGTCATTCTATCTAAGTCATTTGCAGCACACTCTTTGCGTGACTGATTAACAGACAAGGAAAGCCCTTGTCCGCAAATCTGTCCGCAACTTTCACTCTTCCTAGTTTTCCTATTTTACCTCACAAAGCGCCCAGAATGCGCTATGAGGAAAACTAATGAAGTTCAAAGCAAATGGTTGGGTCGTAGGGGAGAAGTATTTCAAGAAGAGCCACAAGGCGTTTTACTGTAGCATCGGTCATCCTGACCGGAGACGGGAAGAGCGGCGGCTTGGAACAGACGCCAGCATGGCGGACGATTTGCGCACCGAGATCATTTCCTCGATCATCCGCGATGGCGCTCCGTCATTGGACATGGGCGTCCGCGAGTTGTGCAAACTGTTCCTTGAACACAGTAAGGCCAACCAAAGCACCAAGACCTACCTTGGCTACCGCGGCTTGCTGCTATCTTTCACTAATACCCTTTCGCCGAACCTGCGGGTTCGTGACCTGTTGAAGGCGCATGTCGAGAATTGGCTTACCAGAATTTATCCAGCCAAAACTACGAATCCCAACACCCGCCGTGGGGCTGTCGTCGCCGTGAAGCGGGTTTTCAACTGGGCTGTCAAACAAATGGGGTGGATTGACAGAAGCCCACTTGAAGGATACCCCACTCCACGCGCAGTGCCTCGTAAAACGCTTTTAACTCCCGAGCAGTGGGCCGTCGTGCTGTCGCATTATCGGCCCGAAGACCCGTTCCACGATTTCCTGCGGGTGATGGTCTGCACTGGTTGCCGGCCCCAGGAGGTTCGGATCATTGCTGCGCGACACATTGATTGGAAACGGCAAGTCGCCCGTCTGGCGGAAGGCGAGGTGCCGGGCAAGAAGCTCGCGCGCGTTGTACGCCTACCGAGCGATGTGGTGGCGATCTTACAAAAGTGGGCCGCTAAATACCCGGATGGTCCTATGCTGCGCAACGCGGATGGAAACCCCTGGACCGCCAATGCCGTGACTTCCCGTTTCCGCCGCCTGCAAAAAAAGGTGACGGGATTCCGGCCCTTCGCCTATCTCGCGCGTCACTCGTTCATTACCCTATTGAGCCAGACGGGAGACGCCAGCGTGGGTGAGGTCGCCGAGATCAGCGGGCACACGGACGCGACAATGGTTCTGAAGGTCTACGGCAACCATTTCGACAACCGACAAGACCACCTGCTGAACTGTGTGGAGCGCGTGGACCCGCTGGGGGAAAAGGCCAAGCGGGGGGAAGAAGTGTCCGACGCGCAGGCTGACGACGGAGACGGCGAGTAGCTGTGGAAGGCAACGGATTTTTAATCCGTTGGTCTCGGGTTCGAGTCCCGACAGCCTCACTCCGCAACCTCTTGATCTTCAAGGGGTTGCGTCGTTTCTTGAACGACGGGAAAGAAAAGCCTTGCAGGTGGCGTCAGGTGGCGTGACAATCTAAGCCTAACTTACCCAGCCTACGAAGTCAAGCGGCCGGAGCGCCCTTCTGTTACTTCTTTCGAGTCCTTTCCGTCCTATCAGACTGCGCACTTTGCGAAGTCAAGGGGCCGTAGCGCCCGCAAGGGGCCGGAGCGGCAGCGGGACGAACGGCTAGGCAACGGCATTCTGCGGGGTTTGCATTGCGCCGTATTCCTGCCCATAATAGGGGCGTTTTGAACCATCATGGATTCTACCTGGAGGGCGGAAAAATGAAACGCTTGATTGCTCGCGTTGTGTCGGTGACAATTTTTGTGGTTTCGATTGTGGAGTTGGTCCTGTCAGTGGGAGTGGCGCTCTCGTCAGCGACCGCACGCGGGGAAATTATCGGTTTCGGGGGGAACGGTGCCGGTTGGACTTTGAACGGTAGCGCGGTGGCCAGTGACGACGTACTCACTCTTACTGACAACAATCCGGCCGAAGCCAGTAGCCTGTTCTACAATACACAGGTGCCGGTGACGACAGCGTTCACGACCACGTTCACCTATACCGCAGGCGGTATCAAAGGGGGCAACGGCGCGGCTTTTGTCCTAGAAAACGACCCTCGCGGCACCAACGCTATTGGGGGCGATGGCTCGGGACTCGGATATGGAACCGCCTTGTTTTCGAGCAATGGTCCCGGCACTCCCATTACACCCAGTCTAGCCCTTGAGTTCAATATCTATACAGAGTTCCCCGGCTACACACCGGGCACGCAATACGCAACAAACGGCACAACGGGAGGCTATTCGCCAACAACACCAGTGAATCTTGCCAGCGGCGATCCGATCCTGGTGAGTTTGAACTATGACGGCTCCCAGTACTTGATCGAGACGCTTACCGACCTGACTACGAGCAGCACATGGAGCACAACGTACACCGTGGGCAGCTTGTCCGCGACAACCGGCGGGACAAGCGCGTATGTTGGTTTTACCGCCGGAACTGGCTCCGCCGTTTCCACCCAAACGATTGAGAACTTCACTTTTTCCAGCAACGTCGTTCCCGAACCCTCCACCCTCACGCTGCTGGGCTCTGCACTGCTGGGACTTGGGGTAGTGTATATGCGGCGGCGAAAGGCGAGAGGATGAATAGGCTGGATCAAATAAGCGGGGGAACCTAGCAATGAAACTGCTGACCACGACTGCTGCTATCAACAAGGAACTGAATCGTTTGCTTCGGGAATGCTTGAAATGCCAGATTGCCGTGGCGTGGGCATCGGTCGGATTCAAAGCCTTTGACCTCTTGACACGGCATTCCGAAAAGATTGAGAGGATGGTCGTCGGCACCCACCTTAACGGAACGGACCCGTCGTTCATCAAAGAGTTCCTCATAAATCCGCGCGTCCGATTCATGCGGAAGACGAACGAGTTGTTCCATCCCAAGGTCTATTTCTTCGAGAAGACTCCGGGAACATGGGAGTGTATCGTCGGCAGCCCCAACTTCACGCGCGGGGGCTTCGGCACAAACCACGAGATGGCAGTATTGGTATCGAGCGAGGATCAGGGCGCAAATGACGCCTTGAAGGAATTCAAAACTTCGCTCGACGCCTATTGGCAAAAGGCGTCGTCCTTCAACAGCGAAGAATACGAGGCTTACAAAAAGGATTTCGAGCGAAACAAGAATGAGAACGCCGATGACAACGGGAAATCCCCATCGGACGTTCCAATTCTCCACATGACGTGGGCAGATTACTTCGATGAAGTGAAGGTTACTCAATACGGCCATAGCATGGACGAGCGGCTCAAAGTCATCCGAGGCGTAAAGCAACTATTTGCTGAATACCCGCACTTCAACGAGATAGGCCCAGCCGGACGGCGACAAATTGCTGGATTGCCTGGCACTCTGGATAAGGTCGATTATGGGTTGTTTGGGAGCATGAGGGGTGCCGGACGGTTCTGGTCAGCGATCAACAACAACGACGAGAACCTGTCGCTCGCACTCGATCTCATTCCTCTTGCTGGTAGCATCACCAGGGAAATCTACCTGCAATATATCGAGCGATACAGGCTGGCATTCTCCAAGGGCCGGGATGGTGTCCCAACGGCTACTCGGTTGTTGGCAATGAAGCGTCCCGATACGTTCGTCTGTCTCGACAGCAAGAACAAGACCCCTCGATTCCGCCACGATTTTGAAATCAGTCAAACGGTTGGTTATGAGAAGTATTGGGATTCCATTATTGCAAAGATCATGGAATCCGCATGGTGGCGCTCGCCATCGCCCAGTTCGGCAGTCGAGCGAGAGGTATGGGAAGCCAGGGCAGCGTTTCTCGATTCGGTCTATTATGAAGAGAACGGGTGAACGTACTGACCCCATGAGCAAGGCCCCTATTGCGTCGATACAAGCGACTTTAGCCCACACCACCAAAGCGCCACGGTTCTTTTCCGGCGGCCCTGCCTGTTGCGACAGTGACCGTTAGCGGGCAAGGGTCGATGAATAGACAATCGGGCCTTGACCCGCAAGACTCAGGCAACAGGCATCGGTAATCATAGTTACCAATAACTACGGATGCCACGGCAGCACGCGGCCCCAGGCAGCACGCGGCCCATAACGGCCGGGGGCTTCGACCCCGAAAACCCGAGATTTAGGGGATTGTTGCATTGCGGAATGTTCCTGCCTATACTAGGGGCGTCTTGAACCGTCGTGGCTTGTACTTGGGAAGGCGGAAAAATGAAACGCTTGATTGCTGGAATCGTATCGGCGGTGTTCTTTCTGGTTTCGATTGCGGCATTGGTCTTGTCACTGGGAGTGGCACTGTCGTCAGCGACCGCACGGGGGGGTGAAATCTATGCAACGAATTGGGACTACGGCACGATTGGCGAATAGAACGCCACGACGGGTGCAGCCCCAAAGGCGTATAAGAAGACCCCAGCAACGCGCCGCGTTGCTGGGGTCTGGTCTTACCGTAGTGCGTCCAAGAATCGCTTGGCGGCGGATGCTTCTTGCGCTCGTTCAATCAATCGTTGCGAGTCATGCGCGGCGCGGTCTAGCTCGTCTAGTTGCTGTTGCGCGTCTTGCAGCATTGGCCCAGCGAATTGTTGCATCGCAGCGCGCATCAATACGGCTTGCTTCGCCAACTCAAATCCCATGCTACTTGTCCCCTTTGGGAAAAGTGGGGTTCGGTTTTGAGAATCGCCAAAGCGGCAAAAGTCTGTCACGTAAATTATAGCCGCCCCGGCAAGATTTGATACCCCTCTTTTGGACAGTATCCCTATCCCTTGCCGATAACACGATTTGAACCCACCCCCAGGGCCCCTATTGCGTCGTTAGACGCGAGTTTAGCAGAGAGAGAACTACACGGTTCTTCCCCGGCGGCCGTTGGCGGCAAGCGTAGGCAATCGTGATACGGGTTTGCTGCGGGTGACGCGGAAGGGGTTCAAACTCCGGCGCTTTGCCAGTCGATAGGGCCACCCGGCCGCGCAGATTTTGCGCGCCGTAGGGTATCCGCCCAAATAACCGACCCTCCCAGCCTCCCGGCCGGGCAAGATCGGCACAACCCGGCAAGCCTCGACCCTTGCCTAGCCTATGACAACTTGGGCGAGTACGATAAAGCCATCGCTGATTACACGGAGGCCATTCAGTTTAACGCAAATTATGCTGACGCATATAGTGGCCGAGGCTTCGACCTAACTCGCAAGGCTGATTATGATAAGGCCGTTGCCGATTTTGATAGGGCCATTCAACTCAACTCACAATATGCCGACGCATAGCCGCAGAGCCGCTGCGCGGACGCCTTCCGGTGGCTCCTGCCTGCAAACCTTGATACAATCAATCGTAGCTTGAAGCGGGGTGGCGTCGCAGAGTACGTCGTCGGCCAGCTTTTCGTTGCCCCGAACTTCAAACCCCGGTTGACGCTGGTGGGCGAATGGATTATTCTTAGGGAACCGAACCTCGCGAGCGTCTGCAAATTGTCCGCAAACTGTCCGCGACATAGGGTAAACAAGGTTCCAAACAGTTCCAAAAGAGTCAAAATAGGTCGAATAGGAAATGATTTTGTGTGTAAAGTATGTGAAGATTAAGTCCTTATGAAGTAAGGACTTAGCACGTTTTCGGGGCGTGGCGCAGCCTGGCTAGCGCGTCTGAATGGGGTTCAGAAGGTCGCAAGTTCGAATCTTGTCGCCCCGACTTCATAATAAGGCCTTGCGTAGCAATGAGTTACGCAAGGCTTTATTTTTTTGCTTTCGGAAGATTTTTTCGCCCGTACCACTATTGCACCACTTTTCCATGCCGCATACGCGTCTTATAGGCGGTATGCAATACACTAACGGTATAGTTTTAGCCGTTGGCAATCTGTGTACTTGTGTCCACTCTAGTTGTTAGGCTTTCCAGAATTGCCCCCCGGTCATTCGGCAGATTGTCCCGCGTAGGATTCGACCGCGTAGGAATCACTTAGGCGAATCTCTGCCCTCACTCACTCTATGACCATAGTTAGTGTACAAGTGAAATAAATTAGGGGTTTTATTCATTCTACCAATGGGTATATGCCATTCACTAATGGGGCGGATGTGGTGCTTGAAAAGGCAGGGGCATTTCGTGTCAACTTTCCACTTATTGAATGTCCTCTTATTGAATTGACGGAGGGGATTGTACTGATTATACTGGCAAATCATCCCCCCCTATCATTGTCGGAGTAATCGCCATGTTTCGTACTCTTGGTTTGGTTGCTGTTGTCGCGTGCCTTCCAAGCGTTGTTAGGGCCGATACGATTACCTACAACGCCAGAGCGGATTTTACCAGTACCGCCAATCCTAGCGGTGCATGGAGCTACGGGACTGCCACTACCTTGGGTGGTGCAATCAATCCTTTCCCAAATTACGGACCACTGAACCCCGATTGTGGTCCAGGATGGTACAACGCCGCAACTTGGATTAACTATGCTCCCTGTCTCTGGAAACCGACCCTTGGAGTACCCGTATCTCTGGGCACGTATATTCCGGGTCCAAATGACCTTATTCTACATCCTGGACTCTGGTTTAACCTGAGTACCGTTCTTCGCTGGACAGCACCAGCGGCGGGTACAACTGACATTAGCGTGCTTTTCAGCGGGGCACATGTAAGTCCGAAAACGGTCCTTGTGTTCGAGGATTCCAGCCAACTTTTCAGTCAATATCTCAATGCGTATGACACAGCAAGTTTCGGGGCGACCTTAGCCGTTCAACCCGGCGATAGGATTGATTTTGTTGTCGCACCAAACGCTTTTGATAGTGAGTCAACAGCCGTTGCACCCATCATAACTTTCACCCCTATCCCCGAACCCTCCACAATCTCCCTGTTATTTGCTGGTGCTATCGGGTTGCTTGCTTACGGTTGGCGGAAGTGTCAAACGGGTGGAAAATAGGACGGGCGAGAGTTATCCGCGATTCGTTGTAGTGCCACCCGTAGGTTATCGGGTTCCGGGTTTCCGCTATCTAAAACCCTATCGGCATGAGTGGAGAAAATAGCAGGGGATTTCCCCTGCTTATTTTGTAGTTCCACTAGGCCGATATTCCGCAACCTGGTGAGCGTTGCAACCTGGGGCCGGGGAGGCTGGAGGTTATGGAGCGCGGGGCAGTTGATGTGAGAGGATGTGAGCGGGAGTGTTGAACCTGTTAGGTAACAAGGTAACGGAGAACAAACCAAACCCCGGTTTGTTTGCCGCTCCAGAGCGGTGCATGAAGTCGTGGAGCCGCTTGTTGGCAACGGCGGCTCCCAGACGGCCCCAAACATAATAGCCGCGGCCGCTGGCCACGATCAGCGGTTCGCACCCCAGACCTCGTAGCCCGCATTATTCACCAACTGATTTGAACTTTGTGATACTTTGTGCGTAGAATGCCGCAGATACAAGGGTTATTCACGATAACGAAGTAGATGGAAGGGATGCATCTCATGGGTGAAGGCAAGAAGCCATTGTTTGAGCCGTCATTCAATCGTGCGGTGAAGGTGCGGGGCGGACAAGATCGGCTGACGAGCGACGCGGGAACAGTGCTCTTGCGCGAGGCGGATCACCGCCTTGGGTTGACCCAGTCGCTGGCAGCCGGGTTGTATGACCGCCGCCATCCAGACCGCATCCGCTATACCTTGGTGGAATTGCTCCGCGAACGCTTGTACGCCATGGCGCAGGGCTACGATGCTCAAGACGACGTGGACGAATTGGCCCACGATCCAGCCATGCGAGTCGCCGTCTGGGATCGTCCCGGCGAGCGAACGCAGAAAGAGCGGCTTGCCAGCCAGCCCACGCAATCGCGATTGCTCATGGCGTTGGGAAATTTCAAACCCAATATTGAACTCCTCCGTGAGACGCTGGCCAATTGGTCGGCCCGTCACCTGCGGGCCACGGGCAACGACCACGCCGCACGGCATATCACCATCGACATCGACAGCTTTCCGATTCAGGCTTACGGAGAACAGGCGGGGGTCAAGTACAACGGTTACTATCACGAGGATGTCTTTCATCCGCTGGTAGCCAGCTACACGGTAGGCGGCGACTACGACGGCTTTCAGAGTGGCCTGCGGCTGGGCCAGGGTTTCGTGCATGCCGTGCTGCGTGCAGGCAACGTGCATACCGCCAGCGGCGCCAAGCGTTTCTTTCTGGAAACCGCCCGCAAGTGCAAGCAACTGGGTTATGTGGCTGAGTTGCGGTTCGACGCAGGGTTTGCCGAGGGAGCGATCCTGGATTACCTGACCGACGAGAAAATCGCGTTTTTGTCCCGTTTGAAGGCCAATACCCGCCTCCAGGACATGGCGGCTCCGCATTTACAGCGTCCACCGGGTCGGCCTCCCAAGGGAGGCCGCGAAGTGCTGGTCGAGTTGGGCATGTACCAGGCCGATTCGTGGCGGCATGCGCAGCGTGTGATTCTGGTGATCGTTGATCGTCCCGATCCCAAGACGGGCCAAATGACGCTCGAACCGGACCACTTCTTTCTGGTCACGAGCTACTCGGCGGAACAACGCCCGGCAGAAGAGCGGCTGGAGCACTATCGCAAGCGTGGCACCTTCGAGGATCGGCTGGGCGAGTTCCGCCAGTGGATCGGCCCCAAACTTTCCTCCAAAGAGTTCGAGTCGAATGAGGCCACGTTGTTGTTGGCGCTCTTGGCGTTCAACCTGGCGAACATGTTGCGGTGCGAGTTGGAAGACGGAGCCGGAGCCTGCTGGGATTTGGGACGCTTTCAGAAATCGGTGCTCAAGGCGGGCGGGCGGATCGTGAAGAAGGCGCATCGCGTGATCGTCGATTTGGCGCAGGCCGTTGTTCCGTTCTGGGAGCGGCTGGTGGCACGCTTGCAACAGTGGCGTTTGCCGGATCGCTTTCCCCAACCACGCCGTCCTGCCTACCGGCCGTTCGTGCCGCCGCCGAAACACGCCTTCCTCGCGAGGGTCATCCGTGAATGAACCATGCCCAATCCGATTCCTCGACACCCACAGTCGCTTATGCGGCCCGTGGGGGAAGGGGGCGTATGCCCTCAGCATATACTGGCCGTGCCAAGTTCGTTCGCTCAGTCACAGAACTACAGCCGTTAAGCTATTGATGAATAATGTCGGTTGAGACTCTGAAAAACACGGGGATTTTCGAGTTTGTCTGCATTTTCAGCGTAGGGCATGCGCTTGTTCAAGGTTAGTTGGAAACAGGGAGAATCAGAATGAAACGAAGTCTTCGAATTATCTGTATTATTACCAGCTTGATCCCACATAGCGGACTGGTTTGGGGGCAAGGCTCCGATGCACGAGGCTTCGCTGTGGGTTCCTCTGGAAAGGGCGTAGACCAACTGACCGCAGAACATGTTCGTGAAGTCACTTTGCGATCTCTGGGGCCGACTATTCTGCCGGGTCGTGTCGCGGACATCGCCGTTGATCCACGGAACCGGAGTGTCTGGTATCTTGCCCAAGGCTCTGGCGGTCTCTGGAAGACCACCAATCGCGGCAACGAGTGGAAACCCATTTTTGACGAGGGGGGTTCCTATTCGCTGGGCTGCGTGACGATCGATCCCGGCAATCCTGATGTGGTCTGGCTTGGCACAGGGGAAAACTCATCCAATCGCAGCGTCGGATTTGGCGATGGTGTTTACAAGAGCGCCGATGGAGGCCAGTCCTGGAAGAAAATGGGGTTGCACGACTCACAGCACATTGCCCGAATCATTGTTGATCCACGCGATTCGCACGTTGTTTTCGTGGCTGCGGAAGGCCCACTCTGGTCGCCGGGCGGAGATCGCGGACTGTTCAAGACAACCGATGGTGGAGAGACATGGAAAGCCGTGCTTCAAGTCAGCGATAACACTGGCGTGACCAGCCTCGATTACGATCCGCGGAATCCCGATGTCATGTATGCCGCATCGTACCAGCGGCGCCGGCATGTCGGTGTATTGATCGGAGGCGGTCCCGAGTCTGCGATCTACAAGACAAGCAATGGTGGCAGAACCTGGAAGAAGCTGACGAAGGGCCTACCCGAGGTGGACAAGGGGCGCATCGCCCTTGCGGTATCTCCCCAGAAACCGGATGTGGTCTATGCCCTGGTGTGCGCTGCAGGAGACCAGAGCGGTTTCTTCCGCTCAGCGGACGGTGGCGAAACCTGGGGGCGACAGAGCGGCTACGAGGTGGTTGACCCACAATACTACGGCGAGATCTATCCAGATCCGCGCCAGTACGACCGGCTCTATGCCATAGACAGCACGATTCACGTTACCGAGGATGGCGGCAAGACGTTTCGGCCGGTTCCATGGCGCATCCACGTCGACAATCACGCCATTGTTTTCGATCCGGCGGACGCGAATCACCTGCTCGTGGGCAACGATGGCGGGCTTTACGAATCCTGCGACCGCGGAGAGACCTGGCGACATTTCACCAATCTGCCGACGTCGCAGTTCTATCGCGTTGCGGCGGATAACGCCCGGCCTTTCTACAACATTGGCGGGGGCGCGCAGGACAATGGCTCCATGGCGGGTCCGTCTCGCACGAAATATAGTGTCGGTATAAGGGCCAGCGAGTGGATCCAGACTGGTGGCGGTGACGGCTTTCAGACTCGCTTCGATCCCGAAGAGGAAAATATCATTTACAGCATGTCACAGGATGGCGACATGATCCGGCTGGATAAAAGCACCGGAATCAGCACCGGTATTCGGCCAATTGCTGCAAAGGGCGCTCCGCTGCCTCGGTGGCACTGGGACACGCCATACATCATCAGTCCACATTCATCCGAACGCCTGTACCTGGCGGGAAACCGCCTTTATCGGAGTGATGATCGGGGTGACCACTGGCGAGCCGTCAGTGACAATCTGACGCGCCAACTCAATCCTGACAATCGACTCGTCATGGGACAAGTCTGGAAAGCCGACGCCGTCCAGAAGAATCGATTCACCACTACGCTGAGCGTTGGTTCAGCCCTGACGGAATCCCCATTGAAAGAAGGCTTGCTTTGCGTCGGGACGGATGATGGGCTGCTACAGATTTCGCAGGATGGCGGAGAGAATTGGCGCCGGATCGAGCGGTTTCCCGGCGTACCGGAGCAGACTTGCGTCTCCTGCATCTGCGCATCACAACACGATGCCGACACACTCTACATTTCTTTCAACAACTACCAACGGGGCGATTTCAAGCCGTATCTGCTTCGGAGCCAGGACCGGGGCGGGACATGGAAATCCATTGCCTCCAACCTGCCGGATCGGCATGTCGTTTGGTCAATCGTCGAGGATCATAAACAGCGCAACCTGCTATTCGCCGGCACGGAGTTTGGGCTTTTCTTCACGGTTGACGGCGGCCTGCACTGGATTCAACTGAAGAACGGAGTTCCCACAATTCAGTTTCGCGACTTGGCCATACAGCGCCGGGAAGATGATCTGCTTGCTGCCACTTTTGGCCGTGGAATCTACGTGCTCGACGACTATACGGCCCTTCGTTACTTGACTCCCCAAACCCTGCAGCGCGAAGGTTCGCTCTTGCCACCTCGCGCGGCAGTCGTCTATAACGAACTCCGTCATGCCCTCGCGGCATTCGGCAACTTCACAACACCCAATCCGCCATTTGGCGCTACGCTCAGCTACTATCTGAGTGAGAGGTCCGCACGGGATAACAACCGTAGAGTCGTGTTGGTCATCACCGACGCTCAGGGGCAACCCGTCTGGCAGATCGTCGGTTCGGCCACGCCAGGCCTGCATCGGGTACAATGGGATCTTCGCCGAAGCGCGGAATCGACCGGCAATAAGGAATCGGAGTTTCGCGGCGGACGAAGCGGTCGCCAGCGACAATCCGGCGCTCTGGTGGAACCAGGCAACTATACGATCACCCTAATCAAGATCGTTGACGGCAAAGAGACGGTACTCGGTGAAACTCAGACTATCCGAATCAGGCCGTTGTAGAACAGTGTATTCCATCGATCCAACTTTGGTTTGGCCTAGTGTCATCCACTCGTGCGAGTTATACAATATATGCCAATAGTGCTAAAATGGCCAAAATACTCAGAAAATCGACATCGTCTGGCTCAACCTTGGTGGCTCAAAAGTCACCTTAATCACTCTATCTGGTGGTAGGATTGTCCGAGGTCGGAAATGAGGGCCTTTTTCGGCGCGTGCCAACCGCGGTAACCCTCTCGCGAACGCCAACGCGAAGGGGTCAGATCCAGGTTTTCGGGCAAGGATCACGGGTGAATTTCATAAGTTCTCGCCAAACACTAGACCCTGGACTTTGCATTTCTCCTGAAGAAACGCACAGCCAACTGGGATATTGCGAGCGACTTTGTTAAGATATGGCATCGTCCGTTAATTCACACCTCAAGGAGTCTCTCATGCAACGTCTATCCCCGATCGTGGTCGTTTTGTTCACCCTGCTGCTACTTCCGGCCGCTGAGGCCGCCGATTGGAAGCCTGCCGCCGGCCCGATGTTGACGCGTTGGGCGAAGGACGTATCACCGGAAAATGCCCTTCCCGAGTATCCGCGGCCACAGATGGTGCGCAAGGACTGGCTGAACCTGAATGGTCTTTGGGACATCAAGCTTGCCGATGGCACGCAGTCCAAGATCCTCGTGCCTTACGCCATCGAATCGGCGTTGTCGGGAGTGATGAAGCACGCTGACCGCATGACCTATCGCCGCAGTTTCGATATCCCCCAGGGATGGAGCGGCCGCCATGTGGTGCTGCACTTCGACGCGGTGGATTGGGAAGCAAAGGTGTCGGTCAATGGCAAGGAGCTTGGCATTCACCGCGGCGGATATGACGCTTTCCGTTTTGACATCACCGACGCTCTCAAGACATCGGGCCAACAGGAAATCGTGGTCGAGGTTTTTGACCCGACCAATTCCGGCAGTCAGCCGCGCGGCAAACAGGTACTACACCCGGGCGGTATCATGTACACGCCTGTGTCCGGCATCTGGCAAACGGTATGGCTCGAACCGGTGGCCGAGACGCACATTGAATCGCTGCTGCTCGTGCCGGATGTGGATACGGGATGCCTGCGAGTGACGGTGGGCGGCAGGGGAACGGTGGAGGCGGTCGCGACCGACAACGGCCAGCAGGTCGCGCAAGTCAGCGGCGCCGCCGGCGGCGAACTCAAACTCGAGATCCGCGACCCCAAGCTCTGGTCGCCCGACTCGCCGCATTTGTATGATCTGCGCGTATCGTTGAAATCGGGCGACAAGACCGTGGACGAAGTGACCAGCTACTTCGGCATGCGCAAGATCGCACTGGGCAAGGACGATAAAGGCGTCACGCGGTTGATGCTGAATGGTAAGTTCGTCTTTCAGGTCGGCCCGCTGGATCAGGGTTTCTGGCCGGACGGCATCTACACCGCTCCGACCGACGAGGCATTGCGATGGGACGTAGCGGAAATGAAGAAGCTCGGTTTCAATTGTGCCCGCAAACACGTCAAGGTCGAGCCTGACCGCTGGTATTACTGGTGCGACAAGCTCGGCCTGCTGGTCTGGCAGGATATGCCCGCCGGCGACAACAAGACCGCTGAGGCCAAGAAGCAATTCGAGGTGGAGTTGCAGCGACTGATCGAGGGCCGCCGCGACCACCCGGCCATCATCCTCTGGGTAGTATTCAATGAAGGCTGGGGACAGTACGACACCGAACGCTTGACGAAGTGGGTCAAGGAAATGGATCCCAGCCGTCTCGTCATCAACGCCAGCGGTTGGACCGACAAGCACTGCGGCGACGCGATCGACATGCACAATTATCCTGGACCAGGTTCACCCGCGCCGGAAGAGAAGCGCGCGGCGGTGCTTGGTGAGTTTGGCGGTCTGGGACTCGCCGTGAGTGGCCACACCTGGACCAAGAAAACCTGGGGTTACAAAGGCACGGACAACATCGAGGATCTGACCCGCAATTACGAAAATTTGCTCTGCAAAGCCTGGGCGCTGAAGGAGAAAGCCGGCCTAAGTGCCTGCATCTATACGCAAATCACCGATGTGGAGACCGAGTGCAATGGGTTGTTGACCTATGACCGCGAGGTAAACAAGGTAAACCCGCAGCGCGCCTCCGCGGCGAATACCGGCACATTTTCTCCAGCCGCCGTGGGCAAGGAATCGCCCGTTCCGATGATGCTCTGGTATCGCCAGCCGGCAAAACCGTGGGTGGAGGCCCTTCCGATCGGCAACGGCCGTTTGGGCGGAATGGTGTTCGGCGGGGTAAGCAACGAACACGTGCAACTCAACGACGATGCCCTGTGGGCCGGCGGGCCTAAGGACCGCTGCAACCCCAAGGCCCTTGAAGCCCTGCCCGAGATCCGCCGCTTGCTCTTCACCGGCAAGAATAACGAGGCTGCCAACTTGGCCGGTAGCACGATGATGGGCATCCCTCCGACCATCGAGTCCTATCAGACCTTGGGTGACCTGCGGCTGACCCTGCCCGGCACGGAGCAGCCGACGGAATACCGCCGTCAGCTCGATTTGGACGGGGGCGTGGTAAAGGTGACGTATCAACTCGGCGACGCGCAATTCACGCGGGAGTATTTTTCCTCGACCCCCGATCAAGTGATCGTGGTGCGATTGACGTGCGACAAGCCGGGCCGGATTTCCTTCTCGGCCGCGCTGGACCGTCCTCAGGAATGGAAGACCGAGGCCGTCGGCCCCGATCGGCTCGTCATGTCGGGAGCGACCAATGGCGGCAAGGGAATGAAGTTCCAGGCCCACCTGAAAATGATCCCCCAGAACGGCAAGCTTTCGATCGAAGGCAATCGGCTGGCGATCGACAAGGCAGACGCGGTTACACTGCTTCTGGCGTCGGCCACAAGCTACCGGCAGAAGGATCCGCAAGCCGTCTGCCAGGAGCAGATCGAGGCGGCTGCGCGGAAAGGGTTCGAGGCCCTTCGCAACGATCATCTGGCCGCCCACCGTGGGCTGATGCGCCGCGTCAAGCTGGTGCTCCGCGGCGGCGGGGATGTCAGCGGCCAAGATCGGCCCACCGATGAACGGCTGGCGGCAGTGAAGAATGGCGCCGACGATCCGGGATTGGCTGCGCTCTATTTCCAGTTCGGCCGCTATCTGCTGATCGGCTGTTCCCGACCCGGCGGTTTGCCCGCCAACTTGCAGGGCCTTTGGAACGAGCACATGAATGCCCCCTGGAATGCCGATTTCCATACGAATATCAACGTGCAGATGAATTACTGGCCCGCCGAAACCTGCAATCTGGCGGAATGCCATTTGCCGCTTTTTGATCTCATGGATGCGCTGGTTCCTTCCGGCAGCGTGACGGCCAAGAAACTTTATGGAGCGCAGGGCTGGGTCGTGCATCACCTCACCGATCCTTTCGGATTCTCCGTGCCCGCAGACGGTGTTCAGGGCATCTGGCCGGTGGGCGGCGCGTGGCTCTGCCAACATCCCTATGAGCATTATCTTTTCAGCGGCGACAAGGACTTTTTGGCCAAGCGTGCGTATCCACTCATGAAGGGCGGCGCACGGTTCATGCTCGATTTCCTTGTCGAGGCGCCGGCGGGCACCGCAGTTGCCGGCAAACTGGTTACCGCCCCCTCGCATTCGCCGGAGAACTCGTTCACCATGGCTAACGGCCAGCGATCGCAGTTCACTTACTCGGCAACGATGGACATCGAAATCATTCACGACCTGTTTATGAACTGTATCGAGGCGATCGACGTCCTGGCAGCCGACGCACCGGGCGGCAAGTTCGACACCGAGTTCCGCGCTGAACTGGCTGCGGCTTTGAAGCGGCTTCCACCGCTGCAAATCAGCAAAAGGACCGGTGCCTTACAGGAATGGATCGAGGACTACAACGAGCCGGAACCGCAGCACCGCCACGTTTCGCACATGTTCGGTCTTCACCCCGGACACATGATCACGCCGCGCGGCACGCCGGAATTGGCCGACGCCCTGCGGAAAACCCTCAATCGCCGCGGCGACGCCGCCACCGGTTGGAGCCGAGCCTGGAAGACTGCGGCCTGGGCGCGTCTGGAAGACGGCGACCACGCCTATCGCATCTTCAAGGGCTTGTTGGCGCACGGTACTTATCCGAACCTGTTCGATGCCCACCCACCATTCCAGATCGACGGCAATTTCGGTGCCACTTCGGCCATCGCCGAGATGCTGGTGCAGAGCCATGCGGGCGAGATCGCGCTGTTGCCTGCCTTGCCGGGCGTGTGGCCCAACGGCAGCGTTCAAGGGCTGCGTGCGCGGGGCGGCATCGAGGTGGGAATCGTCTGGAAGGACGGCCGGGGAGTTTCGGCCTCGCTAACGGCCACGGCCGACGGCCGCCACAAGCTCCGCCCGCCGAAAGGCCAGAAAGTCGTCGAGCTTCGTATCGCCGGCCAGCCCGTGCCGATGGCAGCGAACGCCGACGGTACCGTCACTGTTGAACTCAAGAAGGGACAGGAGTGCCAGGTGGCATTTCAATGACTTCGTCCCAGAATCACACAACGCAATTTTGAAACCCAGGGGAAACCAAAATGCAAAATTTCACACGACGCGATCTGTTCAAGGCTGGTCTGGCGGCTTCCGCCGGGTCGATGATGGCGGCGGGTTCGCTGGCATCCTCGGCTGGGGCCGAGGTTCCGGAGTTCCACTTCGATCCGCGAGCGGCCGGCGAGGCAGGCAAGCCCTACCGAGCGGCATGGGAGTCGCTCAAGCGCTGCTTTACTCCCCAGTGGCTTCAAGAAGGCAAGTTCGGCATCTACACGCACTGGGGCCTGTATGCCGTTCCGGCCCAAGGACCGAATTGCACCTGGTACTCCCACAATTTCTACATGAAGCCCAGAGGCCCCGAACGGAAACACCAGGAGGCCACCTACGGGCCGCTGGCAAAGTTCGGCTATAAAGACTTCATTCCGCTCTTCAAGGCCGAGAAGTTCGATCCGGAGCAATGGGCCGAATTGTTCAAGAAGTCAGGTGCGTGTTTCGCTGGTCCAGTGGCCGAGCATCACGACGGTTTCTCGATGTGGGACACCAAGTACTCAGAGTGGAACGCGGCGAAGATGGGGCCTAAGCGCGACGTGGTCGGCGAGCTTTCAAAGGCCATCAAGGCCCAAGGCATGAAGTTCGTGACCGCCTTTCATCACGCCGAGAACTGGTTCTTCTTTCCGACATGGGACAAGCGTTACGACTGCTCCGACCCCCGCTACTCGGGGCTTTATGGCATGATCCATCCCCAGGGTCAGCGGCCCAGCAAGGCATTCCTCGACCAATGGAAGGGCAAAGTCGTCGAAGTCATCGACAAGTACGGCCCTGACATGCTCTGGTTCGACTTCGGTCTAGAACTGGTTACCGAGAGCTACAAGAAAGAACTGTTGGCCTATTACTACAACAAGGCGGCGGCCGACAAGAAGGACGTCGTGGTGACCTACAAGTGGCACCATCTCCCGCCAGGCGTCGGCGTCAACGACCTGGAGCTTGGCCAGGAACCCCATTTGACCTATCACGAGTGGATCACCGATACCTCGGTCGACAATCAGGGTGGATGGGGATACGTTGAAGGGGCCGGCTTCAAGTCCGTCACGAACCTCGTCACCAATCTCGTCGATCGCGTGAGCAAGAACGGCTACCTCTTGTTGAATGTCGGACCCAAGGCCGACGGCACGATTCCCGATGAGGCCCAACAGCGGATGCTGGGCATGGGCAAGTGGCTGGCGATTAACGGCGAGGCGATTTACGGGACCACCCCCTGGATGATCGCGGCCGAGGGGCCAACGCAACTAGCCAAGGAAGGGGCCTTCAACGAGAACAACGATCTCCGCTTTACCCCGCAGGATATCCGCTTCACCGTTAAGGACGACACCTTGTACGCCACGATCCTCGCTTGGCCAGGCGCGAGCGTGCTGATCAAGAGCGTGGCCATGCAGGGGACGCAGATCGGGCTTTACCCTTCGGAAATCGTTTCGGTCACCATGCTCGGCGACGGCAAGCCCTTGCACTGGGAGATGAGGGGGAATGGGCTTTTCGTGGAGATGCCCAAGGAAAAGCCGTGCGAACACGCCTTCGTCTTGAAGATCGCCCGCAAGTCGCCTTTTTGAGGCGGCGAGGCTCGGTCGAGAGACCGGCCACAAGGAGGCGTAAACTATTACCTATGAGACTCAATCCAACCACGTAGGGAAAATCGTATTATGAAGACATGTCTGTGCAGTGTTGTCGTGCTACTTTCTACCGCGGTTGCTTCGGCCGCGGATATGAAGACCGTTACGATATCCAATGATGGTAGCGCCGTGATGACGATCCGAGTCCCGCAAAACGCCAAGCTCGTGACGATCATTGAAACCAAGGATCTGGTCCTGAATCTGTGGATTGTGCCGACGGCCAAAACAGTCCCCGAGGCAATCGCGGGTTTGGATGAGGTGATTAAGAGCGAGGTCTTGAAGTTTACCGCGTACCGTGCCGAAACCATTACCGTCGCCGGAACTGAAGGGAAGCACCTGATGGGCACGGGGATCGATGCCGATGACGAAGTTCCGGCTACCGTCGATGTGGTTGTCTTCATGGTTGGAAAGACGGTGTTGGTGGCTTGTGTCCATGGCGAAGGAGACACGGCTCTACGTCAACGCCAGCCGATGCTCAACGCCTTGAAAACTGTCAAGGCACCGTAATGCCACTCTGCGACGATATTGTCAGTCAAGTGTTCGCTAGGATTAAGGGGCATTGAACTCTTCAGGTGGAGGTCACAGTCACCGTTACGATCGTCTCGCAACCGAACGTGTCGATTACCTTTACGGCAATCATATGATTCCCTGGCTCTGCATACAAGAATCTGGCGTTACTGACCATCTCGACAGTAGGCTGCTTGCGCGACCGATACTCCTGCCAATGTTGGTTCAGGGGCCTATCTGGTCGCCAGTCGAAATCGATAGCCCAGAAATCAATGAGGTTGGCCCCGTTGTCCGATATCGACCCTTCCGGCCTAACGATCTCTTTGAACGCTGTGTTAGCGGTTTCACGACGGAAGCTATCCAACCGAATGTCCACTGCCTTGCCCTGGGGCGTAACAGAGAACACGGGTTGGACTTTCATCACGCCTGCTTGAAACCAAGGTACTCTTCTTCCAGGAACATCCATCAACTCCCGAGGAATTTGCACCAATCGTAATCGGACCCCATGCTTCTGTTCCAAATCCCCGATGTTCACCGGTAGGTTAATTGCAAATTCCCAAGCCAAGCAGTAGCATCGATCGATTCGCACGGCTGCCAGCGTTCTCAGTAAGTCTTCCGCCAAAACTTGTGTGCATGGTGAATCGATGCCAAGGACACGGCAAGGAATCCCATCCTTATTTCCGTCGATGGCGATTTGATCGTACGCATTGTCTCCACTCGGCTCTGCTCCAAACGATTCAAGAACCGCCCTGCGATAACTTCGGGCATCGTCACCGACAAACCTCTGATACCAACGGCGACGCTCGCAGACTCCCAGACCATAAATGCCGAAACTACGATAAGTGGCTCCATGTTTTTGACGCGCTCGCTGCAATTCGATGAGCCGCTTCCGTGACGTGTGCATGGCAAACCTGCCAAGATCCACGCCAATCCAGCGGCGTGGCTCGACATGATAGTAACGGAGCCGCGCCTTGTTGCCGACAATCTCGCGTTTTACCCGTAATCCTTCCGCGACGGCAAGGGTTGTTCCCGAGCCGCAAAACGCATCGAGGACAAGACTGTCCGGCATGCTGCTGGCATCCACAATACGTTGGATAAGCTCGATGGGCTTCTGCGTGGGATAATCCAGACGCTCGGTACGATCCGAAGGCATAAGGGGCTGGATCAGCCACCAGTCCTCGGGATGCTTGCCGAGCAGATTGGGGCGATAACCTTCGTAGACTTTGTTTGAGCGATAGGATTTGTCATAACGACTCGCACGAGAAGCCTGCACATCGGGAGAGTAGGGGATTCGGACCTCATCGGCATTAAAAATGTACTTGTCGGATTTCGAGTAGCGAAAAATGGTGTCATGCTTCGCCGCAAAATCATTCCTTGGGACGCCACCGCCACGGTAGCACCAAATCAATTCGTTGCGGTAGTTCCGGAGGCCAAAGATTTCATCGAGAATTGCCCGCAAGTAGTGGCTCACACGATAGTCGCAGTGAACGTAAATTGAGCCTTGGTCGCTCAGCAGTTCTCTCAGCAAAACGAGGCGCTCGTACATCATTTGTAGATAAACGCTACCGCCTTGACCCCAGGAATCCCGATAAGCGAGCCTACCACGAGCACTGACAGGATCTTCCGTCGTGTCGCCCGTCTGCACATTCATGAGGAAATCCGTTCCGACATTGAAGGGAGGGTCAATGTAGATCAGGTCAACCTTTCCGCTGAAGTCTTTTAATAGCAGTGATAAGACAAGGCCGTTGTCTCCCCCTATGAGTCGGTTGAAAAAATCTCCAAGAGGTCCATGTTCCTCGACCAGAAGATTATGTTGTTGATCGGCCGATACCGCTCGGCGAGGCCGGTCGATCCGCTCAAGTTCGGAAATAACCCCGCCGCAATTTTCCGCGATCAATTGAATGCGATTGCCAGCGAGATCATATTTCCCATCCCAAACCAGCTCGGTTCCGAGGTGGAATAGCGGATGTGGGTTATGAGGGCCATATTCCTGGTCCCTGGGTTCGGATGGATTTTGTGAATCGGTTAGCACGAAGGCGGATGCATCAAGGGATTAGCGAAATATGTCATGAAAACACACGAGGCTACTGAGAGTTAAAACCGTGCAGGCGAGTCTCACCCGGCATGTTGCCCTGCTTTCCGATGACGTCAATGGCCATGTGTCACTATTATTCTCGGCACATATCTGCCACTAGGGGTAGGTGGTCGGAGTCGACATCGGGACCGAGCCAGCAACACTTTGGCCGCCAGCGAGGACTGCCGAGGATATGGTCGATGCGGATGCCAAAGCGGATGCCGGCGGTGCCTTCCGGCCACTCCGTGTTGCCAAATCCCCATCCTGCCGCGCTGAAGGCGTTAAACCATGACGACCAAAAGGTGCGGTAGATCGGGCTTTCCACCGGCAGGTTCAGGTCACCCACGACGATATCCGGCAGACCGTCGGCAACTAACTGCGAGGCGACTTCTTCCGACTCATGCCAGCGGGCGTTGATTTCCTCGACAATCAGATCGCTTCGCGATGGCCGGATGCCCGTGCGGCGATCGAGCAAGCGGGCGATACCCAAATGCGGGCTTTGCAGATGAACCGTGGCGAACCGCAGTTCGCCTTCCGGCAACCTCACGATGCAGGAGAGAAGGTTTTCACGTGGTTGACTGTAGCCCGTGCGCGTGTGTGAGGTTGCCGTAACCTCCTGCAAAGGAAATCGCGAAGCGACAAGCAGTTCACCGCTACGAAGAACGTGCCATGCGTCAGGCCATTGAACATGGACATCGTTCCAACAGCCTTGCAGGGCAACGATGTCGGGGTTGGATTCCCGGATCAACGCGTCGAGTTGATCATTATCGTAGCAGTGGCCTTTGGTATTGCACGTGAGCACGCGGATCGTCGGCGAACCGTGGACGAGAAACCTGGCCCAGGGGATGCAGAATCCGCCAAGAGGACCGAGTGCCACGATCGCGGCAGTCAGCAACAGCCAAAGACTGCGACGCCGAAAAATCAAGGCCAAGGGAACGAGCAGTGTCAGCGGCAACAGGCAGAGCCAGCGGGGGCCAAAAAGTACGAGCGTGGCGCCCCACCAGCGATCGCCGGCCCAGAACATGAATGCCCAGACGAGGATGACCAGGAGTAAATAGCCCCAGGCAGTCCAGGCCAACGCGCGGCGGAACCAGGATCGGGGGAAGGCTGGAGACTTGCCAGAAAACTGTGTGTTCATGCTGATACTCACCCGCTCCTAGTCAGTTTTTTATGCCACCTCCGAAGAAGAGCGAGCACCTTCGGTGGCAGCAAAGCTGCGGCGAGATAGAAGAGTTGACGCGGTTGCGAAAGCTTGCGCTAATCATCGTCTCCATCGCAGGAAACGGACTAAAATAACATAAATACGGATAACGAGCCACTCAATATATCGGCCTTGAAGTGTTGGAATTAAGGTGCGAGCTTCATCCGCTCGACCATGCTTAAGCAGCAGTCCTACGTTACGCCTGCGGAGTTGTGCAAGTAGTTTATTCACCTCACGACCATGTAGCTTCATGAAGTCCCGATCGACTGACCAGTTCCTAAGAACGGAGATAATTCGGGTTTGTGTGCATATAAGAGTTGAGCTATTCGTGAGACGTGGACCGCCATGCGACCGTTGCAAGGCTGTGTCAAAATCAAGATAAGCGCAGATACCAAGCCTCGATAGTTTTGCAAAACAGTCCCAGTCTTCATACGTTGGAAGATCCTCTGCAAAGTAAAAAGAACTCCCAGCAAGACTTTTTCTCACTAGAAGCGTATTTACGTTGATATAACTTGTGCGAAGTTCTGCTCTGTAGAGAGATCCCGTATGCACCCTGAAATCGGTTTGATCACCAGGCAGCGGGAGGATTTCCGAGTACCAACTACCTGGGCCAAGAATCTTGTCCCAGCCTCTTGTATCTTCATGCCAATGAATCAGGTAGTGAGGTTCCCGTTTCCCATCTGGGTAAAGTTGTCCGAAGTCAGAGAAGCAAAACACCAGGCTGCGATTTGCCGACATCAGTGGACGCTGAATGGTCATTTTTTCAGGCAACCACTCGTCATCCGAGTCCGCGAAAGCAACGAGGTCGTGCGATGATGTTTTGATACCGGTATTGCGGGCGGCCCCGGCCCCGCGATTGGGCGTCTTGATGTATCGAATTCGATCGCCGAAACTGTTAACCAGCGCTTCGGTGCCATCCGTCGAACCGTCATCGACAACAATAATCTCGTCGATGTCCTCGACGGCTGCTAGTACCGATTCTATTGCTCTCCGCAACAAGACCACGCGATTAAATGTTGGAATGATTACACTAATAGCTTCCATCGTCAGATCCAATGTGGATTCTGTTTATGCATCAGGTTCGACTAATCAACAACGGTCGTGTTTCGCACACGCGCCGAGTGTGGGCGGACGTCACATGGAATGGACCCGCTTTTATTCTTGCGATAGTTATTGATTCGCCGATCCCTAGCACAATAATACCGCGAATCTTTGGGGGGCACAACACCGCTTCACCAACCGCTGAGGACTGTGACATGCCCCTCGGGCCTGAAGGAAAAGTCGTTGGTGAGCAGAACCTTTTCGATCACGTGTTTAGTGCGGTTGTCGATCGCCAGGTAATGAACGCCAGCGGTCAATGGGGTTCGGCCCCATTGGTCATAAGTGAACCACGCGACGTCGCCTAACTCATCAAAAACGCATGTCCAGGTAACGCCGGGCTGATCATCCATTTTCAAATTGATATACTGGTCACTTTGTTCGCTCTTCCTGAGCTTGAGCCAGACCACATAAGCGCCGTCTTTGGGAACCCGAAACTCAATCCGCTCGGAAGGTGCAAGCTCCTGGATATCGCGTTTCAGCGGTGGCAAGGCAACCTTTACGGCCAGCGAAGGTGGCGATTCATTTCCGCCGCGATCCACCCATGTGACCCGGTAGTAGAGCGTTTCGCCCGGATTGAGCGACCAATCCAAGTAGCTGGCATGGTCAGGCGATGCCACCAAAGTGCCCTGGTTGACGGTAAAATCGGCTTTGCGGCCACAGTAAAGGTTGTAATACTTGAAGGTTGTCTCCGGCACGCGATTCCAAGACAATCTCACCGTGTAAGTTGTGCAGGCCGTGGCTGAAACGCCTTCCACGACCGGTTGTTTCGGCCAGCGGATGCGTGCCGACTGCTCTGGATTGAAATCAGGATCGGTGGTTAAGGCCAAGCTGTCGAGAGCACTGCCGTAGAGCGCACTGGTTAGCGTTGCTTGCGACTTTCCGGCCACCAGGGCAAGCCTTCCTGAGAAGCGTTTCCAGGACCAAGCAGGCGACCGCGGCGAAGTCAGCATTACGGATCGATCATTCTGGGAAAGTCGGAACTTCACGCCGTCTTCACCCTTGACCCGTGCCCATATCCAGTACGGCTGGTTTGTCCCATTCAGGTCGAGATTGACGGTGCCACGGCCCTCGCCATCGCGCGTGCGCATCCATAGGTAGTGAAGCCCCGTGGCCGATCCATCCAAGGCAATCCACATCTTTGCATTGTATTGCCATTCTTCCGCCTCGACCATGACCGTCCGTTTTTGGGCATCCAGCTCCCCTGCACTCGCCTCGCGACTCAGCCCGCTTTCCAATCCCGAATGCTCGACGGCGGACACGGCATAGAAAACAGGCTGTCCCGACCGGATGGCGATCCGATCGACATACTCAACGGTTTCGAGGGGTCGATCGGTAATTGGCACGTAGCCATAACCGCTGTGCGAACTGCGGTAGACGTGGTAGCCGGCGATTTCGGCGTGGTGTTTCGGTGGTTTCCAGCGAAGCCGTGTGCCGCTTGTCTCCGTTTGGACGTTCAGATTTCGTGGTGCTTCCGGCAAACGTGCTACCACATAGTAGACGTCCACCCTGCCGAACATGTTCGAGTTGAACAAGACTTTCGTGCCATCGGGGCTGGCGTCCGGATTGTCCAAGGCCGCCGAACGTTTCAGTCCCGTGTAGCAGATTCGATAACGATTGACCGCGCCGTCCGGGGCTGGCTCTGTGCGGAAAGCCTGAATTTCCGACAGATAGGGCAGTGCTATGATCCGCGTTGTATAGGCCCAATCTCGATCTTTGGGCATCCAGGCAAGATAGCCATTGTAGTTAGTGGGGCTGTCGTACTCCACACCCGGCTTGGCGAAGAGAGGCTCCTCGGGGAGCCAAGCATTACCTTCGATGCGAGTAATATACCCATCCGCGTGTGCCCCGCGATCCAAACCTACATCGCCATGATTCCAGTCGAACTGGACCGGAACCTTGGTCATGTTCGAGCCGTCAAAATCACACTGCACGAAGCCCTCTTTTCGGAAGAGATCTTCGTACCAGAACATGATCTTCTTTTGGGATGGATGGAACTGGTACGAATCGTGGATCGACTCTGGAACCGGGATCTCGTGGTACTCCCTGCCGTCCGAACTGACGATCCATAGCCCTTTGTCCCCTCGGTCCAGATCTCCGCGGCCCAGCAGGTATTTGCCATCGAGAGAAATCTTCAATTGCCAGCATCCGCGGGTCGCACGGACGATCTGCCTGGCCTTGCCGCTTTGGAGATCGAACGCCACCACTTTGCTATCGTCAGTCAGGGCATAGCAGATTCCAGGATCAGTTGGGGAACAGACGTGTTTTCGGACCATGGGGTAATCGCGAAATACATTTCGCAACTGCCTGCCGTCGCTGCGAACCATCATGGGACCATGGGTTGCCGTTGAACCTTCCCACATTCCTGGGCAGCGACGAAAGACAACATGCTGACCATCCGCGCTCCAATTCCCACGAAAATAGGAGAGTTGATTCGTCCAAAGATCGTTCGTCAGTCGGACTATCGTGGCACCCGTATCGACGTCGCGGAAAATGAGTCGCTCGGTCTGCCAGACACCGGTGCCGGGAGCCGACTCCAGTAATCCATACGGTTTGACTCCGTAACGGGAGCTGAGTTCCTTTAGCCCCTGAAGACTGCGTCCCCCGTCGTCCTGAACAAGCAGATACGGTCCCGTTCCATCGTACGTACCGGCCTGTTCAACGGTCGGGGATGAACCCCCCCGGGTGTCATCGGCGGTCAAGCTCTCTTGGAAGCTTAGCGTGAAAAGGATTGCAACGAACCAGGCTGCGGCAGTTGGACTACTCATGGCACGCACTCCGAACATGATGGCGGGTCGGTCACTTCCTCGGCCGGTGCCGGAACTGTTCGCTCACAAAGTCTCGTATATTCCGCCAGCCGGGCAAGAACCGAGAATACTATCCTTCGAACCGTCATCCGGTCTTCCCGAGACACAACACCCGTCAAAAAAATGGCCATCAACCACAACAATAATAATAGGCATTTTATGAGAAACGGACCGACTCCCAGTTCCAGCAGCGAACCGGCGTAATGTATGGCCGATGACAGCCCGACGAGGATGAATAGATTCGTCCATTCGTAATGCACCGCAAAGACCTTTTGGGCAAAAAGATAGGTCACCAGGGCCATCGCGGCATATCCTAGCATGGCGCCGTACACCGCACCGAGGATAAAATAACGTGGAATAAGTATCGCATAGAGTCCCAGGATAATCATTGCTCCGATCGCCGCCGTCCAAGGCTTCAGATAGGTCTTCCGCCAAACGTAAAACACACCTTCCATGAAAGTGGAAGCAAACATACAACCGCTGGCCAACAGCATGGGGGCGATCACACCTCCTGCACCAGAGTAGGCCTCACTACTCAACAAACCGAGTGCCTCGCGATGAAACAAGCATAGACCGGTAGCGACCAACGCATAAACCGTGAGAATTCGCGTCAGCATCCGTCCGGCGAGATGCGCCGCATCAGGTTTTGCAAAAGTCTCATACATGCGGGCCGACCAGACGCTGAAAAGAGGCTGCACGGAGACGATCCCGGCAACTGAGGCGACTTTGCAGCCCAGGGCATAAATGCCCAGAGCGGCTGTCCCTGCCGTACCAACAAGAAAGAACCGGTCACTATTGTAGAGAGCAAAGAAACATAGGCCCGTTGGCAAAAAGGGCAGACTGAAGCGGACGATTTCCTTGCACTTCTGCCAATCGACGACCAGGGAACCCTTCTTCAATTCCCTGGCCGTAAGCAGACTGCCAAACGTAACAAAAGTGATCATTAGCGATCCATAGACGCCCCACACGCCCCATCCCAACACGGCAACAAAGATGATCGCAAGCCCGACGCGAACAACCAGCATCAGAAAAGTTATCGTGACATAGGCCAGCGACTCCACCCGGGCCTGCATCAAGCATAATGGAATGACAAGAAACAACTCGGCAAGAATGGTGAGGACACCAAAGACGAGAAGCCAAGGGTTTACAATTCCCAGGAGTGGAGCGAGGATCGGTGCTAAGGCCAGGGTCGTCGCGCCGGCGAGCGAAAATATCGCAACCAGGAAGGCGGTGATGGTGACCGCCACCCGCTCACGTTCGGCTTGATTGGCAGCTTGCAGGTAGAAGGCGAAAGTTGCCTGCCGGACACCACTGGTCATCAGACAGATGTTGATGATCTGCCCGATGCGTTCGATGACCTCCATAACGCCGTAGTCGGATGGAGCGAGGTAGTGGGTGTACAGCGGCAGCAGGACAACGCTGGCGAGTTGGATCGCAACCCCGCCGATGCCATAAATGACAGCGTCCGTCAGAAAGTGGCGATTATTGCGGAGCATGTAGAGATAGCGGTGGGAAGGTCAAATCCAGTAGTACTGCTGTTCGCAGCGGTTCATGAATCTTCTAATCAGGGCCCCCGAGTCTGCATTATAATAATTGCCATACCTGATCCCCATCATGCGATAAGACCAGACCTTCGTCAGGATTTCATAACCCAACAGTTGAAATACATGCTGGGCACATCGATTTTCGCTTTCGATATAGCTAATCAGACGTTCGATTCCTTCGTTTGCTGCTAAGACGAGGAATTGTTGCTGAGCAGTCCGGCCGATGCCTTGTCCGCGAAATCCCGGCTTTACGATGACATTGTAATAGTATCGATCCTTGGAACCAAGCCCGACCAATAAGATGGCACCGCGGATGAAGCAAGGGTTCTGGGTCAACCAGTGCAAGTAAACTACTTCGCCGCCCATGACCACTCCGTAACAAATGTCTCCCGCAACCCTGCGATGTTGTATTAACTTCTGAGAGACGTTCCAAGTAGTTGTTTGCGCAATTTCTTCATCTGTCAGGCGACGGATCCTCCAAGCAGCGCGGCTGTCACAATCCAATACTCTGACCGCGTTCATATTGTACCGATATAAACGACCTGCTCGATACCAAAAATCACCGAGTGTCAACCAATCGCAGATTCCGGATAAGCACCGGCGAACTCTGTTCCTAATTCGCGTTTGTGTCTCATTGGCATCAACCCAAGAGGCATCTTTTGTATTCAAATCAATACGTACTGACATGCTGTGTTACCTTGGAAATACAGAACCGATATTTTCCTGATGGTTCCTGGGGGATCCGATCGACGAATTCGCATTCGTAGCGAATATTTACTCCAAACCGCTCGGCCACCAAGGCCCCGATCGTCTCCAGACTTTGGGGACCGAACTCCGGTCCCTTCACAATACGAAAAACAAAACGGTCCACCTCTTCTTGAACGATCTGCAACTGGGCAATGCCGGATACCATGACGGCAAAATTCTCGGTAAGCGAGATGCCCGAGATCATCTCGCCGCTGGGAGTAACCACGTAATCGGCAATGCGGCCCTCGATCTTCTCCAGCAGCGGCAAACCACGCCCGCAAGGGCAGCGGCGGTCGCTCAGCGCGCCCATGTCGCCCACCTGGTAACGGAGAATTGGCATGGCGCGGTTCACCAGGTCGGTGACGACGATCCTGCCCGACTCGCCCAGGCCGCAGGGCATCCCATCAGCCCGCAATACCTCAAGGTAAATGCCGTCTGCGTTAATGTGCAGTCCGTTGTGCTGTTCGCACTCACAAGCGATCAGGCTCACCTCTTCGCAGCCGTAGCGGTTGGTGACCTTGCACTGGAAGACCTCCTCGATGGTCCGTCGCTCCCAGTCGTGTAGCACCATGGCGGTGGAAATGATCCCTTTGGGCCGAATGGCGGCAACACCGCGGGACTTGATGAACTCGGCAAAGAGGAATAACGAGTGGGCGTGGCCAAACAAGAGCGATGGCGGTCTGCGACGAAGTTCCGTGGCATAAGCCTCGATCGCGGCAGAGGTCATCTTCAGGGTGTCCAGGAAGGTACACCGCTCCAAGAGTGCATTGCGTAACCGACCCCGCCAGCCACGTTTCAAATACCCGGGGTTGCCCCACACAGCCGCCACTCGCTCACCCAACCGCCAACCCGACCACTCATCGGATCGAAGCGTACATGCCCGTTTGAATTGCTGCGCGTCGTCGTCGACGGAAACCTCTACCGTCGTGCCGGTCGAACCGGAGGTCTTCTTGTGGTGCAGATCGGCGTTGCGAGACGTTTCCGAAAGCATTTCCTCGTGATGGGCGCGGAGATCGGCCTTAGTCAACAGCGGCAAGCGGCAAAAGTCCTCGAACGAGCGGATGTGCTCGGGGGCGAAACCAGCTTTTTGGAATCGAATCCGCCAGAAACTGGTTGTGTCAACGGCGTGCCGCAACAAGGGTTTCAGCCGTTCCCATTGCTGTTGGCGTATGGAATCGGGCGGGTCGAATTGCGTACGGAGCAACCGGCGGTGATGGCGCAGGTACGGACTCCGTTCCCATGCCGCCCAGAGCGGTGCGATCACGTTCCGCGATATCGGTGCTAATAAGTCCAAAAGGGCATTCCTCGAACGAAAGTCTATTTGGGACGTAAAAGTTCGTCGAACAGCAACAGGAGTGATTGGACCGATCGAGTTACGTCGAATTCCGTCCGCGCGGTATTGACGTAACGCTCGGCAAGTTGTCTGTGGGAAGCATCCGTTGCTTCCAGGATCGCCGACGCCAATGCCTGAGAATCTCCGGCTGGCGGCGCAAGCGATGGCGTATCTCGCAATACCTCGCGAAGCCCGATCGCGTCCGAGCCGACAACCGGAATGCCTAAAATCATCGCCTCCATAGGCAAGAGCGGACATGCTTCCCACAGGGATGGCGTCACTAAAATGTCAATCTGCGGAAGCACGGTAGCGATTTCCGTGACCGGCGCGATAAACCGCACTATCGTTGATAACAGTGGGTCTTGTGCGACCTCGCGTATGTATTCGCCACGGTAGCCGTGCGGATCCTTGGCTGCGACAAGGCGAACTCGGTCACCATGCCCCGAGCGAATCAACTCACGAAGTGCCTGCAATAGGAGCAAGAACCCTTTTTGGGGCATGAATCGCCCGAAAAACCCAAGAATTGTCACGTCGTCGGCAAATCGTAGCTTTTTGCGCAAGGCTTTTCTGTCAACCGCGTCACCAACTCGCGTGATTTGTTGAACGTCCACGCCGTTAAGAATGACCTGAATCCGGCAGCGGCCGCGTTTCAATTCCGAGAAGTGAGAGAGGTGATTCTCCGCGCAGTCTTGGGACACCGGAACGATCGCGTCGGCCCTACTGGCGAGGCGGCCGATTACTCGCTTCTTAAGCCACTTCAGCCGTCCGGGAACATCGTTCCGTGGGACAATCACGTCGTGCAAGGTAATGACGTGCGAAAGGCCGAGTCCCAGGTTGGCAAATGCCGTTTCCGTGCCGGATCGCAAACCTTGGGAGTGTACCAAGGAAAATCGCCTTGTTCGTAGGCAACGCCGAATGGTTGGCCACAAAAAGTATCGTCGTCCCCGAACGGGAACGCCGATACACTCGACGCCGGGTAATGACTTCACGTCGTTCTTGAATGCATCGAAAGCTTCGCCGGCCGGCGCAAGAAACGTAAAAGCATAATTCGATTCCGCGAGCCGGCGACAATTGTAAAGCAGATAAGTTCGCACTCCCCCCAGGGGATTGGCGACCACGACAAGCACGCGCCTCGGTTTGGTCTGATTAGTGCGCATCACAGACAATCGCCCGGCATTGTGTCATCGGCCACTAAGAAAGACTCGTTCGCGGGCATTTCCTCCCGGTGCCTCAGGCAGTACAGTGCAATTGCCTCGAACGCGCCGAACCAGAGCCAATTATAGCGATAGAGGTTATGGCCGCCGAAGCCGAAGAACAATAGCATTAGCACTCCCGTTGTGCCGGCAAGGATCACTCGTGCTGAGAAACTTCCGCGCAACAGCGGGTTCTGCCGCGTCAAACGACGAACGTCCAAATAATTAAGCCCAAACGAGCCGACAAGGCACGCAAAGGCAATCGCCCCGACCGTTCCCAGTTCGCCCAAAACCTGGCCGTAAAGATGGTGCGACTGAAATCCTTTGCCCGTGGCGATTCCAAAGGCGGGGCCGACTCCCACGATCGGGTTTTTCTGCCAAAGGGCCACACCGTTCCAAAAACCCTCCGATCTGCCCTCGGCCGACTCCTGGGCATTTTTGGGACCGAAAGATGGGTCAATCAAGGTAAGAAAGCGATTTTGCCGATCCACGGGCAGGGCCAGCCAGGCAATGGGGGCTATGATCAGAAGCAGCATGGCAAGCGTGAAGCGATGGCGAGAAAGGAGGGTCATGCCAGCGACAAGCACGCACAGCCCGGCAAGGGCTGTGCGCGATCCGGTCAAGAGGACACAGGTGGCAGCAAGAACAAACGCAGCACCCCATGCAATCCTCTTTTTGCGTGTTCGGCAATCGGGCCACAAGAACATGAGTATTGGCAGGCCATAGACGACTGACGCGGCAAAAGTGTTGGGATCGTTCATGGTGGCATCCACCCCCACCATTCGCCAAGTGTCCATGCGGTACACGCCGCGGCCGTTCATGTATTCTCGCAGTGCATGAAGCTCGTAAATCCCCAGGATTGCGACGAAAGCCACCACGAGAATCTTCAATTCCCGCTCAGTCCGCACGCTGGACATCACCAAAATGTAGAAGATCGCAAGCTTGAACCAGTTCTGCACCGTTTCATTACTGAAATCAGTATAGGGGCTAAAGAGAGTAGAAAGTATAATCGACGCGGCCATGAGTGCTATGGCGATGTTTACGCAGTTACTGGTCCAAGACTTATTGGCCACAAGTGCCCAATAGCCGATCGTTGCCAGCATGTAGACGCGCTCGACATGCAGATCGCCCAGCCACGGCCAAACCTCGAACGGTCGATGGATGAAGAGCCACATGTAACCGACAAGGAGATAAATCATGAGCGGCTGGTCAAGTGAATCGGCATAACGCGAAATGCATGCGGTTCTAGTCTCGCAAACATCGACGCACCAATCGCTTCATTCGCGGGACGAGGCCATGGTGGAGCAGACGGCTCATAAGCATTGCAGAATTGCGGCGGAACACGTGAAAGCTCACCGTGCAACGCCGACAAGTCGCGTAGAGGTCTTTGTAACTCTCGCCGCCGCGCAAAAAATCGAATTCCTTCACGCCGCCGGCAAGGAGACGTTGGAAGATCAATTGAAACAGTACGGCGCCGGGACTATACTCATGAACACTGCTGTCGAAGCCATTCTGAAAAGCGTAATATTTCTCTCGGTAAAGGTAGCCATATTGGAAGGCAACGGGCTTTCCATCAAATCTCAGGAGGTAGAGTTGGGCCACGCCGCATGGAAGGAACGATTCGATCACCTCGCGGTGGAAGCCCGCATACCGCGAGTTGTCGAATGGGCTGCGGTCACCATGGTGGGCGCGGGACGAGCGATTCAATTCCACGATCCGCGGAAAGACATCTTGAAATCGCTCCACGCTATCGAGCACGTCCAACTCGACGCGAAATGCCCCCTCTGCTTTCCGCAGTTTCTTCCGCTCGCGCTTGCGGCCATGGTGGCCCAGCCGCTCCAAAAAGGATTCGTAACTGTCGGGCAAATCCATGTAGGGGCAAGCCGTGCCCGGCAAGCGCAGCATGGGACGCTCTTTGGCCAATGCCTCGGCAAGCGCCAGCGTGGCTGCGTCGTCCGGGGGAATGTCGGGAAACTCGATTCCGTCCCACGCAGGCGAGGAGATCAGCGAAGCCGACAATTCGCGAACAATTGCTTCCGTATGATCGCGATGAACGATGGGACCGAGGTATTCCGGAAAGGTCGGACCTCCCGTGCCGATCAAGGTCAGTTTCCTCGGACGCAAGGAGAACCGTCCACCCCTCCTCGCCTGGTAAAGCGGAAGCACGCCCACCAGGTTCGACCCGGAGAGTATTTGGATGACGTGGAGTTTACGGCCTTCACCAAACCATTTCCACCAAATGCTCAACCATTCATGCCGTCGGAATACACACGGATACGCCGTGGCGTCTAGCAGTTCATTCCAGGCGGAGCGATCAACGGGCAGTTGGGACAACTCGCTGCTAATTTTGACCGTCAGAGGCATCGTTCGGAGGCTCTTCTAATTGTGTTTTCAGGCATCGAGCCGGTCATGTGATGGATGCACATCTGGCGCATGACCGACAAGTTGACCGTACAGGGCCGCGTACTTTGCCAGGATGATACTCTGTGAGAACGGTCCTTTGATTCGAAGTCGGGCCCTTTCGCCCATGGTTCGGCGAAGATCCTCATCGGCAAGCAGTTGGGCAATTCGCCTCGCCATAGCCTGCGGATCGCGGGAGCGAACAAGGAAACCTGTTTGCCCATCCTCGACCACCTCGCGCGTGCCGCCAACATCGGTCGCCACGGTGGCAACACCGGCAGCCGCGTATTCGATGACGGCGTTCGACATCGCTTCCGAGTAGCTGGAGAGCACGGCCACATCGAAGAGCGGGACCACGCAAAGCGGGTTGGGTTGGGGACCGAGCCACGTAACTTGTCGCTCGATGCCTAATTCATGGGCAAGATGCACCATCTGGACCTTGTAGTCAGGCACGCCGCCACCGATAACCAGGAAGCGTGTACGCGGGTGTTCGTCGAGCACCAGGCGAGCGGCGCGCAGGAATGTGGCGTAATCCTTGACCGGGCGCACCGTGGCGACGATGCCCACGACCCGCTCGTCATCGGCAATACCCAGCGAGGCGCGGGGTGGGACATTGGCTAATCCTTCCTTCAGCCGCTCCGTGGGCGCGGGATTCGGGATCACGGTTACGCGCCGCCGGCCGATCCATTCCACCTTGGCGGCAAACTCGCGTGCCGCCTCGCAGTTCGCGGCGTACCTGGCCCCTAGCAGGCCGACGAAGCGGGCCAGCCAGCGGCTTCGCCAGGTGTGCCGGTAGCCAATGTTGCGGCGGACGCCGAGTACCTTGCCGCGACCAGCCAGTTTGACCGCTAGGCAAGCATAGATTTCGCTAGTAGGGCCGAAGGTGTGGACCACATCGATCTTGTTCGTTTCGATGAATGTAGCCAGGCCACGAAGACGTGCCAGTTTCCCCCATAAACTAGAAGGGAAGCCGTTGAACTTGATGGGGCGCATGGGACAATCTTCAGCCAGGATACGATCCAAAGTCCCGAGCACGCCGAGGTGCAGATCGAGAAGTTCGCGGGGCAGTTCGCGCTGTAGAAACAACAGATGTTGCTCCGTGCCGCCTTCCGCCACGTAGATCCAATCGGCCAAGAGGAGCACTTTCGTTTTCCTTCTAGGACTAAGCTCGCCCGCGAAGGCCGCGATCGCTGCCGCCCCACCGGAAGAGAGAGTCGCGACATTCTCTAAATGTCCGTTCATCTCGGACTTCATCACAGACAGCCTCCCGCAAATGGCGAACTATAAACTCCCGCGTCCACCCTGGGAATACGCATCCGATCGTCTCTTCTGGAAAAACCGGTATCTACCGTCGTGCATGCAATTTCGTATCCGGTCGCACGGGCAATATCGATAACATTCTGGGAATACTCCCCATTTGGGTAGGAAAGTATATTGATCGTGCAGCCGAGGAGGTTTTCCAGGCTGGCCTTGCTCTCCGCTAGTTCCTGCTCGGCTGTGGAGTAAGGTTCCCACGGCAAGATTGAATGGGTGACGGTATGTGATCCGAAGGCAACCCCTGCTTGGGCCATCTCGCGGATTTCGTCCGCATTCAAAAAGCATCGAGGCTGTTCAGCAGGCAACGCTCCACAACCTGCGTCGCTCAGGAGCCTATCAATTCGGCCACTCGCAAATCTTTTCCAGCGCATCACGGTTTGTCGGTAATGTGATGGTATTAGCGGTATGCTGTCCTTCACTTGGAGAATTGCCCTCAGCATCTGCGCCGCCTGGCCATGAGGATCTTGGCCAGCATGGCGAAATGCCTGGCCCAGTATCTGTTGCCAGAACGGCTGAGAATTGCCGATCTTGCCGGTGGTGATGAAGATGGTTGCAGGAATGCCCAACTCGCGGAGAACGGGGAACGCCACATCGTAATTATCTCGCCAACCGTCGTCGAAAGTGATTGTGGCACAAGGGGCCTTTCCAGCGTAGCCGCAAAGCTCGTGCAAGGGAAGTACGGTAAACCGTTCACTTACGTCTTTGATTACCTTGCGGAAGTAATCAACCGACATGCTCGGACAAGTATCGAACAAATCGTCGGATTGGCCGGCGGGACGCACACGATGGAACGTGAGAATCATGTGCCGACGCCCAGTGACGGCTCGCCACAACTCGGGGAGGCCGGAATGCAGACCACAATAGACCAATCCTTGGTAAGCCTTTCTGGCTAAAGGAATTGCGGCGACCTTTTCACGAAGGGCTGACATCAGGAGCTATCGGCGGATGGTTCGACGAGGGATGCCGCCACCTGCGCGGCGGAGGTGCCAAAAAAAGTTGGCTTAATAACCAGCGATTATGTGGGTGTGTTACGTCCTAGGCCGCGTTTGATGGCTCGCACGGAAGATCGGAACGTCTGATGGCAGCCGCATTTGAACCGATTGGCCAAGGTTCTTCGCATCAGCACAATGGTAGCGTCCACGGCGTGATCGGTGCCAAGTTGGGCCTTATAATCCTCGTTACCGAAGCCGAAACTAAATGTTTTCGGGGGAGCGTGATTAGTAAGATCCTCGATGACGAGCAATTGCATGACCTTTCCAGGAGAGTATTCGTTGAAAGCCGAATCGTGTGCGTTTTCGATGCCGTAATAGACGTCGCGAAACTGATAGCCAATCACATAGGCACAGTAGGTGTCTCCGCATCGCAAAAGGTACGCACGGAGGATTCCCTTTCGCGCTAAATCCTCGAAATGTGGTTTGCCGCCTTCCAGGCAAGTTGGAAGAATTCTGGCTTTCCATGAGCGAGCAAACAACGGGCGTGCGATAGCCAGGAACCGGTCGATTTGCTCCGTGTTTTCGATACGTTCCAGTTGCTGATCCGCGACACTGTGTTGCTTAAAGATTTTCATCTCTCGTCGAAGCACATGCCGCCGCTTGGAAGAGAATTTCTTTAAGTATTCCTCAAACGTGGCCGGCACCCTGAGGAAGTGGAAGGGCCGCACGTTTTCTCCCGAGTAGAGAAACCAGCTTTTTTCGTTCCGCAAGTTGGCCTCTTCAAAATACCGCCAACACCAACTCTCCTTAATCACGTTCAACAAGCAGATGCTGCTGCAATCGGAAAACGAGTCCCAGATCGACTTGAATAGTTGGCGATATGCACTCTCGTCATCGGGCAAGAGCGGATGACTGCCCAGGAGGAAAATGGTTCTGAAACGCGTCTGCCAAAACTTGCGGCTTCCTAACTTGTATGGGATCGCGTGCTGACCAATTAGCAGCGGGACAACGCCCACAAGCCCGTCCTTGTCGTTCCGAACCACTCCCAGTGACCGCTGTAAACTGCCATGCACGGAACCAAGATAACTCCACCAATCAGACGACTGATAGAGACGATAGAGATTGGTGCTCTGGCCAAGCAACTCGTCCCACGCCGCAAGGACGGCGGGCGACTGCTCGACCTCGGCTGGAGTCAGAAAGGATACAGAGTACCGCGGCATGAGCGACGGCTCCTTGTAGGCGTCCGTTGAAATTGACGCATTACCCATGAAACATGCTTCTCGCCTTTTGGTGAAGACTTGACATTAGGGTCTACCGGCGGATGGTTCGACGAGGGATGCCGCCTGCGCGGCGGGGAATTTTCCCGGTAATTTGGCAAATAGGTCTTTGTACAACTGCGATTGGGCGGTGAATGAAAATCGATCTTCAACATTGGCACGGCCCTGTCGGCTGAATCTCGCACGGATTAGATCGTCAGCTAGCAGGCGGGTGATCCGTTCGGCGAGTGCGGTGGCGTCGCCGGGCGGGACAAGCCAGCCGGTCTGGCCGTCTTCAATTACTTCGGGCGTGCCACCGACGGACGTGGCCACGACAGGCACACCGGCCGCCTGGGCCTCCAAAATCACGTTCGGTAGGCCCTCGGTAAACGACGACTGTACGAAGACATCGAGGTGCGGGAGGTAACGATCAAGGTCTCGGCAGAAACCGGCCAGGATGAAGCGGTTCTCCAGACCGTGGGCGGTGATCTGGCGGGCTAGGGCGTCACGCAAGGGGCCGTCGCCGAAGAGGATGAAGCCGATGCGGTCGCCCTCACCCCCGGCCCGTCTCCCAGAAGGGAAGAGGGGAGGATGGAGTACTTGGGCGGCAGCGGCGATCAAGATATCGAAACCTTTTTCGGGGCTGAGGCGACCGGCGGCACCGACGATTCGTGCGGGCGGCTCGGAAAACATGCGGCAGAGAAGATTGCGATAGGCAGGATTGGGGTTGTCAAATCGCTCGGGACGAATGGCGTTGTGAATCACCGCGATCCGCTGTTGTCGTACGCCCGCGCGACGGACCTTTTCCGCCTGGGCCGCAGACACGCAGACGACCTTGTTCATCCAGCGCAAAACGCGTCGATCAAAGGCTTCGTAGAGGCAGATGCGAAAGCACTCGCCGGTCCAGCCACGGGAAACGGCGATCACGGGGATGCCGAGCGTTCTGCCAGCCAGGAGCCCAAGGATGTCGGCTTTATAACCGTGGCATAGAAGGACGTTCGCCCGCAGTTGCCGCAAAACTTCGGTAAGCTCTCGCCGAGCAGCTAGCAACCGGGGCGTATCGTGTTTCAGGGAGATTGCCTTGAACCCAGCCTCTCGAGCGTTGTTCAAAAACTCTCGACAACATCCGCCCTCTGAAAAGGACACAAAGGCACTGGAATCCGTTTTCGGCAATGTTTCGACGAACCCCAACATTTGCCGTTCTGGTCCGCCGAAAAAACGAGACGCGGTGAGATGGATGATGTTCAAGGCTGGCCCCCTTGCTCCCGCCAGACTTCATCCAGTCGCTCGGCAAGGATCGACCAATCATAGCGAGTGGAGACAATCTGCTTGCCATGGCTGGTCATCTGGCGGATAGCCTGCGGTTCGCAAAGGCACTGGGACAACACCGCAGCCATGTCGGGCACCGCATCGACCTGGAGAAAATGTCTGCCTGGCTCAAGACATAATCCTTCAGCCCCGACCTTGGTGGAGACCACTGGGCAATCTGCTGCCAGGGCCTCAAGGATTTTCAGACGCGTTCCGCCACCAATCCGCAAGGGGACGGCCATCACGCCGCAACGCCACAAGAACGGCCGAACATCGGTGACATCGGCATGCAGTTCGACACCCGGCACCCGGGCTGCTCGATCAACGAGCCAGCGAGGCGGCTTGCGGCCGACGATCAATAGTTGTGCTTCCGGCACGCGACAGCGCACCGCTGGAAATACCTGGTCCAGCAGGCTTTGTACAGCATCGAGGTTCGGCCGCCAATCGAGGCTGCCGAGAAAGAGAATCGTGTGCGAGTCTCGCGGCCGCCCGTCTGTCTGGTAGTGCCGCACGTTCACGCCGTTATCGACCACCCGTGTTCGGCGAGCAGCAAACTGCTCTTTGGCCAGGTCGGCATCGGACTGACTCACGAAGACGGCCTGCGAAGTCTGATCGAAAACTGTCCGTTCAAACCGCTCGTACTTCTTCCATTGCCGCCAGATATACCAACGCTTCAGCGGGTTGGTTTCCGCTTCGCAATACCGACGCCAGATTAGCGACTCGACATTGTGAGCCACCACGATCCACCGGCCCGCCACCACACCTGCCAGACTATAGGCATAAGGAGTCCACTCACATTGCCAAAGGTCAACGCGGTTCCGCGATGCATAGTCGCGAATCGCCCGCCGTAATTCGCGGCTGTTGTGGACCTGAACCGAATACGGCAGCGGAGAAACGAGATTCCATGCAAGGCGACCATAAAAGCTCAGGCCGGACTTGCCCGGCAAGGCCCGCGGAACCAGCACGGTCTGGATGTCGTGTGAGTGCAGGAAAGCGGTTGCCTCGGCAGTCTCTCGGGCATCGGCGTTTGCATAGGATAGGTAGGTGATTTGGTGTCGCGAAGCGAGCGGCAGAAGCAGGTTTAAGGTCCGAATCCGCTTGCCAGAGTTGAGCGGATATGGCAGTTCCTCGTCGACCACGACTACGTGCAGCGGCCGATCCACGGAGGTCTTGACTCCGAACCCTTGAAGATCATCGAGGGCAGAACAGGTTTTCAGCATGGGTTCAGGATGCACGATGAAGATCACCGTGTGTGGAATCGGAAACCCTTGCTCGGGCTGGCCAAAGCAACTCCCACAGCAGCCCCATCCCCGACCCCACATGCACCGTCGCAAGGACCAGCGGCAGCCAGAAGATCAAGCGGTAGTCCTTGGCATGGCTGGCGACGATGACCGATCCGGCCAGAAGGATCGTCGCGTAGAGTAGCATCACGGCAAAATAGACCGTTGCCAGCGGCATCCAGGCTAAACCGGCGAAAGGGCCTAATAGCACGCCTGCCACAAACAAACCTGGCAAGATGCTGCCAAGCGAAAACGTCTTCGGGTGTTTCCGCAAGAGCCGCACGCGGCCGCGGCCGTAGCGGACGAGTTGCCGGAAAAGGCCGCCCAGTGTACCCCGCGGGGCATAGTGTACGGCAGCCTCGGGCGTGAAGAAACATGTTAGCCCGGCACGGTCGAGGCGGTGGTTCAACTCCACATCCTCGCAGGCGTCAAATGCCTCGTCAAAAAACCCGATCTGATCAAAGACCTTGCGGCGGTAGGCCACGGCCACGCTTTTTGCCGGCACGAATTGCGCTTTGGACGAATAGATGAACGAATCCGGGTGGTGCCCCAGGCGGGAGGAGCGGGCCGCGGCGATGGCACGTTGTAGCGTGGTGGCGCCAGCAATGTCCAGCGGCTGTGGTCGGCCGATACAATCGGCACCACTCTGCTCAAAGGCGGCTGCCAGGCGACGAAGGTGCTGCCGGTCCTTTAACTCGCAGTGACCGTCGACCACCAAAACCACTTCACCCCGGGCGTTGCGAATACCGATGTTCCGCGCCGCGCTCGACAAACGTCGTGGGTTCGGGAAGAGCCGCAGATTGGCATGATTGTGCGACAAACGCGTAACGATTTTTGGAGTATCGTCGCTCGATTCCCCGTCGATGACAAGGATTTCAAACCGCGCGGGATCGTAGTCCTGGGCCAACAGACACGCCAGAGTCCGTTCGATGAACAAAGCTTCGTTGCGTACCGGCACCACGACGCTGATCAAGAGCGGAGAAATAACCGTCGGCGAAGTGGAAACTTCACGGGTGGGCGTGCATGTGGATGACGAATCGATCAAATTAGATTATTTTACTGGACCGAGCGGATGACTTCGGCCATGGGTGCGAAACGGAATTGTCGAAACAGAGCAGAAAGTTTGGCTTCCGTACCCGATAAATTGACGTAATGCCGAAATCGTGAAAGCCATGACTTAACTGGGATCCGCGGCTGGCAGGGATCGACTTCCCACGGATGCATGTAGAATAGGAAGGGCCGCTGGTCAAACTGATGGATGCGACGTAGCAAGGCTGTCGTCCAACAGAGCGGGTAGAGGCGAAAGTAACCGCCGCCGCCCACCGGGAGTCGCATCCCACCGATGCGCACGACCGACGGTGGAAACTCCCACAACGGGCCAGCGGGCGTATCGATGCGATGAATGTCCAACGGGGCGTCGGGGATGCCGTAGCGGTCGTGATGGATCGGGAAGACGCTGGAATCAACGTCAAAGCCTTCTTCAACGAGGATTTCCCTAGCCCAGAGCGAACGCCGCGTGATCGAGAAACTGGGCGCTCGATAGGTTGTGACACGGTGGCCGACGATGTCTTGCAAGACATCGCGGCCGAGACGGACGTCTTCGCGGAACGCGCTGGGTGATTGATCGTAAACAATGCGATGCCAGAAACCATGGGAGGCAATTTCGTGGCCGGCGGCCTCGATCTCGCGGACCAGCCCTGGGTACTGCTTGGCGGTCCAACCGAGAACAAAGAACGTCGCCTTGACGGCATGGCTATCGAGCAAGGCCAGCAAACGCTGCGTATTGGCGACAACCCGGCTGGGAAAGTCGCCCCATCGTTCGCGCGGGATCGTCGCTTCAAAGGCAGACACCTGGAAGTGTTCTTCGACGTCGACCGTAAAGGCGTTGACAAATTCCACGTTGCGAGAGGCGTAGTACCGGCGAATGAATATGTGTCGTGTTTCACGTACACGCCGAGTGCGGGCGGACGGCACACGGAGTGCGCCTGCTACTTGATTCGCCGATCCTTACCGCGGCTTCTGGGAAGTCATGGTGTTGAGTCCGAGCTGGGAATCTTCGTGCCGTTTGCCGTTGAATGACGAGGCATGGACCGCTTGCAGCAAGATCGTTCCCGGCGTGGCTTCCTCCGACTGTGCGCAGTCTTTGCCTGAGGCGTTGATCGCGGCCAGCGATTCAGGCCGCTGTAAATCGAGAATCCCGGTTAGGAAGCATTCAGGCACTTTGAAAACCCTCAATGCGGTGCAAAGCAATAGCCGGGTGTCGAGCCACAAGTTACCGTGTCCAATATAGTCCAAGTCGAGGGCGAGCTTGCGGCGAACGCTCATCAGGTCGGTGTCCGGAGGAAGATTGATTTGGGCCAAGCCCGTGATACCTGGCCGAACGACAAGTCGATCGCGATAACGCGGGATGACTTCGGACAGAACGCGGACGAATTCGGGACGCTCCGGTCTAGGCCCGACGAACGACATCTCGCCGCGGAGAACATTGAAAATTTGCGGTAATTCATCAAGGTGCAGTTTTCGCAGGACGACTCCCAGGAAGGTCACGCGGGGATCGCCGGACTGTGTCCAGACGGGCCCGCTAGCGGCCTCGGCGTTGACATGCATGCTGCGAATCTTATACATCATGAACTGTCGACCATCCTTGCCAACGCGAATTTGTCGATAGATTCCCGGGCCTTTGGAAGTCATGCGGACCAACAGCACCAGGAGCGCGATCATGAAACCAATGGGAACCAAAAGCAAACAAGCGATGGCTAGATCAACGGCGACTTTCCAATGAAAATAGCCAGCGCAGTGCCGGGTGGCGAATTCCCCCCCCAATCTACTAGACACGTTACGCTGTCGATAGTGGCTTCCGGTTGTACTTCGAGTTGTCGACGACATGGTGTACCTCCTAGTCAAGATGCATCCTCAATAATCCACGCTTTTTCGCCTCTTTCACCGCCCACGCTTCTTCTTCTATTGCTCAACCTTGCTGCTAATACCTATAATGATTGCAATTCCACGCCGACAGTCAAGATGTCTAATCCCCGATTTCCGAGACCATGAACTTCGTCGCTACGGGAACGAAGTCAGCGAGAAACCGTCGGCCACCGTCGTGCAAGTTGCCGTCGTGCCGGTCGCCGTCTTCCGAACCTTGAAAACCGCACGTTACCTGGGCTTTATAAAGGAAGGGTAACCCGGCAAACGTGTAGCGAGCATCCTTGGGAGCAATCCAGTCTCCGACCGCATTCCATGCCCAATAAACGCTCAGCGATTCGCCGTGAATGTTCTTCGATTTGAATCGCTTGTTCCAAAACCGATCGCTGCCCTTGCCAACGGCCACCTCGCGGCGGTCGCCCAACGGTGTGAAGTTGCGCTGGCCGATGCAGATTTCCGGCGTGTGTGCCGCAGTCGGTCCCGTGGGGCCGAGGATGAACAGCAGATTAACTCGATCGCCCGTTTTCGCATTTGAGTAGATGCGGACCATCTCGCCCACGCACTCCAGTTGGTTCCGACTTTCTTCGTCGAGGTCACTCTCGGAAGTCATACGCCAATCGCCAAAGTCGTGGGGGAACTCCTGCAACCGAGTCGCTGCCTTGCGCACGGCATCCGATGGCCCCCAGCGGTGTCGCATGTGGCCTTGCATGAGTGCCGCGGAGATAGTTACCGCGACGATGAGAGCAAGAGTCAGGCTAAAACGAATCCAAGACATGGTTGCGAAACGGTTTTCGATTTTCTCTTAGTCGCGAAGCTTCTCGTCCAATTCTTTGACCAGTTCGCGATCTGCCGGCGTGAGCAGTTTTTGCAAAAGGTTCCGCTTTCGAGCGCCGTCGAGGGCCTTGCGTGCCTGATCAAGCTTGCCCGAAATATAATAGGCTTGGGCCACGTGCAGCAGGACTCGGGGATCGGGTTCGGCCGAAGAGGAAGAGTCTCTAAGCAGTGCGAGTGCATCGTCGATGCGACCATCGCGGAGCAGTATCTCACCTTTCGTTTCGAGCAAGTAACTTTGCGGACCAGCCAGATGGATGGCGCGTTCGATGAATTCGTGCGCTTCTTTGCTGTGTCCTGGTTGTTCACCGAGGAGTGTCGCCAGGTTGTTCAAGGCATGAATATTTTGCGGCTCGGCAACCAGGGCCTTTTGGTAGAGCGAAATTGCTTCACTCGTTCGGTTCTGAACGATCCGCACGGCGGCGAGCATCACCAGAAATTGTGGTTCCGGCTTGTCTTTCTCGGTCGCTGCGACCAGGGATTCGGCAGCCTGGAACTCTTTCTCTTCAATCTGGCTTGCCGTCCGCATGGCGCAAACGGCCATGGCGGGACGAGGTGATGAGGAATGCTTCGCCGCGTCGAGGCATGCACTCACGGCTTCGCCGCCCCGTTTCTGCTTGGCCAGCACGATTGCTAGCGGTTCAAAATTGTCGGGCTGAGCCGCCAGCAGACGGCGATACCAGCGTTCGGCTGCCGCGTATTGCTCGCACAACTCATATAGGGCGCCGATGGTCAGGCAGTCCCGTGCCTTTTCCTCGGGACTTGTGGCAGAAGCCCTCTGATGGCGCTGGGCGGCGGCTTCAACCAGGGGGCTAATCTCGCCGTCGCGGTGCTCGGCATGCAACCAGCGAACGCGGAGCGCAAGGCTGGCGGGTTCGTCGGCCGAGAGTTTCTCTAAACGACGGATCTGTACGTCGGCTTCCTCCAGCGGTCCGTGCCGTAGGAGAAAGTCGGAATACGCTACTAACTGATCGGCGGGCGGATCTTTGCGCGACGCCATAACCACGTATTGCGCGCGGGCTTGTTCGCCACGGCCCTCTTCGTCTTCGAGTTTTGCCAAGAGCATCCGATCGTTCATGTCGGCATCCGAGCGAAGAACCAATGCGTTAAGAATCTGCCGGGCCTGCTGCCGGTTTGTCGATCCGCCGCGGCGGATCAGCAACACGGCGTCCATCCTGCGGTTGGGAGCCGAGGATTGCAACGCGTCGGGCGAATTGTGAAGCAAAGCACGTGCTTCTTTCCAGTGTTCTTCGCCGCCGCGTTCGGAAAGCATGGCGACGAGAGTTCGACGCGCCGGGTCATAGTCTGGTGAGTCGAGCACGATGTCCCTCAAGAGCTTTTCGCCAGCCGCCGCGTTTTCTTTTTGGGGCCAGCGCAGCAGAAACTCGACCATCCGCAGACGCACCGCCGGATCGTTCGGCGGCACGTCGCAGGCTGCCTGATAGTGCTCGCGGGCTGCCTGGGTGTCGCCCAGAATTTCGTCAACTTCGGCGATTATGAGTTGCTTTTGGACTTCAGGCAAATCTTTGCGGGCGGCCAGTTTTGCCAGCATTTGACGAGCCTTTTCAGGCTCCTTGGTTTCGATGTGGCAGAGGGCTAGGGCACGGATTGGCAGGAGATTGTCGGGCGCGATCTCGACCGCTCGCTGAAACGCGGCCACGGCCTCCGTGGATTGCCCTGTTGCCAAGAGCATCTGTCCGAGCGAAAGCTGGATGGCGGCATTTTGGGGGTGCTGCTTTGCTTCGCGGCGGATGATTTCCAGGGCTTTGTCCCGATCGCCGCGTCGAGCCATCAACTGCGCTTTCAAGGCATCGGTGCCTTCAGGGGCAAAGCTCTGCTCGCGCAAAGCGTCAAGATAACTCTCGGCTTCGGCATTTCGACCCGCGCAACTCAAGAGGTCGATCAATCGCTCATAAGGACCGAAGCCTACAGCGCCGTGCCGGATTGCCTCGCAATAGGCGTTTATAGCCTCGTCGCTACGCCCCTCGACTTCGAGGAGTTGCGCATGGAGGAGCAATCCGGCCGGCCATTCCGGATACCGACTAATAAGGTGATCGATCAACTCGCGGGTTTCACGAAGTTGCGAACTGTTGGATGACTTGGTTTGGGCCAGGACATTGTTGGCCTGGAGAAATTGCACATAGCGGCAGTCGTCCCCTTCCATCTCGATGAACTTCTGCCGGCAACGCTCGACTTCGGCTGGCTGCCTCTGTTCCTCGGCCAACTTGATATAGGCAAAGAGCAGATCCGAGTCGCGAGGACCAAAGTCGGCCAAGGCATCGAGTTCCGTGCGAGCCTTTTGCCAATCGCGCTCGACAAGACTCAACTCGACCAGGAATCGCAGCGCGCTGGATCGCTCGGCAGGTGGAAGCTTCTCCAAATCGACTTGGATAAGACTCCGCGCCTCGTCGTACTTCTTGCGGTTAGCGGCCATTCGGGCGCGAAGCAACCGCGCTTGCTGTGGTGCAACGGTCTTCTCCCACTGGGCAATGGTGCGGTCGGCATCGTCATGTAGATCGAGTTGATCGAAGGCCATGGCGATCGAGGGCAGCACGATCCTTTCCGCTTTTTCATCCAGCTTGATGTTTCGATAAATGGCTGCCGCCTCGCGGACTCCGTCCGCATGGCGGCCCTCGGCATTCGCTCGGGCCTGAGCGAACTCCGCTTCCAATAGCGCCAACCGCCAAGGTTCCTGCAAGGGCTGCTTCGCGTGGGCAAGGCGAACATCGGCCAAGGCAATTTGCACGGCCTGCCAGTCGCGGTTGCCTTTGATCGCCATGAGGTTCTGCCGAAAGATCGCCACGGCGAGTGCCAATCGGGACTCCGATCCATCAGCAAAAGCCAAGGCTAGCTGCAGGTCGCGGACCGCGCGATCGGGGTGATTGGCCTCAAGCCAAGCGGCTGCCGCCATAATCCGATAACGCAGCGACTTGGGCACCATATCCACGGCCTTCTCGTAGGCGTCGGCCGCTTCCGCCCAGCGGCGAAGCGACACATAAGTATCAGCCAAAAGTAACCACGCTTCCAGCGCGATATTCACCTCCTGAGGGGTTGACGTCGTGCCCGTCGCTAGGGCGTGGGCCAAGGCGATAGCCTTGAATGGTTGGTTTTTGCCTCGCAGCCAACCGGCACGCATGAGTTGATACTTTCGCACGAATATGACTTTTTCAACTGGGATCTGATCTGTGTTAAGCTTCTCGAACTCCTTGGCCAGACGGTCGAGGTGCTTTTCTGCCTTGTCGAAGCGGCCGATGTTTACCAGTCCGCCGGCCAGAAGCATATCGAAGAGATTTGTCGCAGCGGGAGCGAAGCGGAGACCGCGCTCCCAGACATCGATGGCAGCCTGTGATTGACCGAGTTCCCACCGCGTTTCGCCCAGTCCGAAGTAACCTCGATAATCGCTGGCTGACACGGCGATCACTTTTTCGTAGCTGGCACACGCGGCTTCACGCAGCGATCGGACCTTGCCGACCGCCGCGGGCGACGGCGTCACATCCGTCGCCTCGCGACGAAGCGATTCGGCCGATGCCAGCAGGATATCGAGATTTTTCGGGCCAAGCCGCCTTGCTTCCTTCAGGTCGTCGTCCGCTCCCGGCAGATGGTATTGCAGGCGATATCGATAACGAGCCAGATAAACTTCGGGCTGTTGGGGATGGGCGGCGACGAGTCGATCGATGATCTGGTCCGCCACCTTCTCGCGCTCGGTCACGCGTTGGGAATGGGCCGCTGCGCTTGCGCTGAGATACTGTGGTTCCTCCCTGTAAATCCGTGCCAGGATCACGGCTGAATCACCCTCGCCAGGGGTATGTGATAGCGCAGTTTCAAAACTCGCCCCCACTTCGCTGGGCTTGCCTTTGAAGATGCCTTGGCGAGCTTGGCCATAAAGGGCTTTCGCCAGCAGATTCGCGGCTTGAGCATTCATCGGATCTTGCTTGAGCATCGCCTCGGCCTCACCTGCCGCGACAACGTACTGTCTTGTCTCCAACAGCATTTCGCCAAGGCGCCCACGGATCGAGGTCTTCTGCCCCTCCGGAGTTACCCCTAAGGCTTCCTGGTAGAGTTCGATCGTCCGTTGCGCTCGGCCGAGCTTGGAATAGGCAAGGTCATAAGTCTCGGCGAGGCGAACACGAGCCACGGCGTCGTTGGGGCAAAACTGAATATAGCGGGCAAATTGTGCGGCGGCGGTAGGGTAGTCTTTCTTTTCAGCACATTGTTCGGCATAGTCGTACAATGTCTTCGCGTTGCGGCTCAACGAGAACTGATACCATAGGTAAGCACCGCCCGTCAGGACTACAAGCCCAATGAGCGACGTCAGCAACGCCGAGCGATTCACATAGTGCTTCGTTCGTTGCGAATTGGGCAAAGGTTGGGAAGACTCAAATGTCAATGTTTTGCGAGATAATCGTAGTTACCGTAGCGGTAGAGATAGCTCTTCGTCGGCACTCCGTTGAGCACAACGCCGACGGGACGTCCACCGACAGCTTTCAACCGGTTATGGACCATGAGAACCTGTTCGGTGCGGCTGCGATCGCGCATCGTGCAGATTAGCGCCGCGTCGGCAGCTTTGACGAGAACGAGCGCCTCACTGGTGGCCAGAACCGGTGGTGTATCGATGACCACATAGCGGTATTCGGCCGGAATCTGTGTAAGCAGGGTCGGCCATGCATCGTCGGCCAGCAGGCCGAGCGGATTGCCCGTCAGCTTACCTGCGGGAAGGAAGTGGACCCGATCGCTCCAGGTCGTGACGATAGCGTCGGCGAGTTCGCATTGTTTGGCGAGCACGGCTGCCAGGCCCGGATCGCGATCGATCTGGAAGACGCGATGGATGTTGGGGGAACGCATGTCGCCATCGATCACGAGTACCCGTTCCTTGATGGATCGCGAGAGGCTCAAAGCCAACTGCGCGGCGACGCTTGTCTTGCCTTCGCCGCTCACCGCGCTGGTTACAGCGATGATCCGCATGGCACCGATCTCCTCGGAAAGCGTGAGCGTCGTTTGCAGATTATCAATGCTCTCTTGGTAGACGCGAAATTCGATTTCGCTTTGCCCCGAGCCGTGCTGGCTCAGCGACGGCAAACGCCGCGGCATTTGGGCGATCTCGCCGATGATCGTCAGCCCCTGTGATTTTGGCAGGTCGCTGGAATTCCCCACGCGGCGGACCCAATTTTCCCAAGCGAACGCCAGGCCGAACGGCACGCAGAGGCCTCCGAGAATTGCCAGGGCTAAGTTGCGGAGAGGGTAAGGTTCGACCGGTGACTGCGGCACGTCGGCCATTCGCAACAACGAAACGCGCGTCGGCGCCATCCGTTCCGTTTGAAGTTGCAGTGACCGGGCCGCAATAAGTTCAAAAACCTTTTCGGCCCGTGCAAGCTCGTCGTATTTGAATTCGAGTTCCAGGGTGTTGCCGCTGAATTGTTTGACGTTTCGCAGTTCCTTGTCGTATTCCGCTTGCAGTCGCTGTTCCAGGATCTGGCGACCCTGGAGGTCCAAACGCATGCGAGAGACTTCGTCGAGACGCTTATCGGAATCGGAGCTTTCTCGATCGCTTCGCCGGGCTATCAACATCGCCTCGGTTTGCTTTTCCACGGTGGCTCGCAACGACTTCTTCAAGGCATCGAAGGATTGGCGATCATCGGCGATTTGGCGGGCGAGCAGTGCATAAACCGGGTCGTTCTTGCCGTCCTTCATCCGCAGCTCAATTTCTTTCTGGCGGGCCTCTTTGGCAAGCATGGCCTCGGTAGCCCTGGTCACTTCCGGCCGTTCCAGAATCGCTTTTTCAATCATCGCTTCGCGAAGTGCCGCTTCGCTGCGGTTGAACTGCGCGGCCAAAGGCTGGGCTTCCACGCTGTTGGCAACCGCCTTGACCTGGAATTCGTGCTCGGCTGCTTCGATCCGTGCTGCAAGTACCGACCTTTCCACCTGTACGGTCACCAGTCGTCCCTGCAAATCGGCTAATGCGCTCTTTTGACGCGTATCGCTTTCAGGTTTGGCGGTATAGGTTTCCCGGCCGGTCAATTGGCGGGTCATGTCGCTAAGATCCTGACGCAAGCGGATAACTTCCCTCTGCCGGTTGGATTTCTCCTTTTCCAGGAGATCGACAACCTTTTGATTACGCTCGGCGTCAGACTGATCTCGAAGCTTGAAGTACGATTCGGTAATCGCATTGACGATCGCCGCTGCGGCCACCGCGTTGCTGCTCACGTAGAGGATCTTGAACAGTTCCGATTCTCCTACCGGACTGACTTTCACCTGTTTTGCCAACGTCGCGATCGAATCGGCCTTCTGCTGGATTTCGGGAAGTTGGGCAATTTGTGGCCGTTGCACGACCGATCCCAGCACGAGAGGGCTGCGAATCAACTCGATCTGCGTTTGAAAGAACGCTTTCGACCGAGTCTCGTCACCCTTATTCTCGAATGCCAGATAGGGAGCTTTTTCTTCGATCTTGAGCCACGCCGCCGCCTCGTATTGACGCTCAAAAAGAAGCCAGACGACTGCTGCTCCGGCGGTGGCCAGGAGTATGCCCAGCGGCACGGCAATCAGCCACCAACGGCGGATGACGTTGAGTGCGAAGGAAAGACCGCCGCCTTTTTCGCAGCCTGGTGCAACTTGGCCTTTCGTCGGCCCGCCGACCACGCTAACCCGCGAGGACGGTACGGCGACTATACTGCTTGGCCGCCCGCCAGAAGGAATTCCAGACGGCAGACTCGGAACACCGGACGATTGACTCGCTGGTTCAGACATCTTGGTTTCCTTGCGAACGATGGATTGCGGTTGGTGCTCGATTCGTTGCATCGTGCCGGATCAAGTCGCCAACATTGACGACCGTGTAATCGCGAACCAGCCACTTCAAGTACCGGAGTAACAGTCCAAAAAGTGTGGCGGCTAGCACGATCATGACCCAGCCCGCCGCGTCGTGGGTAAACTTCTTGCCGGCCTCTACCGAGACGTGCTGGTAAATGAACGCAGTCGCCACGATCCGTGCGGCGTTGGAGATCAGTGCAATCGGAACCACGGCAATCAAGAGCAGGCATTTTTCCCACCAGGGACGGCGCACCAGTACGACATAGGCATATGCCAATGCGGCAATGCCGACAAATATCCGCAATCCCGAGCAGGCTCGTTCGACCTCGAAGTGATGATCGCCGACCACGATCGTGTTGTTCGTGGCCAGTGCTGGCTCGCCGATCATTTGCAAGATCCCACAACTGAACTCCGCTGCGACGTGTTGCAGCGGCATGCTCAACACCCTCTCGGCGCTGAACGGTAACGGCACCGCCAGGAGCAAAAAGGCCAAGGAAGGAAGTGCCCACGTGAAAACTCGCCAGCCTGCAAAAACACCGACTACTCCGCCGAGCCACACGGCGATTGACCAGCCATCTAGGGCTTCCAGATAATAGCGGGCCCCAACCCAACGCATCGCTAGTCCAAGCACGATCAGCGACCATCCCCACATGCGAAACCGATCACACTCGATTGGATAGCAGTCGCGACGTGCCCACAAAAACAAAATGGCTAGCGGCGCAACGAGAAACCCGTGGGAATAGTCAGGCTCACGATTCCAGGCTCCGACGAGCGCAATAATTGTGGGTAGATAACACCATGCAGCAACCGGAATGATTATCATCGCAGCAATTAGGCATCTCGCATACGCCTGACGCGGAACGCACTGCCCCAAAGGCACTATCGACCCACCTGAAGTGGGCTGTAACTGCAATAAATCTGATCTTACGGATGACAAGACGATTTTCGGATTTGCACTCAAGCAACGATAAAACATAACGCTCGAAAACGGCGCACTCCGTGCCCGTGGGTTGCACGGCCATGCACGGCCCTGGATCAACCCATTCTTCGTAATATATTATATATCCTAGGGTTACGGCCAGCCAATCGGCACGAAACCGCTCACGGCTCGGCCCCTGGCTCGGAACCTGACGCGATGAGACGCTCTATCGTCTCGATGTTTCTTATTACGTATACCGAGTGTAACACCCGAGGCTCGGAAATCAGATTACCAGAGAACCAATGATTGCCAGCCCAGGTGAAATTGTCAAGCATGGTAAACGCATAATAACGTGATTTTAGTGGCTTTGCAACGAATAACCGCTATAATCGATACGTGCGGCCGGTTGCACGGAATTCGTGAGATAAATCGGTAGAATCGTTTCGTAAGGAATGTCGATAAGCGAGTAACGATGTGCAAAGTCCGCACGCTGTGCGAACGCGTTCCAGTCGCCCCGGAGCGGCCGAAGTCCGGATTACCGCGTCAAATCACAGACCATCAATCAACGGAGCCCGAAATGACCCGTTTCAACACTTTTTTGGCAGTTGTTCTCCTCGCCGGCGGAACCATGTTCTCTCAGTCGGCAGTTGCCCAATATTCGCCCCAACGCCCGACAGTTAGCCCTTGGATGGGGCTCTGGCAGCGCAATACCGGCGCGATGGACAACTACCACACTTTCGTGCAACCACAGATGGAACTCAACAAGACATTGCAAATGCAAGGCGCCGCACTGTATCGCCAGGAAGCGGGGCTGCAAGATCTGAACTATGAGATCCTGCAACCGCAAGGGAATCGGTCCACGATGATGCCAACGGGCCAGGGCGCGACATTCATGAGCTTCTCGCACTATTATGGCGGCAGCCGTCAGGTGTCGCGTCCAGTGCCTCCCAGACCAACTGCGTCAAAAACCGTTCGCAATTCGATGTCGTCTTCAGTCATGTCACGATGAAAAGCCGTAGGGCGGGGCTTTAGGCCCCCCCTACAGTTTCCGGTGCTCCGCGTATAAACCCGGAAGAACCAAAATTGCCGATTAACGGATCGATCTCGATCAACCTTTCAGCGGCCGAGGAGCGCGGGATGGTCCATGAAATTGCGAAAAAGCTCTTAGAGCATGCTGAAACCTTTTCGCAGCGAACGGAGGCCGTTCGCACGGCCATTTCGCTTGAGATGTCCTTGAACGAAATCGAGGCATATCTCGATTGGCTCGATTCCACTCGTCCCGGAAACCCGCCAGACGCTCCCGACAACAATATTCCTCCCGCCGATTCCGGCCGCGTTTGCTAGTCTTCGACGTTACAATCGTTAGCTTTGGTATACGTCGTGGATCTTCTAAGTCGTGCAGATTTGGGACAATCGTTACGACACAAACCCATCAGCGGAAATGTCAATTGTGCATGTAGGTTCATTTGTAGGGACCGTTCCGTGCGTGACGAAAGTTTAATTGGCAAGGTACGCTCCAAACGTGCTTGAAGCCCGCAATTTGGCGTTAAACCCGCTTGTTCCTCGATTACCGATTGCAAATCATGACGCGTTCCGTCTCCATCGCGGTTTCGTTGCTGGGGTTGCTATTGGTGGCAAACGGCTGTCGTACACCGGCAACTCGGCCTCCCGAGCCGATCGTCGTGCAGCCCCAAACCATGCCGAGAGAATTGTGTAAGACGGTCCTGCCGCCTTATGTCATCGAACCACCCGATATTCTCATGATCGAAGCGGTGCGTGTCCTGCCCAAGGCACCTTACCGGCTGAAAACGGCCGATGTCCTTGCAATACAGGTTCTCGGGACGCCTTCCGACATGCCGATTGCGGGCCCACATCAGATTGAGCCAGGCGGAGTGGTTCGCCTTGGACCGCGCTATGGTGCCGTCGCCGTGGCGCATCTCACCGTGGAAGAAGCCGAAAACGCCATCCGTGAGCACCTCCGTCGATTTGTCAACGATCCAATCGTCACCGTCAGCCTGGCCGAGATCGCCGGCAAGCAGCAGATCGCCGGTCAGCACCTTGTCGGTCCCGACGGCACCGTCACACTAGGCATCTACGGCAGTGTCCGCATCGTTGGCATGACTCTGCCTCAGGCCAAGTACTGCATCGAGCAATACCTCTCGCAATTTCTCGACGAGCCGGAAATTTCCGTCGAAGTCTGGGCCTTCAATAGCAAGGTTTACTATGTCGTGACGCAAGGCGCCGGACTCGGCGACGCCGTCTACCGGTTCCCGGTTACCGGCAACGAGACCGTACTCGACGCCATCTCCCAAATCAACGGCATGAATCAGCTTTCCTCGAAGCAAATTTGGATTGCCCGACCGAGCGACTGCCCAGGGCAGTGCCAAGTCCTGCCCGTCGAATGGGATGCCATCACCGCGCATGCCTCGGCCGGCACGAACTTCCAAATTCTGCCTGGCGATCGCGTATTCGTGGCCGAGGATAAGCTTGTGGCCTTTGACAACGGGCTGGGTAAGTTGCTGGCGCCTGCTGAACGGATCATGGGCTTCAGTATATTCGGAGTTGGCACTGCGACTCGCTTCAGCGGCCCTGTACTTCGCGGCGGTGGAAACCCGCAATCGAACTTCTAACCTCAATTGGAACGCCCAGAATTTACCGCTAGCATAGTCTGAAAGATCCCCATGAACATCACCAGAGCGAAGATGCCATGCCGACGACCGGTTGTACTACCGGCAGGGCAGCGCAACCGACCCGGTTTAACAATGGCGTACAAGCGGTTCTTTCCGGTGGTAGCCGGCGCATTACTTCTGCTCGCGGATGCCGGCCGTAGTATTGGCGGTTGCATCGACGATCCGTGCAAGTTCCCCAGCCTGGGCTATCCCTTTGAATCGAGTCCTAGTTTTCATCATCGTCGTGACGATGCGAGCGGCACGTTCTGCGCACCGTGCTACGCCTATCGTCCAACATGCTGGCGGGAATGGCCCGAATGCTGCGTCGGCTGCCCGCCACCGGCCGGGCTCATGTTGCCGGGTGTGATCGGCAATCCGATGATCGCATCGCCGACACCAGCCCCCAATCAGCCAGCCATTTCCAGGCCCGCTCCTTTGCCCACGTTGCCGCCACCCGTTTCCATGCCCATGTTGCCTCCAGCAGAGCCGCAGATCTTGCTTCCGCCCGACGTCGGCCCAACGTCTCGGCAAACCCCCGCGGTAGCACAGCCGCCCCTGCCGCCGGAACCAAAATCGGAGCCAGCCATTATTCCAGTGCTGCCACCGGTTTCCGCGCCCGTTGCGCCGCCCCCAGCCGAACCGCAGACCTCGCTTCCGCCCGATGTCGGTTCGACGCCTGAGCGGGCCTCTGCGGTAGCACAGCCGCCCCTGACACCTGTACCAAAATCGGAACCGGCCATTTCACCGGTGCCGCAATCGCCGACCGCGCCACAGCCGCCGCAGCACCCAGCCGGCTCGGCACGGTTGCCTTTGCCTCCGATGCCGATTGCCAAACCACAAATTTATTCGCATGTTGATAGAGCACCCGGTTTTTCTGGCATTCCTCGGATGACTGAATTGCCTGAAGCCCCAATGCCCCCGAGAACCACGGTAAACGTGCAACAGAAAACGTCCGCATTGGCCGAGTCGGTTCCAAGAGTGTTTCAAAATCCTGGCACTGCATCGGTGTATCGCGATGCAGCACGGATGGGTGCGAAGATTGATTTTCAAGATCTTGGTATTGCACCGATGCCGCCGGGTGTTCGCGCAAACATCGTACTGACCTCCGCCTCACCGCCCATGCGGGTAACAAGGCCCGAAGAAGATCTTGGCATCGCGCCGATGCCGCCGGGCCTTGAGGTTGCACGTATTTCCAAGGCGAAAAGGGTAGTGAAGTCGTCCGCCCAGCTCGATCTGGCCCCAATGCCACCGGAACTACCCCGCATGACCCAATTGATCCAATATCCGCTGGCACCGATGCCACGACGGTAGTGCTAGGATTATCTATTAGACAGCGGAAGATGTTCGATTCGTTGCTGCCCTGTTCCGATATCGGATCAGTTCTTCCTTGGTGTGTTTCGCTCCATTCAGAATACAGCCCACCATATTCTGGACGATAGACGATCAAAAAAAGAGTCGCGGCCCTTTTTTTTTATCCGGAGATTTCCACCCACTGGCCGCGCTTTGCGCTGTCCAGCACCGCTTCGCAGACCCGCTGTGTCGCCAAGCCGGTGCGCAGCGTTGGCTCGAACTTCGGCCCGCCTTCCAGGCTCGCGAGGAAATCGGCAAAGCTGTTCGTGAACGTGTGCTCGTAGCCGATCGTGCAGCCGGGCACCCACCAGTTCTTCATGTAAGGATGCTCGAAATTGGTCACGTTGATCTCCTGCCAGCCGGTCAGGTGGTCTTCGATCTTCTTGCCGGTCGCGGGATCAATGTAACGAAAGAAATCGAGCAAATGCGGGTCTTCCAGATTAAAAAATACAGAGCCATTCTCGCCGTTGAGCTCCAAGGTGCTATAGTTCTTCCTCCCCCGGGCGTAGCGCGTGCTTTCAAAGGTACCCATCGAGCCGTTGGCGAAAATTGCCAGGAACATGCAGGCATCGTCGATCGTCACCGGCTCGACTTTGCCGGTCTCGGCGTGCTTCCGCTCTTTGACGAAAGTCTCCGTGTGGGCCACGACGCGGCGGATGGGGCCGTTGAGCCATTGGGCCGTATCGATCGAATGGGCCAGCAGGTCGCCCGTCACGCCGGAGCCGGCCACGCGAGCGTCTAGCCGCCAGAGCGCCATGCCGCCCTGGGGCACGTCGGCCGAGATCGTGTAGTCCTGGTTGTACTGGGCACGATAGTGGAACGGCCGGCCGATGCGGCCTTCGTCAATGATCTGCTTGATCAGCGAGATGGCCGGCACGCGACGATAGTTGAACGAGACCATATTGGGCACACCCGCCTTCTCGACGGCCGCAACCATCTCTTCGGCCTCTGTTACGTTCATCGCCAGCGGCTTTTCGCAAACGATCATCTTGCCGGCCGCAGCCGCGGCGAGCACGATCTCGCGGTGCAGGACGTTGGGCACGCAGACGTCGATCAGGTCGATATCCTTGCGCTGCATGAGTTTCCGCCAGTCGAACTCCATCGACTCGTAGCCCCAACTCTGGCTAAACTTTTCCAGTTTGTCTTTTTCTTCGATCCGGGCACAACAAGCCTTCAGCACCGGCTTGTGCTCACGGGAGAAGAAGTGGCTGACTTGCAACCATGCGTTGGAGTGGGTGCGGCCCATGAAGCCGCAGCCGATGACGGCGATGCGAAGTTCCTTTGACATGAATAGACTCCTTAGGAAAAAATACAAGGTTCAAGGTTCAAGGTTCAATGACTGGACTCACTCAGGGTGGACTTTGCCTTTTCGGTAGATTGAGCTAAATATGAGATTCAATTCATGCGACTCCTTCCACAATAGGCGAGCCTGCTCCTTCCGTGATGGAAAAGCAACAGCCAACATCCGCTGCCAGTGTTTCGTTTCGCGAACTTCACGGCTACATAAGCTGATTCAATAAATGAATTCTTTGTACCTTGAACCTTCGGTCATTCCGCCCACCCATGCTTATCTCGCACGGCGATCATGGCCTTCAAAATGCTCACCCAGGTCTCGCGTTTCATCATCACGTCGTTGGGGAACATGCAGCCATCCCAGCAGATATGCCGGATCCGTTTGGTCAACTCGCCCTTCTCATCGCGCAGCCAATTGCCGGCGTGATGTGGAATGTCGAGCTTGCCTTGGGCGTCGTCGGGCAGGCAGTGGCGGCCCGTCTTGTCGTGCGAGCCGCTGCCATGTACCGTGGCATTGCTCTGGGCGATATGGAAATCGATTGTCCAAGGCCGCAAAGCTGCGGTCAACTGGCAGTAGGCTGCCTCGAACTTGTCTTCATTCCGCCAGTTGAAATTGGCCGGCAGAATCGCATCCTCCGGCGCGTTGTAGCCCAAGAGATAGAGCAGAGTGTGGGCCATGTCGGCCTCAAAGCCAAGCGTTTGGGCGCGATCGACCATCTCCAGCAGTTGCAGCATCCGCTTCCAACTGTGCATGCCGCCCCAACAGATCTCGCCCTCCGCGGCCAACCGCTCGCCATGGTTCTCAGCGATATTGCATGCCTCGCGGAAGGTCTCGGCGATCCGCTTCTGATTGCCCATCGGATCTGCGTACCATGCCTCCACGGGCGATGCCGAGTCGATCCGCACCACACCGTTGGGGCGGACGCCTAACTCCCGTAACCGCTCGGCGATGCGGCACCCTTTGCGGACTTGCGTAAGAAATTTTGCCTGCTCGTCGGCACTGCCCATCGCCATGCCGCCGCCGGTCGGTCCCCAGACGGGCGCGACAACCGTGCCGATCTCGAGGTTCCTCGCCCGGGCCTTGTCGGCCAATTGGCGGATCTGGTCATCGCTGGAATCGATGTCGATGTGTGGGGCGAAAAGAAAGAGGTCGAATCCGTCGAAGCGGACGCCATCTAATTCAGCGTCCGCGGTGAGGTCGAGCATCGTATCGAGGTCGATCGGCGGCTCGGCCCCGGGGCCTTTGCCGACAACGCCCGGCCAGGCGGCATTGTGAAGTTTGGGGTAGTTGTGGGGATGTTCGTAGGTCATGAGAGGGAAGTGGGTTGGGGGTTCAGGAGTAGGCGGGCGTTATAGGCCATAGCCTGCCCCTCTCCCGGGTACGGGAGAGGGGAGTATTAAGTCACCTCTTCGCATGATCGCCGATCCTGGGCATACTGGAATGCACATCGGGGCCGAAGTACCGCAGGCTCACCAGCGGTTCGCAGCCGGTGTTCTCGATCTCAATGCCACGCACGGCTGCTTCGTGCGCGATGTAGACTTCGTCCCAGGGCTCCTCGCCAAAGTGGATCATCACCGGCGTTTGCAACGCGAGCTTGCCGATCCGCCCGCTGCCTTGAACCGTGATCCAGCCGCTGGCCCCCGGGTCGCGGAGCACGCATTTAGCGCCAGGTTCGACGGTCAATTCCTTGGCCGAGACGAGTTGCTCTCCGTTGAAATGGCCGTAGTCGATCCAGCGGTCGGTGTAGCCGGGGCCTGAAGCACTGGGGTCGACGATCGGCTCGACATACGTGTGCTGTTTGAAGCACGGATCGACGTTCTTCTCCCAGTCGAGCTGCTCGACGATGAAATCGAGATCGTGGTGTTTGTCCGCCGGAACGTCCTTCACGAGCAAGGCCCACGGCACCTCGCGGCCTTCAACCAGCGATTGATACATGCCGAACACGTCGGAACCCCACTGTGGCTCATAGGTACACATCGAGCCTGGGGCGTGCAGCACACCAGCCGGCACCATCCAGCCGGTGCCGGCTTTGAGCCGCGCTGCCTTGGAGAGATAAAGGATGCCGTTGTCGCCCTTGTTCCAGTTCTCCAGGCAGCGGCGGACGTCGTCCTTCGTCGTGCCCGGCTCAAGACCGAAGAAGGTGTAGTCGAAATGGTTCTCCGCGGCGTTCAATTGGGGCGGAAAGTAGTAGCACTCCGGCTTACCCTGCTGACCGGTCAGCGCGGCATGTTCGCTCTTCTGGTGCATGTGGTGCGGGATGGGGCCCATGTTGTCGAAGAACTTTGAATAGACGGGCCAGCGGCCGTACTTCTCGAACATGGTTTTGCCGACGAGCCTCGCGCCAGCCTCAGCCACGGCATCGCGGAGCAGGAATCGCTCTCCCTCGAAGACGGCATAGCTCAACCCCTCATCGGCCGCGCGGTTGTCGTTGGCCGCCTCGGTCGTACTGGCAAACCAGCGTTCGTCGATGCCGCCACGATGTGTACCCAGGGCGTACCAATCGGTCGGCGCCAACTTGATCCGCTTGCCGGGATGGAGAAAACTCCGCGGCACCCAGTTAGGTGTCAGCCGCAAAATGCCTTCGCCAGCTTCCAAGGCCCTATTCACAATAGCCCCAACATTATCCTTCTTCACGACGGGTGATGCGCACATGATCGCTTTTGCTCCCAAATGTCCAAAAAATCCCTGAAGTTCGAGACTAATTTATCACGAAAGATTCCCCCTTTGTCCAGTACCCCAGAAAAAAAGGAGGTTTGTCTTGCCGGGAGCCGCAAAAAGTGGTAGATTGCGAGGAGGCAATGCAACCGCGCGGGCGTGGCGAAATTGGCAGACGCGCCAGACTTAGGATCTGGTTCCGAAAGGAGTGGAGGTTCAAGTCCTCTCGCCCGTACTAGACAGAAAGCCTTGCGTAGCAATGAGTTACGCAAGTCTTATTAGAGTGGGAGGACTGGGCCTGTGGTGGTACTAGCGCGAGACCGGTTATTTAGCCCCGCAGCCGAAGAACTCGCCCAAGGGGCACCACACAGCCGCTGGCCGTCGAAAGCCGCCTCCACGACGGCCGACCGCAGCATCGGGGAGCGTTCCGAGGATCGAATCTTATGTTGTGCCACGACCGGATTATAGGCACAACATGGAACATACATAAGGTTAAACCGCGAGGGCAGTCAACCTCATTTAATCGCGTTGCACGTTCAGTCGAAAGGCCTGGGGGATCATATCGCGCTGGTCGCGGATTGCCTGGAGCGTGTCGGCATCCATCTGGCCGGGGTTGGCAAGGATCTTTTCCCGACACAAATGGTAGAAACCGTTGGATTTCTCGGAAAGTCGTTCCAGGGCGACATTCCATGCTGAACAGTCGTGCTCGGTGAGGGTATGGCAGGCAACAAATGTGAACCAACCGCCGACTGTCGCGTTGTTCCAACTGAACTGGCCTCGCGAACTGGCACTGATGTCGACCACGCCACTGTGCTGAAGCAGGAGGATTTCCAAAGCCGTGGGTGTTTCCGGGGCTGGGGCACCAGGTGCTTCGGGAATGTGGACGTTGGCCCGGCTCCTCACGTTGCAGGTGTCGGTAATCAAGACAGTGAGCCGCGCACCCTTGTCCAAGAGGTGCTTCATCAAGGTCTTTCGCATCAGGTCGCCACTGGGAATTTGGAAGTGATGTCCACCGGACGGGTCGCCCGCGGCGCGCTGCGGATCGAAGGCTCCATGCCCTCCGTAATAACAAAACAACGTATCGCTGGGGCTGAGTCGCGTGGCATCCACGGTGGCGAGAATCCGCGCCGCCGTAACTTCTTCAGCCTTGAGCACTCTCAGGCTGCCGATCCGCTGGGCCGGAATTTCGCTGTGCAGAAGCTCTTGCAGTCCGACCAGGTTCTTTTCTTGCGCCTTACCAATCGATGCGTCGTTGGTCAGACCGATCAGCAGCACGTGCAGTTGCCGCGTGCCTGGCGGAGGCGGCGATATCGGCACCAGACCCTGCCCGCCAACGGGTGTGGCCTCCCAGTGAATGATTTGGCCGGAGGTCACATCGCGGACTCGGAGCACGATCTTCCCACGATTGGTCCCGCCGGCCTTGACGAGATCGTAGAAATTTTGAAGACTCTCGACCAGTTGGCCATCGACGTGCGTAATAAGATCGCCCGGTTCCAGCGACCCGTGGACGTCAGGCTCGCCTTGCTTGACAAGCTTGGTGGCCGGACCGTTCTCTTCGACCGAGACGACGCGCAAACCCAGCCCGGGATGATACGTCGCCATGATCTTCAGCCGGTATTGCGGAGTGTGAGTAATCCGGGTAGCGCGTTGCGGGGCATCTGCCGCTGGACCTTGCGCCGTCAGACGGCCGGAAAGAGAGCACGCAACCACGGCGGCAATCAAGGCCACCACGAAACGGTTTGTCCTCAACATGGCTTGTTCTCCTAACCAAAGGAATGGACGCAAGACTCGCGAACTTTAAGAACCTACCACAAATATAACAGATCAATTGTTCGACGAACAGAGACGGATTCCCAGGAAAATTGCAGGGTAGAACCTTGGGATCATCCCTCACCTTATACTGAGCCTCGTGCAGAAACCAAGGCGTGGGAACTGAGACTCTTCATAACAGGATAACCCACCCGTTGGGTTTGGTGTTCCCTGACCGATCAGGACGCGAAACTGGATTATTTTTCTGTCATTGGTGGGGGCGGTTAACTTTGCAATTCTCCTGATGAAGCCCCTTGCAAACCGACGTAAGTGATTGGATGATAGAGGGGTGGGGATTTTCCTCCGTACTCGTCGCGCAAAGCGATGAGCGCCCTTGTCGAGGAAGTCGGGCAGGAGAGGGTCGCTTGTGGGATTCTTGCGTTTTCAAACCGGGGCGCGACTGGCCATCTTGGTTTGCGCTCTTGCTCTGCCCAGCGATAACGTCCGGGCCGACGTGGCGATCGCGGCAGTCCGCGTGGACGGCCAACCCCTGCCCGCCGAGCAGATTTCGCCGGCCGCGGGCGACGCGACGAAATCGCTCCGCCTGCCCTCGTCGATGAAGTCCTTGCAGTTCGACTTTGCCTGCAACCCGAAGCCCGGGATTCCCCTCCGCTACAAGCTGGAAGGACACGACGATGCCTGGCACGACCTACCTACGGGGGTGCGGATCGTGTTGCGTTACTACCAGAAGCACAACTTCGAGGAATTCGTCGGCAGCGAAGAATTCCTCTTGCGGGGCCAGACATCCGGATGGCGGGGCCAGTTGAATAACTCCGATTATGTCGCCCTGCAACATCGGGACGTGGTCCCTGAACTGGCCAATTACCTGCGGGTTTGCTTTCTGACCGCCGGCACGGACGCCGATCTGGCCATCATCGGAATCGATGCCGTTCGGGTCTTGGTGGAACATCCGCCAGACCGCCCGCCGCGGGTCTTCGACTTGAAACTCGAGTATGACGACAAGATCTTGGAGAAAAGAGTTATATTCCAACCGATAAATTGGGTACGCGATGGAGCGGGCGATGATTTGGCCCGGATGGCTACGTTGCAGCAACCGACGCGTCATCCCATTTTGACTTTGCTCGACGACTCCCCCGAGTGCTCCGGGGGCTGGTCGACCCGTTCTCAAGCCGCTATTCCCGTCAGCCCCGGAGACCGCGTCACGCTACAATGGCGGGGGGCGTATTGCATTGGCAACAGCGGCCCCGGCACGGCCAGTTACGAGCAACTCCCGCCGGGCAACTATCGGTTCCGCGTGGCTGCTTTCAATTGGGAAGGAGAACCGGCGGGGATCGAGGCCTCGCTGCCGATCGAGGTCGTCGCGCCCTTTTATCACCGCTGGGAGTTCTGGCTGGCCGTCGCGGCAGCGATTATTGTCGTCGCGACCTGGACGGGCCGGCTCCTCCTCAGGCGGCGCATGCAAGCCAAGATCGACCGCATGGAGCGCGCACGGGCACTGGAACGCGAGCGGTCCCGCATCGCTCGCGATCTGCACGACGATCTGGGCGCGAACCTCACGCAAATCGCCCTCTTGAGCGAGCTGGCCCAGGGCCAGTTGGACCGGCCCGAGGCCGTGCGAGGGCAGTTGGACCGCATTTTCCAGACGGCCCGCAGCGTGGCCAAACAGGTGGACGATGTCGTGTGGGCCGTGAGTCCGAGCCACGACACGCTGGATAGTCTGGCGAATTTCCTCTGCAAGCACGTGCAAGATTACCTGGGCTTGGCCGGAATTCGCTGCCGCCTGCTGCTGCCCGACGAGCTGCCCAAGCAACCTCTCTCGACGATCCAGCGGCGCAATCTGTTCCTGGCCGTCAAGGAGGCGCTGCACAACGCGGTGCGGCACGCCCGCCCCTCGCTCGTCACCCTGCGCCTTGACCTGCGCGGCAACGACCTCGTGCTGGAGATCGAAGACGACGGCTGCGGGCTGCCGCTAAGCGGGGACGAAGAAGCCACCCAGCGGGCCTCGGACAACCGCGACGGTCTGGTGAACATAGAGGAACGCCTGGCCGCGCTGGGGGGGCGCTGCGAACGATCCGCCGGCGCGGAAGGCGGGACCCTAATCCGCCTGATCGCGCCCTTGCCGTCGGGAAAGGCAAGGTGAAAATGGCCACTCCTCCGGACCAAAGCGGCGCGCCCGGCGGCCCGATCACTGTGGCCGTGGTCGAAGACCATGCGGCCGTGCGGCAGTCGCTGGCGGCCATTCTCGACAGCGATCGAGACCTCCGCTGCGTGGCCGCTTGCGGCAGCGGCGAGGAGGCGCTGGAAGTCCTTCCGCCGCTTCGACCGAACGTCGTCCTCATGGATATTAACCTGCCCGGCATGAGCGGCGTGGAGTGCGTCGTGCGGCTTTCCCGGCAAATCCCGGAGACGCTCCTGGTGATGCTTACCGTGCATGACGATACCGAGGCGATCTTCAACGCCCTGGCGGCCGGGGCCAGCGGCTACCTCCTCAAGCCGGTGCGGGCCGCGGAACTGCTGGCCGCGGTCCGCGACGTGCAGGGCGGCGGATCCCCCATGACCAGCAACATCGCCCGCAAGATCGTCCAGACTTTCAACAAGCCCGCTGCGCCGCAGAAATTTCGACCCGGCGAGCAGGATCTTACCGAGCGCGAGAGGGAGGTGCTGGGGTATTTGTCCCAGGGCTACCTCTACAAGGAAATCGCCAAGCGGATGAAGATCAGCTACCACACCATCCATAGCCATATCCGGCGAATCTACGAGAAACTCCACGTCCAATCCCGAGCGCAGGCGATAGCGCTGTTCTTGAACGAGCCACCCAATTAGAGCGGCCTGGAACGAAAGGTTGAGATCCCAAATGGCAGGAGTTTTTCAGGAGCATTGCTGAAATGTATTCGGGCCGAAGGCCCAACCGTTGACCCAGCGAAGGGCAAAGCCCTGGAAAACGGGGATCTCCATAGAAATTCCTTTTCGGCCCAACGGCCCAACAATTCGCCTCGCCCTGACCTTCAATGCTTGTCCATACCCACATTTTTCGGCCAGCCGAGCATCTTCATGGCCATTTATGGTCATTCCCGGCGCTGCCGGTATTCGGCCCGTGCTAAAGCACGGGTTTCGGGATGACCGCCATCGACCGCCCCCCGCGTCCCGACCGCCTACGGCGGTCGGGACGCGGGGGGAATGGGAGGTTTTGGTCGTGTAACCCGTGCTAAAGCACGGGCCGAATACCGCTTCGCGGATAAGGGGCATAAATCAGCGATTTTCTGGGGCCTGTTGATTTGCCCTCATTCTAGCGACGCCCCGTATTCTTGCCACACCAGGTGGTCGGATCGCTTTCGTTAGGTCTAATTAAATATGGCGGTTGCCGTAACTCGTGTCGCGGCACAATGTTAGGTAAATACGGTGTATTGTGAGAAATGCGGCCGATGGTACCGCCATATTTAATTGGACTTCATACGCCGTTTCTGCTACCATGACTCTGGAAGACTCGTGCCGCAGGGGCCGAGCAAACGACTGCCTTTACGGAGGAAGCGGACATGGCACAATTCGATCCGAAGAATCACTCGCTGGTCGGGCCGGGCGGGGTCTTGGCCGTCCACGAGGACGACGAGATCACGCACAAGTTATTGATGCTCATCGAAGGGGAGTGCGAGGATTGTGGGCCGCTCCAGGCGGCGAGCAGGTTTGGCTACAGCAAGCAGCGTTACTTTCAACTCCGCGCGGTCTTTCGCGAGGCGGGCGCACTGGGGCTGCGAAGCGAGAAACGCGGCCCGAAAGCGAACTACCGGCGAACGGCCGAAGTGGTTCGGCAGATCATCCGGCACCGGTTCCTTGACGGCGACGCTTCCCCGGAGGTGATCGCGCAGAAGTTGCGGCAAAGCGGCTGGGCGATCAGCACGCGCAGCGTCGAGCGAGTCTTCACGGAATACGGGCTTCAAAAAAAAACTTCACAAGTGCCGTCCGCGCGTGGTGCCCGAAAAGGTCGCCGCCCAACTCACCAGTGAAGTGGTCCGGGACACCGACGGCGATCCGCTCAGCATCGAACGCGGCGTCCGACAACGACTGGCCGATAAGATCAGCGACACCATGGTCGGTCTGTGGTTGTTGGTTCCGGAGCATCTCCGTCTGGGCACTTGGGACTTGCTCTGCGGATGGACGCAACAGCCTGCCGTCCGGTTTGAACCACGTTTGGCGTTGCAATTGGTTCACGAGGCTGCCTTGTGTCTTAGGGGAATTCGCGAGCGCCGCTATGTTGCGCTGCGCGGTTTCGAGATCCTCAACGGGCTTCCGTTCCTGGCGACGGATACGGCAGTGCATGGCGTGCTCGACAGTCACACGGTGGCAGAAGCCCAAAAGCTTCAGGTTGCCCTGGGGAAGATCCGCCGCGTCTCCGGAGATTTTGCGGGAAAACTGCTGTTGATCGATCCCCATCGACCGTGCAGTTTCAGCCGACGGCACCTTCGCCGGCACCGCAAGGATAAAGCCTCCAAGCCGAAGAAGACGGCACAGATGTTCTTCTGCCTGGACGCCGAGACGGAACAGCCCGTGTGCTGCACTTTGGGAACCTCGGCACGCACCGTGACGCAGGCCACCCCCGAACTTCTGGAATTGGCGGCTCAGATTCTTCAGCCCCTTCCTCCAGGCTCGCTGGTGGCCGCCGACGCCGAACACTTCGCTGCCGAACTTATCGACCAAGTCCATTTTCATACGCCGTTTGACATCATCACGCCGATTTCCGCGCAACGTAGCGTCCAAGATCGGCTTCGTGCGATTCCGTGCGAACAGTTCACGTCGCATTGGGCCGGTTACGCCACGGCAGTTCTGCCGTACCAGCCCCACAACAGTCAGGGCGGTCCCTACCATGAACTCGTGCAGCGCCAGGGAGAACAGCCTGATCAGTGGCATTTCAATTCGTTCCTCTCAACCACGGATCAGGATCCGGTCGATGCCCTGACGCGCGATTATCCCAAGCGTTGGCACCTGGAGGAATTCTTCAATTTCAATCAGGCGTTAGGCTGGCGGCATGCGGGCACGTTGAATCTCAATATCCGTTACGGCCAGATGAGCATGGCCATGTTGGCTCAGGCGGCGATCCATCGCTTGCGCAACCGGTTGGGCGAGCCCTACCGGCATTGGGATGCCCAGCACTTGGCAAGTGCGGTCTTCCGAGGACTGGAGGGAGACATTCGTGTCATCCAGGATCGGATCGTGGTCACGTACTACAACGCTCCGAATGCAAGCCTGTTGCGGAGCCAGTATGAGGGCCTGCCCGACAAGCTGAGGGCCGAGAATGTGGACCCACGGATTCCGTGGCTCTATGGATTGCAGCTCGATTTTCGCTTCAAATAGCCATCGTCGAGACCCCATCTGCCAAGTCCAATCAACAGGCCCCAGAAAATCGCTGATAAATGCCCCTGAGCATCGGATCCACCGATCACTTGATTCGTTTGTCCTAATCAGGCTGCAAACGGGAACCTGAGCAAACCGGATACCCCTTGTCCAAATTTCCCCCAAGCCGCCCTTCCGCATCCCACCCCCCCACTCGTGTTGGCCAGTTTTGGCGATACCGAAGATTCTTCCCACCGCTTATCGTGGAAAGCGTGGGGCTGGTTATACACGCCGGTCCCACCACCGGATGGAGAGGGAGAACGTGGAAAACGACATGCAGAAAGACGGCGCGAAGACCGTGGTTTTCCATGCCGCTGAGCATCCCGCCCGGTGGATTGACGCCGCCGTGGTGGAAGACGACGCCGGCGTGCGGCAATCGCTGGCGGAGATTCTCGACAGCGCTGCCGACATTCGCTGCGTGGCGGCCTGCGCCACTGCGGAGGAGGCCCTGCACGTGCTCCCGCCTCTGCGGCCCGGCGTGGTGCTGCTGGATATCCATCTTCCGGGCATGAACGGGGTGGAGTGCGCGGAGCGGTTGGCCGGCCTGCTGCCGGAAACCGCCCTGCTGATTGTCACGTGTCACGACGACAGCGAGATCATTTTCCGGGCATTGGCGGCCGGGGCCAGCGGCTGCCTGCTCAAGCCGGTGCGGGCCGCGGAACTGCTGGCCGCGGTCCGCGGCGGGCACGAAAGTCCCGCCCCCATGAACGGCAATATCGCCCGCAAATTGGCCCAGGCCTTCAACCGGCCCCTTGCGGGCGGCGACGGCCAGATCGAGCTTTCCCCGCAGGAGCGCGAGGGCCTGGAGTACCTGGCCCAGGGCTACCGTTACGAGGAGGTGGCCGAGCAGATGGGAGTCAGCCGCCACACGATCCACGCCCACGTCCAGCGGATTTACCACAAGCTGCGCGCCCGCTGCCGGACCGCCGGCCCACCATGATTGCGAATGGAGGAGGTAATGGTTGGCCTGCGGTCGCTGAAGCTCGCCGGTCCCACCTGCGGCTGCGACCTACGGATCGCGAGCGAAATGGTGCTACGCGAACCGGTCCAGAACCGTGCGCAACCCACCATTTCCCGACCGGTTCGCTCCACGCACCCTACGGCCACTGCTACAGAGGGGTTATTGTATAGTTCTATCGTGTTAGCCAGTTTTGGCGATATATTCTTTTGTAGAGATCGCTTAACTTACAAGGGTCGGGAGCACTATGACGAAAAAACTTTCCCCGCGGGGCGATGGAGATGCTTTCCCGAGCTTGGCGTCTCCATCGTTCCAAGGGGGCAAACCTCCCCTATCCCTCCGGGAGAGGGGCAGGGGGTGAGGGCTGACGCCTGACCACCGACAACTAACCACTTTTCGCTAACCGTTTTTCTTTTTTCTAGGGAGGCTTTTTTCATGTACCGTACGTTGAATTTCGTTTCCGCCGCTGGCAATTCGCAATCACTCAAATCGCTTTCTCGCGCAGGCCGCGTTATTGCCCGCGGACGCTGGGTTCTTTCGTCCCGCTACCCAAGAACCGGTGCGATGCTGCTGCTTGTCGCCATGTTCTTCGCCGCCGCGACTCACGTGCAGGCGAACACGGTCACCCTTTCAAACGGCAACAACCTCGCCACTGGAATCGCCGCCGGCGACATATTGAGCTTGGAGGGTGTCTCGGCGGGCGGCACTTTAATTCTCGACAACTACCAGTTGTTGGGGGTCAACGGCAATGGTAACGCGAACACTGGCTTTGGCACTGGCTCAAATAACAACACGTTCACCCTCACCAACGGAAGCTATTACACCATGGCGGGCACAGTCGCGACGAGGCAACAAAATACCGGATATGGAGCCTCGATTGGATGGGGTGCCGGCGCATCCACTCAGGTCGGCGGCGGCACTTCAACTGGCCAAACGCTGAATGTGCAAAGCGGCAGTCTCTTTGCCATCGGACGCCGGTTTGCCGTTGCAAATCAACTGAGCAACCACGTCAACGTGGACGGGGCCGGCTCGATGCTCATCGATTCCAATGCCAACAACAATAACCCCGTAGGCGGCACCTGGAGCGTCACGAACGGTGGCAAGGCGATCGTCGCCAATCACAATTTTTCCAGCTCAACAACATTCAACGCCACCGTCGGCGGGGCCGGCACGAATGGCTATGGCTCGACGTGGCACTCACCTGGGGGCTTGAACCTGCCCAACACAACGAACTCGTTGACCATCAACAGTGGCGGCTTCTTGGAATTCGAGGGTGTTACGGGTGGTGTGGGGGGTAATGTACCTGCATTCACCCTCAACAATGCGAATACCGTGACGATCAACGGCGGAGGGCTGTCCTACGGCCAGACGCAGACCCCCGCCGCCTACTCCGGCGACTTGTTGGGCAGCAATGCGGGGAGCACTGCGAACACCATCGGCGCCTTCAACTGGTCGGGCAATAACAGTTTCCGCATCGACGGGGGTGCGGTTGGCATCACCGATAACGGAACGACTGCCTACACCTTTAGCAAAGCGTACGGTTCCAAGAATTACCAGAATCTGCAGTTGTATGGCAATTGTACGATCAACCGCCAGGTAAACTTCTCCAACACCACCGCCGGCGCAGGCTCACTGCTGCTCAGCGGCGCCACGGCCAACCTCGGCGGAATGCAGACGAACGACCCTGTGGAGCGCGGTACCGCCAATCAGGTAAACGTCACTGCGGTCGGCGGGGTATCGCAATTGACGGTGGCCGGCGGGATCCAAGGCACCGGCGGCCTGACCCTCACGAGCTCGAGCAACGGCACGCTCAAGCTTATGTCGGCGGGTAACGGCTATGGCGGTCAGACCCTTATCAACGGCGGCGTGCTCGCCGCGGGTGCTGACAACACCATGAATTCAAGTTCCAATTTCACCGTTTCCACCGGCACACTTGACATCTCCGGATTCACCGGCCAAGGGTTCGCAGCGCTGACAGTTGGCGCAAACGGCGTCTTCAAGACGGGGACCGTCGACTCCTTTACGAGCGGCAACATCAGCCTAATCACCGGTAGTTCAATCTTGATTAACAACCCAGGCGGAACCCTTACGAGTTTTCCGTACCTACTCGGAACCTACAGCGGCTCGGTAGCGGGCACCAATTTCACGAACATCCTCTACAATGGCTCTGACGCCGTCGGCGGCGGCCTCCCTGCGGGCGCCAGCCTGGTGTTCAGCGGGGGTAACGTGAAAATCACTGGCGGCCCCAGCTTTGTCCCCACGACCTGCACGCTGGCGGCCTCGGCTGATGCGATCAACATCCACGTTTCGGGTGCCGGGGGGATTACCAGTTCGACGATTACCACGACGATTGTCAATAACGGCACGACCGGCGGCAACAGCGACTCGCTGAACTACACGAGCCTTGGCAGTTCGGTGGCGCCGACCACCGGCACGACGCTCGGCAGCGCGGCTGGCAGCGGAACGGTAGCTCCTAACACCGGCGGCACCGCCAATGCAACCGCCAACCAGGCATTCTCCAGCACCAACGCCGGGCAGTACACTTTTACACCTAGCGGCGGCGCTATCACGAATACCAACCTCGGCGGCAGCATCACCCCAAGCTCGACCACCACCACAACGGTCAATGTCTACGCCCTGGCGGCTGCCAGCGGACTGCCGACAACGGTGACTCTACCCAACGTCCACGTCGGGGGCACATTCGGCACGCAGACCGTGGCCGTCAGCAACGGCGGCAGCGGTGGCGCGAGCCACACGGAAGGTCTCGATGCGGAGGCCGGCACGCTCACCGGCGATGCCTCCAGCAACGGCGGCACGTTTACCAATCTGCCAGTCGGGGACGGCTCCAACAGCAACATCGTGGTCGGCCTCGCTAGCGCCAACACCGCCACGGCCGGTGCCAGGACGGGCACTGTCTCGGTGACCTTGAACTCCAACGGCACCATCAGCGGGCTTACCAGTACATCGCTGACATCCCAAAATATTACGGTGAATGGCGGCGTCTACGACTATGCTGCCGCCAGTACCGTTAGCGGTTCACTTGGCAACTACCACGTGGGCGTTACCTCGCCTCTGAGCATTCAGAACACGGCATCTGCCGGAAGCTACAGCGAAGACCTGAGCGCGAGCATCGCCGCCGGAACCAATACGACGGTCAGCGGCAGCATGTCTGGCCTGCTTGCCGGGTCAACCGACAGCAGCAGCTTGCAAGTCACTCTTGGTGGCGGATCCGGCCCGCAGACCGGCACGTTAACTGTCAGCCCGTCCAGTGCTGGCACCGTTGCCAGCGTAAGCAACGGCTTGGGCGCGACGGCCCTGGCCGAGCAGACGGTAGACGTCACCGGAACCGGCTACAATCTGGCGGTTGCAACCGTGGGCAGTAGCACCATCAACCTTGGCACCGTTCACAAGGGTGCAAGCTTTGGGAGCGCGACAATTAGCATCCAGAACAGCGCGGAGCTAAGTGCCTATAGCGAGAATCTGAATGTTGCCGTCGCAAATAACGGCGTGGCCACGGCCAGCGGATCGATCACCGGGCTGACCCCGCAATCGACGGACAACAGCAGTTTGACGGTCAGCCTGAACAGTTCGAGCACGCCCGGATTGGTCAGTAGTACCGTACCCTTGACCCTGACCTCCGATGGCTCTGGCAGCAGCGGCTTGGGAACGACGGCGCTCTCGGGTCAGACGGTTACCGTTCAGGGAAACGTCTATTCCGGTCAGGCCGGATGGAACCTGGCCACCGGCGGCAACTGGTCGCCCGACAACAACTGGGCGGACACTCTTGGTAACGGATCCCCGGGCGCGCCGGGCATTTACGGCTTTGCCGGCGACACAGCCACCTTCGGCAACACGATCGGCAGCGGCACGGTCTCCGTGGCCGTCAACACCCCCGTGATCGTGGCCGGCCTGACCTTCAATAACACGTTGGGCGGCAGCTACACTCTCTCGGGCGGCAGCCTGAACTTGGACAATGGAGCGGGCACGGCCGCCGTATCGGTCACCAGCGGTACGCAGACCATCGATAGCACGACAGTTTTGACTTTGGCCAGCAGCACCAACATGGACATCGCCGCGGCGTCGGAACTGAAGATCCAAGCCAACATCGGCGAGAGCGGCGGTATCCAATCGCTGACGAAGCTCGGCCTCGGAACCTTGGTTCTCAGCGGCACGAACAACTACAGCGGCGGCACGGTGGTCAACGCCGGCATCCTGGCCATAACGTCCAGCAGTGCCCTCCCCGACGGGCATAGATTGACCGTCGGGGCCGGCGGGACGCTGATCTTCGATCCCTCCTTCAGCGGTTCCCCGGTTCAAGGCATGTCGTCAATTGCGGCTTCGTCCGTCGCGGTCAATCCCGTTCCCGAGCCAGGGACCTTGGCGCTCTTGTTCGCGGGCTTGGTGGTCGGGTTGGGAGTCTGGCGGAGAGGGAGGAAAAAGGTGTGAAGGGTGTGAAAGGGGGGAAGGATGTTCTTTGCCCCGGGCAGTGTGGCTCGGTCTGGAGACCGGCCACAACGGAGTGTGAAAGGTGTGAAGGGGGGGAAGGAGGGAAGATTGCCTCCTTTGCCCCGGCGGGGCACCTGAGAATAGCCCAGCAATTTATTGCTGGGCAAGAAGGCGAACGAGACCAAAAGTCCCGTAGGGATGATTGAAATTTCTTTCGTTCAACCGTCCCGACGGGACTAATGTTTGATCGTGTTGCAAACCCAGCGATAAATCGCTGGGCTATTGTCATATGTCCCTCCGGGACAGGGGGCCGGCAACTCTAACGATTGTGGGTCGTAGGGTCTTATTAAAGCAGAGCCTAAAATATCAGTTTTGAAAGGGTTTGATTCATGTTCACGATGCGCAAAACGTGGAGTTTCCTCGTCGTCGCGGCGGGGTTGGCGGCTTTCGGTCTTGGAACTGCCCAGGCAACAATTACCCTCAACAAGAATTCGGATTTCACCAACAACACGCTGAATGGATGGGGTGCGGACCAGCCGGGCAAAGCCACCCCCACCCCTGCCGGCGTCGTCATGGGAACTACCTATCCGGTAAATGGGCAGGGTTCAGATTTGGAGGGATGCATTTACATTGCTCCGGCGTCCGGCACCATGACTTACGTCAATTCGGGGCTGGACATGACCTTCACGCAAGGCAACGGCAGCAAAGGCGGCGGTCGCACCTATCTGGTGATGTGGAACAACCAGGGCGGTAGCAACCGGCGGGGCTATGCGATCACATCGTCCAAAGATTTCTCGACAATCTACCTGAACCAAATACGCGCCGACGGCAATTTCAACCAGGAATCGATCGCGGCTCCGCAAGGCTTTAGCACGGGCACGCACAGCCTGGCGCTCGTGGCCTTCGATAGCGGGACAACGATCGCAGCCTATTTGGACGGCGTCCAGTTGGGCAGCCCACTTGCGCTCGAATCTGCTTATCTTCCCAGCGGTTCGCCCGCGGAGATTTCGGTCGCCCGGAACGCATCCGGCAGCGACTGGTATATTCCGGAAGGAACCGTGGTCAGCCAGGCCCTCGCCTTCAATTTCGCCTCGGGCGCCTTCAGCGCGACCGATCTGCTGGCCCCGACAAGATGGAACGGCGGTGCGGGCAACTGGAACGACCCCAACCAGTTTTCAAAGTACGGCTCCGCCGCCACCTGGTCGGATGGTTCCGACGCGGTCTTCGGCACGGCAAGCGACTCGGCCGGGTTCGTGAACATCTCCGGCACGGTCAAGCCAAACTCCATCTCGTTCAACCGCACCACCGGCACGTATTCGCTGACCGGCGGCACGATCGACCTGAACGGCGCCAACCGCCGGATCACGGTCGATCGGGACATGAGCGCCGTGATCCAGAGCGCTATCACCAACGGCGGGTTGAGCAAGGCAGGGAGCGGTACGCTCACGCTTTCCGCCGCGAACACCTACGCCGGCGACACCAATACGGTCCAGGGCATCCTCGTCTTGAACCATTCCAACGCCGTGGCCAACAGCACGGTCAACTTAAGCAACTTCGCCAGCACCGGCGGGACCACTTCCGCCGTCACGCCGGGCACGCTAAGCTTTGGCGGCCTCACTGCCGCCACCTTCGGCGGCCTCAAGGGGACGCAGAACCTCGCGCTGACCAACGCCTCGACGCAGTCCGTGGCCCTGACCGTGGGCGGCAACAATCAAAACACCGCCTACTCCGGCAACCTCGGCGACGGCGCCGCGGTGGGCGGCAGCCTGACGAAAATCGGCAACGGCATGTTGACCCTCGGCGGCAGCAACAACTCCTACACGGGCGGCACGACGATCAACGGCGGCACGCTGGCACTGTCGTCGGCGGCGTCGACCAACAACATCCCCAACTCCAGTTCGATCAACATCGCTGCCGGCGCGACGCTGGACGTGAGCCGGTTGAGCGGCGGCGCGCTCGTGCTGACCTCCTCGAACGGCCAGAGATTGCTCGCCAAGGGCCTCGGCCCAGCCTACTTGGCCGGCTCGCTGAGCGCGGGGATGAGCATCATCGATATGCAGGATGGGGCAAACCTCGGTACGTTGGCCATCAGCAGCGGGCTGTACCTGAGCGGGGGAACGCTCAATTTCGACCTCGGCAGCAGCGGAGCGGACGAGATTTCTTCCACCGCTCCTGCTTCTCTCGGCGATACCAATTATATCAACGTCACGAATCTCAGCGGCTTCAGCATTTCCTCTCCCACCACGTACAATCTGATTACCGCTGCCAGCGGGTTGGATACGGCCGGTGCCTTCGCCCTCTCCACAACCTCCTTTTCGGCGGGCGGCAAGACCTACAAAATGACCTTGATCAACAGCGGCACGGCCGAGCAGCTCCGGGTGGCCGCTTCAGGCCCAAGTATTTGGAAGGCGGCCGTCGACGGAAACTGGAGCGACCCGAACAAGTGGACGGGCGGCGAGCCTAACGCCATGACCGCCGGGGCGCTCATCAATTCCCCGACCAACGTCGCAGTGACCATTACGCTCGACCAGCCGAAGACTATCGGCTCCCTGGAACTGGGCAATTTGGGCAGCGCCACCTTGGGCTACACGATCAGCGGCACCGGTGCGAACACGCTGACCTTGAACAATTCCACCAGCGCCGCGACGATCGCGGTGGACGACGGCGCGCACATCATTGATGCCACGGTCAATCTGACCAACGGCCTCGAAGTCAGCGGCAGCGGGAAGCTTACCTTCGGCGCCTCCAGCAGTATTCTGGGGAATGGCCCGTTGACCATGAACGGCACCGGCACATTGGTGCTCAGCGGCACCGGCAACTATAACGGCGGCACGTTCGTGAACGCTGGCATCCTGGCCGCAACCACCAGCACCGCTCTCCCCGACAATCAGAGCCTGACCGTCGGGGCCGGCGGGACGCTGATCTTCGATCCTTCGTACAGTGCCTCTCCGGTTATCGCTTCCCCGGTCTCCTCGCTTGCGGTTTCGCCCGTTCCCGAGCCAGGAACCTTGGCTCTCTTGCTGGCCGGCTTGGTGGTCGGATTTAGCGTGTGGCGGAGGGGGAAGAAAAAGCTGTGAAGGGTGATAAGGACGTTCTTTGCCCCGGCGGTGTGGCACAGGGTTCCCGAAACGCCCGACCGAAGGTCTCTCGGTGAATGGGAGACCTTCGGTCGACAGTGTGCCACGGTCTGGAAACGGTAAAGGGTGTGAATAGTGCCTTTGCCCCGACGGGACAGGGGACCGACAACCTTACCTGGTTGCTGCTGCGGCACGATTTTTGCCAACTTCGAGGAGAAATTCAAAGCCGTTAGGTATTGCGTCCAAAACCTGAATCCAAAACACCCCCCCCTTGTGAATGAGTTGCGAAGTTTAATCCGAGCGATTATTGAATTGGTGCCCCGGATCTGGACCCACCCACTTTGCAGTTCTCTAGCCCCCTGCCATCCGCTAAATCTAATGCGTGCCTGGACATTTTTTGGTTGACACCAACCATCCCTTTGCGATAAATTAGGGATTAGAGGCAGATGGCTCTTTTCCGGTCCACTCTGGATTCGCCTTTTCGGGCTTGGGAGCCGTCAGGAACAGAGCGAGAGTGCGGAAGAGAATAGGTAGGAACATGCTGCGCAGCCGCGAGTTGTGCAGTCCAACCCCGGGAGTGGAGCGGCCCGGCGGTTGCCGGTTATCTTTGGAGTATAGACACCATGGCCAGAACAAGCGCGGTTTGGGGAATTGATATTGGGCAGTGTGCCCTCAAGGCAATGCGCTGCTGCGGACATGACGACTCCGACAAAATCACGGTCGAGGCTTTCGATTATATCGAATATCCCAAGATTCTCACCCAGCCGGACGCCAATCCCGTTGAGCTTGTGGCCGACGCCCTGAAGCAGTTCCTGTCGCGAAACCAGGTCCATAACAACCGCGTGGCCGTTTCTGTCTCCGGTCAAAGCGGGCTGGCTCGGTTCATCAAGCTGCCACCGGTGGAGGCCAAGAAGATCCCCGACATCGTCCGCTACGAGGCTCGCCAGCAGATCCCCTTCGATCTGAACGATGTGATCTGGGACTTCCAGCGAATGGGTGGCGGCAGCGAAGAATCGGGCTTTGTACTGGAAACCGAAATTGGCCTGTTCGCCATGAAACGCGACGCTGTGTTCCGCGCACTCGATCCGTTTGTGAAGGCGGGAATCGAGGTTGACATCGTACAACTCGCCCCGTTGGCGCTCTATAACTACGTCGTCTTCGACATGTTGCAAGACCTGCCCAGTCTGGAGACTTATGACCCCGACGATCCGCCGGAATCTATCGTGCTGGTTTCGCTAGGGACCGATTCCACGGACCTGGTGGTGACCAATGGTTTCAAGGTCTGGCAGCGTAGCGTGCCGCTGGGCGGAAGCCACTTCACCAAGTCCCTCACGAAGGAGATGAAGCTCACCTTCGCCAAGGCCGAGCACCTGAAGCGGAATGCCACCACGGCCCAGGATCCCAAGGCCGTGTTCCAGGCAATGCGGCCGGTATTCAATGACTTACAGACCGAATTGCAGCGATCGCTAGGGTTCTTTACCAATCTGGACCGGACGGCGAAGATCGGCCGCGTGGTGGCCATGGGTAATGCCTTCAAACTGCCCGGGCTGCGGCGCTATTTGGCCCAGAGCCTGGGCTTTGAGATCGAGCGCGTGGAGAGCTTCCGCGGCCTGATTGGTCCCGAGGTCTTGGCCACGCCTGCCTTCAAGGACAACATCCTTTCTTTCGGCGTCTGCTACGGTTTGTGCTTGCAGGCCCTGGGCAGTGGCGGGTTGCGGACAAATTTGCTGCCGAAGGAAATCACCATGGACCGGCTCATCCGCCGCAAGAAGCCTTGGGCGGTGGTGGCGGCGGCCGTAGTCATGCTCGCCTGCACGATCAGCTATGCGGCCCACTCGATGCAGTTCAGCACCGTGAAAGACAGTCAGTGGAAGCCGCTCGAAAGCAAGGTGAGCGAGGTCGATAGGGAGTCCAAGCGATTGATCGCGGACGAGGCGGTGGCGCAGAAGAAATTCGAGGAAACCAAGGCGCATGGCGACCACCTGGTCAACAATCTCGAGGGGCGGAAACACTGGCTTGAGTTCCTCAAGGCGGTCGATGAGTGCCTGCCCAAGGATAGTAAGCCGATGCCCTCGACGACTGAGATTGCTGCCCTCAAAACGGCCCTCTCGCAACGCAAACAGATGCTCGTCACCAATCTTGACTCCCAACAGATAGAAGACGTCTCCAAATGGTTCGCGCTGGTGAAACCTTGGTATTACCCGATCGCTGACTCGCCTGGGGCGCCTCCCCTACCCGATGCATCGTCGGGCGCAGCGCCTGGCGTCGCCACGATGCCTAATGCCGGAATTGCGACTTCTGCCGGCAATCCCGGGGCCGAGAATACCGACAACCCTCACGGCCCAGGGCTGATCGTTCAAATCTACGGAAAGCATTATCATAACGCCGAAGGAGAGAAAGAAGATGGTGCTCAATACGTCCGCAACACTCTCATGAAGGCGCTGGCCAGCAAAAAAATGCACGACATGGGTGTCTCTTATCCGGTTCTTATCAAGCCCGAACCGATCGGCGTGGAAGAGATCCTCATTCCCAGCCCGAAGCGCAGAAGTGGCGATGCCGGTGCCGCCGGTCTGCCCAGGGCGGCCGGTGGATTTGTGGCGGGTGGCGGCGGCGGCGATGCCGCGGCCTCGCCCGAAAATAGATTTAATGTCAAACGATTTCGATTCCGTGTCCAATTCGTTTGGCAGCCGAAGTCGTCGACCGATCAGGAGCCTCCGCCGGCCGGTGCCGCCACCGCGGTTTCCACAACTCCCTCGACTCCCACAATTCCCGCAGCGGCAGCACCGGTTGGGCCGCCCGCTACACCGACACCCCCGACAGCGGCCCCCAAGAAACCCTGACCTTTGGCAAGGAGCAGACCATCATGGAGAAATTTCGAGCCTTTCTCGAATTGCTAAAGAAGTATCTCTTTTGGGTCCTTTGCGGCCTGATTGTGGTGATATCTTTTATCAGTTGGTTTCTGGCGACCAGCGACGTGGCAAAGCTATTTTTGACCCAAAAAGGTAAGATCGAAAGCCAATTCAGCTTGGTCGGTAGAATTGCGAGCACTGCCGATCATCCCAGCGCGAAGTATATCCAGCAGATCCACGATATCGAAAGTGGTCCACTGACCAAACAGGTGGTAGGTGCATCGACCCGACTTTATCGCGAGCAGCTCGATAACAATCGCCTGCCCGAGGTCTATTCCGATGCCGATGAGCAGGGGAAATTCAAGGCTGCCTTTGAAAACATTTGGGGTCGCATGGAGGAAATTGAAAAACTTCCTCCCAGCCAGCAGTTGGACGAGGCGTATCGCACTCGATATCGGAATCACATCGAGGACCACTTTCCCAAACTCTTTGATCTGATCGAACGGCGAAAGGTCGTCGACAACACGGACGACGCGGCCCCCAGCGAACCGCACCGAGGTCCAGCCACTAAAAAAATTATCGGCATTGTTGACTGGGTCGACGCCGATCAGAAAATCAAGGCATTCTTCGGCGAGCGATTTCGGCAAGGCACAGGCACGCCAAGCACCTTGGACATCATGATGGCCCAGGAAGATCTCTGGGTCTATGAGACCCTGCTGAAGGTCATTCGCAATACCAACAATGTGGGGTCCGATCAGGATCACTACAGGAAACCGGACAACCACAAAGTGGCTCGCATCAAGCAAATCCTGGCGATGGACATCGGCAAAGACGCCGTTCAGAGCTGGACCAAATGCGAAAGAGCATTGTTCAATATGCCTGCCGACGTTGGCAACAGCGGGGCGCCACCGACGCCTGCGGGTTCCATCGATCGCAACTCTCCACTGACAGGCCGCTACGTCGATGACAAAGGCAAGCCCTTGTTGGATCCCACTCAGCAACCCTATGGCGAATTTCGCATGATGCCGATCAATCTGAAGGTTGTCATCGAGCAGAAGGAAATACCTCGGCTGCTGGCTGAGTGCGCCAATTCCGCAATGCGGATCGACGTCCGTGCCGTGCGAATTCTCGCACAAGAACCGCCACCCGTGGACTTGATGGCCCCCGATACCTCAGGCCAAGCTTCCTCCGGCGGCGGCGAAACGGGCACCACGGCGCCGAGTCCGGCCATGCACCCCGGCATGGGTGGCGGTCCATCCGGCGGCGATTCCGGTGGAGGCAAGGGCAAGTCGGTCTACAACGAAGAATCGGCCGATCAGGTCTTCAAGCCGGTGCCCGTGGAAGTGCAGGGCATCATTTACATCTATAACCCGCCCCACGATCAAAAGCTGGGCGAGACGGCTGATGGAAATGGCATTCCAGCCGTACCGACCACACCCAGTGGCGGCACACCGCCCAGTGTAGCCGCCCCCGCTACAGTTGGTCCACCAAGCAACACGCCAGCCCGTGGAGTTCGTCCATGAAATCCAAAACAAAATTCGATCCCAAGGTGATTCAGCAATTCTTCATCGACCACACGGAGAAATTCGTGCTTGGGCTGGTCGCCGCTTTATTCCTCTTCTTCGCCTACCAGTCCTACGAGATCACGGGATCGGGATATGTGAAGAAGCCGGAAGAACTCGTGAGGGCCACGGACGCGGCCAACGCCAAGATCGTCAAGGGTCCAGCGAACAAGACGGTCGGGGACAAGACTTCCACGGACGTGGCGAAGTTCTTGCCCTACGAGGAAATTATAAATAGTGCCAAGAAAACCATCGATCCCGGCTTGTACCCGATGCCTCCGCGCTTGTTTTGGGAGCCGATTCCGCCTCGCCGTGTTCGCGACGCACCGGAAGTTTTCGCGGTAGAGCAGTTGCGTGCCATTCCGGGGCGCGGCGCCACGGTTCCAACAGAAGGCAATGTTGGCACGAGCGGCAAGCGCTGGATCGTCGTTACGGGACTTGTTCCCTACAAAAAGCAATTGGCCGAGTATCGAGCCAGGTTTGACGGGGCCGCCTGGAATGATCCCCGCGAGGACAAGCCGAACTACATTGGCTATTTTGTCCAACGTGCTGAGCTGAATCCTGGCGCGACAGGCGAACCCCAGTGGTCAAAATTCATGGTTTTTCCGTCGGATGCAAATGAAGCAGCCAAGATGGGTAACCGAACGATGGCAGAGATTGCGGATTCACGTTTTGTGCATCCTTTTCTTACCGCGCCATTGCCCCTACTGATGGGTGCAACCTGGGGTGACGAGGCGGTTTTCCCCCCGCAAATTCCCATCCTTGAGCGCGAGGCCGACAAAGACGAGGAAGCTGCGACTACGGGAGGGCCGGTTCGTCGACCTGGCCATGGTAGTGGACCTGTTGATCCTGCCAGGCGAGCGGGAGGCGCGGGGCATGTTGGGCAGGCCGCCGATGGCCACGCGGTAGCTCCTCCTACTGGCGGGTTCGGCATCAATGCGGGCGAGGATGGTCTACTCGGTGGAAACGACTTAACCGACGTCCCGAAATCTGGGACCGAGCGACTTGCTTCCAAGGATGAAGAAGCACGAATACCGGACTACCTGCTGCTGCGTTTCTTCGACTTTAACGTCAAACCGAACAAGCAGTATCAATACCGGATCTTTCTGGTGCTCAAAAATCCAAATTTTGGATTGGATGCGATGTGGATTGAGGAACAGGAGTTGGCAACATCCCGATGGATCGGTGTGAAAGGCACGAAACCGCTCAAGAACACAAGTGGCGAAATCATCGATTGGCCCACGAATCCCAGTTATGCCAAATGGTCGTTGCCATGCACCTCGGGCCGCATGTCGAGCGACATGCGGCTGCTGGGCGGGCCGGTCGTTGCTGCCAAGAGTCAGCAAGAAATCAATGCGGAGGTTCGCGTCTTAAAATGGCAGGAGAAGTCTGGACGGAACGGCAGCTTCCACCAGCCGAGTCTGATCCGCGGCACCATCCTCAATTTCCCAAAGGCAACGGTCAGAACCCTCGGCACGCCGAAGACTACGCCGGAAGAACTTAACACCAACTGCATCCTGGTCGATCTCCAGGGTGGTGATTCACTGCCGGCTCCCCGGGACAGGCCTATTATCAGCCCTGGCATGATTCTTGTGATGGACGAATCCGGCAACCTTATAATGCACGACGAAGTAGCCGAGGCCCAGGAATGGAACAAGGCGACCAAAGAGCCGGAAAGAAGACCGCCGCCTGGCCAGCCAGAACGGGGAGGGCGCGGTGTGAATCATACCCCACCAGTTGACAAAGACCCAGCTAATGTGGATATCGAGACAGGCCCCACCCGGCCTCCACGGCGGACCGGCAACCACTAGCCGCAGACCATGCCTAATTACTCGGTTCGCATCACAGGCGACCATCTGATCTACAGTGCGGCCCACTTCATCCTCTTGCCGGGCGGCATTTGTGAATCGCTGCATGGTCACAACTATCGTGTAGCCGTTGAACTCAGCAGCCCGTTGAACGAGATCGATTGCGTTATCGATTTTCTCGCGCTGCTTCAGGTTATGAAGTCGATCATCGCAGCGCTCGATCACGCCGTGCTTCTGCCCACGCGGCATCCGGCCATCCAGGTTTTGGCAGGCGAGAATGAAGTTGAGGTCCGATTCGGCCCACGCCGCTGGGTTTTCCCTCAGACCGAGTGCCGGCTCTTGCCGGTCGTTAGCACGACGGTCGAACTGATGGCCAACTATTTGGCCCGGCGATTACTCGAAACACTGGCCGCCCAAGGTTTTGCTCGGCCGCCACGCGTCAAAATCGAATTGGAAGAGTCGCCCGGTTACTGGGCTACCTGTGAAATTACCTCAGATTGAGGGGGTGTCAGTCCTTACAGGACGTAAACTCTTCCCCAGCCTACTGACTTTTCCAGCAAGGTGAAGTACACTTAGTTAAAGAGAACCACGTAGGTTAGGCTTTCTAGCCTGAATAGCCTGTTCTGTCAGGCTAGAAAGCCTGACCTACTGACCTAAAACACCCAACCCAAGGAAATGAAGATGTCGAGGAATCATCGTACGGCGATATTGGCCGCGTGGATTGTAGTTGTAGCCTTCGTGTTTTCTTCGGCCACTCCGGCCATGCTGGCTGGCAGTGATGGCGCGATTGCTAAAGTCACAAAGAAGACCAAAGTGTCCAAGTCTGGCGAGAAGAAGGTGACCGGCAAGAAAGCGGCCGAAAAGAAAGCCGATGCCGAGAAAGCGAAGGCCGAAAAGGAGTACGACGAAGACGAATTCGATGACGATTCATCCTCATCGAAGCCTGCCGAGAAAGCCGCTGAAAAAACCACTAAGCCTGAAGAAAAAACCACCAAGGCGAAAATGGAATCCTCCGAAGTGGTCTTCGAGCATCGGTCCCAGGGCCACGCAGCCAAGGCGACCAAGACTCTGACGACGGTCGTTCGCTTCTCCTTGAGCGGCGAATACCCGGAAGGCCCCAGCGAGGGCGGAATGTTCACCGACCTGCAACCCTCGCTGGGCAAGCTGGTCGAGAGGCTCGACGAGGCCAAGGCAGACAAAGAAGTCCGTGCCATCTGGCTTCGTTTTGAAAACCTGGAACTCGGCCGCGGCAAAGTCAATGAGGTCCGCGCGGCAATCGCCCGCGTCCGCAAGGCCGGCAAGCCGGTCTATGCCGAACTGACCTCGGCCGACACTGGCGCCTATCTCGTCGCCTCGGCTTGCGATCACGTCTTCATGCCGGTGTCCGGCATGCTCATCGTGCCCGGCGTGCGCATGGAAGTGACTTTCTACAAGGGCCTTTTGGACAAGCTGGGCCTGAAATTTGACGCTCTGCGGATGGGAAAGTACAAAGGCTTTGTCGAACCGATGAGCCGTGAAAACATGAGCGCGCCGTTGCGGGAGAGCCTCCAGTCGATCGTCGATGACACGTACGACGACATGATTGCCACGATCGCCAAGGATCGTCGTCTACAGGACTATCAGGTCAAATCGCTCGTGGACCAGGGCCTCTTCAGCGCCACGGCTGCCCAGGAGGCTGGTCTCATTGACGAAGTCCTCTACGCGGACGAGTTTGAAGAGTCGCTCGGCAAGCGGCTGAAGGTGGACCGCGTCGAAATCGAGACCGCCTACAAGAAGAAGCGGGTCGACGCCGATTTTTCGGGCATTGGCGGCTTTGTCAAACTGATGGAAGTCTTCTCCGGCGGCAAGAAGTCGGAGAAAAGCAGCAGCAAGCAGAAGATCGCCGTGGTCTACGCCGTGGGCGAGATCACCGAAGGCAAGAGCCGCAACGGCCTTTTCAGCGGCAGCTCGCTCGGTTCGACGACCATGGTCGAGATCCTCAAGAAGGTATTCCACGATTCCAAGGTTGTGGCCGTGGTTCTGCGAATCGACAGCCCCGGCGGGTCGGCCACTGCCAGCGACTTGATCTGGCGGGAAACGGTCCGCGGCAAGAAGCCGTTTGTGGCCAGCATGGGCAATGTGGCCGGTAGCGGCGGCTACTACATCGCCATGGGCGCCCAGAAGATATTTGCCGAGCCGGGAACGATTACCGGTTCGATCGGCGTCGGCGGCGGCAAATTGGTGACCGGCGGCCTGTACGGGAAACTCGGCCTCAACACCGAGATCATCTGTCGCGGCAAGAACAGCGGGGCCTTTTCGTCCACGCAGCCC
>Ga0118677_10000459_pt1 | contig 89580 bp, 67 predicted proteins | sample AliMusrvi5mmetaG_FD_86154 | JGI IMG/M metagenome (GOLD analysis project Ga0118677, IMG submission 86154)
GAATTCATGGGGCGGGGGGAGTCATCGTCGGGAGCGTGGGGACCCTATCAACAGGCTGGTCTTAATCCGAACGCTCCGCTGAATCGCGGCGTTCGGTTTTACCGATGAATCGTTTCGCAAATTTTAGCATTGTTCAGACTAGGAGTATTGGCGAGAATAGCGGGGCATGAGCAAGCTTTCCATCACTACCACTACCGTCCTCGCCTTGGTTGCGCTGAGCATGGCGTCGATCGCGGCGGGTCTGTGGTTCACGCGCAATCCGGACATGAGCCAGCAGGTCGCCGTTCTGGAAGCCAAGGTGCGTGAGAATGAAACGGTGATCGCCGGGCTGCGCAAGCAGCTGTCCTCCGCCAACCGGCCCCATGTTGCGGGTGCCTCTGAGATCGCTTCAGGCAACTCCGACATGTTCGCTGCCAAAGGGGGGCAACAGGGAACGCTGGGCTCCGCCACCAAAGGCGCGCCGCCCACTGCGGCGGAGGCGGCGGCTGCCGCCGCAGCGGTGGCAGGCACCGCGCCGGTCGTCAAATCCGACAAACGACTGGCGCAGGCCGAAGCGCGCTATGCGGATCTCATCAATCAATTCGGTCTGGCTCCCGATGAAAAGGAAGCCTTCAAAGCTCTTGCCGCCCAACGGGATGACATCCGCAAGGATACGTTTTCGAAGTTGTCCGACCCCAGCCTGACGGCCGCGCAACGCCAGGCCATTCTGGCGGATGCCAAAGCCCAGGTCGGGCAGGTGGACGATTCCGTGCGCCAGTTCCTCAACAACGACGGGGACTACAACACTTTCCAGAAGTGGGAGGCGCAAAACATTGAACGCACCCAGATGGACGATGCCCGCTCCATTTTTGACAAGAACGGGGTGCCGCTCAGTCCTCAGCAAGAAACCGCCCTGATCGACCAGGAATACGCGCTCCGGACCAATAACCAGGGACTGGGCGATCCTTACAGCGCCGACAGGCTGGCCGGCGGGCGGATCGACCAAAACTACATTGCCAGCGCGCTCGCCAAGTTTGACTCGGACACCGCCATTCTGGTCCAGAACGCCCGCAGTTACATGAGTCCCCAGCAAATCCTCTCGCTTCAGGCCGCCCGCTTCCAGCAGCGGGTGCTGCTCGAACAGCGGCTCTGGGGCATGGCGCGGACGACGAACTAATAGTCGCGGCAGGGCACTCGCTCAGGTGCTGGAAGCCGTTGTTTCTGCCCGGTACGCACAGCCTGTCCGGACCGCTCAGGTCTGGTGTCTTTCGTCTTGCCGTCTGGTGTCTTTTCAACCCGAACACCGCGATTGATCGGGCCCGTCTTCCGCAGATCCCGGCCCCATGCGGCCCGGCGGCTGCGGGCTCAGTATTATAAAATACAGGCCCGCAGCACGCCTGAGCGCCTGTGTCTCGGGCTTTGCCTGGAACCTGGCTCCCGCTGAATCGCTGTATCCGGGTTCAGAGCACCTTCATCCAGCGCATGCGGAACGGACGGCATTCGTCCATCAGCTGGGTGGCGACGCTGCTGGCGACATCGCTGAGACCTTCCACACGGGCGAAGATCGCGATGAGTTCCTGGCGGTGCTGGTAATCGGTGGTGTCGCTGATGGTGGCGCAAAAACTCTGCGCGATTTTGATGAGAGTCTCGGGATCGACCTGATCAAAGGGAACCTTGGCGGCGTTGCTGCTGGTGCGATTGAGGCTGATGGTGAGGTCCTGCAGGCTGGCAGCCGTCACCCAGCCCATGATGGGGGTGGCATCGCGGCGCTCGATGCTGCCCTGCCAGCCCTGGGTGGCGATGTCCTGGAACAACTGCTGGAGGAAATCGGCCGCGCCCTGGTACAGGTAGAGCTTGCCGTCCATCGCGTGCTGCACTTCGGTGGATTCGAACTGCATATCCTTTAAAAAGTGGATGGCGGGGCTGAAATCATAGCCATGGACCAGGGTGGGCAGCGTCTTTGACAGCTCGCCGAACTGATCGAGCTCACGCTTCTTGTGCTCGAGCTGCGCCTTCATCTTTTGAAGCTGTTCCGAAGTCGAGTTGCGGGAGTTGATGCGGGCGATGCGGGCATCCAGCAGCTGCTCCAACCGGCCATGGGTCTTCAATTTTTGGCGCGCCTGCCGGGTCTCTTCAAGCATGGCCTTGGCGGCTGCGGGAGACAGGCCGGACTCCCCCCTCTGCAAGGCGCCGACAAGGTTCAGGTCGCTCGCATAAGGGGCGATGAGCGTGCGGTACTGCTCGATCCATTCCAGGGAGCGGTCGGTCTGGCGGCTGTCGAGAAAGGTTTGCAGGTACTGCGCGCCGCGCTGCGGGTCGCCCAGGTGCCATTCGGCCAGGCCGTGCGCCAGGTAGCCCATGACGTCCTCACGGGTGGTGTTGTAATCGACCTTGACGGTACTGTCAGCGAGGCCGAGGTTCTTCGACATCACGTCCCCCAGGTTCTTGAAGAAGGTTGATACGTGGTCCACGCCCCCGTTCGCATCGGCCGCCATGGCGGCGAACAACTGCTGCGCATGCTGGCGCTGGCCGCTGATCACGGAACACAGCGCCGCATTGTATCGTGCCCAGTTCAGGGTGGGCTGGCGCGCGCCGTCTTTGATGATGGACTCAAACTCGCGCTCGGCCTTCTTGAAGTCGCCCTGTAGCAAGGTCTTGCGGGCCGCCAGAAAGCGGTCCGCCACCGTGCGTTGCCCGGCGCTGAGCGAGACGCTGTCGCCCGCCAGGGATTCCTGCACAATGGGGGTGGTCGTGAAGGCGGCGAGCGGGCGGGTGCCGACGTTGCGCATGACCATGCCGATGATGAAGGCTGCGGCCACGGCCGTAGATCCGATGATCATGAGTTTGCGGCGCCGTGAGGCACCGGGCATGAAGGTGCGGTCCGTGAGCCCCTCCGCAAGGCGCAGCTCATCGACGGCCGCGTCGTAGCTCTCAGGCCGGTCTTCGGGTTTGAAGGACAGCAGCTTGTCCACAATGTGGATGGTGCGGGGAGCGAAGGGCATGCCGGTCTCCTCCAGCGCCACGCGCCGGCATTTGATCATTCGCAGCTCGTGCAGGGAATTGGTATTGGCCTTGTGCGGCGGCTTGCCCGTGAGCGCGTGGTAGAGCGTCGCGCCCAGGCTGAACAGGTCGCTGCGAAAGTCCTCCTTGTTTTCGATGACCTTCTCGGGCGAGACATAGTAGGGCGTGGCCCAGATTTCGGCGGACTGGTCTTCGTGTTCCACGAACAGCGCGAGCCCGAAGTCCACCACCTTCGCCGTGCCGTCATCGGTAAACAGGATGTTGGCCGGCTTCACGTCGCGGTGCTGCAAGCCCATCCGATACGCCGCGCGCAGGCCGTCCGCCACCTGCCGGCCGATGCGCAGGGCGTCCTTTTCGTTGACGGTGCCGTCGCGCTTGATGCGCTGTTCCAGGCTGCCGCCGGCGACCAGTTCCATGGCGATATAGAAGTAGCCCTGATCGTGGCCCACCGAGTAAAGTTTGATCACGTTCGGGTGGGTGACCCGGGCCGTGATCAGAGCCTCGTTTTGGAATTGCGCCATGCGCACCGCATCCCGGCTGTAGGTGCGGTTCAGAATCTTCAGCGCCACGCGCCGCCCGAGCGTTTCGTCCTCGGCCTCGAACACACGGCTCATCCCGCCCTCGCCGATCTGCTTGATGATCACGAAGTGGTTGAACTTCCGGCGCACCCGCACGGACTCGTGGCAGGACGGGCAGGTGATCTTCGTGAAGGGCTCGAAGGCCGTCACGTCAATGGCTGCCCCGCAGGAGGGGCATTGGGAAAGATATTGTTGCTCAGGAAGCACGATGGTGGAGCGTCTTTCCATAGCTTACCTGACTGCACATGGCAATGTTGCAGGCGTTACATTTATTTCGTATGAGTGGAATGGTTGGGTTCTGATGCAGGTGTGAGGAAGGCTCCCGGTGCGGCGGGTGATGAGTGCATGAAACACGGAACCCGTGTTGATGGCAAGCCTGAAGGGCTGCGGGAGAGGGCCGGGCGCAGAGGTAGGGCGGCCTGTCGCCTCCTTCGCGAAGGCTACGGAGCGCAAGCCCCAGGCCGCCGTCGTTGCTGGGCCGCGAACTCATCGATGAGCCCACGGCTGCGACGCAGCGCCCCGGCCTGCTGCGACGGCGCTGTGGGGACACAGCGCCCTACCTTGCGGGCGCATGCCAGACCTCGCGCTCCTCAGTGTTCGCTTTTGGCCACAAACAGCACTGGCAGCAGCTCTTCCAGGTAGGTGCGCCATACCGGCCAGCTGTGATCGCCCTCGGTGACGGCGAACTCGCGTTTGATGCCATGCTTCTGCAACGCGGCCTCGAAGATCTTCTGGTCAGGCAGCAGAAAGTCATCCTTGCCTATGCGGTGCCAGAACAGGCGCAGCCGGTCATTGGTGTGTGGATCATTAAGCGCCGGGGCGCAGGTCTTTTCCACCTGCGGCACGTAAGCGCTCATGCCGCACACCCAGGCGAAGCTTTCCAGGTGCCGCAGGCCGATGAACATGGACTGGAAGCCGCCCATGGACAGGCCGCAGATCGCGCGGTGATCGGCATCGGCCACGGTGCGGTAGGTCTTGTCAACGAGGGGGAGCACTGACTGGAGCAGGTCGCTTTCCATTTTTTCGAGATTGCGCGGGCTGATGCCCTCTTCGTCGGTGAGGTCGGCGTGGCCGTCGGTCATGACGATGATCATGGGCAGGCTCTTGGCTCGGGCCAGGAGGTTGTCCTCGATGAAGTGCGCCCGGCCAAACTCGGTCCAGGTGGCTTCGGTATCTCCGGTGCCGTGCATCAGGTACAGCGTGGGGAAGCGTGAAGGGCTGTTTGCCTCATAACCGGGTGGCGTATACACGCGCAGGCGGCGCAGGCGCTTCAGCGGCTTCGAGAAGTAGTCGTGCAGATGCACGGTACCATGCCCCACATCCTGCCACTGGGTGAGCAGGGGCGGATCGGAGGTCACTTCCAGTTCGCTCTCATCCGGATCGCGCTCGGGTTTGACCTCAGGGTTCGAGGGGTCCAGCATGGCTTCCCCGTCGACGATGAAGCTGTAGCCATAGATGCCCGGAGCCAGCGGCCCCACCGTGACCGACCACACGCCATGCGCATCTCTAGCCATCGGCACGACCTGCCGCTGCACACCGCGCAGTTCCACCTTGCCGGCCAGCGGTGCTTCCAGCTGGAACAACACACGATGGTCCCGCCTGATGACGGGAGAATTCACGGGTTCCTTTTCGCCCGCCACCGACGATTGCCCGCCGCCGAGCAGGGACAGAAGAAGGGCGAGAGACAACAGACTACGCATGATCAATACTTAAAGCTCAGCCCGTGCCAGACGAGTGTTTTTTGGCATTAACCGCGACGCGGACTATTTCCTACCCATCGCGGAGACCCATTTGCCCTTGGTCACCACGCGTTCGAACTTGAGGCCGGCCTTCGCGCCTGCGGCCAGGCATTCGGCGGCCTGGGTCTTGAGGATGCCGGAGACCATGACAATGCCATCATCCTTGACGGCCCGGGCGATCTTGGGGAAGGCCTGGCCCAGAATGTCGCTGAACAGATTGGCTGCCACGCAATCCCACTGCTGCCGGGGTTCCCACTCGAGCACATCCGCCTTCACGAAGGAGCAGTGCTGCGCCTGGTTGCGCTCGATGTTCTCCTTGGCCACCCGCACCGCCTGAGGATCGAAGTCGCAGCCCCACACCTTGGCGGCTCCGAGTTTCGCGCCTGCGATGCCCAGGATGCCCGTGCCACAGCCCAGGTCGCACAGGGACCACTTGCGACCTTCGCGCCGCCACAGCTCCGCCTGATCGACGAGGAAGCGCAGCACTGTCGCCGTGGTGGCATGGTGGCCGGTGCCAAACGCGAGTTCCGCCGGCACGGCGATAATCGCGCGCCCAGGGAACTGCTTCGCGACTTTGGCAATTTCAGCGCTGCTGCGTACGCCGCAGATGACGAGCTTGTCGCGCACCTTGAAAGGCTCCGAGGGCTCGGGAGCCATCGCCGCCCAGTTCTGCAACTTCACTTTGCGCACGCTGCCGCCAAAGCTCTTTTGAATCTTGAGCGCATCCGCTTCCTTCTCGCAGAACACTTCCACGCGCACGGTCTTCTGTCCCGGCACCTGGGTGATCACCGCCGTGAGCGCGTCCGCTCCCTGGAACCGCTCTTCCCACGCATCTGCCCATTGAGCCCCTGACAATTTTGACCAGACAAACATGGGCACAGGGAGCAGAGGATAGGGCAATAGAAAAGGGAGATTTCGGATTGCGGCGCGAAAAGGGAACGGGGAGGGTTCCTGGTTCCTGGTTCCTGGTTCCTGGTTCAGGTGTCGGACGGGTCGGACGGGTCGGACGGGTCGGACGGGTCGGTTATACTCTGCCACAACAAGTGGGGAGAGTACAAGCCGGCATGTTAGCAAAGGTTGGAGTAAAGCATTTATGCGATCACCCTGTCGCGGTTCCTGACAACGCCTGCGCCCAAGGCCATGCGCGGCCACGTTCAAGGGGTGATCGCGTAAACGCTTGACTCCAACGTGGGCTGCTCGGCGCTGGGATCTGCTTCCCCGCGAACACGGACGGATTACGGCTTCGAAATCAGGAGACCGCCCGGGACGGTGGTACTTGGCGTGATGACCAAGTCGCTGCCGGATTGATTGATGATGATGAAGTCGGTGCTATTGCCGTGAACGATCACGTGGATGTTTGTGCCGTTGGGGAAGATCGCGCCCGATGCAGAGCCGGTGATGCTGTCCACGGTATTGGAATCGGAAAAGGCCGTGCCGGGATCGGTGATGTTGATCGTCGCGGATATATTCACGGGCAACTCCGAGGCGCTTGTCAGCGTCCAGGTCACGCGGCCCGGTTTATTCGACGGGTTCGGGTAGGTATCCTGCGCGCCGACGATGCTAAAGCTCACGCCGCTACTTGAGTAGCTCGCGCCACCACCTGAGTAGCTCGCGCCGCTACTTGAGGTCCCGCCTGTGGCGGTGACGGGCGGGACCGATTGGGTCAGAAGCGCGCCGAGGTTTTGCGTGGCGCTAATGCCCAGCGTGCCGCTTATGATGGACGCGATGGTCGGGCCGGCTGCTGTGCTCCGACCGGACGTGACCAAGTGCAAGGGGTAGCCGCTGATCATTGCGGGGGCGGCTGTGCTCGTGCCGCCGCCGATGCCCTCCATCCTCAAGGCCACCGACCGCGCCAAGAGGAAGCCGCTCATATTTGCGGGGCCGACTCTGCTCGTGCCCGACTGGGTCTGGGAGTTGCCGCTGAAGGCAGTGTAAATCGTGCTGCCAAGGGAGCGCGGCGAGAGGGTGCCCGATGAACCTGATTTCATGAGGGCCGGGGCCATCGGGGCCGCCATGACCGCTTGAGCCGCCATCAGGACCAGGGGCAGTCCGGCATAGCCTGCGACCGGCGCCCCAGGAAACACAAAGGGCGGAAGAGTGCTGGTGCTGGCATGTGCAGTCGGAGTTTTAATCGGTGGAGCGCCACCCAGCGCCACCGATCCAACCCAGAGGCTTGAGATCAGCCTCAGCAGGTTGGTTGTTGAAAAAAATCCGTAGGACGTAAGGAGCATTAGGTGAACTCTAGGAAGGCTCAGTGGCGAGTCAATTGGGCAATTTGCACTGATGAAGGCAAAGCATGGTGCTGTGCGGTTGCTCCAAGGGGCTGCGAATGCATCTGATCAACGGAAAGGCATGTCAGCAAAGGTTGGAGTAAAGTATTTATGCGATCACCCTGTCGCGGCTCCTGACAACGCCTGCGCCCAAGGCCATGCGCGGCCACGTTCAAGGGGTGATCGCGTAAACGCTTGACTCCAACTATTGCGAATACAGCCTGCAGCCTATGTATCGCTGGCGAAAAACTTCGAGCGAGGAGCGGAAGGACATACTCGCCTGGCGGCAGCGTTTGCACCGTCCCTTGCACAGCCCGCATCACATTGACAGCGGCAAGCGGCACTACCTGCTCAGCGCGTCGTGCTTTGAGCATGCGGCCCATATCGGACATTCGTTGTGCCGGATGAACTCTTTTGCCGAGCAATGGCTGGATGTCCTGAACCAGCACAGCACAGGTTTGGCAGCCTGGGTTTTGCTGCCCAACCACTATCATGCCGTGGTGTGCTCCGATGAAGTCTTGCCGCTGCTGGCCGCGCTCGGCAAATTGCACGGGCGCACCTCGTTTCTGTGGAACGGTGAGGAACAATCCCGGGGGCGGCAGGTATGGTACAGGGCGGTTGAGACGGTGATGAAAAGCCCTGAGCACTACTGGGCGTCATTGAACTATGTCCATCATAATCCGGTGAAACACGGGTATGTAAACAAATGGGAGGACTGGCCGTGGTCGAGTGCCGCGGATTTTTTGTGCGATATGGGCCGGAAACAGGCCCGGCATTTTTGGGAAACCTACCCCATCGACCGCTATGGCCAGGGCTGGGATGAACCCGATCTCTGAATGCCCGCGTAACGAAAGAGCATGGCAGCAAAATTGGAGTCGAGCATTCATGCGCTCACCCTGTCGCGGCTCCTGACAACGCCTGCGCCCAAGGCCATGCGCGGCCACGTTCAAGGGGTGATCGCGTAAACGCTTGACTCCAACGTGTGCGGCCTGGCGCGGGGCTGCGCAAACTCTTCGAGGGGCTGCAAACGCATCCAATCAATGAAAGGGCATGGCAGCAAAATTGGAGTCGAGCATTCATGCGCTCACCCTGTCGCAGGTCCTGACAAGGCCATGCGCGGCCACGTTCAAGGGGTGATCGCGTAAACGCTTGACTTCAACGTGTGCCGCCTGGCGCTGGGATATGCTTCCCCTGCGACTACGGCCAGATTACGGCTTCGAGATCAGGAGACCGCCGGTGATGGTGCTGCTTGGCGTGATGATCAGATCGCTGCCGGTTTGATTGGTAATGGTGAGGGCGGGGCTGGTGCCGCCAAAAGTCGCGTGGATGTTCGTGCCATTAGGGAAGATCGCGCCTGATGCAGAACTGGTGATGCTGTCCACGGTGTTGGAATCGGAAAAAGCAGTGCCGGGATCGGTGGTGTTGATCGTCGCGGGCAAATTAATGGGGAGGGTCGAGCTGCTTGTCAGAGTCAGGCTTATCGGTATCAGGATTATCGGATTAATTGACAGGTTCAGGAAAGTTTTGGGCGTGCTGCCGGTGCTTGAGAAGGTGAGGCTGCCGCTTGAGTTCGCACTCGCGAAGGTGATGGTCGCGTCGCTGGTGCTGGTGCTTGTGATAGTCGTGCCTGAAGTGGCTCGCGACAGGATCAGTGTGCCGTTGACGTTTGCGACGGTCGTGCCGGCGACTGTACCAGCGCCCGACACGGTCAGCGTGCCGCCGCCGCTTGTGATGGTCGTGCCGCCAACTGTGCCAGCACCCGACACGGTCAGCGCACCGTTACCGTCCACGACACTTGTGCCTGCACCAGTCCCTGTGCGTGACAAATTCTGCGAGCCTCCACTGATGGTGAGGGTGCTGCCGCTCGTGCCTGAGCCTGCTCCTGACACGGTTATCGTACTGCCACTTGCGATTGGGTCCGTCCCAATGCTCAGGATCGTGTTCGACTGGCTTGCCGCCCCGGCACCGGCAGTACTGAGCAGTGCAGAAGAAGAGTTAAACGTGCCACCCAGCGTACTGGCAGACAGGGCGACTGATGATGGTGATCTCACGAGGGCCGGTGTCGCCATGACTGCTTGAGTCGCCATCAAAATCGCGGGCAGTCCGGCATAGCCTGCGAGCGGCGCACCGGGGAACACAAAGGGCGGAAGGGTGCCCCCGCCGACATGTGTAGTCGAGGTATCAACAGGCGGAGGGCCACCTTGGAAGCCCGTGGTCGGGACTTTCGTCGTAAAGGTGGTGGCCCCGGAAGTCAGGCCAGTCCGGCTGTTCAGGGTCAAGGATCCTGCAAGCACCGACGGTGATCCCGCGCCCAGGGCGGAAATGGCCACGAGCAGCGCCATTTTTGACCAGAGATTGTGAGCCGGGAGGTGCATCGGTAGGTATTTTGCTGAAAACCGGACAGTCTGTCAATCGTGCTTTTTGTCGTCAGCGGGCAAGAAAAAGGCGGAGTGCTGTGCGCACTCCACCTTGATGAATGAGTTCGATTGCGGCTCCGCTAGAGGGGCCGTCGCCTATTTCGCGTCTTCGGGCTTTTTGTCGCCTTCAGGGCGCGGCCGGCTCTGAGGAGCATCGCCGGAAGGGGGACGGCGGAAGCCGCCCTGGCCACCTTCACCACCGGGGCGTCGGGCGCCGCCTTCACCGGCACCGCGGCGCATCATTTCGCGCATCTTCTGGATGGCGTCCTTAAATTCATCAAGGGTGACCTTGCCATTGCCTTTGGTGTCGAAGCGCTTGAAGCGTTCGTCGGCTTCCTCCGCGGCGAAGGCGCGGTACTCGGCAGCATCGACGATGCCGTCGCCATTCTTGTCGATCTTCTTGAAAAACTCTTCTGGGTTACCCATCATGGCACCCATGCCTGGGCCACCGCGTGGAGGGCCGCCTTCGGGACTGCCTGGGGCCCGCTCGCCTTGAGGCCGCTCACCCTGGGCGCGTTCCCTCCGGGCAGGAGCAGCGCCAGGCTCTTTGCCGGCTTCGCTGCCGGGCGGACGGCGGAATCCACCTTCCCCCTGGCCTTCACCGCGCCGCATGCCGGCTTCGCGAATCTTCTCAGCGGCCGCTTTGATTTCGGTTTCATCGACCACGCCGTCGCCGTTGGTATCCATCTTGGCGAAGCGCTCTTCGGCTTCCTTTTTGGAGTAGGTGAGGAATTCTTCCTTGGTGATCTTGCCATCGCCATTGGTGTCCACTTTCTTGATGAAATCAGCCAGGCGGCTGGCAATGGCGCCTTCGCCGCCTCCGGCCCGCTTGCCGCCATCCTGGGCGAACGTCAGGCCTGCGCAGCAGGCGATTGCAAGGGTGCAGATCCGTATCGTGGTTGTTTTCATGTTGGGGTGTGAAGGCTCGGTTGAACGGCGGCTTCAAACCGCGGCGCGGCCAGGAAGTTGCGCGCGGAATGGATCAAAGTTCAACGGCGGCGGCGGGCACCGTGGCTCGCAGGCTGGCGAGCACGTCGTCGATGAGCAGTTCGCCGCGCCGGCGGTGTTCGAAGACGCTGACCTTGTGGTAGCCTGCCAGCTTCAGTGTGTGGAGCCCTTCGATGAAGCCTTCGGCCACTCGTGAGGGCTTGTGCGAGTCGCTGCCAAGCACCACGGGGATGGAGCGCTCGGCCATCATTTGGAGCATGTTCAGGCCGGGGTTCATCTCTTCGTAGCTTTTTTGCACTCCGGAGGTGTTGAGTTCCATGGCCACGCCGGTTTTGGCAATGCGATCCAGGGCGGTGGCGACCTCGTCACGCACCTGCTCGAAGTCCCAGAGTTGGGACTTGTAGTTTTTGATCAAATCCGGGTGCGCCAGGCAGTCGAACAGGCCCGTCTCGGCGGAGTCCGCGAGCAAGCGAAAATAGGTGCTTCGGAACGCCTTCACATCACCCGTGTCGAAGCGCTTGCGGTAGTCCGCCCCCTGCCAGTGGACGCTGCCAAGGCAGTAATGGAAATCGGCCATTTGATGCAGTTCGGTGATCCAGTCTTCGAAGCCGGGAAAGTAATCGCTCTCCATGCCCAGGCGCACCTCGATCTGGCCGCGGCAGGCTTCCGCCGCACGGGTGACAAGGGCCACGTACTGGTCGAACTCCTCCATGCCCATGCGTACGCCAGGCCAGAAACCGCGCGGCATCGGGCTGTGACAGGTGACGATGATGCCCTTCAGTCCCATCGCCAGCCCCTGTTCCGCATAGGCCTCAGGTTCGCCATAGGCGTGCTTGCATAGCGGCGTGTGCATGTGGGAATCGAAGTAAAGCGGAACGTGGGGCATGGAACAGGGAAAGTAAGAAGTGAGAAGGAGAAAGTAAAGGGTACGAAGCGCGCCGTCCTTGGCGCTCGGTACTTTTGGCCTTTCGCAGGGTGCGGGGAGTGTTCCCGGTTAAGTGTTCCTGGTTCAGCCCCCTTCGCTGAAGCTTCAGAGGCCGAAAGGTTGAAGTCGCTGCCGCTCCGCCCGGCTCCGGGTTGGGCAGGGGGCTCAATGTTTAGCACTTAATACGACATCCCTTTAGATTGAGGTTGAAGGCAAGTGTGATACGACCGGCAAACGTTGCAAACCCGAAGTTTTCTGTTAGTATGACAAGCAACATAACTGCCTGCCTGAGGATGTTCGTCATGAAGAAGTTAAGTTCAGATCGGAGCCGTGTCAGTGTCCTGTTGAGTCTGGTTATTCTAGGCGTTGGCGGGCACGCCATGGGCGCGATCCATACCTGGCAGGGGCCGGCCAACGGCAACTGGTCCGTGGCGGCCAACTGGGACACGGGCCTGCCCACCTCGGGTGAGTCGGGCGGCACCATTGTGGCGTTTGGCTCCGGTGCCAGCTCGGTGTGCAACATGGCGGTGACGGTGGACGAGATTCATTTCACCGGCACTGGCAGCACCGTGGCCGGGGACAACTCGCACATCCTGGGCATCAACGGTGCTAATCTTATCGACAACGTTGTCAATGATTCCGGGAACAACACGCTGGGCGGTTCTTCGGCGGCCACCACGCTGCCGGTCACCTTGTCGGGTGCCACCTGCCTTTCCTCCGTGGCTGCTGGCACGCTGACGTTTTCCGCTAATTTCAGCGGCGCGGAGGCCATGGCATTTACGGGCCACGGAACATCGGTCATCACCAGTGCTCTCAACAATTACACAGGTGCGACATCGGTAAACAGCGGAACCCTGGAGCTCAACTCCAGTGGCACCAACAGCGCCGTCCCTGGCAACCTCTATGTGGGGACGGGGGGCGGAGCCGCAGGCAGCGTATTGCTGAGGCTGCTGAACAATCAGCAAATCGCCGACACTTCGCAGGTGACGATTAATTCCGATGGCGTTCTGGACCTGGGTGGAAATTGGGAGACGGTGGCGACTCTTACCGGCAGCGGAAGCTTGCTGTTCGGTGTCTCGGCGATACCTGGGAATTCCGGCGAGCTGGACTTCGGAGACGGTACCAATTTCGCCTTTGCCGGCACCCTTTCCGGACACGGGTTCCTGTTTAAATTGGGCACGGGTACGATGACTTTCACGGGAACCAACCTGAACACCGGTACTTTTGTCGTCGGCGATGGCGAGCTTGATCTTAACTCAGCCGCAAGCCCATCCACATGGCCGGGCCACCTGCAGGTGGGCAACGGCAGCGGCGCGGCCAACAGCGCAAAGGTGGTCATGCTGGCGAATTCGCAACTCAACGCCACGACCAAGGTGGAAATATTTGGCGACGGACTCCTGAACATGAACAACTTCAGCACTTCCACCGGTAAGATTTCTTTTTTTTACAACATAGGCGTTGTCGGCACCCTGGCTTTGGGCAGCGGCACGGTCACCATGGGAGGAGACCTGGCCATGGACAGCGGCAGCATCACGGGGACCACGGGCACGCTGAACCTGGGCGGAAACATCCTCGTCTATAACACACCAGGCGGGAGCTCGATTTCGGCGAACATGGCGCTGAACGGCACCCGGACCATCACCGAGCTGTCGAACTCCTCGACGCTGTTGACCATCAGCGGCGTGATCAGCAATGGAACGCAGCCCTCAGGCATCCTTAAAACAGGCCCGGGGACTCTGGCGCTGACCGGGTCTGCAAACACCTTCACCGGCATCACCACTGTCGATCAAGGCCTTATGACGATGAACGCGAGTGTGCTCCACAGCATCGAGGGCCCGCTGGTGATTGGCAACAACGTGGATGTGGCGAACTCGGCCATCGTGCGGGAACTCCAAAGCTCCGATCTGCCCTCGACCATTTCCGTGCAGATCAATTCGTCCGGTGAGTTCGACCTGAACACGCACAGCGACACCATCGAGGGCCTGACCGGCACGGGAAACCTGGCGCTGAACAGTGGCGGAGCGCTGGCGGTGGGATTCAACAGCGTTAATTCCACGTTCAACGGCACCGTCAGTGGCAATGGCGTCCTCGACAAGACCGGCGGCGGCACCTTCACGTTGGCAGGCCAAAGCCCTGGCTACACCGGCACCGCGATAGCAGCGGGCGGGACGCTGCAGGTCAATGGCGTGCTGAATCCGGCTGGCTCAGCGGTCAATGTAACCGCCTTGGGAACCCTGGGCGGCAGGGGCGAAGTGGGAGCGATCAATGTCACGGCAGCGGGAGGCACCATCGCTCCAGGAGGCTCGCCCTTGGGTGTATTGACCAGTGGGGCGGCGAATCTCAGCTCCGGCATCCTGGCCATGGGGATCGACGACGCCGAGGGCCAGATGAGCGATGAAATCAGCACCAGCCAGAATCTCAACATCACCGGCGCAACTCTCAACGTTTCCGTGACCGGGACCCCCACACAGAATGCCTACATCCTAGGCACCTATGGCTCGCTCACCGGAACCTTCGCGGCTGTCACCGGCGTGCCTGCCGGCTACAGCCTCAATTATGCCTACAGCGATGACAACGCCTTGCTGCACATCGCGCTGGTGGTGCCCTCGTTTGTCACGACCGGTGCGGCTTCCAGTATCATGGCAAGTTCGGCGCGGCTCAATGGCACGATCAATCCACATGGCAAGACCACCCAATGGTACTTCCAGTATGGGTTGACCCCTTTTTACGGTAGCAAGAGCCCCTTGGCTCCTGGCCTCACGGGCAGTTCGGTCATGCCAGTGAGCGCCTTGATCAGCGGGCTCAACGGCGGACGCACATACCACTTTCAGCTGGTGGCAGTCAACAGCGGCGGCCCGAGCTACGGAGCGGATGCCACCTTCTCCACGACCGGGCCTCTGGTGACCACGGGAGCCGCCTCGCCGGTCTCGGCGCTGTCGGCGACCCTCGCCGGGACCGCGAATCCGAGGGGAACCACGGCCACGGCCTGGTTTGAATACGGGCTGACCACCAGCTATGGTTCCAAGAGCGCCGTCCAGAATCTCGGCAGCGGCAATGTGGGCGTGGCTGTGAGCAAGGCTTTGACCGGGCTGAGCTTCGGCAAGATTTATCACTATCGCCTGGTTTCGACCAATGCCGATGGCACATCGCGAGGGGACGATGCCATCTTCACCACGCTCACCGTGCTGCCCCCTATCATCTTGCCGGGGTGGCAGCCCTCGTCAGCGATTTTGCCTGTGTCGGGCTCGGCCAGTTTCACGGTCACTGCGGCGGAGGGCTCGCCCGTGCCCACGGATTCGATCCTGACGTATCAGTGGTACAAGAATGGAGTGCTCATCCCCGGAGCCACGGCGCCTACCTGCACGATCTCGCCCGCCACGCTGAGCCAGGCGGGCATCTACATCTGCGTGGTGAAGAACGCCGCAGGCGGCACCACCAGCGGCGGGGCCGAACTCGGTGTGGTGGACGCGTCCGTTAAAAACCTGCACGTGGCGGCGGGCAGCTCGACGAGCGTTGTTCAAAGTGCCCTCGGCAACCAGCTTTCGTACCAGTGGTACAAGGATTCCAATGCCATCATCGGGGCAGTGGCGAGCAAGCTTAGCCTTCAAACCGTGCAGGCCCCGGATGATGGTGTGTATCTGTGTGTAGTTCATGGACCTGGCGGCACGATTGCTGGCGGCACTACGAACCTCGCGGTCTATGATGCGGCTCCCGCCATTATAACCCCGGTCATGCTGCCGGAGGCGATTGTCGGAGGCACCTATCAATTCCAGATTCCCATTGACCCCTCGGACAACGTGGCACCCACCGGATTCTCGGCCCAGGGCTTGCCTGCCGGTCTCGCGGTCAATGCCGCCGGGCTGATCAGCGGCCGGATCACTGCACCGCTGACGACAGATACGAGTTACACAGTGATCATGAAGGCGTTCAACTCCAAGGGCAGCAGCCCCGCGGCGGGCGCCATCCTGCTGGTTCATACCTTTCCCAAGCCAGTTGTGGGCCCTTACAACGGTCTGGTGGATCGCGATGCGCTGCCCTTGGGTGGCTCCAGCGTCAATGGCGGCTTGGGCGGCACGGTCACGCTCACCGTTACCTCCGCCGGGTCCTACACTGGCAAGATCACCCTGGGGCCCGCCAGCTACCCGCTTTCCGGTGTGTTTCTTGCGAATGTCGGAAGCTCGGTCGTCAACGCCACCGCCGTCATCACCCAGCCGCCGCCGATGCACAAACTGGCCCTGACGTTCGCCATCGACGGCAGCACGGGATACATGAATGGCAGCGTGGCGGACAACATTGCGGTCCTCTCGGTGGCGATGAATGCCTCGATCAACCCGTGGAAGGCAACGACCAACCCGGCCCCGTTGGCTGCGACCTACAACGCCGAGCTCCAGAGTTCCGGAAACGTAGGCACTGACCCCGCTACCAATCCGCCGGGCAATCCTGCGAACGTGGTCTATCCTCAGGGCAATGGTTACGCCACGGTGATTGTCACGCCGGGAGGGGCGGCGACGTGGGCCGGCAGGATGGCCGACGGCACCGGGCCCGCCACGGTTTATTCTACCACCATGGGCTTTAGCGGCAGCATCCCGTTCCATCTGTTGCTCCCTGCCAATGCCGGGTCCGTTCACGGCGCTGCGCTGGCCCTTGCCGACGGCACTCCGAACACGAACGGCGGCCTGCCGCTGCTGGCGGGCGTCGTGACGTGGTACAAGAAGGGACCGTTCAGCAGCGCGGACCGCACTTACGCAAGCGGCATCCCCTTGTCCTATCTCAACATCATGGGCGGCAAGTATGTTGCCCCGGCCCCTGGCACGCCCGTGCTCGGCCTGGCCATCACCGCGCCTGGCACCAACAATGCCAAACTGGTGTTCACCGAAGGCGGGCTTACCGGCCCCTCGCCGATCACCCCCGCCGCGATGGCCGCCAGCCTGAACAGGCCGTTGCGCATTACCTCGGGCAATATCGCCGATTTCTCAACTCCATCCAGCAATCCCACTGGACTGAGCCTCACCCTCAACGCCACCACCGGTGCCATGAGCGGCAGCTTCACTTTGATCGATGGTCTCGTGTCGCGGCCTGTGACTTTCCATGGCGTGCTGGTGCCGCGCCTCAGCATCAAAATGGGGGTCGGTTACTTCCTTCTGCCAGAACTGCCCACTCCGGCCACTTCGCCGATCCTGTCAGGGCTGGTGAAGCTGGAAGCCGGACCGTAATTTCGGGTAGAAGCGAGGAGGGATAGGTCGCATGGGTCCTATAGGGCCTGCCTCTGAGCTACAATCTCTCCGCGCGAAAAGTCGCACAGAGACAAGATGGCTTTGGCGCTGGCTCCTTGCTCCAAGGTCATGCCGGGGCGCTCGATGAAGCCGAAGATGAGCTTGCCATTGGGCAGCGCGGCGCGGCAGGTGCGCTCGCTGAGGATTTCGCGGATGACGACGGGGGCGACAATGCGCACATCGCCGCAGGCGGAGGTATGGGTTTCGGTCATGGGGCGGGTGCGGGCCGGGCGTTGAGAGTGCGGGGTTCGCGGGCGCCGGCGGGAGTCTTGACCCAGTCGAGCACGGAGGCGGCGAAGTGGTCGTTGGCGATGAAGAGGTCGACGGCGCGTTGCAGCACGGTGTCATGGGGCGCGGGTTGGTCGTAGCTCATGACTTCGCCGCTGCTGCGGCGGATGTAGTCATCGAGTTCCGGATTCCTGCTGGCCACCAGGGCGGCCTCGTTGAATCGGGCGCGGGCTTGTTCAAACACGCTGGGCTTGAGGGCGGCGAGCTTGAACACGGTGTGTTTCACCTTTGAATTGAAGGGGACGGACAGGTCCGGCTTCAGGCCCTTGCGAAACACTGAGGAATCGTCCGGCAGGAGCATCTCCGCACGTGCGAAGCGAAGCTGCCAGCCGGCTTCGATGGGCACGGTTTCGTAACGCACGGTGGCACCGCGGGTGGGGCTGCCCAGCAGCAATGCGCGCTTTTGATTGTGCATCACGACGGCGATGGTCTCGCCCAGGTTGTTGGTCTCGTTGTCAACCAGCACGATGAGGCTGCCGGTCCACACGGGTTCGCGCCGGGAGACCATGATCTGGGCTTCGCCGTCCCCAAGCTGCTTGAGTTTGAAGAGCACCTGGTCTTTGTGCATGAACAGTTCCAGCATCGCGGCGGCCGTCTCAAATTCGCCGGGCGGGGCGGGGGAGCGGAGGTCGAGGATGAGGTGTTCCACGCCCTGCTCCTTGAATTTGCGCAGCGCCGCTTCCATGGGGGCGATTTCCTTCTCCACCAGGGCGACGGGGCGCAGGCAGGCGATGCGCGAGGTGAGCGAACCGCTGATCACGCGGCTCTCCGGCGCGGCAGCGGAGGGATCGCTTTTGATGAGTTCCGCACCGAAATTGAGCCGTTCCAGCAAGCCGTGCAAGGCGGCGCGATTGAGCTGGTCGAGAGTAAGGTCCTCACGCCGTATGTAATCGCGGCGCAGGATTTGGAAGGCCGCCTGGATGGCGGCTTGTGATACTTCGTCCACGGGGGGCGGGAGCCTGGCCTCCGCACCGGACGCGGAGCCGCCGATGCCAAGGGCGATGAGCGTGATGACGAGGCGGTGCACCCCGAATATTACGATTGATCGGGGCCATCTTCCGCAGATCCCGGCCCCATGCGGTCCGGCGGCTGCGGGCCCAGTATTTTCCAATACAGGTCCGCAGCACGCCGAACCGCCTGTGTCTCGGGCTTTGCTGGAATCTGGCTCCCGCTGAATCGCGGTATTCGAGTTCATCGCTGTTGAAGGTGGTTGAGGGCATGCACATCGCCCCACGCATGATGCTGCCCGATGGCGCTGCCGACAAAGGCTTTGGCTGCGCGCACTGCCTCGATCAGCAGCAGCCCTTTGGCCAGGCCGGTGGCAATGGCGGCGGAATAGGCGCAGCCGGTGCCGTGCGTGTGGACGCCTGCCACGCGGGGGGTTTCGAACCAGCTCACCGATCCGGTGTGGCAGAGCGCATCGGCCGCGGCATCGCCGGCCAGGTGGCCGCCTTTGATAAGCACGGCGCAGCCGAACTCACTGCTCAAGTCCTGGCCGCATGCTTCCATCTCCGCGCGGGTGGTCACGGCGCGGCCCCAGAGCACGGCGGCTTCATCCAGGTTCGGCGTGATGACATGGGCCAGGGGCAGCAGCAGGGTTTTCAACGCCTCGATGGCATCCTCGTCAAGCAGACGCGCGCCGCTGGTGGCGATCATGACCGGATCGACGACCAGCGGTACCGGCTTGTCGATCGTGATCCAGGCGGCGACAAGGGCCTGCACCTGGTCAGTACCGCCGATCATGCCAGTCTTCGCGGCGCCAATGGGGAATCCATCAAACAGCACATGAATCTGATCGGCGATAAGATCCGGGCCCAGCCAATGCACCTTGGAAACACGCCCCGGCATCTCAGAGACCACGCATGTAAGTGCATTCAAACCGTACCCGCCCATGGCGGCGATGGTCTTGATGTCCGCCTGGACGCCCGCTCCGCAGGACGAGTCCGATCCGGCGATGGTCAATACGCATGCAGGTGATGTTGTGGCGCTCACAGCCGGGCATGCTAGGGAGATGGCACGAGAATGCAAAGAGGATTGCGGCGCGGGGACGTTCCCGGTTGTTGTCGCCCCCGCTCCACCCTTCGGGCAGCCTGCGGCTGACTGTCTCGCTCCACTCGGCTCAGGGTTGGCGGGAAGGGTGCGGGGAAAGGGAGGATTGGCTATCCGGGCATCTGCGGCAGCTTGTCGATGACGAGCGCGATCATTACAAAGCTGGTAGCATCGAACATGCCATGGGCGATGACCGCGAGCCAGGTGGAGCGGTGGAAGACCATGATGCTGCCCAGTGCGAAGCCAATCAGGGTAGTGGCGCCAATCGCCAGGACGCCCTGGGGCAGATGACCAAAGCCAAAAAGAATGGAAGTGAGCGCCACTGCTGCATATTCGCCTGCCCGCGTGCCAAATTTGCCCGGCCAGAGCTTGCGCAGGGCGGTCAGCGAGGCGGAGCGCCACAGCTCTTCGCGCAGGCCGGCGATGACGAAGCTGACCAATGTGAGCGTGAGCCAGAAATACGCGGGGTTGTGCTTGAGGGTGTGGAGGTCCACCAAAGTCTCGACTTCGGGCCGGTTGGCATGGATGAAGGCCCCCAGGGTGGCCGAGGTGGCCATGTGGGTGAGAATCAGCACGGCACAGATTAACGCCGAGAAAACTCCCAGGGCCAGGCGGATCGCCACCGAGTAGCCCATGCCCCAGACTACCTGCCGCCCGAAATGGCGGCAGCGCAGCATCAAATCGTCGAGGGTGGTTTTGGAAACCCAGAGGCCAAGGCCGAGCGGAAGGCCAAACAGCACGACCTGGAGCGCGGATACCTTGAGCAGCCCCTGCCAGGAGCCGGTAAGCGCCGCTTGATGGGAGCCGTGACGGAAACTGCCGAGCAGTCCTATCACCAACGGAAAGGGGACGATGAGCAGCAGATGCACCCACCAGCGCCAGCGTGGGACCGGCGCAACGCTGGCAGAGAGCGGGAGCGGTGGCGGCACGATTTCTGGCATGGGACTGTTGTGAGCACGAATGGGCGTGGTGGAAAGCGGAAAGTTCCCAGGCACGCATCATTGCCAAGACCGGGAACGCGAGCCGGTCCTACGGCCAGCCGGGATTGGAGAACAGCCTATACGATCCATGTGCCCCATACCCCTTATAGGACCCATGTGAAACAGCGCTCTCCAAGCCGGTTTTCCACGTTTGACAGCCCCGAGCCCGGTCCTACTATGGGCGGAGTTTTTTTGCCTCATCAGGGCCGCTTGCATCATGACCCCTTTACGTTCTCTCTCGCTCGTCGCACTTTGCTTTTTTGCCAGTGTCTTATCCGCCGCAGACTCCGCAGTCAATGGCATCGCCGCCGTGGTGAACGGCAAGGTGATCACCAAATCCGAAGTGGCAGATGCCATCGCCGCGCAGCGCCAGATGATCGGGATGCGCTATCGCGACAATCCCATGCAGGCCCAGCGTGAGCTCGCCGAGCTGGACAAGACATCCCTGAGCTCGCTCATCGACCGGGAGCTGGTGCTGGCTGAATTCACCAAGATGGGCGGCACGATCAAACCGCAGTACGTGGATGACGACATCAACACGCTCATCCGCGAGCAGTTCAAGGGCGACCGCGACAATTTCGTGGTGGAGCTCGCCAAGACCGGCATGACGATGAAGAAATTTCGCGAGCTGCGCGAGAAGATGATCATTGTGCAGGTCATGCGCGGCAAGCACGGCAAGAACCTGGGTCCGCCGACGCCCAAGGCGGTGGAAGAGTACTACCAGCTTCACCAGGACCGCTGGCGCGACAAGGACATGCTGAAGATCAGCACCATTTCGCTGCCCAAATTCACCAGCGACTCCGGTGGCAACCCTGCAAAGCAGAGGAAGCTGGCGGAAGACATCCGCGCCAAGGTCGTCGCCGGTGCCAACTTTGGCAGCATGGCCAAGACCTACTCCCTGGACAGCCGCGCCGACAACAAGGGCGAATGGGACTGGATGGAACGCAAGCTCATGAAGCCCACCATGGCGGATGCCGCCTTTGCCCTCAAAGATGGCGGCGTAAGCCCGGTCATCGAAGACGAAGCGGCTTTCATCATCATCTGCCTCGACGCCAAGAAGCTGGGCAAAGCCACCCCGCTTGATGATAAGGTGCGCGGCGAGATCGAAAAGATGATCAACGCCGAACAGAGCAGAAATGCCGTGGAAGAATGGCTGGAAGGCTTGCGCAAGAAGGCGAACATCCGCAAGTTTTAAAACGTTTTCCAGGGCCTGACATCCCGCCCCATGGCCAAGCCCAAATTCCGTTTCATCCTGTGCTTCGATTTTGATGGCACGCTGGTCCATCCCGAGGGGGAGTTTCGCTTTCATCCGGGCCTGGGCGACATGCTGCGCGCCTTGCGCCGACAAGGGGCCGCATGGGCCATCAACACGGGGCGCACCCTGAGCCAGACGCTGGTGGGTTTGGGCCAGAACGGCATCTTTCAGGAGCCTGATTTCATCATCGCCCAGGAGTGCGAGGTGTATAAACGCGGATTCTTCAGCCGATGGACCGACTATGGCTCCTGGAACCGCTCTGCGCGCAAGGCACACGAGCGTTTCCTGCGCGATCACAAGCCATTCCTCGACGAGATCAAACGCCACGTCCAGGCGGAGACCAAGGGTGAGTTCATGGAGGGCGACCTAGGCCAGGTGGGCATCGTCGCTCACAGCGATGAAGAACTCGACCAGGTATGCGTGCTCATTGATCGTCATCGCGAGCGTGAGCCGGAGGTGGGCTACCATCGCAACGGCATTTACCTGCGCTTTTCGCATTCCGGCTTCAGCAAGGGCACGGCCCTGGGCGAACTCGCGCGCCTGCTGGAACTGACCTCCAACGAATGCTTTGCGGCCGGGGACAACCATAATGACTTGAGCATGCTCGACACCCGTGTCGCACGCATGATCGCCTGCCCCGGCAATGCCCTTGAGCCGGTGAAGACGCAGGTGCGCCAGCAAGGCGGCTTCATTGCCGGAGGCATCGCCAGCTGCGGGATGATGGAGGCGCTGCGTCACTACTTTTCCGTGAAGTAGGCGTGAGGTGTTCCCGGTTCCTGGTTGATGTCGCCGCCGCTCCACCCTGCGGGCAGCGTTCGCTGTCTGTCTCGCTCCGCTCGGCTCCTGGTTCCCGGTTTGTCGTTTAGCGGTTTGTCGTCAGGATCCAGACGGAATTCGCAGCCGGACCTCCTGATTTTTCAATGTGGGCTGAAACGAAGCGCAGGGCTTCATCTGAAAGGGAAGGCTGGTTCAGGCCGCAGCGCCCACCTTTGCGATCCTTGCGTTCTTTGCGGTTAATCCTCTTCTCCGTTCACGCCCGGAACAGGGCTCCGAGCTTTTTGCCCAGGATCATGGCGGCGGCGAGGATGGTGATGGCAAGGAAGCACATGGCCCACACGCCCAGGGCGGCCGCAAGACTGGGGCCGGCTCCCAGGGCACCGATGAGGGAGTAGATGGCCTTGGTGATGGGATAGTGAATGGTCTGCTGCGCCAGGATCATGGAGTCGCTCACCTCCAGCATGGCGAAGGAAAACGCGAGCAGGCCACCCGCGATGAGATTGGGGGCGATGAGCGGCAGGGTGATGCGCCAGAGGGCACGAGCCGGCGTGGCACCCAGGTTCTGCGCGGCCTCCTCCAGCGCAGGGTTGACCTGCTGCAGACCAGCGGAGGCGGAGCGAACCACGTAAGGCAGACGGCGGATGGAATAGGCGATGACGAGCAGCAGCACCGGGTTCTCGCCCAGCATGAGCCAGTGAAATGGCTCTCCCGGACGGGACATGGCAAGGAAACCAAAGGCGATGACCAGACCGGGCACGGCAAGCGGCAGCATGGCAAGGATATCAAGCAGGCCGCGCCCTCTGATCTTGGTGCGCACAACCACGTAGGCGATGGCAAAACCCAGGGTGAGATCGACGATGGTGGCGAGCGTGGAGTACTTGACGCTGTTGGCGATGGAACCCAGCGTGAGCTGGTTGCCCAGCGCATTGTGAAAGTGCTCACTGGTGAGTATCTGCGGCCAGACAGTGCCATACCAGTCATGCGAGATTGAGAGCAGCACCACGCCCAGGTGGGGGATGAGGGCCACCAGAGTGACGGCATAGAACAAGGCGGCGCACGAGACGCCACGCACGAGCGGCAGCGGCCTCACCTCACGTCCGGTGGAGCCGCGTCCACCGCCGACCGTGACGGTGCGTTGCAGCATGAGCTTGCTTGCGGCATACATCAAGGTGGTGCAGACCAGCAGCACCACGACCAGGGCATAGGGGAAAGGGTTGCCGCCAATGTCCTTGATGGAATTGAAAATCTGCACCGAAGTCACGCGGTCGAAGTCGAACACCAGCGGCACGCCGAGTTCGGTGAACGCCCAGATGAAAGTAAGGGTGCCGCCGGCGAAAACGCCCGGCATGATCAGCGGCAGGGTGATGCGCCGGAAGCGTTGCAGCGGCGGGCAGCCGAGGTTGGCGGCGGCATCCTCCAACGCGGGGTCGAGATTGGCCAGGGCGGCTGAAACATTGAGATATAAAATCGGATACAAATGCATCACATTCATGAGCACGATACCTGTCATCTGGCCGTGTCCCAGCCAGTCGGTCGGGTGCCGCGCATCCATGTGACCGAGGGAAATGAGCAGGCTGTTGAGCGCCCCCGCCTGCCCGAGCATGGCCTTGACGCCAATGGCACCGACGAAGGGCGGCAGGATCATGGGCACGAGCACCATCGAGTTGAGCAGTTCCTTGCCCGGGAAGTCATAGCGGACGTAAATCAGCGCCAGCGGCAAGGCGACGACCAGGCAGCCTGCGGTGGACCATACCGCCATCCAGAACGAGTTGAGAAGACCCTCGCGATACAGCTGGTTGGCGAAGACCTCCCACAGGTAATCGAAGGTGATGCCGCCGCCCACATCCGTGAACGCCACCTGGACCGAGGTGGCGATAGGCCAGAGGAAGAAGCACGTGAAGAACACGAGCATCGCGGCAAACAGAAGGCGTGCGGCGGTGTGGGTCATGAGCAGCGGCGGTGGAACGTGGACGACTTGCTGCTGATAAACGATGCCGGCGGCAGGCGCCATAGGCATTCGTGGCCGTCGGTGGAATTCCTGCGCAGGGGGCACACACGGGAATCATGTGCCCCAGAAGCCTTGAACCCTCCCAATGCTGAGGGAAAAACCGCAGGCTGGATGTTTTCCGCCCTGCGAATTGCATCTTGAAGCTTTCCGGGGTACGCCTTTACTTCCCGCCCCTTCCATTGCCTGTGATCATTCCCTTTCTCCCATTGTCCGTCCCCGCCTCATGAAGATTGCCCTCGACGTGATGGGCGGTGACTTCGCTCCGCAGAACAACATCGCTGGCGTCAAGCTGGCGCTCGCGGCGCTGCCGCGGCTGGAGGTGTTGTACTTGGTGGGCACCCCCGACATTGTGGAGGCGGAACTGGAACGCCAGGGCGTGTCCAGCCCGAAGATCCAGATCGTGAAGTCCCTTTCCGTGGTCCGCATGGAGGACCCCTCCACCGATGCCCTGCGCAAAAAGCGCGATTCCTCGATTTCAGTGGCCATGGATTTGGTGAAGCAGGGCGAGGCGCAGGCGGTGGTCAGCGCGGGGCACACCGGTGCCGCCGTGGCGGCAGGGACCTTGATTCTCGGGCGGCTGAGCGGCGTGGAACGCCCCGGCATTGCCAGCCCTATGCCGAACGAGCACGGCACCTGCCTGCTTATTGATGCCGGGGCCAACACCGCCCCCAAGCCTTCGCACCTCGTGCAGTATGCCATCATGGGCAGCGTTTATTCCAAGTACATCTTTGGCCGGGAAAACCCCATCGTCGGCCTCATGTCGGTGGGCGAGGAGGAGGGCAAGGGCAATGAACTGACCCGCGAGGCCTACGAACTGCTCAAGGACGCGCCCATCAACTTCCGCGGCAATGTCGAGGGCACTCATCTGTTTTCCAGTCCGCTGGATGTGGTGGTGTGCGACGGCTTTGTGGGCAATGTGGTGCTCAAGACCGCGGAGGCCACGGCCAAAGTGGTGATGAAGTGGCTCAAGGATGAGCTCACTGCCAATCCGATCCGCAAGCTGGGTGCCTTGATCGCGAGGCAGGGATTCGTCAACGTCAAGAAGCGCGGCAGCTACGAGACCTATGGTGGGAGTCCCTTGCTCGGATGCAAAGGCACCGTTATCATCGGCCACGGCTCCAGCCCGCCGCTCGCCGTGATGAACGCCATCCGCGTGGCGGGCGAAGCCATCGAACAGCAGGTCAATCCCCATATCGAGGCGGCCATTCAGCAATACAATTTCACTCATGCAGTCTAACGCGAAGTCCCACTCCCCTTGCACTTGCAGCATCATCGGCACCGGCAGCTACGTGCCCGTGCGCGTGATGACCAACGAGGACATGTCCAAGATCGTGGACACCTCCGATGAATGGATCACCAGCCGGACGGGCATCAAAGAACGGCGCATCGCCGCGCCGGACGAGGCCACCAGCGACCTGGCAAGCAATGCCGCCCGGCAGGCGATGGAGGCGGCAGGCGTGACGGCCGAGGACATTGATTTGATCATCGTCGCGACCGTGACGCCGGACATGTTCTTTCCTTCCACCGCCTGCTTCGTGCAGAAGAAGCTGGGAGCGGTCAATGCGGTCTGCTTTGATATTTCCGCAGCGTGCTCAGGTTTTCTTTACGCGCTGACGGTGGCGCGCCAGTTCCTCAATTCCGGGACGCGCAAGACGGCGCTCATCATCGGCGCGGAAAAGCTTAGCAGCCTGATCAACTGGAAGGACCGCAACACCTGCGTGCTGTTTGGCGATGGTGCCGGTGCCGTGGTGATGAAGTGCTCGCCGGAGGAAGGTGCCCCCGGGCGTATGCTTTCCGCCGTCATGGGCAGCGATGGCAACCTGGCGAACCTGCTCAAGGTGCCCGGCGGCGCCTCCTCCTGCCCGATTACGCCAGAGAACGTGGAGTCCCGTCCCAACACCATTCACATGGAAGGCCGGGAGACCTTCAAGCATGCGGTCACCCGCATGTGCCATGCCGCCGAGGAAGCCCTGGCCATGGCTGGCAAGACGGCGGCGGATATTGACATGGTCATCCCGCACCAGGCCAATGCACGCATCGTCAGCGCCATAGCGACCCGTCTCGGCGTGCCGGAGGAGAAGACTTTCATGAACCTGCATAAGTATGGCAACACCAGCGCCGCGACGATCCCCGTGGCACTGGATGAAGCCCATCGCAGCGGCGTCATCAAGCGTGGCGACGTGCTGCTGCTGGTGGCCTTCGGCGGCGGCTTCACCTGGGCAAGCACCGTGATGGTGTGGTGAGGGTGAAACACGGAGACAAAGAATAGGTCCTATAGGGCCTATATGACCTATAGGTCATGGCGCGCGGGTTGTTTCGGCAATCTGCAGCGGATCACCTCAGATACATGAACTCATTCGCCGCCATGAGGCTGTGGCAAAGCAGGGACCAGGCGCGTTCGGGCGTTTCAGTGGTGCTCAGATCGTGCAGGAATCCGAGTGAGCGGCGGATCTCGTGCGCCTCAGGTGCGCGACCATAGAGGATTTCATAGGCCCGGCGCAGACGTGCTTCAGCGCCGTCCGTGGATGCCAGCTTCTTCGCCAGCCGCGCCGCGCTTTCCATGGCGACCGGCGAGTTCATCAGGATCAGCGCCTGGGGCGCGATGACGGTGCTGTTGCGGCTGCCAGTGGGCATCGTGGGATCAGGGAAATCGAACTGCTCCAGCATGTCGTACAGGTGATTGCGGATGATCGGCAGGTAGAGGGCGCGGCGCGGCGTCTCGTAGGTGGTGTGGTCCTTGCTGGTGTGATTGAAGACGAACTCCTTGTTGCGCAGCGGCACTGTCTTGCCGCCCACCTCCGGGCTGAGCCAGCCGCTCACGGAGAGCAGGGCATCGCGCAACTCCTCGGCCTCCAGGCGTTGGATGTTGGCACGCCAGAGCAGGCGGTTCTCCGGGTCCACCAGGCGCGGATCGGCGGGGCTTTCGGCCATCGAATAACGTGCGACACTGCTCTGCTGATAGGTGGCGGACTTCATGATCAGGCGGTGCATGTCCTTGATCGACCAGCCGCTCTCGATGAAGGTGCGCGCTAGCCAGTCCAGCAGTTCGGGGTGCGAGGGCTTGTCGCCGAGGATGCCAAAGTTGTCCGTGGTGCCGACGATGCCCTGGCCAAAGTGCCAACGCCACAGGCGGTTCACCATCACGCGGGCGGTAAGCGGATTCTCGCTGCTGGCGATCCACCGGGCCAGCTCCAGCCGGCCGCTCTGCTTGGTGGGCAGCACCGGCTTGGCCAGCGAGGTGCGCATGACTTCGGGAAAGCCGCGTTCCACATCCTTGCCCAGGGTCAGATAGCTGCCGCGAATGTGGATCGGCAGTGTCCGGTTGATGGTGCCATCGGCCACGCCCATGATCGCCGGGGGATCGGGAGTCCTGTCTTCCAGCGCCATGAGGTCATTGGTCATGGCCTCGATTGTGGCCGCCTGGGCGAGTTCAAAGGCATCCGCGTCCTTGTCGGGGATGGCAAGGAAGCCGGCCACGTCGATGAGCGCTGCATGCGCTTCGGCCAGCCTGGCATCCGCCGGTGCGGTGGCCTTGGGATTGCTGTGCTGGGCGGTCTTCAGTGCGGCTGCGGCATCGCTGAACAGCTTGCCATACTGCGCCCGCACGGTATCCGCACGGCCTTCGGCGGCCAGAGTTTTCCAGGTCTTGAAAAAGGGGTGGTCAGGATGGCGCGAGAGGTATTGGCGGCAGGTGAGCAGGTAGCGCGGGCGCAGCCCGTGCTGCCCGGCGACCTTGGTAACCTCGCTGAAGCCGTCATCCATGTTCAGCTCCGCCGCTGCCGCCAGATAGTCGGCGGCCTTGGCCTGCAGTTCAGCTTTGAGGTTGTTGCGCGCCTTGCTGGTGAAGGCGGTGACCTCTGAGCGCCGTTTCGTCACCAGCGCCTCGTGTGCCTTCTTGGCCGCCAGCTGCTCCGGCGTGGCCAGCGGGTACTCGTACCAATACTTGATCGCGCCCATGTTATCACCACTCAGGCTTCGGGTGCTGCGGAAGATGGCGGCGAGCGCGTAGTAGTCCGATTGCAGGATGGGGTCGAATTTGTGATCATGGCAGCGGGCGCAGCCCAGGGTGCTGCCCAGGAAGGCCTTGCCCAGCGTGTCGATCTGCTCGTCGATGATGTCCATCTCCAGCTTGCGAACGTCGGGTTCGGCCAGCACCCTGGCACCCATGGACAGGAAGCCTGTGGCGGTGAGGCTGTCTTCGCGCGTGGTCACTTCGCTGTTGGGCAGCAGGTCGCCCGCGAGCTGTTCGATGACGAAGCGGTCGTAGGGCTTGTTGTCGTTGAAGGCACGCGTCACATAATCGCGGTAGCGCCAGGCATTGCCAAAGGCGACGTTTTCATCCATGCCGTTGGAATCCGCATAGCGCGCCACATCCAGCCAGTGCCGGGCCCAGCGCTCGCCATATTGCTGGCTGGACAGCAGGCGCTCGATGATCCGGTCGAAGGCATCGGGCGAGGTGTCTTTGACGAAGGCCTCCACGTCAGCGGGCGTGGGAGGCAGGCCGGTCAGGTCAAACGTGGCGCGGCGGATGAGCGTCGCCTTGTCGGCCGGCGGTGCGGGTGCCAGGCCCTTCTGCGCGAGCTTGGCCTGGACGAAGGCGTCGATAGGATTCTGGATCTTCGCGGCGGGGTGCTCCACCTTCGGCACGAGCGGGGATGACAGCGGCGTGAAGGACCAGAACTTGCGGCCTGCATTGATGTCGATCACGCGGCCGCGCTTGGGTGCCGCCGCCACGGAACCGCCGGTGCGCGGATCGGGTGCGCCCATCTTCACCCAGTCTTCGAGCACCTTGACCTCCGCTGCGGGCATCGCATTTTTGGGCGGCATCAGCAGGTCCTGATTGTGGTAGCGAACGGCCTCGATGAGCTTGCTCTTGTCCGGTTCGCCCGCGACCACCACGACGCCGTCCTCGCCGCCTTTAAGGGTGCCTTCGCGGGTGTCCAGCGCCAGGCCGCCCTTGACCTTCTTTGCCGCGCTATGGCACTCGTAGCAGCGGTTTACCAGCACGGGGCGCACCTGCTTCTCAAAGAATTCGATGCCCTGCGGCGATGGCGCGTCCGCCGCCAGCAACGATGCCGACGCACCAGCGCAGTGGGCCAGCGCGACGATCAGGCGGGTGGTGTAGAGGTGTGGTCGTGCCATGGGTGGATGCCGAAAATTACGCCGCCAAGGAGCAATTTCTTGCCCACTTCAAGCCGGAACCTGGAAAGCCGGGAAATCGGGAGTTCATCCCGGCCCTGTCCGCAAAACCACACTTTTCCAATTCTGCCGGACCTTTGGAATTTCCAAACACGCATCCTCGGCTATGATGGCCACGCTTTTTCTGAGGCAATCATGCGCAACATCCCTTCCACCTTCCATCTCAGCGTCTTGTGGACGGCGGTGGCGGCCCTGTCGATTGTCGTCACCGTGGCCATCGCCGTGGGGGTCATTTATCTGGGCACGCAGATCATCGCGTTTTTGCAGCCCATCCTCATTCCGTTCGCGGTCGCAGGGGTGCTCGCCTACCTGCTTGAGCCGCTGGTGATCCGGTTGGTGCAGTGGGGGATCAAACGCCAGCGCGCCGTGCTGATGGTGTTCAGCGCGGCCAGCCTCATGTTTGGTGGCGTGCTGCTCTTGATGCTGCCGACGCTGCTGCGGCAGGGGTCTGAATTTGCCAAGGAGGCGCCGGGCTACGCGGAAAAGACCCAGACTCAGGTGCTGGACTGGGTGAACAAGTGGCATGCCAGGCTGAAAAACGACTATCATATCGAGGTGCTGGATTTCCTGGCCGCCGCGCAGAAGAAAGAGGAACCCGCGCCGGCGGTTGGGGCAGCCCCTGTGGCGAAGCCGGTGGCAGCTCCCGTGGCAAAGCCAGTGGATGACACCTTTGACCCTCACAACCCGCTCGACGGCGAGTGGATCAAGGAGGCGCTGACCAGCATCGCGCCCGCCACCTGGGCGCTTATTAAGCGCAGCCTCGGGGGCTTCCTCGGCGTGTTCGGCTTCCTGCTCAGCTTGGTGATCGTGCCGCTGTACCTGTACTACTTTCTCACCGAAAGCGCGGTCATCGCCAGCCGCTGGTCAGACTTTGTGCCGCTGCGCGCCTCGCGAGTCAAAGACGAGGTGGTGGAAACCCTCACCGAGATCAACAGCTACCTCATCGCCTTCTTCCGCGGCCAGCTTGTGGTCAGTTTGATCAATGGCGTCGCCACCGGCTGCGGGCTTGTGTTTGTCGGCTTGAAATTCGGCTGGCTCATCGGTCTGTCGTTGTGCGTGCTGGGCATGATTCCATACCTGGGCATCATTCTCTGCATGATCCCGGCGGTGCTCATTGCTTCCGTGCAGGGCGGCAGCTGGCTGATCCCGGTCACCTGGCCAGGCTGGGCGTTTCCGCTCATCGTCCTGACAATCTTTATCACGGTCCAGCAGATCGACGGGTGGTTCGTTACGCCCAAGATCGTCGGCGAAAGCGTCGGCCTGCATCCGATGACGGTCATCATGTCCGTGTTCCTCTGGTCACTGGTGATGGGCGGTCTGCTGGGGGCGATCCTGGCGGTGCCGATCACGGCCTCCGTGAAGGTGGTATTCCAGCGCTACGTGTGGAATGCGCGGTTCAGGACCGGAGAGGGCGAGACGCTGATTGAGAGTTCGTAGGTGGCCAAGGTTGGGGGAATAGGACAGATAAGTCGAATCGGACCTATATCTCCCATTCCCTGGGCTTTCCAGCTCTACAGCGCCAGCACTCCCTCCAAGTCCTCCTCGGTAAGCCCGGTCATCATCGGCGCGGTCTCATCCAGTGCGGCTTCGATCAGGCCGCGTTTTTGGGCCTGCAGCTTGAGGATTTTTTCTTCAACCGTGCCGCGCGTGACCAGGCGCAGGGCGGTGACCACGCGCTCCTGGCCCAGGCGGTGGGCGCGGTCGATGGCCTGGGCTTCCACGGCGGGATTCCACCATGGGTCCATCAGCATGACGTGATCCGCGGCGGTGAGGTTGAGGCCGTAGCCGCCGGCTTTCAGGCTGATCAGGAAGACCTTGCGCGCGGGCTCCTGCTGGAAGCGGTCCACCTGCGCGGTGCGGTCGTTGCTTTGGCCGTCGAGGTAGCAGTAGGAGGTCTGGGCGGCGTCCAGTTCATCGCGCAGCAGGTGCAGAAATTTCACGAACTGGCTGAACACAATGACCTTGCCGCCGCCTTCGATGATCTCGTGCAGGCGGTCGCGCCAGACGCTGAGCTTGCCGGACAAGTCCTCGTCATCCAGTCCCTTCAAGGCTTCGCCTGCCATGCCGGTGAGGCGCAGGTCGCAGCACACCTGGCGCAGCCGCAGCAGCACGGTGAACATGGTCATCTTGGTGCCCTTGCCGCCGCTGCGCCGGCGGGCGTCCCGGATCTCGGCGAGGCCCTCCTCCTGCAGGCGCCGGTACACCTGGCTCTGGGCGCTGCTGAGATCGCACCACAGCACCTGCTCGATCTTCTCGGGCAGGTCCTTCAAGACCTCGCGCTTGGTGCGGCGCAGGAACAGGGGGCGCACAAGCTTGCGCAACCGCTCGGCGATCTTGCGTGCCTCGGGCGTGGCCGCGCCGGTGCCCAGCGGGGTTTCGAACCGCTCCTTGAAGTGGTCCCGGCCGCCCAGATAGCCGGGCATGAGGAAGTGGCAGATGCTCCACAAATCGCGCACGCCGTTCTCCAGCGGCGTGCCGGTGAGCGCGAAACGCCGCACCGCGCGCAACTGGCGCAGCGCCTTGGCGGCTTCGGTGTCCGGGTTGCGGATGTAGCTGGCCTCATCCAGCACCACGGCCGCGAACTCGGTTTTGCGATACTCCGCAAGGTCGCGCACGATGAGCTGGTAGGTGGTGATCACCACCTCGTGCTGGCCGATCAGAGCGAAGGCTTCCTTGCGGTCCGCACCGTGCAGTGCCAGCACGCGCAGGCCGGGTGCGAAGCGCTCAAACTCGCGCTCCCAGTTGCCGATCAGCGACTTGGGGCAGACGACCAGTGCCGGGCCGCAGGCCTTGTCGTTGCCGAGCAAGCGAATGAGCGCAATGGCTTGCAGGGTCTTGCCCAGTCCCATGTCATCCGCCAGCAGGCCGGCTTTGAATCCACGGGCGGAGGCCTCCAGCCAGCGGATGCCTTCGATCTGATAGGGCCGCAGCAGCGTCGCCAGATCGGGGAGCTGCGCCTTCACCCAGTCTTCGCTCTGGAAGCTGGCGGCCTGGCGTTCGGCGAACTGGACATCGTCATTCGCGAGCAGGAACTGCGCTTTGTCTGCGCGCACGGTGAGGCCGGTGGTGGTGAGCGTGCTGTCCAAATCGCGCAGGTTCTCCTCAAAGTCCGCGCAGGCCTCCTCGTCGATGACGTAACGCTTGCCTTCCCGGGTCAGGCCGCCGCGGCCGCTGCGGATCATTTGCAGCACTTCAGTGCGCGAGATGCGGAAGCCATCGGGGGCTTCGTAGGCGATGTCGAGCGAGAGCCAGTCGTTGCCCGGCCTGTGCTCCTCGTTCGCTGGTTCCAGCACCTTGGGACTGATGCGGAAAAGACCGCGCGTGGCGGTGCGCCAGCGCTCGCCTTCGACCACGGTGAACACCTGCTTGAGCCGGGGCAGATCGGAGGCATGGAAGCGCGCCACCTTGTCAGCCCCCTGCAAGCGCCAGGTCGTGCGGCTGGCGATGGTGAAACCGAGGTCCTCCAGGCGTTGCACGGCCGCCTGTTCGCGGGCGATGTTGCGCGCGTAAAAGCGAGATTCCGAACCCTCGGCCTGCAAGGGAAAGCGGATGCCGTTGACCTCAGCAGGCGTGCCGTCCATCGCCAGCCAGCGCTGGCCGCCATGGACGGTGAAGAGCTTGGCTTCCACCACCTGCATGGAGCCCTCAAGCTGAAGTTCGAACTCACAGGGCAGCAGGGCGATGTGCAGCGAAGCCAGCGATTTGCCCTCCAATCGCAGTTGCAGCGCTTCGTCCAGCGCCACGCGGTTCATCACCAGCCACGACAAAGGCCGGGAGACGGGCGCCTGCGAGCCGAGCAGATCGCTCACGCACTTCACCACTTCGCCCTCCAGCAGCGGCGTGGGAAACAGCGTGCGGGTGGCGGCGCAAAACAACCAGGCCTGGCGCTCCAGCACCAGCACCGGCTTGAGGGAAGGGCTGTCGAGCGACATGGCGACGCCTGGCTTTCCTTCCGTCTCTTTGACCAGCACGGGCAGCCGCATGGATTCCTCCGCGATGGTCAGCGCCGCGTCCGTTTGAGCGGCGGAAGGCTTGCCGGCGAACACGGCGGTGTGCCCGCCAACGGCCTGCAAAAAAGCGGTCAGATCGCTGCGGGTGAGCATCAGCGGCATGGAACCGGGTTTCAGCCCCTGGGTCTTCAGCCACCCGGCGATGCTACCGTCCGTAGCTTCGCCCTTGGCCGGCTCGAATTTCAAGAACACTGCCGCCTGCCCACGGAACGAGCCCTCGAGCACATTCTCCGGGATGAAGACACTGAAGCGGCCGGGCGGCGCAGAAGGCACTGCCGGTCGAACTTCCGTTCGATCCGGCACTGCGGACTGAGCACCGCGCACCGCCGCCTTGGGTATCGTTGGCCCTCTGATCGTCATCAAAGCGACCGCCAGGGAATGTTCACAAATCATGCATCTCGCCCTGGAGGTGGGGCAGGTGCAGAGGTTTTCCACATCGCTGGAGGTGCGGATGGCCAGCCCTGCGGCGTAGCGTTTGCCGCCCTGGTTCACCAGGCCGCGCACGCTCTGGCCCTCTGCTTTCGCATTGATTACCGCGCCGCTGTCGGCAAGGTGTCGTGCCGTCTTCATTGCCTGCCATCCGCCGATGTCGCCCAGCCATTTCTCTGTGATTTCCATTTCTTTCTGGCGCTCTGAGTGGTTTGGGGTCTAGTACCCTCTGTCCAAGTCCCCCCGTCCGTAAACATGAGGATCGTCGCCATCGCCAATCAAAAAGGAGGAGTGGGCAAAACCACCACCGCTCTGAACCTGTCTGTCTGCCTCGCCGCGCGCGGCATGCGGGTGCTGCTGATCGATCTCGATCCCCAGGCCAACACCACCAGCGGCCTGGGCATTGCCCAGGACGATGGCGGCAGCCTTTACCCTGCCTTGGTCGGCGGCATGGATCCGCGCCGGCTGGTTCGCACCACGCGCCTGCCCAACCTCTCGATCATTCGTTCGCATCAGGAACTGGCGGGCTGCGAGGTCGAGCTCGCGCAGTCCGGCAATCATCTGGGCCGTCTGCGCGAGGTGCTTGCGCCCCTGCGCAACAGCGGCAACTTTGACTATGCCATCATGGACTGCCCGCCTTCCCTGGGCGTGCTCATGACCGGAGCGCTGGCTGCGGCGGATGAGCTGCTGGTGCCCATCCAATGCGAATACTTCGGCCTGGAAGGGCTTTCCAAGATCGTCAACGTCGTCCAGCAGATCCGCGATTGCGGCGCCAATCCGGGGCTGCTGCTGGAAGGCATCGTGATGACCATGTACGACGCCCGTGCCAACCTTGCGCAGCAGGTGGTGAGCGATGTCCGCAGCTACTTTTCCGAGATCGTCTATAACACGATCATCCCGCGCACCATCCGCCTGGGCGAAGCGCCCAGCTTCGGCAAGAGCATCATCGAATACGAGCCCAATGGACGTGGTGCCACCGCCTACCGCGCGCTTGCCCTGGAATTCATGGCGCGGCGTGCGACAGCCACGGCACAGCCCGCGGCGGCATAGAGCAGCGCAGCAAGGATTGGCGGGCAGCACCGGATTTCTGCGGCTGCTTGTTCGGGCGGCATTGGTGGACGATGGGGACTCAGTGGACGAGAGTGGACTGTGCTGGGCCACGGGCGGTTCGTTTTGGACCTCCCGCCTGCAGGACACTCAATCCCCGTTTCCGCCATGGCTTCGCCTGCTCATCCCCCCAAACCAGAACCCGCGTCAGCTCATGTCCGGCTGCTTCAGTTTGCCGCCAGGCACAAGCGCATTGCCGCGCTGCAGTTGACGCTCGCGATCATCGGCACGCTGCTCATGCCCGTATTTCCGGGGGTCACTCAGTGGTTCATTGATGACATCATCCCGAACAAGCGCTCCGATTTGATCCTCGAAGCGGCCCTGCTGGCGCTGGCGGGGTTCGCCGGCCGCGAAGTGATGTTTTACTTTCGCACGCGGGTGAACAGCACCTTCGAACAGCGCATGATCTTTGATCTGCGCGGGCAGCTGCATCGCAAGATCGCACGCATGCGCATGGGCTGGTTTGATCAGCAGAGCACCGGCGACGTGCTCACCCGGATGGCGGAGGATGTGCCCGCGACGCAGCGGGTGATCCTGGAGGGCATCGACCAGGGGCTGTCGGCGGTCTTGCAGATCGTCATGGCCGCCGCGGTCATGTTCCGCATGAACGCGGCGCTGACCTGGATCGTGCTGATTCCCACCCCCTTCCTGGCGGCGGGCGGCTGGATCTATGCGCGGCTGCTCTCGCCCCGGGCGATGCAGGCGCGCAAGGCCAGCGGCGCGATGCACGCCATGCTGTTCGACACCATCGCGGGCATCCGGCAGATCAAGAGCTACACCTTCGAGGATGAGCAGCAGGAGCATTTCAATGCCTCCAGCACGCACCTCCAGGACGTGCAGAAGAAGCTGATGGCGGCCGCCGCGCTGTATGCGCCGCTGATGTCGCTGATAGGCAGCCTGGGGCTGGTGCTGGTGCTGTTTGTGGGCGCCTAGTGGTGCGTGGAAGGCCGTCTCACCCAGGGCGAGCTGATGGCCTTTGTGCTGATGGTGGGCATGCTCTATGAACCCATCGCGCGGCTGCACGGGGTGAACCAGACACTGGTCGGCGGGCTGGCCTCCGCGAAGCGCATCTTCGCCGTGCTGGATGAGGAGGGCGAGGAGAACTTGGAGGCGGGCCGGGTGCTGGAGGCGGTGCGCGGCGAGATCGTGTTTGAAAACGTGAGCTTTGGCTACACGTCCGGGCGGCTCATCATTGCGAACCTCAGCCTGCATGTGCGGCCGCAGCAGACGGTGGCGTTTGTGGGTGCGACGGGCAGCGGCAAGAGCACGCTGTTTCAATTGCTCACGCGGTTTTATGAGCCTGAAAGCGGCAGCATCTTGTTAGACGGGATTCCGCTCACGGAGTGCTCCAAGGCTAGTGTGCGCGATTCGATTGCGTATGTGACCCAGGATGCGTTCCTGTTTGCCACCACCGTGCGCGAAAACCTTCTGCTCGGCAGGCCGGAGGCGCAGGAGCCCGAGCTGTGGGAGGCGCTGCAACTTGCCTGTGCGGATGATTTTGTGCGGCGCATGGAGAACGGGCTGGACAGTGAAGTGGGCGAGCGCGGCATGCGCCTGAGCGGCGGTGAGCGCCAGCGCCTGGCGATGGCGCGCGCCTTCCTGAAAAATGCACCCATCCTGCTGCTCGACGAAGCCACCTCCGCAGTGGACAACAAGAGCGAGCAACTGATCCAGCGGGCGCTGACCAAGCTGCGCCAGAACCGCACCTGCCTGGTCATCGCACACCGCCTTTCCACCGTGGTGGAGGCGGACCGGATTTACGTGATGCGCCTGGGCGAGGTGGTGGACAGCGGCACGCACCGGGAGCTGATCCAGTCCAGCCCCTACTATGCGGAACTGGCGGCGCTGGCGTTTGATACGACGCGGAAGGCGGGGTGAGGGATGCTCCCTTCATGCCGAGTGGGGCTCCGGGAGCCGAAGGCTCTTTGGAATGCGGAGACTTGTCTCCGCTTTACGGCCTTGGAGGCTTGCCGACGGAGAAATGGATGTCCAACGCCAGGACTCTTTGAAGCGAGGCGGCCGGCCACAATCTGCTTCTCCTTCCCCGCCACGCGGACAAGTCCGCTCCGCCGCAAAGCGGAGACAAGTCTCCGCAGTCCAAAGCGCTTCGCGCGTGGATCTTGAGCTTATGGGGTAAGGGCAAAGAGGCCGCCATTTCATGCCCGTACTCCCTCAACGCCCAAGGCATTAATGGGCCGATGAGGGTCGAGAACGAGTACGACTGAAGCGTTCAGAGTCCGCGCTTTGAAATGGATGTGGGGCACTTCCTCACGCCATGATCGGCTTCACCACGGAGCCGCTGACATTGGTCAATCGGAAGTCACGACCGCCGTAACGATACGTGAGCTTTTCGTGATTGAGTCCGAGCAGAGCCAGCACCGTGGCGTGCAGGTCATGGATGTGCACCATGCCATCGACGGCCGAGCGGCCCACATCGTCGGTTGAACCATGGCGCATGCCGCCTTTGACGCCGCCGCCGGCCATCCACATCGTGTAGCCCTTGGCGTTGTGGCCGCGTCCGTCGCCGCCGCCGTTGTCGGGTGTGCGGCCGAATTCACCGCCCCAGATGATGAGAGTGTCCTTGAGCATGTCGCGGCTCTTGAGGTCGGCAAGCAGCCCGGCGATGGGCTTGTCGATGGCGGCGGTGCTGGCGGTGATGCGCGCCTTGAGGTTGCTGTGGTGATCCCATCCCTGGTTGCCGATCTCAATGAAACGCACCCCGGCCTCGGCGAACCGGCGGGCCATGAGGCATTGCTTGCCAAACGAATCAGTGACTGAGTCGCCGATGCCGTACATGGACAGCGTGGACGACGATTCCTTGGACATGTCCATCACGTGCGGCACCTCGTCCTGCATGCGGAAGGCGAGCTCGTAGGACTGTATCACACCCTCGATCTCGCTGGTGTTGCTCGATTGATTGAGCAGGTCGTGGTTCATCGACTGGATCAGGTCGAGCTGTTCGCGCTGGAGCTTGGGTGTGAGGCGGGTGTTGAGAATGTTGCCGATGGAGGGCGGTTCAGATTCGGCGTTGCGACCCGAGCCCTTTTCGCGCTCGCCGATGCGCGTGCCCTGATAAGGGGCGGGGAGGAAGGCGCTGCCGAAGTTCTGCGCGCCGCCCTGCGCCATCGGCGGATTGATGGTGATGAAGCCCGGCAGGTTCTGGTTCTCCGTGCCCAGGCCATACAGCGTCCAGGCACCCAGCGAGGGCCGCACGAACTGGGTGCTGCCGGTGTGCAATTGCACGAAGGCGCTGGCATGGTTGGGGATGTCGGTGTGCATGCCGTTGAGCAGGCACAGTTCATCGGCATGCGCGGCGAGGTTCGGGAACAGGTCGGACATCCACAGCCCGCTCTTGCCCTGTTGATGGAACGGCGCGACTGCCCCCACCATCTTGCCTGTCTGCGCCTTGCCATAGGCAAGCGCGGGCTTGTAATCAAAGGTGTCGAGATGCGACGGGGCGCCCTGCATGGCGAGGAAGATAACGCGCTTCGCCCTGGCCGGGAAGTGCGGCGCTTTCGGCAGCAGGCTGACCGCCGATTGCGGGTTGCGGATGGCGGCTTGTTCGGCACCCCAGGTGCTGAGCGCGGAGAAGGCCATGTAGCCGAAGCCCGCGGAAGTCGATTGGAGGATGTGGCGGCGGTTCATAAGGATTTCGGATTTCGGATTGTGAAAGGCGGCGGATTGCGGATTATGCTGTAGCTGGCCTCTTTGAGGCCGGACCTGATGCGGTGGTTTCCCGCGAATCGTTGCGTGGGTCAGAGTCGGTGTGGACTTGGAACAGGCCGGTGGGTTGCAAACATGTCCTGCGCCTCCGGGGTCGAAGACCCCAGCTACAATGGGCGCTGCGCTGCCTAGAATGCTGTGATGAGCCGGTCATGACTGTATTCAAATCCGCAATTCATTTGATGTACCTAAACTCCGCGCTCGCGAACAACGCCTGGCAGAGGGCTGTCATGCCACGCTCGGCGGCGCCTCCGGCCTTGCCCATGTGCTGGAGAAAGGTCACAGCGCGTGCCTGTTCGCCTTGGTTGGCGGGACGGCAGAGCATGCGCCAGTAGAGCGCGTTGATGCGTGCCGCGTCGTCCATGGGGGCCTTCATGAGGATGCGCGCGGCGATGTTCGCCTGCTTGTCGATGAAATCGCCGTTGAGCATGAACAGGGCCTGTGGCGGCACGTTGGTCACATCGCGGCTGGCGGTGAGCAGACTGGGTTCGGCGAAGTCAAACATCTCCAGCATCTCCGGCACGCGGCTGCGCACGATGGGCAGATAGACGCTGCGCACCAGTGTCTCCTCGGCAAGCGTGCCATAGACGTGGGCCTTGCCCAGATCAGTGTCGGGCATGGTGCTGACGATGGAGCCCTGCGGCCGCTTCATGTCGAGTTCGCCAGTGATGGCGAGCACCGCATCGCGGATCGCTTCGGCATCCAGCCGGCGCTGCGTGGCATGCCAGAGAGTGAGGTTGTCGGGGTCGGTACGCTGGTTCTTCTCGTCCCGGGCGCTGCTTAACTGGTAGGTGTGGCTCAGCACGATGTCGCGAACCAGGTGTTTGACGGACCAGCCATTCTGCATGAAGCGCGCCGCCAGGAAGTCGAGCAGCGCCTGGTTGGTCGGGCGCGTGCCCATCTGACCGAAGTTGTCTGAAGTGGCGACGATGCCTGAGCCGAACAGTGTGAGCCACACGCGGTTCACCAGCACCCGGGCGGTGAGAGGATTGGCAGGCGAGACAATCCAGTTGGCGAGCTGCAGGCGGCCGCTCTGATTGGCGGGCACAGGTCCGATTTCCGGCACACGGACCGCCGATATCAGGCCGCGCGCGATGGTCGCGCGGGGTTCATCGGGTTCGCCGCGCTCAAAGAACGGGCTGTCGCCAATACTGCCCTCATGCACGCCCATGACGCTGCCGATCGTTTTCACCTCGCTGCTCGCCCCAAGGGTCTTTACCGGCAGGGGGGCGTTTTTGCCCTTCTTGTTTTGCTTGCCTTTGCCCTTCCTCTCACGGCTCACTGGCGTCTCATCGGGGGGCTCCAGCGTGGTCATCGCGAGCGAGACGGGCGTGGTCTCGGCGATCAGGGGCAGCAGATTGGAAGGATTTTTCACCTTGCCACCATTGATGCCGTAGCAGGTTTTCGTGCTGCGGAAGATGCCGGCCACGGCATAGTACTCGTTCATCGTCACCGGATCGAACTTGTGGTCGTGGCAGCGGGCGCATGACACGGTGAGGCCGATGAAGCCACGCGTCACCGCGTCGATCTGCTCGTCAATGAGGTCGTTCTCGAACAGGTTCTTGTTTTTTTCCGCCACGCTCTTGGGGCCGAGGGCGAGGAAGCCGGTGGCGATGACGTGCTCGTTGCGCTCGGCGGCGGATTTCACCGGCAGCAGGTCCCCGGCGATCTGCTCGCGGACGAATTGGTTGTAAGGCTTGTCATTGTTAAAGGAATCGACCACGTAGTCGCGATAGCGCCATGCTTCGGGGAATGGATAGTTGCGCTCCTTGCCGGTGCTCTCGCCGTAGCGCGCGATGTCCATCCAGTGCCGTCCCCAGCGCTCGCCGAACTGTGCGGAACGCAGCAGCTTGTCCACGGTCTTTTCCACCACGTTGGATTCTGGATCATCGATGAAATCATGCGTCTGCTGCGGCGTGGGGGGCAGGCCGGTGAGATCGAAGTAGAGACGCCGCACCAGCGTCTTGCGGTCGGCGTCGGCCACGGGCTTCAAATCTTTGGCCTCCTGTGCGGCGCGGATGAACAGGTCCAGGTCTGTCCAGGCCCACTCCTTGTCCTTGACCGCCGGCAGGGCGGGGGGCTTCACGGGTTGGAACGACCAGAAGTGCTTCGCATCTTCCGCCGTCATCTTGTTGGAGACCACGGCCGCGCCTTCGCGCGGATCAGGCGCGCCCATTTTGATCCATTGTTCGAGATCGGCGATCATCGCGTCCGGCAGCTTCTGCTTGGGTGGCATTGCCGTGTCCTTGTCCTCATAGTGAACCGCCGCGACCAGCAGGCTGGCCGCGAGATCGCCCGGCACCACGGCAGGCCCGTTGTCGCCGCCTTTGCGAATCCCCGCCCGTGTGTCGAGCACTAGCCCTCCCTTGATCTTCTTTGCCCCAGCGGAGTGGCACTCGTAGCACTTGCTGCTGAGCACCGGCCGGATTTTGGTCTCAAAGAAGTTGAGCATCGCGCCCGCAGGCTTGGGGTCCGCCGCAGGTTCGGCAGCAAGCGCGGATTGGGTGAGGAGGGCAAGGACGACAAGCGGTTTCATGGGCTGGAGCAAGAGGGGGATGCCGGTTCAAAATCGTTAACAGCGCGGGAGAGCCGAATTGGGACAGAAAGTTTGCGGGACAGAAAGATGGGGGCCTTTGTCGTGGGACCGGGTAGTGGCTCATCATGGTAGCCATCATCGCTCCGCGTGATGAGCGTTGTGCATTGTTCGCCGAGGGAGGCGTGGAGAGATTCGGAGCTTGTTCCGCTTGCTGTGCACATTGCTCATCACGGCGGAGCGTGATGGCTACTTTCCTGAACTAAAACACCCCCGCCAATGGCGTCTCGGGCGGCTGGTTCTCGCGCATCAGGCGCACGATCTCGGCGGGGGACAGGGCGCGGTCGATGACGAAGAGTTCATCCAGAGCGCCTTTGAAGAAACCGGCCTTGTTCTTGTCCCCGGGGCTGCGGCCCAGCCAAAGGGTATCAGCGGTTTCCGGTTTTGTCGAGTCTGCGAGGACGCGGTTCGCGAGGTTCTTGGTGGTGCTGCCTTCCAGTCGGCCATCGACATACTGCTTGGCCTGGAGGAGTCCTTTCAAATCGGGCACGAACACCACGGCGACATGATGCCAGCGGCCATCGCGCAGGCTGGTGCTGCCCACGGCAACGCTGTGGCCGAGTTCGGTGCGCAGGGCACCGACGGGGCCTTGCGCGGGGAATTTGTTCCAGCCGATGCGGGTGGGCGGAGGGCTGTGCTTGTGATTGTGCCCACCCCAGCCCAGGATCGAGGCGCCGCCGCCGCTGAGCGAGGCATCCTCCGGCACGCGAACCCATAAGGCCAGCGTGCGCGGCAGGCCTGCCGAGGCGATGCCGGGCACCGAGGCTTTGGCATAGAGGCGGCCATCGAAGCTCAATGCCCGGCCCCAGCGGCCTTCGGTGAGCGTGACTGCCGACACGGCATCCTCGTTGGTGACCATCCGGGCGTGCAGCGAGGCTTTCTTTTTCCTGCCTCTGGCTTCGGCCTGCAAAATGGCGCCCTCGCTTTGATCGAAGGACCAGTGGGCGTAGCCACCCGGGGTCGTGTGGCGATCCAGCTTCAAGACCTTGGCAAAACGGGCGAATTTGCGCTCCTTGTCACGCACATCGCTGGTGCCTTCTTTGGCAAACCGGCGCGACTCCTGCTCGCGCAGCAGCACGGTCGTGGCATCGCGTGGGGCGGCGGCTTCCACCTGGCCCTTGAGCACCAGCACTTCGGTGCTGGAAGCATCTGCGATCATGGAGAACTGCGCGCCCTGGTCCACCACGTCCACCACTGGATTGGTGACGCGAAATCCGGCCGCTTCCGCTGGCACGCTGGCTTGCAGGGTGCCGCTTTCCAGCGAAGCGTCCCAGGCCGATGACACGACCAGCGAGGCCGGCCCGTTGAGCGTGACCTGCGCCCCGGAGTCAAAGGTGATCTCGGCAAAGCCTTTGGTCAATTCCAGCCGCTGACCCGCCTGCAAGGCCGATCCGGCGGGCATCGAAGTTCCCCCTGACCACTCGCAGTCTTTGGTGCCGGTCATCAAGGCCACCAGCCTCGAGTCCGCAATGCCGGAGGGCGTCTCGGGTACCGGCTCGCGAGACAGCCACCACGCGCCGATGAGCATGAGAACGGCGGCCGCAGAGAAGGCCATGGCCCAGGAAATTAGCGGCGTGAGCTGACGCTTGCGCACCGCCATGGGCGGGGCTTCGGACTGCATCTCGGCGGCATAGGAGAACAAGCTGGCTGAGAGGGCGGAACTGCGCACATAGAACTGGCGCGCCTCCTCGCTGCTCTTGAGCAATGCGTTAAGCCTGTCCTTCTCGACCGGATTTAAAGTACCGTCCGCCAGAGCGCTGCAAAGCGCGCTGAGTTCGAGTTTTTCGGCGTCGGTGAGGGGTGAATTCATGGGATTGGGAGCATTCATACGGCACCCTCCATGGCGAGGCATTGCGTCACGCAGTCATGCAGCAGCTTGCGCAAGCGTGTGAGCGCCTTGTAAGCGGCTTCGAGCGAACGCCCGGAGCGCTGGGCGGCCTGTTCCACCCCGCCGCCGGGTTCGTAGCGGGTGAGCAGCAGATCGCGGTCGCGCGGGTGCAGCTTGCCCAGGCAGTGAGCCAGGGCGTCGTGCCGGTAGTCGAGTTCATCGACCATGGTCACCGCCGTGCTCGCCACGGCCTCCAGCACCTCCTCATCAAAAACCACCTTGGAACGGGCGAATTTCTGCCGGGCCCGCCGCACATTCCACCAGGCGATCTGAGACGCCCATGCCACGAAGTCGGTGCCGTCCTGGAACTCCTCAAACTTTTCGCAGATGACCAGGCTGGTCTCCTGTAGCAGGTCTTCCGCATCATGCCGGTCCGGGACCAGGGCATAGATGTAACCAAAGATCTGCCGCTGATGGCGCGTCATGAGCGTCATCAAGCGTTTGCGGGTCTCGGTTTCGGGGGACGGCATTGCGGATTGCGGATTGCGGATTGCGGATTGCGGATTGCGGATTGCGGATTGCGGATTGCGGATTGCGGATTGCGGATTGCGGATTGCGGGTTGCGGTTTGGGGCTTGCGAGTGGGAGTTTTTGAAACTCAACCCTTTTCACTTTTTACTTATCACTTTTCACTTCCGCCCTTGCACGAGCGCGCCGCGGACTTTGTATCCCGGCGCGCCGCATTCACGCCTCACGCGTCTTTCTTCTTCTTCTTTTTCTTCGCTGGCGCTTCGGCGGCTCCCTTGACGATGGCGTCAAGTTCGGCGTCGTCGAGCTTGCCGTCGTTGTTTTTGTCAAACTGCTTCAAATCAGGGTCCTTCGCCAGGGCGGCGCGAATGGCTTCCTTCTCGGTGTCTTCGAGGGTGCCGTTGCCGTTCTTGTCATACTTGGCCATCACCGCGGCGGCGGGGTTGGCGCTCTCTTTGTTCTTGTTCTTCTTGCCGGCCAGGGCGGTGGAAGGAACAGCAAGAGCCAGCAGGCTGAGGCTGGAGAGGAGAAGATAACGTGTTTTCATGGATCTCAGGGTTGCGTGGGGTGTGGTTTGTGAAACAGGACCGGCGTGCTCGAACACCGGCCCTATGAGTGAACAGCGGCGGCGTACGGATTTGGGACAAAAAAATTGGAGGACAAAAAAATGGGACCATTTTTTCCATCGATCCTGTGAGCAGGGCGCTTTTGACGATCACGGACTCGTGACCGAAAAGTTGTCCGCCATTTTTTTGTCCTCCAATTCTTTTGTCCTCCTTCCGGTGGCCCAGGGTGGGGGAGGGCGACTCTTGAGGGTTCAATTTAACCGCAAGCCCTTGCCGCGTTCCGGCGTTCACAGGGGCCATGCGATCCGCTTTCACTCTTCTATTGGTTTTTGGGGTACTGGCTTTCTCTCCGGCGCGGGCGCGCCAGCCCAACGTGATCTTCATGCTCATTGATGACATGGGCTGGACGGATCTGGGCTGCTACGGATCAAAGTACTATGAGACGCCCCAGATCAACAAGCTGGCGCAGGAGGGCATGCGTTTCACCGAGGCGCATTCAGCCTGCACGGTGTGCTCGCCCACGCGCGCCGCAATCATGACGGGCAAGTACCCGGCACGGCTGCACCTCACGGATTGGATCGCAGGGCACGACCGTCCGTTCGCCAAGCTCAAGATCCCGGACTGGCAGAAGTTCCTGCCGTTGGAGGAGGAGACCCTCGCCAAACGCATGAAGAGCGCGGGGTACGCCACCATCAGCATCGGCAAATGGCATCTGGGCGGGCCCGAGTACTGGCCCGAACACCAGGGCTTCGACCAGAACATCGGCGGCATGGACATTGGTTCGCCCCCCAGCTACTTCTCGCCTTACAGGATCAAGACGCTGCCGGACGGGCCGTCCGGCGAGTTCCTGCCGGAACGGCTCACGAGCGAAGCGGTGAAATTCATTGAAGCTAACAAGGACAAGCCGTTTTTTGTCTATCTGCCCCACTATGCCGTGCATACGCCCATCAATGCGAAGAAGGAAGTGATCGCGAAGTACCAGGCGAAGCGCGCGGTGGGCGGCCACAGCAATCCGGTGTATGCGGGGCTGGTCGAGAGCGTGGATGACAGCGTCGGTGCGCTGCGTGCCAAGCTTGAGGAGCTGGGCCTGAGCAAGGACACGATCTTCATCTTCACCAGTGACAACGGCGGCCTGAGCGAGATGGTCAACGCCAAAGGCTGGTCGCGCGGCCCCACCGACAACAGTCCGGCGCGGCTGGGCAAGGGCAGTTCTTTCGAAGGCGGCACGCGCATCCCGCTCATCATTGCCTGGCCAGGCCAGATCAAGCCGGGCACCACTTGTGCTGAGCCGGTCATCAGCTGCGATCATTACCCCACGCTGCTGGAATTGACCGGCATCGCCGATGCCAGCGGCCATCGCAGCGACGGCCAGTCCATGGTCCCCCTGCTGAAGCAGAAGGGCGAGTTCAAACGCGATGCCATCTACTGGCACTATCCGCACTATCATCCCGGCAGCGCCACGCCCTACAGCGCCGTTCGGGAAGGCGAGTGGAAGGTCATTGAGTTCTTCGAGGACCATCGTGCCGAGCTCTACAACCTGCGCCGCGACCCCGGTGAATCGGACAATGTGGCCTATGAACACCCGGACCGCGTGAAGGCCATGGTCGCCAGGCTGCACGCCTGGCGCGAGTCCGTGGGAGCGCAGGTGCCCGTGCCGAATCCGAATTACGATGCCGAGAAGGCCTGGGATGGTGTGGGCACGGAAGGCAACGCGAAGCGCAAGGTGAAGGGGCGCCCAAACTGAGGGGGCCGTTGGACAGCCATTGCTGGATGCGCTGCGGACCCCTCAGCAGATACGTTGATAGCTTGCCAGTGGTCAGTCATTATAAAGGGCTGTCACTTCTCCAATTCTGTTCCGCCATGCGCACCGCTCTCATCCTCGCTCTTCTCGCCGCGTCCGTTCATGCTGAAAACTGGCCTCAGTGGCGCGGGCCGCGCACCGATGGCACCAGCCTGGACAAGGGCTTTCCAGTGAAGGTGGAGCCTGGCAACACCGTGTGGCGCACCGCATTGCCGGGGGAGGGGCATGCTTCGCCCATCGTGTGGAATGACCGCGTGTTCGTCGTGGCCTGCCTCCCTGAAACGACGGAGCGCGTGCTCATCTGCCTGGAACGGGACAGCGGCAAGGTGCTGTGGCAGAGCACGGTGGTCAAATCCGCCATCGAGCGCATTCACCCGCTCAACAGCCACGCCTCCAGCACGCCCGCCACCGACGGCGTGCGTGTGTTCACCTCGTTCCTTGATCAGACCGAGACGGCGGCCTCGCGCGAGGCGAACGCCAAGATCACGCCCTCCAAGGGAAAGGTGCTGAAGGGCAACGTGGTGATCTCCGCGCATGATTTCAACGGCAAGCTGCTCTGGCAGGTATATCCCGGGCTGTTCTCCAGCCAGCATGGTTACTGCGCCTCGCCCGTGCTGTTCAAGGACAAGGTGATCGTGAACTGCGACCACGATGGCGACGGCTTCATCGTGGCGCTGGCGCGCGACACCGGCAAGGAACTGTGGCGCATCGAGCGGCCCAACCACACGCGCAGCTACTGCGTGCCGCTGATCCGCGAGCTGGCCGGTCGCACCCAGATGGTGCTCAGCGGCAGCAAGTGCCTCACCAGTTATGATCCCAACGACGGCAAGCTGATCTGGATGATTGACGGCCCCACCGAGCAATTCGTGGCATCCTTCGTTTACAGCGACCGCACCGGCTTGCTGTACATGACCGGCGGATTCCCCGAGCACCATTTCATGGCCATCCGCCCCGATGGCACCGGCAACGTCACGCAGACGCATGTGCAGTGGCACACGAACAAGGGCGTCAGCTACGTGCCTTCGCCGCTGGTTCAAGGTGACCATTTGTTCAACGTCAGCGACAGCGGCATCGGCCACTGTTTTGATGCGAAAACTGGCGAGATCGTGTGGACGGAGCGCATGAAGGAACACCACGCCTCGCTCACCAGCGCGGATGGTCTGGTCTACTTCCTCAACGATTTCGGCACGCTGCGGGCCGTGAAGCCCGGCCCCCAGTACGAGTGCGTGGCCCTCACCGAACTGGGTGAAAAGTTCTTTGCTTCACCTGCGCTGAGCGACGGCCAGCTGTTCCTGCGCGGCGAAAAAACGCTGATGTGCGTGGGCAAAAAGCAGGCCTCCGTGGCAGCGCATTAATCTCAAGTCCGCCCGGTCGTTGAAGAACATCCCCCGTCGTCAGCGCCCAGCGCAGGTAGGGCGGGCTGTCCCAGCCCGCCGCGTTGGGCCGATGGACACTGCGTGATTGATGGCGGAAACGAAGCCGGTCGGTCTGCAACGACGGCGCTGTGGGACACAGCCCCCTACCTTGCGAGCGACGACCACATGCCCAGCCTGCCAAATCATCCTTGACGCGTTGGCCAGCCATCCACCATTTTGGGCGAAATGCCCGACGAACTCCCCAATCGTGAACGACTCTGGCATGACGTACCTCATTGGGTTGAAGACGGCTCATGGTTCTTCATCACCGTCAACTGCGCGAATCGCCGCTGGGAACAGCTGACGCTCCGGGAAATTGCCGTGCCCCTGCTCGACGCCGCGAAATTCTATCATGAACAGCGCAAGTGGCACCTATCCCTGCTGCTGCTCATGCCCGATCATTTACACGCCATAATGAGCTTCCCGCGCGATGCCGTAATGGCCGGCCTGTTTCAGAACTGGAAGCGATACACCACCCGTGCGCTGGGTATCCAGTGGCAAGACGGTTTTTTCGATCACCGCTTGAGGAGCGACCATGAGGCCAACGCCAAACATCGCTACATTCGACAAAACCCCGTTGTGCTGGGCCTGTGCAAGAAGCCTGAAGACTGGCCCCACCAACTGCGCTGGTCTTCCGCAGGCCTAGTGATCGGCGGCGATTAAGGCGCAGGGTAGGGCGGGCAACCGGAGTGCAGCGCAGATAGCCAGCCGCAGGCTGCCCGAAGGGCGAGCGTCAGCGAGGCAATCCCCAGCCCGCCGCGTTGGGCCGATGGACACTGCGTTATCAGATGGCGGAAAGGAAGCCTGAGGGCCTGCAACGACGGCGCTGTGGGACACAGCGCCCTACCTTGCGAGGGACATGCTCAGCGCAGGTAGGGCGGGCTGTCCCAGCCCGCCGCGTTGGGTCGAAGGACACTGCGTGATTGATGGCGGAAACGAAGCCTGTGGGCCTGCAACGACGGCGCTGTGGGACACAGCGCCCTATCTTGCGCACGACGACCACATGTCGAGCGCATGCAACCGCATCAAAACCGGGGCGTTGAACTGCACGTCCGGTGAGATAGGAATCCTGACCGGTGCCGTTTGGTCAGGGCGTTTTGACTTTTGCACTGGCCTTGGCGGTGGTCTGGGGCGCGGGTTCCTTCTTGCGCTCGAGCTGCAGCTCACTGCCGAGCAGCCAGAACCAGCCCACGGTGCTTCCCAGTAATACGATCAACATCCACCAGGCCCAGGAGTTGCCCGGAGCGTGTGTGCGGTGTCGGCTGAATAGAATTCCCATGACCAAAGGAAATATGCGCACTTCCGCCCAGGACGTAAAGTCTTCGTTTCAACCCGTGTGTTCGTCCGCCGCCAGTTCCGGCAGCGTCGCCATCTCGCGTCCGGTGGCCAGCCGGCCGCTGTAGAGCTCGATGGCGCGGCGCGCCACAATGTCCACCACGGCGGGTTGCAGCGCCCGCACGGCCACGTTGGCCACGGCCAGCGACGCCCACATTACCGGCGAATTGAAGCGGGCCACCTGCCACACGGGCAGCAGCCTCTTGTACCATTTGTTGAGAGACTGAAAGTGCTCGCTCTCCACTACTTCGCGCCCCTTGTTGATGGCTTTGACTGCGGTGTTGGCGCTCACGTCCACCAAACGGCCGATGGTGCGGGTTTGCAAAAAATCCGCGATGTCCAGCGCCGCCAGATGCACGGCGCGCGTGAAGTGGCTCAAGCCCGGGGCCAGCAGCGGCTGACGTTCCTCAGGATGGTACACCGCGGCGATCTCGCGCACCAGCCGCGGGATCTCCTCGATCAGCGGCTGAATCCATTCAGGGTTCAGGTTGCGCTGCCAGCGCATGCGCTTCTTGCACTCGATCACCACTTCCTGCGCGGCTTCGTCCTTGACGCTGCCGTGCAGGGCTTGCAGCGCGGCTTCGGTGACCTTGCCTGCGAGTTTGGCATCCGCCAGCACGCGCAGCCCCCACCAGACGAAGATGATGCCCATGCCGGTGATCAGTCCCGCAACAAAGATGAGGGCAGCTTGCATGGCTGGCATGGGGTCAAAGGCAGTTCGCACGGCATGAGCTGTGCGGACTTGTTAGGGGGAATGGAGGTGGGCTCAGTCGCCGGGCAGCTTCTCAGTGGGCCAGGTCTCCACCCAGGGCAGGCCGTGGGCGTTGAGGTCGGCCATGAAGGGGTCGGGATTGAGCTGTTCCACGTTCCAGACGCCGGGCTGGCGGTACTCTTCGTTGGTGAGCAGCTGCTTGGCGGCGATCATCGCCGGCACGCCGGTGGTGTAGCTCACGCCCTGGCTGTTGGTTTCGCGGTAGCACTCCTGGTGGTCACAGATGTTGTAAACGTAGTAGCGCAGGGGCTTGCCGTCCTTGCCGGTGCCTTCAATCCAGTTGCCGATGCAGGTCTTGCCGACGGTGTCCACACCCAGGGTGCCGGGCTCGGGCAGCAGTGTCTTGAGGAATTCGATGGGGATGATCTCGACCCCCTGGTGCACCACCTTGTCAATCCGGGTCATGCCCACGTTCACCAGCACTTCCATGTGCTTGATGTAGTTGTCGCCAAAGGTCATCCAGAAACGCGCCCTGCGCATCGGAATGTGCTTGGTCAGGGATTCCAGTTCCTCGTGGTACAGGCAATAGATGTTCTTCGGGCCGATGCCATCGGGGAAGGGGAAGCTGCGCTTGATCTCCAGCGGTTTGGTTTCCACCCATTTGCCGTCTTCATAGTAGCGGCCGTTGGCGGTGACTTCGCGCAGGTTGATCTCGGGATTGAAGTTGGTGGCGAAGGCCTTGCCATGATCGCCAGCGTTGCAGTCGAGGATGTCGAGCGTGTCGATCTTGCTGAAATGATGCTTCAACGCATAAGCGGTATAGACATTGGTCACGCCGGGGTCAAAGCCGCAGCCGAGCAGGGCGGTGAGGCCGGCATTCTTGAATTTTTCCTGATAAGCCCACTGCCAGTGGTACTCAAACTTGGCGACGTCGCGGGGCTCGTAGTTGGCGGTGTCGATGTAGTGTACGCCAGCCTCAAGACAGGCGTCCATGATGGTGAGGTCCTGGTAGGGCAGGGCCACGTTGATGACCACATCCGGCTTGAAACGCTTCAGCAGCGCCACCAGCTCCGGCACGTTGTCGGCATCCACCCGGGCGGTCTCGATGGGACGCTTCAACTCGGCGGCGATGCCATCACACTTGCTCAGGGTGCGGCTGGCCAGACAGATGGTGCCAAATACCTCCGGCAGTTGCGCACATTTGTGAACCACAACCCGGCCAACGCCACCAGCACCAATGATTAGAACTCGCTTCGACATAGAGGTGCCTAGAGTAGCAGCTTGCCGGGGATTGCAAGCGACGTGCTTGTGAGATCCATTGCACCAATAAATGGGTCAAATGAGGTATTTATCATCCTAGGTGCGGTGCTAGTTGTGGAGGCGTGCTTCGCACGCCCCCACACCGAATGCGCGGTTTATATTCAACCCATAAACGACTGCAATTGGTATGAGATACGGCCGTGGGTGCAGACATGGAAGGCGACCCGTTTCTTGTGCGACCAGGGCTGAATTCGAGGCTTAAAACGCAAAAAGCGCGGCGGCCCGAAGGACCGCCGCGCAGAGAAGCAGAGGGATGGATTACCGCACCGCTTTCCGGCGCAACCGCATCCAGGTGGGCGTATCTAGATCCTCACCCTGAACGAGCGCCGGTTCGGTGTCCTTGAATCGGCCGCGATCTTCATTGCCGCCGAGCCGGAACGTCTGTTGTTCGACCGCCGGAGGCGCCTTCTTCGCGGTTACGGTGGCGACCGGGGCGGGCGAGCTGCCGAACAGGTCCACGCCGCCGAAACTCTCCATCGGAGCCGCGGTTTCAGTGTGGGAGATCTCAGGCTCCATGACCGCTGCCGCTGGACGCGCGGTGGTCCGGGGCAGGGGAATGGCAACGGTTTCAGGAACGGGCTGGACGACGGGGACGGGTTCCTCGGCGGCTTCGATGCGTATTTCGTCCACCATGTGAGCCTGCATTGGCGCGGCTTCGGTCGGTGCGGAATCAATGACGGAGGACAGTTTAAACCCTGATGCACGGGTGGCAGGCTCGGGCTCAAAGTTCTCTTCCTCGTTTTCTTGCGCCTCGATGGCCTCAGCTTCGGCTGCCTGATACACCACTTCGGGTTCGGAGAGCTCTGGCTCGGGTTCTGCAACGAGCTCAACTTCTGCGATGATCTCGGGTTCTGCAACCAACTCAGGTTCGGCGATGATCTCAGGCTCTGCGATGAGCTCAGGTTCGGCAACCACCTCGGCTACGGCGATGAGCTCAGGCTCTGCGATGAGCTCAGGTTCGGCAACCACCTCGGCTATGGCGATGAGCTCAGGCTCTGCGATCAGCTCAGGTTCGGCCACCAGCTCGGCTACGGCGATGATTTCGGGCTCGGGGGCGACTGCCACCACGGGGGCGGGCCGCCGGGATGCGGGCCGGCGCGCGGGTTCCGCTGCGGCGGGTTCGAACAGTTCGACAGGCGGGGGGGCCACACTGGCGATGGCTGCCTTCATGGCCGCGGTGGGCCGCTTCGGCTCGGGCTGAGGCTCAAGCGCGGGTGTGGCAAAAAGTTCCAGCGGGCGATCATCTGCCTCTGGCAGCGGTGTTTCAATCGCTCGCGCCGGCGCTTCCTGGCGCTCAGGTTCGATGATGACGGGGCGCGCCGCCATTTCGGTGGCGCTCAAGGAGCTGACAAGAGTGACCGTGATCGTCTCACCCATTTTGGGATCGACGCCGATACCGAAGAGGATCTGCGTTTCGTCCGGCACGTGGCGGCCGAGCTGCTTCATGACGACTTCCACTTCCGCGAGTGTGAGCGATTCGCCGCCGACGATGTGGACGAGCAGGTTTTTGGCGTTTTGCAGGAGCTGGCCCTGGTTGATGAGGGGGCTCGTGAGCGCCTTTTTGAGGGCTTCGGTGCCGCGGTCAGGGCCTTTGGCGTCGCCAAAACCAAACAGGCAGCGGCCTTCGTTGGTGCGCAAAGCAGACACAAGGTCATCCAGGCCCAGCTTGACGATGCCGGGGGTGCCGATCATGCCGGTCACGGCGCGCACGCTTTGAGCGATGAGCTGGTCCGCCTGGGAGAAGGCTTTCTGGATGCCGTCCTTGGGCAGCACCAGTTCGCCCATGCGGCTGTTGTCGAACAGGACGAGCGCATCCGCGCATTTTTGAAGGCGCTCCAGTGCATCATTGGCCTGCTGCTGCCGGCGCCTGCCTTCGAAGGCAAACGGCACGGCGGCAAACACCAGCACCAGGGCGCCGGTGCTTTTGGCGATCTCCGCGATCACGGGCGCGGCACCTGAGCCGGTGCCGCCGCCAAGGCCGACGCTGATGAAGACCATGTCATGGCCTTCGACGGCATTGCGGATCGCCTCCTTGGAGAACAGCGCGGCCTCGCGCCCCAGGTCGGGATCGCCGCCTGCGCCCACGCCGCGCATCAGCTCGGTGCCGAGCTGGACCTTGAGTGGCGAGGTCGAGTGGTGCAGCACCCGGACATCAGTCTGGAATGAAACCAGGGTGGCATCGACCGTGCGGTCCATGCTGATCCGGTCGAGAACATTTGAGCCGGCACCACCGACACCTGCCACGCAGATGCGAAGAGGTTCTCTGCCGGTGATTTCGCGTTGCTGGTTGCGATCGTATTCGACCATGGCTTGAGGTGGGTTAGGTTGCGGGAGCAAGAGAAAGGGTGGGAGGATTTGGGCGCGCGCTGCCGCGGGCTGGTTTAGTGCAGCAAGTCTGCCATACGCCGCCCCAAACGGGCAAGCGGGGACATAAAGGGTTTTTCGCTGTCCAGGATCTGGGCGTAACGGATGAGGCCGATAGGTGCGGAATACTGCGGGTTCTCAAACGTGGCCGTGACTCCACTGACCGGAGCCGATCCCGCTTTGGTGACTTTCAATCCAAACACTTCCTTCGCCACAGCGTCAATGCCTTTCATCAGGCTGACGCCGCCCGTGAGATAAACTCCTGCGGCGAGCTTGCCCAGGCGGTCTTCGACGCGGTCGCGCACCATGGTCAGGATTTCGTGGGTGCGCAGATAGATGACCTCGTTCATGAAGGCGCGCTCGATCTCGCCGATGAAGAGGCCGTTCTCATCCTCCATGCGGATCTGTTCGCTGGTGGGCACATTATGATAGAACACGCTGCCTTCATCCACCTTCACGCGCTCGGCCCGGCCATGCGGGATCTGGAAGGCCTGGGCGATGTCCTGGGAGATGTGGTCGCCCCCGAAAGGAATGCAGCCGGAGGCGGTGACCATGCCGTCTTCGTACAGCACGTAATCCACCGTGCCCGCGCCGAAGTCGAGCATCAGGGAGCCCTGGTGCTTGGCTTCGCGGTTGAGCACGACCTGCGCAGCGGCGATGGGGTTGAACACGACGTCTTCCACTTCGAGCGGGATTTCGCGCACGCAGCGGATGGCGTTCTGGATGCGGCCGCGCACGCCGTGGATGATGTGGTAGTCTGCCTCCAGCGAGCGTGCCTCACGGCCGATGGGCTGGCGCACTGCTTCCATGCCATCCACAATGTATTGCCGGGTGATGCTGTGCAGGAACACGTTCTGCTGCGGGATGGCGACGTTGCGTGCGATCTCCTTGGCTTCCTCGACATCGTCTTCAGTGACTTCGTTCTGGTCTTCAGGCAGGCGGAAGCAGCCGCGGTTGTTCAGGCTTTCGATGTGCGAACCGGTGACGCCCAGGAAGACGTTGCGGATCATCACATCGCTGCGGTCCTCGGCACGCACGAGCGCATCGTTGAGACAGGTCTGGACCTTGTCGAAGTCGATGATTTCACCTTTGCGCACGCCGCGCGAAGGTGCCTGGCCGACGCCGAGGATTTTGATGGCGCCGTCGCGTTTGGCTTCGCCGACAACCACACAGATTTTGTGGGTGCCGATCTCAAGTCCAGCATAAATGGTGCTTTTGGCCATGATCGATTAATGGGCAGGGGATTTATGCGTTGATTTGCCTGCGGCGGTGGGGGTCCGCGCGGCACGGTTGATTGAAGCACGGGTCGCCGGGGCAGCATCTGCCAGCTGCGCGACAGGAATGGCGAGAGGAAGGGCTGAAGCTTTGGCGATGCGGAAGGTCACTGGCACGTTATGTTCCGCCACCAGGTTGAGCGTGTCGATGCTCCAATGCTTCTGCCGCGCCTCCGCTGCGAAGCGGTCATAGCGCTGCAATTGGGGAGGCAGATCATCATAGCTGAAGGTGACCTTCGCCGCGGAGGCGAACAAGGCGTCGATGGCAAAAGTGTTGGGCACACGCAGGGACAGCAGCCGGTCACCCCCTTGCGGATTCCTCTTCTGCAATTCCTTGAGCAGTGTCATGCAGGCGAGGAAACGCGTGGATTTGATGGGCATGCCCGGGGTGATCTGTTCCACGGTGTTGTCGTCGATCACCGGCAGATCTTCGAACTCGCTCAGCATTACCTCGGCCGGGATCGCGATGCCTTCTTCGTCCACCAGCAGGCCTTGCAGGGGATGCTTGGGAATCCAGCCTTGCTTCTCGCACTTCACCCAGGCGATGGGCTGGCGCTGCTGCGCGGTGATGGTGAGCCTGCCCTCGAAATCCCGCTGCACGGTGGCGCTGCGGATCGCCGGCATCTGCATCACGCGCTCGCGCACATCATGCAGGTTGACGCTCAGGAGGTTCACTCCCGTGGCAGTGCCGCAGGCGGCCTGTATTTGCGACTCGGTCAGCATCCCCTTGGACACCACCTTGATTTCGCGCAGCGTGAAGCGCGGGTTCTGAAACAGCGTCTCCTTGAGGGCGGCATGCCCCAGCGCGACCAGGGACATGCCCATCAGTATCATGGCCGCGCGCCGGAAACCCCGCTTGCGCCGCTCCACGTGCTTGATCGCACGGAGCTTCGGGCTGTCCGGCTCCAGGTCCAAAGGCAGGCGTTGCGCATCCTCGGTCTTCACCTTGCGGCGGAAGGTCGAGTTCGAGCCCTTTTTCTTCCTGGGATTGTTTGGTTCGTCCAACACGATAATTAAGGTATGCGTAATAATCACTACGCAGCCTCAATGTCACGTCGAAAAAGCGACAATTCGATAATTCTTGCGCACAACTCCCCGTAACTGATGCCCGCCACCCCGGCCGCTTTGGGCAGGAGGCTGCTCGAAGTCATCCCGGGGATGGTGTTGATTTCCAGCACGAAGGGCTCGTTGTCGCTCGCGCGCAGCATGATGTCCACCCGGCCATACACTTCCACGCCGAGGGCCTTGAACGCGGCCAGCGACACCGCCTGCACGCGCCGGGTGGTCGCCTCATCAATATCGGCCGGGCACACGTAGTTCGATTTGCCGCTGCCGGTCAGCCACGGGTACTTGTTGTTCATGTCGTAGAAGCCGTCCACAGGCATGATGTGAATGACCGGCAGCACTTGCTCGCCCAGGATTCCCACCGTGAGTTCGGCACCTTCGATGAATTCTTCCACCAGCGTGGTGAGGCCGAAATTGCCGGCATCCTCCAGCGCCTTGTCAAACTCGGCCTGGGTGCGGCAGATATGCACGCCCACGCTGCTGCCTTCGCACGGCGGCTTTACCACCACCGGCAATGGGATCTGCAACGTGTCCGAACCGTCGAGCTTGAAGATCTGCGAGCGCGGTGTGGGCACTCCGGCGGCTATGAAGCCGGCTTTGCTCAGGTTTTTGTCAAAGGCGATGCGGCTCTTTTCCACCCCGGCACCCGTGTACGGAATGCCGCGCTGCTCCAGGATCGCCTGAATCTGGCCGTCTTCGCCGAACGTGCCGTGAATCATGTTTACGGCGATGAAGATGTCGTCGGGCACCGCGAAGTCCGGTCCCGTCACGTCCACCGTCACCACCTCGGCCCCCAGGGATTTCAGCGCCTCAGCCACGCCCTCTGCCGTCTTTTCCGACACCATGCGTTCAGAGCCAGGTCCGCCCATGAGCACCGCGATTTTCTTTCCAGTGAGCGAAATCATAATTTCAAGCCGTCAATAAACCTGAACCTTTTATGAGCAATGACAAAGTGCGGCCGCGGCAGAATGTTCCGCCGAACCAACGGCTTGCAGTACCACTTGCGCCGGCAGGGTCACTGCGGTCTTGTCGACGTTCGGAACGACAAGCATTCACCCGTCACTGCCACCTTTATGATCGCAAAGATGAAATGCTCCAATTGCGGAGCCGAGATGAGCAATCTCAACCTGTCCTGGGGCAATAAGCAGTTGTGGGTCGTCATTCCACTCATGCTCGTCGGCTTTTTTCCCCTGATCATGCTGACCTGCTTCAAGGGAGACATCACCAAGGAAGTGGCGGTCTCGGAGGTGGCCAGGCGGCCGAACGGCGCAGGCATGGATATAATAGGCCTGATCACCAACGCGGGCCGGCACAAGTGGACGGGCGTGACGGTCAAAGCGGAATTCTATGACGCCTCGGGCGTCTTCCTGGATGCGTTCACCGAGTACGTGCGCGCCGATATTTCCGCAGGCGACAAGGAGCATTTCAAGATCAACGTGCGCAGCAGCGAACCCAAGGTTCAGGCGGCTGACACCAAACTGGTCGTGAAAGTGGCGGGTGGCAATACCTCGCCTTTTTAGCCCTCTCGCACGATCTTGATTCGATGCCAGCCGACTCCGATGTCCCAAGACTCGAGGTCCTTCGCTCGAAGAGCACGGAGGAGGTTCAGATGGTCGCAGAGATTCTCACGACAGCGGGCATTCCTCATCAGGTGTCGGGCACCCAGGCAGGCTTTGACATTGCTGCCATTGGGCGGGCAGACGTTCCCGCAGATATCTTGATTACCGTGGAGAGTCACGATTATTCGGAGGCGCGGCACGCCCTCGAGGAGACTTGGGCAGAGTCAGAACTGCCTGAGGGCCATTTCCTTTGCAGCGCCTCGAACGACGACATCCTCGACATCCTGGCCAGCCCCGGTGAGTGGAGCAGCTTCGATATTGCGCAAGCTCAGAAGCTGGCCCGACAGCGGAATTTGAGCCTTGAGCGATTGCACCAGAAGAAGTCTGAGCACGTTGCGGCAGCGATGCGAGGGAAGCCTGCCCCGACATGGCTGCTGGTTCTCGGATGGTCCGCTTCGCTCTTGGGCGGCGTGATTGGCATTGGGATTGGATACTCCCTGGCTTATATGAAGGAACAGACGCCTGAGGGCGGGCATTTCACATACGATGAGCCGTCCAGAAAGGCAGGCCGGTTTATGCTGGGTTTCAGCCTGTTCATGCTGGTGGCCGTCCGACTGTGGTGGGTGACCTATGGCTCGCGCAGATAGCCCGGCAGACTCTGCCACGGCTGCCGCGCATGACATGATGAGCGTTCCCCCACTGGGGTTTCGAGGGGCGTGCCACCAGTCGTCTTCAATCTCACGCTCCTGCCTTGACACCCCTTCTAGTGACCGTAAAGTCCGGGCTTTCGGAGGCAAAACCAACCCACAATCCGATGTCGATACCTACGCACTCTCCCCTTGGTACTGATGGCCGGACAAGCGCAGCCACAGGCAAGACCGACCTCCAGCGCATCATCCAGCACGGCGTGGATGCCATCGACTCCGCGGCGCAGCTGCCGGAGCCGTTTTTCCATCTCGAACTCTCGAATGTTTTCCCCGCGGATGTGTACGACCGGATGCTCGAAGCGATGCCGGTCAAAGGCGATTACCGGGTGATGTCGGGCCGGACCAAATCGACGCGCACGAATGATGGCGACGGCACCCGGACGAAGATCGACCTGTTCCCGGAATACATCCGCCACCTGCCTGCGGGAAAAAGGGAAGTCTGGGCGACGGTGGGTCAGGCCCTATGCTCACCTGAAGTGCGCGAGGCGTTTCGGCGCAGGCTGGCTCCCGGCCTGGAACGCCGCTTCGGCCCGGGCTACGCCAAGGTGGGCATGTATCCCATTCCGATTCTGACCCGCGACGTGCCAGGCTACCGCATCGGCATTCATCCCGACACGCACTGGAAGGGCATGACGATCCAGCTCTATCTGCCGCCGGACCACTCCATTGCCAATGTGGGCACGGTGTTCCACCGGCGCGCTGGCGAGAAGTATGAAAGGGCGGGGCAGATGTCGTTCTCGCCGAACACCGGCTATGCCTTCGCGGTGGACAAGGACACCTACCATTCAGTGGACAAGGTGGGGCCGGATGTGAGGAGGCGCGACTCGATCCTGCTCACCTATTTCGTGGACAGCAGCCCGCTCCACATCCTGCGCAACCGCGGCCGCCGGATTGGCAACGCCATCCTGAACGAGTTCCGCGGCCTTGTGCGGCGGTAGGGGATTGAGTGCGGGAATTGTCTTGGGTGGACGGAGACTCCGAGCTTGGTTTTCCAATCGAAGAGAAGAGCGTGTTTACGTCGCCGAATTATCAAATCAGTCGCGGCATCCCAACTGACCCAAGAATACAAGGGGCGGGAAGTTTTTTGGTGGCCCTCGTTCGTCTGGCGGCGAACATAGGCCCACAAGATTCGCCCCGTGACGGTCGCCAAACCGATGAATGCTACCCCACCACCACTTCCGGCCCCATCGAGGCCAAAAGCGGAGAGACCGCCTTTTAACCTCCGTTTTCTGTCCGGAGCGGTGGCGGTTTGCACCGGCATTGCGAGTCCCTTTGTTGGCCTCATGGCGGTGACCATGACGTTCATTTTTTTCGGGGCTCTGTCGTCGCCCACCGTTTCTCACACGGGCGGGGCGGGCGGCCTGTTCCTGTATGCCGCCTTTGTGGCCACGCCCTTCATAGCGCTGTGCCACCTCGCGGTTGCCGCCGGCGGCGTGTCGCTACGCTTGACTCGCGTGCTTTGGTTCGTGACTGCCCTCTTTGTGATTCTGATTTGGATCGCGTTTCTTTTGGGGATGAGTGGCGCTGACGGGAAGGCAAAGGGGCATGGTTCGTGGCTGCCGCTTGTCACCTTGATGCTTGTACCCACGGCGGTTTCGGTCGTTGGCGTGATTTTTTCCATCAGCTATGAGGGCCAATCTTCGAGCCCGCCGCCACGTTCCGAAGTTTGACGATTGGATGAACGGCTGAGCAGTGCTCGCCCCCCCAAGGTCATTCACGGGCCACCCTTGGGTAGGACAGCGGGGTTGTGGGTGGAGTGGCGCGGATCAAGCGTTGGCCTACAGCGCCATGGGCGCGTTCTCGCCGATGACCTTGATTTCCATCTCCAGGTGGATGCCGCGCTCGCGCATGGCGATTTCCTGGATTTCGGCGACGAGATCAAGCACATCGCGGGCGGTGGCACCGCCTTGGTTGACAATGAAGTTGCCATGCACGTCTGAGACGATGGCTTTGCCGACACTGCGGCCTTTGAGGCCGAGCTCATCGACGAGCTTGCCCGCACCGCAGACCTCGGGGTTCTTGAAGACGCAGCCGGCGCTGGCACCGATGGGCTGGGTGGTTCGGCGCTTCTGGCGCGAGGCTTCGAGTCCGGCGTCGATGCTGGCGAGATCGGCCTTGGGGCCGCGCAGCCGGGCGCCCAGCACGTAGCGCTCCTCGAACTCGGGGACGCTGCGGTAGTGGTGGTCGATCTCGGCCAGGGACTTCTCTTTGATCTGGCCGTCGAGATCGAGAAAGCGGATGCTCACGACCTGGTCGAAGGTCTCGGACTTCATCGCCCCGGCGTTCATGCGCACCGCGCCGCCGAGGTTGCCTGGTATGCCCTCCATCCATTCGAAGCCGCCCAGACCGGCATTGCGCGCGGTGCTGGCGATCTTTTTCAGGCGCGCGCCAACGGCGGCGTAGAGCGTGCCGTCAGATTCGATGCACACGTATTCAAACTCGCCTTTGGCGGGGTGAATGACCGCTCCACGGATGCCGCCATCGCGCACCAGCAGGTTCGATCCGCGCCCAATCACGCGAATGGGCACGGCGGCGCCGCGCAGGAAGCGTACGACGCTGGCGAAGGCTGCCTCGGTGCGCGGCTCGATCCAGTACTGGGCCGGGCCGCCGATGAGGAAAGTGGTGTGCCTGCTCATCGGCTCATAGAGCTTCATGGTGCCGCCGCCCTCGCTTTCGAGAATGGACCACAGCTCTTCCGCAACCTTGAGATCACGGGCAAGGCAGGTGCCGACTTCATGCACGTTGCCAGCGCCCAGGGTGATGAAGACATCGCCGGGACGCAGCATGTTGCCGATCATGTCGCGGGCCGCGAGCATGGTGGGCGTGGAACGGCACTCCACCGTGCTCTGGGCGCGCACTTCCTCGAGGATGGTTTCACCGCTCACGCCCGGCAGCGGCTTCTCGCTGGCGGGATAAATATCGGTGACGGCGAGAACCTGGGCGTCGTTGAATGCGCCGCCGAACTCCTTCTTTAACAATTGAGTGCGCGAGTAGCGGTGCGGCTGGAACAGGCAGAGCAGGCGCTGAGGATTGAGGGCGCGCGCGGTGGCGAGCGTGGCCTTCACCTCGGTGGGATGGTGCCCGTAGTCGTCGATGATGGTGAAGCGGCTGCTGGCATGGCGGATGTCAAAGCGGCGTTTGGCGCCGCGGAAACTGCCCAGCGCGCGCTGGATGGCTTCAAAGGAGACGCCGACGCGGGAGGCCAGGGCGATGGCCGCGAGGGCGTTGGAGACGTTGTGTTTGCCAGGGATGCCAAGGATGACATTGCCAAGACTGAGGCCGTTGGCAAACACCTCAAATTCGGTCCGCGAGGGACGCGAGTCGATGATGCGGGCGCTGAAGTCATGCTGGGCACGGTCCCAGCCGTAGCTCACGGCATGCTCGTAGTTCGCGCACAGCTCGGAGGCGACGGGATCTTCGGCACAGTAAATCCACAGGCCCCTGGTTTGTGAGAGGAGCTGGCGGAACACCGTCTTGATGGCTTCGATGTCCGCATAGAAATCGAGGTGCTCGGGCTCGATGTTGAGGATGATGGAGTGCTCGGGGTGGAAGTTGACGAGCGTGCCGTCGCTCTCATCGCCTTCGGCCACGAAAAGTTCGCCGTCATTGTCCCAGTGCGCGTTGGTTCCGAGAATGGGGATTTCGGCGCCGACGTAATGGGAGGGCTTCATGCCCCCCTGGCGCAGCACATGGGCGGTGAGGGCGGAGGTGGTGGTCTTGCCATGGGTGCCGGCCACCACCACGCCTTTTTTGTTGAGCATCACCGCTGCCAGGGCTTCCGCGCGGCGCACCAGGGGAATGCCCTGCTTGTAGGCTGCCTCGTAGGCGATGTTGCCGGGCTTGATCGCGCTGGAGTAGATGACCATGTCGCAGCCCTCCACTTCACGGTCGCAATGCGGACTGAAAAACTGCAGCCCGGCCTTGGCCAGGCGCTGGGTCTCCAAGGTCGTCACCCTGTCCGAGCCGCTGACGCGATGACCTAGGGCGAGCAGCAGGGAGGCCAGGCCGCTCATGCCCGAGCCGGCCACACCGATCAGGTCGATGCGCATGGGGTGCCTGGCTTCGGCGAGGATGCTGAGGATGGGGTGGTTCATGAGCTGGGGGGGAAGGCACTATGAATCGCTGGGCCGCTCTGGCAAACGGGCATTGAAGTTCGCGGGTCAGGGACGCTGGTTCAGGGTTCCCGGTTTATGGGACGGGGTGATCCAAGAGCTGTTAGCGTGACGGCCGCACCGGCCGCAGGCTGCGGACTCAAGGCATTTCGAGGCGCAGGTAGTCGTACATGATATGAGCCTGCTCGTTTTTATTCTTCGTCCGGAGCAACTGAAGGGTGTTGGCTCCGGCCTTGAGGTTCGACACGGGTATGGTGAAACTCAGGGTGCAGTATTTGCCGTGCGCCGCTTCGCGGAGAAGCGCATTGCCACCTTCGACCGGCGCAACCAGGCTGTCCAGCCGGGTGCCGTTGATGGTGACTTGAAGGCGCGCGCCGACGGAACTCGCGATTGCGACCACCAGCGTGGCATCGCCGCTGCCGGGCAGGCTTGCGAGATTGAAGTGCAGATTCCACGGCCAGGCGACCGTCTTGCGATCCGCCAGCCAGAGCGCGCTCTGAACATAGGGAAAGTCATGCGCGGCCAGGCTCCGGCCGATGGTGTATTCCACGGGGTTCGGGAATTTCTCGTGCAGGGTGTGGTAGTTGTACGGCACCCAAGAGTTCGCACCATCGGCAAATTCTTCCGCCGACCGGTCGGGAATGCCGATCTCCCACGCGATCGACCGGCCCGGATGCGCAATGGTCCATGTCGTGTCGCCCAGCGCCGTTGTGTTCCCTGCGGTCACCTTGACCTTCTTCTGGGTGTATTCGCCCACCTCACCGGTCACAAAGGCGGACAGCGTGTAACTGCCGGGTCGCACATTCGGCAGGGTAAAATGGCCGCTCGCGTCCGCTTGCGCCCAGTACTGGTAGCCGTTGCTCCACGACTGCCAGTGGGTGTCGGCTGGCGTATCGGCGACGCCGATCCAGGCGCCGGCACCTGTCTGGGATGTCTTCAGCGCGTCGGAGACGATGAGCCTGCCGGTGACCGTGCCGCGGGCGCTCGCTTGCGGGTAGTTGCGGTTCGTCGTCAGCCAGGCATAGGGCCATGCGGAATGTTCAGCCGCAACCTGTGCCTGGGCGTCAGCCCAGCAGGCGTCGGCACCAGCGGCGTTGCTGTTGAAGTAAACCAAGAACGGACCGTAGATCTTCGACCAGGCCTGGCTGGCCGCGACGGAGGTCACGGAACCGCCGAAGTGATCGCGCCCGAAATGCACCAGCATCCCGCCGCCATTTGAGTTGGCTGCGAGGTCGATCTGGGGCGGCCCGTCGTTGAAATATTCATAGTTGCCCAGGACAAACCATTGGCCGATTTTGCGGGCATTGCCCGCCCACCCATAGGTGCCGACCTTGAAGTATTCGCAGGCGTACTCGTATTTGCATTCATACTGGCCTTTCCGCAGCCCGGTGTTGAGCAGCACGATCTCCTTGATTCCCTGCGTCGTGGCGTGCTTGAGATCGAAGGGCGTAGGTGCCTGCCAATGCCGGGCCTGGTCCACATAGATGTTTTCCAGGAGCCAGTTGTCAGTGTTGGCCGGGTCCTTCGCAACGGGACACACCATGCGCCACTCACCGAGCGTGAGGGCCGGGTAGGCTGGCTCATGGTTCAGCACCGCATAGGCATACAATCCCGAGTTGCCCTGCCGCAGCACGTAGTGAATGTCGATGTCCACCGCGTGAGCATCGCCCTTCGCGTAAACATGGTTGCACGAGACATCGACCATCACTGGAGTCTGGGTGACGACGCTGAAGACGCAATGCACGGGATTCTGATACGCCTTGCCACCGTCCATGCTCCAATACATCCCCTTGGGATCCACCATCTGATTCCCGTGGTAAACGATCGAGATGACCCTGGCCTCCGCCTTGGCGATCGTGGCGGTGACAATGCCATTGGCGAGAACGACGGTGGTTCCATTGTCCGTCAAAGTGACGTCGGCTCCTCCGCTGCCACCGCCCGGCAGGTTGGCGCGAAGGCTGGTGAGCATGCCGAAGGCAGCGAGAAGACCCGTTAAGAAGTGAGTTGCACCACGACGAAGAGCATGAGGCATGATAGTGGATAAAAGGGTCAGGCGTTTTCGGTCGCAGCAATGTTTCATCAGGCGCTCTGAATGACAACGGGCATTGGTGGGAGGTCTGGCGCTATGAATTGCTGGGCCGCTCTGGCAAATGCTCCTTCCTCCTCCCACCGTTTTGCTTGAGACTTAAGTCGGAGACAACCTTAATTTAGGGAGGGCTTTCATCGAGCCTCCAGATCGCATAGAGTTCACACTGCGCATGAGCCTCTTCAGGATGTTTCTCGGCAAGCAGACGCCGGATGGTGCAGGCTTTTTCAAAACTTTCGATTAGGCCAAAGCAGTTCAATTCATCGTTACCAAACACATCGGGAAATCCCCCGCAGTTGGTGAGGGCGCTGATGCCGGTTCCATCTTCAATCAGATCGTGCCCTGCAAATTTGAAATCACCTATGGATGGATCAATCGAAGCAGGAGATATTGAATTTCGAAAAACGGCCAGTATGTTGCGGCGCGGAAAGTTTGAGACCCGCCGGACCAGATAGTCGAGGTCCGCGAAATAATGGCAGCGGAAGTCCTCATGGAAGTTGTGGTTCCAGTCTTCTGCTTGAAGCTCTTTGATGAGACGGGGACAGAGCATGCCATCAAGGCTTACGACCTCGTTAAGGCCCGGGATCTTTGCAAAATCGACATAGCTCTGCCAACTCTTGCCGTCAGAGGGATCGAAGCGCTCGGCGGCGAGGAAATAGGGCCCGGACATAGGCGGATGAAGGATGTCTGCCTATGCCTCTTCGACAATCTTCGCAATCTTCAGCGCGGAGTCGCGCACGGCGAGCTTCTTCGCCGCGGTCTGCATCGCGCCAGCCACTTTCTTGTCGGTAAAGACATTCATCACGGCCTCGACCAGGGTGGTGGCGTTGAGGGTGCTTTCGGGCATCAGTTTCGCGGCTCCCGCCTGGGCGAAGATTTCCGCGTTGCGGGTCTGGTGATCCTCGGCGGCGAAGGGGTAGGGGACGAGGATGCTGGGCACGCCAAACCAGGCCAGCTCGGTGAGGGTGGAAGCACCGGAGCGGGCGAGGGCGAGATCGGCAACCGTATAGGCGAGCTCCATGCGATGGCTGAAGGCGACGACGGTGTGCGGCATGTCGGCGAATTTGGAGTAGGCATCGCGCACTTCCTGGTAGTCGCCCGGACCGGTGATGTGGAGGATCTGGATGCCATGCTCGAACAGGTCGCGCAGGGCGGTGGCAACGGCGCGGTTGATGCCGCGCGCACCCTGGCTGCCGCCCATGATGAGCAGGGTCTTGCGGTTCTTGTCGAGCTTGAAGAACGCATGCGCATCCTCGGTGACCGGCTTGGTCATGCCGACTCGAACCGGGGTGCCGACCACCCTCACATCGGGATTCTTTGGGAACAGCGGTTTGCACGCCTCAAGCCCGCACAGCACGATCTGGCAGAAGCGCGCATTGAGGCGGTTGGACTTGCCTGGAATGGCGTTGGATTCGTGGATCAGGCTCTTGCAGCCTTCCTTCCGGCCGGCGATCAGCGGCATCAGGGAGGTGAAGCCGCCCATGCCGAGCACGACGGTGGCCTGGTTCTTTCTGATGAGCTCACGGCACTGTTTCAGCCCCTTCCACAGTCCGGCAAGAAAGGGGATCATCTTCGGGGACCACGGCTTGGGCATGGCCTGGAAGGGCATCTTTTCGAAGTGCAGGCCGGCATGGCCGGAGGCGGCCAGGCTGTCGATTTTCTTTTCGCTGATCAGGAGCGTGACGTCGTGTCCACGCGCCAGCAACGTCTCACCCACGGCGATGCCGGGGAAGAGATGACCACCGGTGCCTCCGCACGCGATGATGACATGAAGTTGGGATTTTGAGGCGCTCATTCGAACTGTGCCGCACCATTGTCGCTCAGGCGCGGAGTCCAACGGTTTTTCTTCCGAATTCCGGGAAAATCAGCCGCGGTGAGATGGACGCCCTGGCGGTAGATGTTGCACAGGATGCCGACGCTGATCATGGCCATCACCAGGGACGAGCCGCCGTAGCTGACAAAGGGCAGCGGCAGGCCTTTGTTGGGCAGCACGCCGGTGGTCACTCCCATGTTCATGAGGCCCTCGAGGCCGAACAGGAGCGTCAAACCAAAGCCCAGAAGCTTGCCAAAGGTGTCGGGCGCGTAGCTGGAAATGCACATGCCGCCGATGATGATCAAGACGAATGCGAACACGGCGGCCAGGGTGCCGCGCAGCCCCAGTTCCTCGCCTACCATGGGCAGGATGAAATCAGTGTGCGCCTCGGGCAGGGAATACATCTTCATGCGCCCCTGGCCGGGGCCCACGCCCTCAATGCCGCCGGAGCCATAAGCCAGCCGGGCCATGTGCTGCTGGCTCTTCTTTTCGCGCAGCTCATCCTGCTGCCCCTTGTTGAGCTTGGCCACGTCCATGTACTTGGAGAGCCGCGGCATCTCTGAAGCGAAAGCGATGACCCGCGTCATGCGGTTGGGAGTGATGATAACCATCAGCGCGAGCGCCCCCAGCGCCACCACTCCGGCGAGGCTGATGTAGCGTACCCGGGCTCCGGCCACGATCATGATCGAGAGGCCCACGCCTGCCGCGATCAAGGCTGAACCCAGGTCCATCTCCGCGCCGATCAGCATGACGATGCCGGTCAATAGAAGGAGCGGTGACAAAAAGCCCTTCAAAAAGGTGCGCGCCAAGCCTTCATGCATGCCATACCAAGCAGCGAGGCTGATGATGAGGGCGACTTTGGCAAACTCCGAGGGCTGAACGCGCAGTTCCTTGTGCTTCAGCGCCCCCAGCCCGATCCAGCGTTTCGCGCCATTGATCATGATGCCCACCCCGGGCACGTAGCAAAGCGCGAGCGTGACGGCGGCCAGCAGCAGCAGGTGCCAGCGCCAGCGCAGGAGCCGATGGTAGTCCATGACGCAGCAGCCCATGCCCAGCACAAAAGCCACGGCCAGCCAGCCAAGCTGGCGGGTGACCATGGCATAGTCGTCGCTGCCTTCCGTCGCGGAGTAGCTGGCGCTCGCCAGCATGACGAACCCCAGCACCAAAAGGAGCACGACGGCTAGGGCGATCAGGAAGATGCTGCGTTTGGCCATGGGGACAACGAAGTTACTTGGCGGCAGGAATGGTGATGGTCTTGCCGAGCACGAGGGCGTTGGCATTCTTGATGCCGTTGGCCTTCATGAGCGCGTCTTCACTGGTCTTGTAACGCCGGGCCAGGCTGTAGAAGGTATCGCCCTTGACGATGGTATACTTGCTGGCGGAATGCGGTGCGCTGGCTTTCGCCGTCTTCTTGGCAGGAGGAGCATCGGCATCCTCCTTGTCCTTCTTCCGGGCAGGCGGAGCGTCGGCCACTTCCTTGTCTTTCTTATGGGCGGGAGGAGCATCGGCGTTGTCCTTCTTCCGGGCAGGCGGAGCATCGGCCACTTCCTTGTCTTTCTTGTGGGCGGGAGGAGCATCGGCGTTGTCCTTCTTCCGGGCAGGCGGTGCATCGGCCACTTCCTTGTCTTTCTTGCGGGCGGGAGGAGCATCGGCGTTGTCCTTCCTCCGGAGAGGCGAGGCGTCGGCCACTTCCTTGTCTTTCTTGCGGACGGGAGGTGCATCGGCATTCTCCTTGTCCTTCTTCTTGGGAGCAGGCGGAGCATCGGCCGCATCTTTGTCGTTTTTCTTTGCGACTGCGGTCTTGCTGTCGCCGTCGAGCGCCTTGCGCGCCTCGCTCGGGGTCATGACCGGCTTCGGCTGCGAAGGGGACTTGCTTGCGATCTCTGCTGCTGGCTTCTCGGCGACCGGCTTGGGCTTCTCGGCGACCGGCTTCTCCGGCTCGCGCGGGGTGATTTCACTGGCGGGGGCGGCTTTGCCGGCGGGTGCGTCGCTGTTGCGCGGAGCCGGGTCGGTGAAGGCGGCTTTCGTGACGGCGACGGGCTTGTATGGGGACGCGGCCGGGGCAATGTAAGGCAAGGCTTTGGGTACGGGAGCTGCCTCTGGCTGAGCGATAGGGGGCGCGGTCGTGGTTGACTTGGGCGCAGCCAGCGGGGCTTGCGAGATCAGCGGCACGGCCACCGGCACACTGGGGGCGGTGCTGGTGGACCGGGCAGAGGAGATGGAGTTGTTGATCTGGGAAGATTTCGGTGTGGAGTCGGTGCCGACAAAGTCATAAATGATGATGCCTCCAATGACGAAGACATGGATGAGCAGCATGATGACGAACATGCGCGCCAGTCCATTGTTAGGCTCTGGCTGCTCCCATTCCTGCTCCCTGGTTATGGTGGCCGCGACGCGATGACGCTCGCGTTCGATCATGCTCAGCACGCTGGCTTTGGTTTTTTGGCTCATGATAGGTTCGGGTGGGTCGGGGTTGGAGGGCTAGGGGAGGGCGGCCACGGCTTCGGTGAAATGGCGCCCGCGTTCGGCGTAACCGGAATACATGTCGAAAGAGGAGGTGCCTGGAGACAGCACCACGGCATCGCCCGGGGTGGCGAGCGAGGCGGCGATCTTGACTGCGTCTGCCATGTCGGCGGCGCGGTGGCAGGGTACCAGGTCGCCGAAAGTGGCGGCCAATGATCCGGCAATCTCGCCAATAAGCACAATAGCATGGACCTTGCCAGGAATGGCGCTGCGCAACGGGTGGTAGTCGAGCCCTTTGTCCTTGCCGCCGGCGATGAGCACCAGGGGGCGTTCCAGCGAGCGGATGCAGCTCTCCATGGCGTGCAGGTTGGTGGCCTTGGAATCGTTGATGAACTCGACGCCGCTCCTTTCGCGCACCATCTGGCAGCGATGTTCTGGCGGTTCATAAGCTTCGATGGCCGCCAGCATCTGCTCATACCGCAGGCCCTTGATCCAGCCTGCGGCCAGCGTGGCCAGCACGTTCTCCATGTTGTGCCTGCCCCGCAGCGCGATGCGCTCGCTGGTGCCGACCGGGCTGCCTTCAAAAAAGAAGGTGCCGTCGCGGTAAGTGAACATCGCGTCCTGATGCTCCGGCTGCGCGGAGAAGGTGAGCACAAGGGGCTTCAAGGGTCCCAGCCGTTTCACGTCTTGGGCGTTGACGATCGCCCAGTCCCCGGCCGTCTGGTTCATGAAGATGCGCTTCTTGGCCTCGAAGTAGGCCGTCTCGTCCGGATAGCGGTCCAGATGATCCGGGGCGAAGTTCAGCCACATGCTGATCGCGGGGTGGAAGGTTTCGATGGTTTCGAGCTGGAAGCTGCTGACTTCGTTGGCGAGCATGTCGAAGACCTCGCCATAGTTGACGAGCAGTTCAGAGATGGGCAGGCCATGATTGCCGCAGGCAATGGCACGCTTGCCACAGGCTTTGAACACGGCGGCGAGCAGTTCGGTGGTGGTGCTCTTGCCGTTGGTGCCGGTGATCGCCGTCATCGCCATGTGCGTGAGGGTGCTGGCGAACTCCATTTCCCCGGTCAGCCGGGTGCCTGCAGCGCTGAATTTCTCCGGCAGCGGCCAGCGGGCGTCGAGACCGGGGCTGAGGATGGCGAGCTTGTACTTGCCGGGCTGCACCTCCAATGCCCGGGCCTTGTCGCCCAGCACAATGTGGAAGCCCTCGGCCTTCGCCGTGTCGATGGCGCGGGTGAGCTTCTCCGGATCACCTTCGTCAATCAAGGTCACCTTCGCTCCGTGTTTCGCAGCCAGACGCGCCGCACCCAGGCCGCTGCGCGCGGCCCCGAGAATGGCGAAGTGCTGACCGGAAAAGCGCATGGTTCAGAGGAGCTTGAGCGTTGCCAGACCGAGCAGCGCAAAGATGAGCGAGAGAATCCAGAAACGCGTGATGACCTGGTTCTCGACCCAGCCGCCGAGTTCAAAGTGGTGGTGGATGGGCGCCATTCGAAACACACGCTTGCCGCGTTTCTTGAAGCTCAGGACCTGGATGATGACGCTGAGCGCCTCCATTACAAACACGCCGCCCACGACGACCAGCGCGATTTCCTGGCGCGAGCCAATGGCCAGCGCAGCGATGCAGCCGCCCAGCGCCAGGGAGCCGGTGTCGCCCATGAACATGCGCGCCGGATGGGCGTTCCACCACAGGAAGCCCAGGCAGGAGCCGGCCAGGCCCATGGCCACCGTGGGGAGCTCCGCCGCTTTGGGGTGATGCAGCACGTGCAGGTAGTCAGCAAACTTGTCATTGCCTGCCACATAACTGAAACCCGCATACGCGAGCGCAGTGGTCAGGGCGCAGCCAGTGGCCAGGCCGTCGAGGCCATCAGTGAGGTTCACGGCATTGGAGGTCCCCTGCATCATGATCACATAAAAGATCACAGCAAAGAAGCCCATGTCGGCAATCACCGGAATTTTGAAAAACGGCAGGTGCAGCTCGCGCATGTTGGCGATGCCGATTCCGTGGACGTTCATCCCATAGGCGAACATCAGGCCCACAATCAATCCCACCGAGCCCTGCCAGAGCAGCTTGTAGCGGGCGCTGACGCCCTTGCTGTTTTTCCGGGCGACCTTCTCGTAGTCATCCATGAAGCCGAGTGCGCCGAGGCCCAGGGTGGCGATCATGCAGGCCCACACCATCAAGTTGTCCCAGCGCGCCCAGATAAGCACGGAAACCAGCAGCGAACCGATGATCAGCACGCCGCCCATGGTCGGCGTGCCGGCCTTCTTGCCGTGCAGTTCGAAGAGCTTGTGGACTTCATCCGCCGTGCGGATGGGCTGGCCCACCTTCAGGGAAATGAGCTTGCGAATCACGTGCTCGCCAAAGATCACGGACAACGCAAAGGAAGTCAGCGCTGCGCCACCCGCGCGGAAGGTGTGGTACTTGAACAGGTTCAGGAGCTTGTAGAGGAAGCTTTCTTTGCCCCCCATCCAGTCCCAGGCGAACCAGTCGCGATGTTCATAAAGCCAGTAAATCATGACATTTGATAAAGGGAGAGCACCCGCTCCATTCCGGCGGAACGGCTGCCTTTGAGCAGGACAAGGTCGCCGGCACGCAGGTGCGATTGAAGATGCGCGGCGCAGGCTTCATGAGTGCTGAAGTGCTCCGTGCCGAGTGCTGGATTGCTGGCGGCTGCGGCCTCGGTGATGACATTGGCTTCGTTACCGACGGTGAACAGCGCGTCTAAATTCAAACTGGCGGCATAACGGCCCACTTCGCGGTGGCCTTCCAGCGCGTGCGAGCCCAGTTCGCCCATGCGGCCGAGCACCGCGATGCGACGGCCCGCGCTGGCGAGGTCCGCGAGCGTGCGCAGGCCCGCCTTCATGGAGTCTGGATTGGCGTTGTAGCTGTCGTCCAGGAAGGTCACGCCGTTGACATTCCGGGTCTCCAGACGGCCTTTGGTAAGCCTGGCGCCGCGCAGCGACTCGACAATGGCCTGCGGGCTGATGCCGGCCTGCCAAGCCACCGTGGCCGCGAGCGCGGCATTGGCCACCATGTGGCTTCCCGGCACCGGCAGAAACGCCTCGGTCCTGGTGCCGGAGAAATCGAGGGTGAAGCCGGTGCCCTCGGCGCTGCCTTTCAGGTCGTGGGCGGCGACATCGCCTTTGCCAATTCCTGCCCGCAGCACCCGGGCCGTGCAACGGGCGGCGATGACGGGCGTGAAATCATCGTTGGCATCGAGCACCACGAAGCCCTGCTCCGGCACGGCCTCGGCGAGGCTGCCTTTTTCCAGCGCAATGGCTTCGCGCGAGCCCATGTATTCGATGTGGGCGACACCGATGTTCGTGATGATCGCCGCATCGGGCGCTGCGATGGCGGCCAGCGGAGCGATCTCACCGGGATGGTTCATGCCCATTTCAAACACGCCGCAAGTGTCGCCCTGGCGCAGCTTCAGAATGCTCAATGGCAAACCAATGTGATTGTTAAAATTGCCCTCGGTCGCGCAGACCTGGTACTTGGCGGACATCATGCAGCAGGCCAGATCCTTGGTCGATGTCTTGCCATTCGAGCCGGTGATGCCGACGACAAAGGGCTTGTGCCAGGCACGATAGCGGCGTGCCAGCTGCTGGAGGCCGGCCAGGGTGTCGGGCACGTGGATCACGGCGCAGGGCAAGGTGTCCCAGCCCTCGGGCAGCCGGCTTACCATCACGGCGGCGGCCCCGGCTTCCGCGACCTGGCGCAGGAAGTGGTGGCCATCGAACTTCTCACCCTCCAGGGCGACGAAGAGATCGCCCGGGGCAATGTGGCGCGAATCCGTGGCGATGCTGGTGACGAGACGGCCACCGTCACCGCGGAGGAACCTGCCTTCGCTGAAATGGGCGATGGTGACGAGGTCGAGTTTTTTCATCGCCGCCCGCCCCCCTTGTCCCGGTCGTCGCGCGGCCAGCCTCCGCCCTGCTGCTCGCGTTCATCGCGAAGCCGTTGATCTTCCACCCGCTGCTGCCCCAAGGCATCGCGGCGGGCTCTGAGGAAGCCGTGCGCGACACGCCGGTCATCGAAGGGATGCTTCACACCCTGGACGTCCTGATAGTCTTCGTGACCCTTGCCTAGAATGACCACGATGTCACCCGGGCTGGCATTGTTGATGGCCGCCTCGATGGCTTCACGGCGGTCCACGATCTCAGTGTGGCTGCGACCGCCAAACCCGGCGCTGGCGTCCTTGATGATCTGCGCGGGGTCTTCGGTGCGCGGGTTGTCGGAGGTGAGGATGCAGATGTCGCTGCCTTGTTCGGCGGCGCGCGCCATGATCGGCCGCTTCGAGCGGTCGCGGTCGCCGCCGCAGCCGAACACGGTGATGATGCGCGCGGGCCGCAAGGCACGCACGGCCTTGAGCGCATTGATGATGGCATCCGGCGTGTGCGCGTAATCGACATAGACCTGGAAGCGCTCCTGGTCTTCGCTCACGCGTTCCAGCCGCCCGGGCACTTGCGGCGCGGACTTCAAGTTGTTCACGGCTTCGCGGAAGTTTACGCCGACGGCTTCAGCCACCCCGAGGGCGGCGAGGGCGTTGTAAACATTGAAATCGCCCACCAGAGGCATGCGCACGAGGTATTCACGGCCCTTGGCTTCGAGACCAAAGGAGGTGCCGGTGGCGTCGTAGCGCACGTTCACCGCGCGCAGGGAGCTGGACACGCCATAGCCGTAAGTGATCACGCGCTTGGTGCTTTCAAAGCGCTGGGCGAGCCGGCGACCCCAGCTGTCATCACTGTTGATGATCATCTTGCCCGCCGTCTGCTCGGCGACAGTCTGGAACAACATGCTCTTGGCGTCAAAATAGTTGTCGAGCGTGCCGTGGTAGTCGAGGTGGTCCTGGGTCAGGTTGGTGAACACCGCCGCCTTGAAGGGAATGCCATGGACGCGGTGCTGATGCAGGGCGTGGGACGACACTTCCATCGCCACGGCGCGGCAGCCATTTTCACGCATGGTGGCGAGATGCTGCTGGAGTTCCAGGGATTCGGGCGTGGTATGCGTGGCGGGAATGATCGCGCCGCCCAGATCGTAGTGTACCGTGCCCAGCAGGCCGCAGCGCATCTGCGCTTTGTTCAGCAGGTGATGCACCAGGAACCCGATCGTCGTCTTGCCGTTGGTGCCGGTGATGCCTGCGATGGCCAGATCACGCGCAGGAAAGCCGTAGAACGCCGCCGCCGTGAGCGCCAGGGCCACGCGCGAGTCCGGCACGTGCACCCATGGAGTCTTCACCTCATAGCCGCCCGGGCTTTCCGCGATGATCAGGGCGGCCCCAAGCTCGATGGCCTTGCCGATAAAATCGTGACCGTCCACCTTGGCACCGCGCAGGGCGACGAACGCAAAGCCGGGTTTCACTTGGCGCGAGTCATACGCGATGCCGGTGATGGCAGTATTGAGATCACCGCTGATCATCGGGCTGGCAAGCGGGGCTGTGAGTTCGCGTACGTTCACTGAGGGTCTCCTTGGGGCACAAAACTGATTTTCATGGTGTGATCGGGGGCGACGGCGATGTAGTCGAGCGTCTTCTTCACCACTTCTGCAAAGATAGGCGCGGTGAGCTTGCCACCATACAGCTGTTTTCGGTCGTCGGACTGGGGATCGTCCATGACGATGACGCACGCAACCTTGGGATTGTTCGCGGGAGCAAAGCCCACGAAGGAAACCACATAGTGGCCCGGGGTATAGCGCCGGGTGGTGGGATCGCAGCGCTGGGCTGTGCCGGTCTTGCCTGCCACACGCACGCCTTCAATCGCCGCCTGCTTGCCGGTGCCTTCGGTGACCACGGCCTCCATGGCTTCGGTCATGAAGCTGGCGGTGCGCGCGCTGCACACCTGGCGGACGGCGACGGGGGGTTGCAGCTCGCTGCTGTGACCGTCGGCCGCGATGATGCGGTCCACCAGCCGCGGCTGCATGAGAACGCCCTTGTTGGCAATGGTGCTCACCGCCATCGCCATTTGCAGCGGGGTCACGCTGACTTCATAGCCCATCGCGATACGCGACAAGGAGGTGCCGCTCCATTTGTCCACCGGACGCACCATGCCTGCCTCTTCACGGGGCAGGCCGAGAGCCGTCTTGGTGCCGAAACCGAAGCGCTTGATGTAGTCGAAGAAGTGCTCTTCGGTGACCGACTTGGCGACCTTGTAGGCGCCGATGTTGCTGGAGTGGGCCAAGATGTTTTTGACCGTCAGCTTGCCGTTGGTTTCGTCGTCCCTGAGCCGGATCTTGCCGCCCATTTCCTCATAATAACCGTCCCTGTTGGGGGAGCAGTCGAAGGTGCTGCCGAGTTGCACCTTGCCCAGGTCGAGACCGGCTGAGATGGTCAGGATCTTCATCGTCGAACCGGGTTCGTACAGGTCCGTCACCGCCATGTTGCGGCGCTCCTTGTTGCCTTCCTTGTTGGTTTGCTCCAGAGGCTGGCTGGCCATCGCCAGGATGGAGCCGCTCATGGGGTCCACCAGCACGGCCTGGACTTTCTTCGGGTGATGCGTTTCGTAGGCACGCAGGAGTATGTCCTCGAGCTGCTCCTGAAGATGCATGTCGATGGTCAGAACCACGCCCTTGCCATGCCGGGGCTCCAGCACCTCGCCGGCGAAACCGGGAAGCTCGCGCTTCTTGGTCGAGTCGCGCTCCACGAACTCAAAGCCGTCAACACCCTTCAGAATGGAGTTCATGAGCTGCTCCACACCCTGGACCCCGCTCTGCTTTTCGCGGTTCACCGTGCCCAGCACGTGCGCCAGGCGGTCGCCCGCAGGATTGAAGCGGCGCACATAGGGGCGCGGATAGACGCCGGTGATGAAGTTGTCCTTTAGCAAGGTGCGCCATGATTCCGCATCCTCTTTCTCCAGCGCGTTGATCAGCGTGGGCGATTTCAGGTCCCCGGGTTGCAGAGCTTTCAATGTCTCGGCCTCGGGCTTTTTCAAGCTGGGCGCGATGACCTTGGCCACATGCTCGCGATAGGCGGCGACGACCTGCTCATCAGTCATTTGGGCCTTGATCACAGCCTTGCTGAGACCGAGAACCTTGGCGAGATAGGGCCGCACCACCTTGGGGTCCTCCAGGTGCTTTTTGTCGGCATAAATTTCCGTCAGCGTGCGGTCCTGGGCCAGCAGTTCGCCGGATGAATCCCAGATGGAGCCGCGCAGTGCCGGCAGCACGACACGCACCTTGCGCATCTCGGCGGCTTCAGCCGTGAGGCTCTGGTGCATGCGTACCTGCAGCCAGTACAGCCGCACCGAGATGCCGGTGAAGCCAAGAATCAGAATCAGCGATACCCACGCCATGCGCCGGCACACCGCCTGCTCACGCCTCTGATGCTCGATCTGTGGATGGGCCGCCATGGGTGTCAACGGTTGAGGTTCGCGGCAAAGCCGCCGGGGGGCGTCGTTTCCAGTGAAATGATGCTCTCGGTCGCGATGTCTTGCATCTCAATGTGCTTCTCTTGGAGCCTGGCCTTGATCTGGTCCTCCGTGATGAGGGCGGAGTAGCGGCTGGTCAGGTCCTTGATGTCACGCCGCAGGGTGGTGACGGCGTGATCCAGTTCGCGCACCTCCGTGCTCAGGCGCAGGGAATCATGGCGCGCACGGACTTCATTGAACCAGCGTGCGCCCACCAGGCTGCCGACGATGACGAAGAACAGGATCACCGGCAGGCGGATGGAGTTGCGATAGCGATTGCGGACTTTCATGGCGTGATGGGGAGGCGTTCAGCCACTCGCAGGCGTGCACTGCGGGCGCGAGGGTTGTGCAGCAATTCTTCGGGGGCGGCTTCCACCGGTTTGCGCGTGAGCAGGTGGAGACAATAATCAGGATTGGGCCGGGGAGCCGGCCATTCGGGACGATCAAGATGCGCCAGCGCGTAGTGCTGGAAGGAGCGTTTCACAATCCGGTCCTCCAGGCTGTGGAAGGAGATGATGGCGATGCGCCCGCCTGGCTTTAACCATTTCGGTGCGGCCTTAAGAAAATCCTGCAACGCGCCCAGCTCATCGTTTACGGCGATCCGCAGCGCCTGAAAAACCAGAGTGGCGGGATGCCGCTTGCCGCTGCGCGGGCTGGCCTTCTCCACGATCTGCGCCAGCTCCAGCGTGGTGCGGATGGACTTGGCGGCCCGGGCCTGCACGATGCCGCGCGCGATGCGCCGGCCCTTGGGCTCTTCGCCGTAGTCGAAAAAGATGCGCATCAAATCCTCTTCCGACAGCGTGTTGACAAGGTCCGCCGCTGTCTGTGGTGCATCCGGGTTCATCCGCAGGTCGAGCGGGCCGTCATGCATGAAGGAGAAGCCTTTGGACACGTCATCAAGCTGCTTGGAGGACACGCCGATATCCGCGAGGATGCCGTCAAATTTCTTCACGCCGATCTCGCCCAGCACCTCTTCAAAGTGACGGAAGTTGCCGCGCAGGGCGCTAAAGCGTTCGGCGTGGCCGCGCAACCGCATGCTTGCATGAGCGATGGCGACCGGGTCCTGATCCATGGCCACCACGGTGGCTCCGGCCTGCAGCAGCGCCTCGCTATGGCCGCCTCCGCCGAGGGTGGCGTCGAAATAAAGGCTGCCAGGGGAGGGGCGCAGGTAGCTGATGACTTCCTTTAAAAGCACCGGCTCATGGTAGAAGGGCAGGTCGCCCTCGGGTGCGGACGGCATATTTTGTGGGTCGGAGCCACCGCCGCGGCTGCTGGACATGGAGCGGCGGGCATCACCTTCACCGGCATCGCCGGCAAAGCCAAGCCAGGGCCACAGGGCCATTTGCGACCAGCCCAGGGGTGCGAACCAGCGTCCAGCCGGCCGGCGGAAACCGCCGCCAGCCGCCATCGGCTTGCGCGTGCACAAGTCGGGCCATGAAGGCAGGGTGATGGCAGTAGGAGGAGGCATGGGAGGTCCACGGGTCATTGCGACAAAGCAATCCTGACTGCTGTACCGAAGGGCGAAGATGTCAGGAGTGACGTATCATTAATGAAGCTTAAATATCCGATACGAGCTCAAACCGCAACATATTGATGTGATTATCCGCAAAAACTTATTCCCACCACAACGGTGTTCAGAAATGTGAATAACCTTCTGAGTGGCCGGAAGGATGAATGGAGGCGTAAAAAACGACAGAAAGTATTAAAAACATGGAAAATAAAATATAGCGCTTTTTGATCGCGTCATCGGATCTGGAATCCGGCTGACGATGGCGGCCTTCCTGGCTGGACAGTACGCCGACGCGGCCACCCAAGTGATGGGAAGCGAGGCGCCGAAAACTCTGAGCAGGTCGCGGCAAACATCTTTTGCACGCGGGGAGGAGTGCGCCACACTAGGCGCTGCTCTCCCCCATGCTCAAATCATCTGAAAGCCGCATCCTGGTCACCGGAGGCGCCGGACTTATCGGCAGCGCCCTCGTGTGGGAACTGAACCGTCGCGGGTTCGAAAACATCATTGTCAGCGACCACCTCGGCACGGACGAAAAGTGGCGCAACCTGGTGCCCCTGAAGTTTGCCGATTACATGGACGCGGACGACGTGCTCAAGGGCGTGACCGGCGGTGGCGCCGGCGCGCTCGACAACGTGGAGATGGTGCTGCACATGGGTGCCTGTTCGGCCACCACGGAGCGCGATTCAAACTACCTGATGCGCAACAATTTCGAGTACACCCGGCTGCTGGCACAGTGGTCCGTGGCCCGTGGCGCGCGTTTCGTCTATGCCTCCAGCGCCGCCACCTATGGCGACGGCTCCCATGGCATGGATGACCGCCTCGCCGCGCTGCACAAGCTCCGGCCGCTCAACATGTACGGCTACAGCAAGCATCTCTTCGACCAGCATGCCCAACGCAACGGACTGCTGAACCGCATCGTCGGCTTGAAATACTTCAACGTGTTCGGACCCAACGAGGACCACAAGGCGGACATGCGCAGCGTGGTGCACAAGTCCTATGGTCAGATCCTCGCCGCCGGCAAGGTGCAGCTGTTCAGATCGCACCGTCCTGATTTTCGCGATGGTGAGCAGATGCGCGATTTCCTCTATGTGAAGGACGCTGTGCGCATGACCCTGCATCTGGCGCAGTCGCCAGCGGCTGGCGGCCTTTACAACCTGGGCAGCGGGCTAGCGCAATCCTGGCTGCAGCTTACGCACGCCATCTTCGCCGCCTTGGGCAAGACTCCGAACATCGAATTCATCGACATGCCCGAATCGCTGCGACCGAAGTACCAGTACTTCACCTGTGCCGACATCGCCAAGCTGCGCGAGGCCGGCTACATGGACGAGGTCACATCGCTTGCCGAGGCGGTGCGCGACTACGTGCAGAACTACTTGGTTAAGGACCGGCGGCTGGGGGATGAGGGGCAGTGATCAATGACCAATGACCAATGACGAATGACGAATGACGAATGTCCAAGAGGGCCTTCGTCATTAGTCATTCGTCATTTCTTGTCAGGGCACCACTTCGCCGGTGCCGGTGTAGATCCATTTCTGCACCTTGCCGTTTTTCACCTGCGCTTGGGCATCCGTCTCGAATTTGCCGAAAGGGGTCACGGCTTCAAAGGTCACCGTCACCGTCCACACTTCCTGGCCGTCGACCTTCTCCTTGCCCACCTCGCCCCACTTCTTGACGTTGGTTGGCTTGATCTCGGTGACATCGCCCGCCTTCATGCTGGCGAGCAGCAGGGGGAAGGTGCCGTCGGGAGCCTTCTCCGGTTTGTTATCAGCCATGTTGGCCGTCTTGCCCCCAGCGGTTTTCTTGGGAGGATTGAGCGCCTCCTGCTTTTTCTGCTCGAAGCGCAGGCGGGCGGATTCCACGTAGGCGACTTTCCATTGGTCGTACGCGGCGGTCATGAGGGCTTTGACGTCCGTGTCATCGATCGCGATCTCGCCCTGAAAAGGCGAGCCTGCGCCTGGCGACACCACTAGGTTGGCACCGTTCTGCCCCACTGGCACGGCCTTCCCGCCGGCGGGAATTTTGGTGGCTCCCACGGCGCCCTTGACCTCTACGGCCTTGGCCAGCGTGACCGCGAAGCGCGGGTTGTTGAAGATGCTTTCAGGAATCCGGGTCCAGTTGTTGGTGGCTTCTTCCAGCGTTTTCATCGGCGGTGGGACGAACTCACCCTCCTTGGGCTTGGCTGGCTCGGGAGGTGGCGGCGGGGCTGCGGCCATCTCTGGCTTGGGTTCCGGCTTCGGTTCCGGCATGGCCTCTGGCTTCGGTTCCTTCTTCGGTTTCGGCTTGGGTGCCTTGAACTCCTTCAGCTTGGGCATAGTCAGCACGATCTCCTTCTTCGGCTCCACTTTGGCCAACAGCACGACCTTGGGCTGGTCCACGCCTGCCCAGGCTCCGAAAGGCGGGTACACGAATTGATACGCCACGTAGCCGATGGCGATGGCGAAAATCAGGCAAAGCAGCGCTTTCATAAGGGGCTAGAATATACAGACCGCAGGGAATTTCAACTGGTGGTGCAACTCAAAGACCGAGGGCGCGGCGCGGGTTGTGATCCAGCAAGGTGGTAACCTGGTCCTCACTCAGGCCCAGATGATCGCGCGCATTGACCTTGATCCGGGGAACCGTCACCGTCGAGCCGACAAAGTGCGATCCGTCCGGCGAGCGCGCCACGAGGTCGTCCCCAATCAAAATGTCCCATCCGGCCAGGGTGAAGCGCCCCGGGCCCAGCCGCGAGGCGGAGATCGCATCGGTGACAAAGATGGAGCGGTCAATGCCGGCGCTGCGCAAGTAGTTGCCCAGGGCAAAGAAATCCACATGCACCCCGTCAGGGATGAAGCACAGCCACAAGCGGTCCCGCAGGGCCAGCGCGCGCTGAATGATGTTGTCATGCCGGTGCATCTGCATCGGGCAGCCGTTGCCCACGTGTGTGAACATGCTCAATCCGTGCTCGGTGGATTCGCGCAGCGTGTCCAGGCTCGGATTGCAATGCCCGGCTGAAACCACCACGCCCTGGCTGACGAGGAAGGCTGTGGTCGCGAATCCCGCATCGTGCTCGGGGGCCAGTGTCACCAGCTTCGCCAGGCCCTGGGCGGCTTCCAGCAGCCGCTTGGCGTCCTCCACGGTCCCTGGTTTCACGCAGTGTGGAGGATGCGCCCCCACGTAACCCTTTTCAGGGTTGATGAAGGGCCCCTCGATGTGAATCCCCGCGATCACCTCCTGGGCCAGCGGGTCCTTCGCACGCAAGGTCGCCAGCGTGCCCATGCGGCTCTCCAGATTGGCAATGCTGTCCGTGATGAAGGTGGCAAGAATCTGGTCGCAGCCATCCTCGCGCAGGCACTTGCAAGCATGGTGCAAAGCCTCTGCAGTGAGGCCGTCGCCGTTGAAATCGGTGCCTGCGTAACCGTTGACCTGGAGATCGAGTGGGGACATGGGAGGAAAGAAAAAAGTGGGGGTGGGCTGGGTGAATTACGTGCGACAGGGAAATTCCTTCGCGGTTCGTTCAAGAATTTCACGACGTCCACCTGAGTCCACCAAGGACATTTCGTCCATTGAAGTTCGCAAGCGAGGAGTCATGTGAAGAGGATTCTGGCCATAACCGGTAACCCTGAACCACGAACGTGTGTCTCATCCCTCCCGCGCCCGATACTGCGCATACGCATCAATGATGCGCTGCACCACTGGAAGGCGCACCACGTCTGAGGTTTCGAAGTGGACGAAGTTGACGCCGGGGACGTCATCCAGCACGCGCACCGCTTCTACCAGGCCGGACTTCATGCCCCGTCTCAGATCGATTTGTGTGGGGTCGCCGGTGACGACGCAGCGTGAGCCTTCGCCCAGCCGGGTGAGGAACATGAACATCTGCTCGGCAGTAGTGTTCTGGGCTTCATCGAGGATGATGAAGGCGTTCTTGAGCGTGCGGCCGCGCATGTACGCGAGCGGGGCGATTTCGATGAATCCGCGCTCGATCAGGCGCTCGGCCTCCTCCGCATCGAGGAGATCATAGAGTGCATCGTAGAGCGGGCGCAGGTAGGGGAAGATCTTCTCCTTTAAGTCGCCGGGCAGGAAACCCAGGGCTTCGCCGGCCTCGACGGCCGGGCGCGTCAGGATGAGACGGTGCACGGTCTTGCTTTTCAGGCACTGCACCGCCTGGGCCATGGCCAGATAGGTCTTGCCGGTGCCTGCGGGACCCACGCCAAAAACGACCTCATGGTCCTTCATCGCTTTCAGGTACTCCATCTGGCCGCGGGTCTTCGGCAGGACTGGCCGGCGTGATCCGCCCAATAGCTTCAAGCCCATGATGGCACCGGCCGAATCACCATCGCGTGTTTCTTTGACGGAATTGACCACCAGTTGAAACAGATGGGCGGTGACTTCGCCGCCCTGGCGATGCACCTTCTCAATCTGGCTCAACACTTCGCGCGCGGCCTTGATGTCATTCTGCTCGCCTTCCAGTTTCACCCAGCCATCGCGACTGGTGATGCGGACGGAGAAGCTGTCGGCCAGGTGGCGCAGCAGCTGGGTGTCTTGCGCCACGAGCGATTGCAGCAGCTCTGGCGTCTCGTATTCGATGGTTTCAGAGGGCATGAAGGAAGAGAAAGTGAAAAGTAAAAAGTGAAAAGGGATGGGGGAAGGCGCTCCCATCCTTCTCATTCATCCCATTCTGTCCGGAAAAAGGCCACGGAGCCCACCCAGTGGCGACCGTTGTTGGCAATCCGCAGTCCCAAATCCGCAATTCAACGGTACCCATACGCCAGCGCCCAAAAGACCGTTTTCTCGGTCTTCGAGGTCACGGAGAACACCACCGAATACGTTCCGGTCCTGGGCGGGTTCACGCGCACGCTGGTGAAGTTGGGGCCGATGCCGATCTTGGGGGTGATATGAATGGCGGTGCCTTTGTCGTCCAGCACCTGGATGTCCATCGTGCAGTCCTCATTGGCGGCACCCAGCCAGAAGGCATAGTCGTTGCCCTTGAAAAGCTGGTGGCGCACCATGAGCTTCTGGCCGCTCTTCACCTCGCCGTTCCAATAGTCCTCGCGCACTATGAAACCATCGGCCACGAAGGGGACCGCGGCTTCCATGGCAAAGCTGTGGGCGTCATCAACGGTCGCACGCGCTGCAAAAGGCAGGTTGGTGAAGGCGATCGCCAGCGCCACCATGATCAGGCTGAAGAGGGGGGGCGGGCTGCGGAGGACTCGATTCATACGAAGGCGTGGTGCAGGTGAACAGGGCCGTTGATCGACTGCTACTTGGTCTTGGGAGTGATCATCTTCAGGAGGTCATTGCAGATCACTCCGATGCGCGTCACCGACTCCACCTTGAAGCCCTCGGAGCTTTTCTCCATCAGCCCCTGAATTTCCTGCAGGCCCTTGGAGATCGCCTTGATCGTCAGATGCTTCTTCATGTCTGCCGGCATCTTGGCGAGTTGATTGTGAAAATGCTTTACCAAGTCGGGCTGGTAAAGCAGTTCGGCGCGATCAGCGGAGTAGTTCTTCCCCACCACGCTGGTGACGGCGGCAGTGCCGCGCAGCCAGCCCCCCAGGCTCACGCACTGGGACAGCTCTGCATCCCGCATCTTGTCCATGGTCTGCCTCACCGTCTTCTGGGTGCGGTCGAACTCGGCGCGAATGGTCGACCATTGACTGTGGTCCGCGGCATCGAGGATGGCCTGGGCGTGCGGCAGCACGGACTTGTGAATGCCCAGCGTCTTGGACAGATCGATCACCTCACGGCCGATTTCTTCCACCGCCTTGCGGTCCTGCGCCTGCACCGCGACGAAACCTTCCGCCACCACCGAGCCAAACAGCAGCGCAAGGCGCGTACGGTCAGTCGTGTCCGGCGTTTTTACTGAGCGCTCTTCCTGGTGCCAGTTGGGCTCGCCGAGCTTGTCCAGCACCGAGAAAATCTCGCTCGGCACGGGCACCACCACCTCATCCACGTAATCGAAGGGAACCTTTCCCCCCTGCAGCACCACGACTCCGGCTTTGGAGCCCTCAGCATGGGAGAGCGACGGCGTGGTCGCCGCGCACAGGGACGCAATGGCAAGCAGAACGGAAAAGGAGCGCGTGATCATGAGCGGAAAAAAAGGGGTGAACAGCGGGTGCAACTTTGAGCACCAAACGCCAGAACGTTTCATGTGGCAACCCTTTTGACGCCCCCGCAAGGTAGGTATAACCCGGTGTGGCAAGTGAAAGGGGGTCAGTGAAAAATGACCGGGGATGAGGGTGAAACCGCTCAGTCTGCCGCCCACTGCCATGCTTTCGCAAACGAAGATGTGCAGCGCCTGCGCGCAAGGATGCGCTTCCGCGCGGCGTTGGTTTCTTCGCCATGACGCCTCACTTTCCCCACCTGCCCCATGGCTGTGGTCGCACCCGCCGACAGTTCCTGCTCGACACCGGCATGGGCTTCACCGGGCTGGCGCTCAATGCCATGATCTTTCGCGACGGTGCCGCCCAGGCTGCCTCCGTCCAGGAAGTGCACGGCGCGCTGACCGGCTGGCAGACGGGTGAAGCCAAGGCGAAGTCAGTGATCTGGATTTTCATGATCGGCGGCGTCAGCCACATGGAAAGCTTCGATCCCAAGCCCGAACTCACCAAATACGGCGGTCTCTCGATCGATGAGACGCCCTACAAGGCCGCGGCCGACCAGGGCAAGATCAACAAAATCCTCGCGGAGCCGGGCAAGGAGAAGCGGGAGGTGTTCAAAAAGATTTTTCCCCTCATCGCGGGCTCGAAAAAATATGGCCGGAGCGGCACCGAGGTCAGCGACCTGTTCCCTCACATCGGCGGCGTTGTTGATGATCTCGCCGTGCTCCGCGGCATGTGGACCATCGACAACAATCATGGCGCGCAGCTCACCTTTCACACCGGCCGCAAGATTGGCGACACCGGCCATCCCACCGTCGGTGCCTGGGCCAGCTACGGTTTGGGCACGCTCAATGCCAACCTGCCGGAATTCGTGGTGCTGGGCGATCCCAGCGCGGATTGCTGCGGCCGCTCCTATACTTATGGCAGCGCCTATCTCGGCCCCGAGTACGGCGGAGTGCGCCTCAAGGTCGATGCCAAAGATCCGCTCTCCTACGTGCATCCCGCGGATCCCCGGCTCACCCTCGCCGAGCAGCGCGACAGCTTCAGCCTGCTGGGCCAGCTCAACCAGCTCTCAGGCATCGACTATCCGGATGATGCCGGGCTGCGCGCCCGTATCAAGTCCTACGAGCTCGCTTTCCAGATGCAGATGGCCGTGCCTGAGCTGATGGACTTCAGCAAGGAATCCGCGCACACGCAAAAACTCTACGGGCTGGACCGCAAGGAATGCGTGACCTTTGGTTCGCAATGTCTCGCCGCGCGCCGCCTGGTGGAGCAGGGGGTGCGGTTCGTGCAGCTCTTCCACGGCTACAACGGCGGAGCCGGCCGCTGGGACCATCATTCCAACATCGCCACCGGCATGCCGCCGGTCGCCAGGGAGGTGGACCAGCCCGTAGCCGGCTTGATTCGCGATCTCAAACAGCGCGGCATGCTCGATGAGACGCTGGTCGTATGGGGCACTGAATTTGGCCGCACACCGGGTGCCGAGTTCCGCGGCACCAGCAAAGGTTCCGGCCGCGACCACCATCCCCACGGCTTCAGCTGCTGGATGGCAGGCGGCGGAGTAAAGGGCGGCGTTGTCCATGGGGCCACCGATGAGCTGGGCTTCCATGCCGTGGAGAACCGCCACTACGTGACGGACATTCACGCCACCACGTTGCATCAGCTCGGTCTGAACCATCGCATGATGGTTCCCGGCCGCCAGCGGCTGGATCAGGACTGGGGCGAGGTGATCAAAGACATCTTGGTCTAGGAGAGGGTTGAACCCGCATGCCGCAGGGACGACCCACCTTACGGCGACACCGGCATGTTGCTCGCCGTCCCGTAGCGCGCCTCATAAACGAATCCATAGTGCGCCTCAGAGATCAAACGGATGCACCATGACTCTGGCACCGGCGCTGATTGACTCGCCCGGCTTGACGAGCAGAAGTGCATTGGATTGACTGAGGCCGAACAGAGCGTGGCTCTGCTGGACACCCGAGGGGCTGAAGCGGCCATGGGCGTAGCGGCCTCGCAAGTAATGCGCCCGGCCGCCATCATTTTCGACGGCCCCGGTGAGTTCCGCCTCGATGGCCGGCAGGGCGAAGTCAGCGGCCCCCATGAGCTTGAGCAGCGCGGAGCGGACGAAGAGCTGGTAGGTGACAAACGATGAGACGGGATTGCCGGGAAGGCCAAAAACATAGAGCGGTCGGGGCTGCGTGCGATGCACGAAGAGGAAGGGTTTGCCGGGCTTGATCTTGACCCGCCAGAGCTCGGGCGTCATGCCCAGTGCCTGAAGGGCGGGCTTGATGTGGTCGTGGTCGCCGACACTCACGCCACCGCTGATGATGATGACATCGCGGGTGCCGGCCAGGGTGCCGAGGGCTTGAATCGTGGCCTCAAGATCATCGCGGCAATGGTGGATCTGGACATCCTTGACTCCCAGTGCGGCGAGCATGGCGGCGAGCATGGGGCCGTTGCTGTTGTAAAGCTGGCCGGGTAGCAGGGGCTGGCCCGGAGCCATGAGTTCGTCGCCGGTGCTGAGCACGCTCACCGTGGGCAGGCGATGTACCGGCAGGGTGGCGATGCCCTGCGAAGCCAGCACGCCAATGAGCGTGGCGGTGATGGGCTGGCCAGGGCGCAGCAGCACCTGGCCGCGGCACAAGTCGCTGCCGGTGCGGCGGACATGTTCACCCGCCGTCACGGCTTCGTTGATCTCGATCGAGGGGCCAGTGCGGGTGACGTCCTCCTGCATGATCACGGCGTCTGCATTCACGGGCAGCGGAGCGCCGGTGAAGATACGGATGGCTTTGCCCGCTGGCAGGGTGAGATGGCGGTCCACACCGGCAGACTGCTCGGCGACGACGTCGAGCCGGGCCCCCAACACCGCATCCTGGGCACGCACGGCATAGCCATCCACCTGTGAGTTGTCGAAACCCGGCAGGGCGACATCCGCCAGTAGTTGAGCGGCGCCATGGCGTCCAAGGCTGTCAATCAATCCAACGCTTTCGATGCCGCAGGCCGTGATGCGGCTGAGAACGAGTTCGCGGGCTTCAGTTTCGGTGAGCATGAGCTAAGGCTGGGGAGGAACAGGGCGAAGGAATTCGCCAGGCGCGGCTGTAGTGGGCGGTGCTTGTGGCTGGGGTGGCGCGGATAGCGAAGGTGGGGTGTTCTGCTTAAAATCTCCGCGTGCGGTATCGGGCGGGGGCATGGGCGGCTGGTTGCTGGTGGCCTGGTACATCACCACATCCTGCCGCTGGGGATTGCCCAAAGTGATGTCTGCGGCCAGAAAACTGCCTTTGTGTTCGGGAGTGACCTTCAATTTGACGGCTTCACCCTGAGCATTGGTGCTGTACAACTCCGTGCCAGCGGGGATCAGGATGTCCGCCGGGGTGCGGATCAGCACGAAGCGCTGCTCGGGATTCACCATCTCGATGACGCCGATCGCCTGCTGCTTCGTGGCGTTGCTGTCCTCAGCCTTTTTTGGGGGCTTCGGTTTCAGGAGTTTGTCCATCATCTGGCAACTGGTGAGCAGGCACAGGCATGCGGCGGCGAGCAATCGGATCATGGCGGATCATAGCGAACCCGGGCACTGCTGGCAACTGCGCCCGCACATTCGTCACGCTGCGACTGGAAACTCGGCGGCAGCGGGCTATGATGCGCACCCCATGCCCGTGATCACCAATATTGCCGCTTACAAATTCGCCAGGCTCACCGACCTCAAGTCGCTGCGCGAGCGTCTGGTGACGCAGTGCAGGGCCTGGGAATTGAAAGGCACCATTCTGCTGAGCACGGAGGGCATCAATCTGTTCATCGCGGGCGCGGCGCCGGAGACCGACCTTCTGCTGGCGCTGCTGCGCGGCATCCCTGGTCTGGAAGAGCTGGAAGTGAAAGTGAGCGAGAGCGAAAACCAGCCCTTCAACCGCATGCTCGTGCGCATCAAGAAAGAGATCATCGCTTTTGGCATCGAGGGCATCGATCCGGCGGCTTACACCTCGCCGCGGCTTTCGGCGAAGGAGTTGAAGCAATGGCTGGACGAGGGGCGGCCGGTGACGCTGCTCGACACGCGCAACGACTATGAAGTGAAGCTAGGCACCTTCAAGGGCGCGCTGGCCATCGGCGTGGATCGTTTCCGGGAATTCCCGGAGGCCGTAAAGAGACTGCCGGAACAGCTTAAATACCAGCCCGTGGTGACCTTCTGCACGGGTGGCATCCGCTGTGAAAAGGCCGCGCCATTCTTGGAGCGCGAGGGCTTCCAGCATATCTACCAGCTTGATGGCGGCATCCTTCGCTACTTTGAAGAATGCGGCGGTGATCATTACCAAGGTGAGTGCTTCGTCTTTGACCAGCGCGTGGGAGTGGACCCCGCCCTGAGCGAAACCGAATCCACCCAGTGCTACGGCTGCCAGACGCCGCTCACCGAGGACGATCAGCGCGACCCACGCTACGTCGAGGGCGGCACCTGCCCCTACTGTTTCAAGACCGGCGAGGAGCAGATGCACGAGAACATCGCGGCACGCCACGCAGCCTTGCGGGAACTGACCACACCGCTGCCCGGCAGCCAGCCCTATGACAACCATCGGCCGCTCACCGTGCCGGCACCGTTGGATGGCGCTTCAATGATTGATTTTCTGTGCGGCATCCTCGGCCATGTGGGACGCGAGGAATGGCTTCTGCGCTGCGCGCAAAACCGCATTCTCACGGACAAACTGGAGCCCGTGGGCGAGACCCACCCGGTGCGCAGCGGCGAGCGCTACCTGCAACTCCTGCCCGCGATCACAGAGCCGGAAGTGTCCGCCGGGGTGCGCCTGTTGTTTGAAGACGAAGCCATCATCGTGCTCGACAAGCCCGCACCCCTGCCAATGCACCCCTGCGGGCGTTTCAACCGCCACACGCTACAGTGGATGCTCAATGCGCTCTACCAGCCGCAGAAGCCGCGCCCGGCCCACCGGCTGGATGCCAACACCACGGGCCTGGTCGTGTGCGCTCGCACCCGGCATTTCGCCGGGCTGATCCAGCAGCAGCAGTTCGCGCAGGGCGAGGTGGGGAAGGTGTACCTCGCGCGGGTGCAGGGGCATCCGGCTCTGGACGAATTCAAGTGCGACGAAGCCATCAGCGATGAACCGGGTTTTGCCGGCTCACGCGCGGTGGATGAGGATCATGGCCAGACCGCGCTCACCCTGTTCCGGGTGTTGCAGCGCGAGGCCGACGGCACGGCGCTGGTGGAGGCGCGTCCCCTCACCGGGCGCACCAATCAGATCCGTGTTCACCTCTGGCAGCTTGGCCATCCGGTGCTGGGCGACCAGGTGTATTTGCCGGGCCGGCAACTGGGCGATACCCAGACACTGACGATGCAGGACAAACCCCTGTGCCTGCATGCATGGAAGCTCAGTTTCACGCATCCACGCACGAACGAACCGATGGCCTTTGAAACGGATCGGCCGGTCTGGGCCAGGGAAGCCTGATTTCATCAGCGCGCCGCCAAGGAAGCGCATGCCTCACAGCAGTCGCAGATGTTTATTGGCCGAGCATTCGGTGTGGCGGCGTGCGAAGCACCGTGGAACCGGAGCGCAGCGGAGATAGCCAGCCGAAGGCTGACCGAAGGGCGAGTGCAACAAGGCAATGCGATGGTTTGACATCGCTTTCGGTTGTGGCGGCTTGACGCCGGCACTCGGTTCGTTCACACCCCGGTCTGTTTACTGCGAACTCTCCGCCGCCCCCGCAGCAAGCTGCGTATCCCAAAGCGGCAGCAAGCTGCACGCAGTCCAAGGTGCTTCGCACGCCTCCACAACAAGCGCCGCCAAGGAAGCGCATGCCTCACAGCAACAAAAAAACTGCGGGCCCCTTGCGAGGCCCGCAGCTGATTGCGGGGGTTTCGAACTGAGTGCCGCTTACGGAGCGGTGAGGCTGACGCCGCCTGACAGGCCCGTGCCATCAACCACCTTGGGAGCGGTGCTCAGGAAGCAGCCATAGGCCCCGGCGTGCGTTCCCTTCTGGAACACCATGCCGTTGAAGGCGGGCTTGGTGCCGTCCGTGTGCGTGAAGGTGCCGGCGATCTTGCCGGTGCCAGCCGTCAGAGTCAGCGTGTAGCTGGGATCCGC